>Ga0209573_1005003_pt1 | contig 12439 bp, 11 predicted proteins | sample TNRBio252014_DNA_FD_185870 | JGI IMG/M metagenome (GOLD analysis project Ga0209573, IMG submission 185870) | Wastewater treatment Type I Accumulibacter community from EBPR Bioreactor in Madison, WI, USA - TNR Reactor_6/25/2014_ DNA (SPAdes)... | ecosystem: Engineered > Bioreactor > EBPR >...
GTGGGGCCCTTAGCGGGGCAGGATGCCCTTCACTCGATTGTCCAAATGCCCCGAGGAGTTCCGGTTGCAACCGTTGGAATTGGGAACGCTGCTAATGCGGCACTGCTCGCGCTAAGAATTCTTGCCGTCCACGACAGCGCTTTGCGGGCCTTGCTTGCTGCCTATTCCGAGAAACAACGCCAGCTCGCGCTTGCATCAAAACTTGAAACCTGAGTGTCAAGCAGGCCTCAAATTCGAACTGAGCGAATCTTGTCAGCTCTCCGACCCAGGAGTAAGTTTTCAGAGATCCCGCTTCGATGGAGGAAAGAAATATGAAAACTTTAGCGACTCTCTTGTTGTTTAGCGTGACTCAAATGGGATTTGCATCGACCCACTCCAAGGTGGAGCTGACAGGTTTTGGAAAAGCCACAGGACCTCGTGGTGGTCTCGCCTGCCAAAACGCTGAGCGAAAAGCCACCGCTGACCTTAGATCTCGCTGTTCTGTCCTCGGACCCGGCGCATCTCTCATCAAAGAATCCAGCCCCAAATGCAGCTGCTTCTCGCGCCAGAACATGTTCGAAGATTGCAGCGCAACCGCCTGGGGCGTCTGCGAGCTTTAAGAGTTTCTCCGTTATTGAGAGGCGCCCCTGTTGCCCTCCCTCAAACTTTGTCCCACGCGGAAGGAGCTCCTGTAAGCTTAGCTCAGCCCCTCTAAAATCTCTCACGTAACCCCTTATGAAAACCACGTTCATCAAATCACGTTCACTCCACTCCGCGTGTATGCTGCTCTTCGTCCTCTCGGCAGACTCCCTCGAGATGCCACATTTCGGAGACTGTCATGGGGGCGTTCCAAAAAATGACTTGCGCATTCCCGTGAACAACGCTTCCCTCTCCCAACAGGGCTTAGATGAAACGACTTTCAATCGCACGCTCGATAAGATTCAAGACTACTTTGGAAAAAATGGACGAAGAATCGTGGTTGAGCGCCGCTGGTCCAATGAACAGGTCAATGCCTTCGCCATGATCGACAAAACAGGAGCCAAAAAGATTTGGGTCATGGGCGGACTTGCCAGGCATCCGGCCATGACGGAAGACGCTCTCCTTGTTATCAGCTGTCATGAGGTGGGTCATCACTATGGAGCGGCCCCACGGCGCACGGGTCTCACGCGCGACAACTGGGCCTCGGTCGAAGGGCAGAGCGACTACTATGCGAGCTTCAAGTGTTTAAAGGAAATTTTTGCGGACGAAGACAACGCTTCGGCACTCCAAGACCGCCGCATCGATCCATTCGCAGATGCACAATGTTCTGCGGCGTATTCCGACCCCAAGGGGGCCCTGCTATGTCTGCGCAGTGTGACCGCAGGGCAGGAACTCGCCGTTTTTTTTGCGGCGCTTGAATCTGCAGAACCACCCCGGCTTGAAACTCCAGACCCTACACGCGTTTTGGAAACCCTAGAATCTCATTCACGAGCTCAGTGTCGCCTTGATACTTTATTTCAAGGAGCGCTCTGCCCGATTGGATGGGAAGAGCGCCTCAGCTCGTCCCATCCTCTGATAAATGTCTGCCATTCCAAAAGCGGCCACAGCAATGGAGCCCGCCCGCAGTGCTGGTTTAAGGAATGAAATGATCAAAATACTTGCCCCAAAGGACTTGAGCCACACAAGATCCGTCCTTCACATCCGCTTAACAAATTCATAATCCAATTTTTACACGAGCACTCTGTCCGAGCTGTCATAGTGGGGATAGATGAGAACTCCGTGTGATTTGCGTCTAAATGTCATGACCCTGCTTCTAAGCCTAATATTCCCTCTCACGGCCCACGCACAGCTGCGCGCCCATTCTTCTAAGCAAAAACAGCGCCCAACTGAAAAGGAAGCAGGCTCCAGCACATCGAATGCCATGCCCGGAGCCAAGACCGATGACTACAAGTACATTGAGATGATCCACGGCAAGCACGAGGCCGAACTCCACGACAACGGAAGCGTTGCTTTGGAGACACGCCTTGCGATGATTGAGCGTGCTCAAAAAAGTATTGCCATAGAAACCTATATTTTCAAGGCTGATACGGGTGGGTGCCTCATCCTAAGCGCTCTCGTCAAGAAAGCTCGAGAAATGCGCGGGCAGGGTAAGAAGTTCGAAGTGCGCCTTCTGCTCGACAAAATGCTCTTTGGACCTGAGATCGATGAATTCTTTGTCCACGAGATGGCCAAAGAGGGCATCGACCTTCGCTACTATAATTACGTTCCCGCGGCCAAGGTCGCTAAGGTTAACCACCGCAACCACAAGAAAACCTTCATGATCGATGCCGACACGCCGAGCGGCGAACTCATTCTCGGCGGCCGCAATATTGGAGACGAATACTTCGACTTGCATGCCTCCGATAATTTCATCGACAGTGATGTTCATCTCAAGGGTCCTGCGGTCAAGAAGGTGCATGAAATCTTCGACCAATATTGGGCCGCACCACAAGTGATTCCTGCAGGTGAACGCCCTGACCGTCCGAGCCTCACTCCAACCCAACCTGGAGGTGGTCGCCAAGCCGCCGCCGCGGCCTCGCATCGCAGGCAGCGACTGAAGGCGTGGGAAAAAAGCGTCGCGGACGTGAAGGCGTGTCTCGCGCAATCACCAGAAAAAACTGCACTCCGCAAAACAGTCGCAAAGAAGGCGGCTGAGGCCGCACAGAGGTCTTCCAAGGCCACAGTCAACTCGGTCCTTGTCGCTTCTGACCATCCCGACTGGGAGCGCACCGAAGAGACGATCGGAAAAGAGCTCTACAAAAACATCTCCAGCGCCAAGAAAAGCGTGAAAATTGAGAACCCCTACTTTATTCCACTCGACCCCGAAAACGAGATCTTCAACCAAAAGATCAATTCTGCAGACAAGGTCAAGGTCGATGTCATCGTGAACTCACGCGCCGCCACCCCTGAATTTGGCACGACTTCGATCGCACTGTACCGCGCTAAGGGGATTGCAAGCATGGGTGGGGGCACGTATTTGTTCAACGGCAAAGGCGCTAGCGACCGCGTCCCTGGCGTGGATTACGATGACGACGTCCGGTGGGCGACTCACTCAAAAACCATGGTGATTGACGACAAAACTGCTTATGTGGGATCTGCGAACTTTGATCCCAGATCCATCGACCGCCTCAATTCGGAAATCGGCCTGATATTTCCCGACAATCCTGGATTTGCTAGGCAGCTCACAGATTCGATGGATCGACGCCTCGACGAGTCCGTAAAAATCGACGCCGAGGGGCGAGACCCCTCCGGTAAAAAAGTTGAGACTCCTCGCTTCGTGGACATCCCAAAGTTCATCAAAGTCGGCGCGATGAAGTTCTTCGAAGATCAGCTCTAAAAAGAGCCGGCAATCAACCCAAGCATTAGCTCTCTTTAGAAATCTTCGAATCGCCGCGAGCAAAAATCGAAGCTACGTACTGAAGCACATCCGTCGCAGAAACCTCGTCATAGCCGAAGTTCTTGATGAGACGCGCTTTGACGATGTCGATCTTCTCCTGGGTCGCCTTGTCGACGACGTTTGAGACAAGCGTGGTGAGCTTGATCGAATCCTTCTGGTCTTCGAAGAGCTTCAGCTCCAAGGCCTTGTGCAGGCGCTCGTTGGTCTTGTAGTCAAAGCTCTTGCCGTCGATCGCCAGCGCGCCGATGTAGTTCATGATCTCACGGCGGAAATCGTCTTTGCGGTTCTCCGGAATATCGATCTTCTCTTCGATCGAGCGCATGAGGCGCTCGTCGGGTTCCTCGTACTGACCCGTATAGCGATTCTGCACTTTTTCTTTTTGGGTGTAGGCCTTCACGTTGTCGATGTAGTTTGAGCACAGCTTCGCAATCGCCTCTTCGTCGGCCGATATGGCGCGCTGAACTTCGTTTTTGACGATGTCCTCGTACTCTTGCTTCACGATGGAAAGAAGTTCAGCGTAGTACTTCTTCTTTTCCTCGTTGTTGATCAGCGAGTGGCCCTTCATGCCGCTCTCGAGTTCGTTAAGGACCATGAAAGGATTGAGGGATCCCGCTTCTTCGCCCAGCAACACGATCGCGTTTGAGATCTTGTCCTGGATGTAGCGAGGCGAGATCCCATCGAAGCCCTCACGGCTGGCTTCTTTGCGCAGCTCCTTGACGTTGTCCTCTGTGAAACCCGGCAGAGTCTTCCCGTCGTAGAGTTTGAGCTTTTGAAGGACCGTGAGGCTAGCTTTTTTCGGCGGCTCGAGGCGCGTGAGCACGCCCCACATGGCAGCCATTTCCAAGGTGTGGGGCGCTACGTGTACGCCACGAACCCGTTCCCGAGAAAAGCTTTTCTTGTAAATTTTTGTCTCGAATTTCCACTTGGTGATGTACGGAATATCGACCTTGATCGTACGGTCGCGAAGCGCTTCCATGAACTCGTTCGACTGGAGCTTGCGATACTCGGGCTCGTTCGTGTGACCGATGATGACTTCGTCAATGTCGGTCTGCGCGAACTTCTTGGGCTTGATCTTGTGCTCCTGTGAAGCGCCCAGGAGATCGTAGAGGAAGGCCACGTCGAGCTTCAGGACTTCAACGAACTCGATCAGTCCGCGATTGGCGACGTTGAACTCGCCGTCGAAGTTGAAGGCGCGTGGATCTGAGTCCGATCCCAGGATCGCGATCTTGCGGTAGTTGATGTCGCCCGTAAGTTCGGTCGAGTCTTGGTTCTTTTCGTCTTTGGGTTGGAAGGTGCCAATGCCGATGCGATCTTTCTCGCTGAACACGAGACGACGGATTTTGACATGCTCGACAACTTTGTTGAAGTCACCATCGTAGTGCTTCATGAGTTCGGTGAACATGTAGCGCGAAGCGGGGTTGAGGTCGCCCAGGATGCGCAGCTTGTACTCACTCTTGCGTCCGCGAGACATCTCTTCGACAAACTTGTCGCGAAGTTCCCAGGGCAGAAGCTTAAGGGGCTCTTCGTTCATCGGATCGGGCATCTCATCAACGCCCATGTCTTTGAGGAAGCGGAAGACGGGGATGTCCTTGTTCTCGGGGTTGACCCACGAGAAGGTGTAGAGACGACCCGAATCCTGTTTGGTGTAGGCCTCGAAGCCTTTTTTGAGCATACGGGCTATCGTCGATTTGGAGCTCCCCACGGGGCCGTGGAGGAGGATAATGCGGTTCTGGGTGCCGTAGCCCTTGGCGGCGCTTTTGAAGACGTTTACGAGCTTCTGGAGAGGAACCTCGAGGCCAAAGACCGCGTCCAGGCCGTTCTCGAGAGGGTCGTCGAAGAAGTTGTAGTGTGTGATCTTTTTCTTGAAGTCGACGGTCTCGTCCGAGCCGTAGGAGAGAATCATATCGTAGAGCCGCTGATAAGCGTTCCGCGAGATCTCAGGACTCTCTGTAACGAGGTTGATGTAGTCCTGGAAAGTCCCCGTCCAGTTCACCTTGCGGTAGGACTCTAAACTTTGGTTTGTTTCCACGAACTTATGAATATTGAAACTCGTGCCGCCCATACTCTCAGTATGACATGCCCTATGAAGATCCGGTTAATTGGGGTGGAAAAATACACTTTTTAGTGCGTCGCGCTAAAGTTCCGACGCATTGCTCCGAAGAGATGTACATGCGGCGCATTAGACGCGCTGAGCATAAGGAGTGGGAACAATGTCGAAGAATGAAAAACAACAAGGTGGCCCTCAAGCCGAAGCCCCAAAAATGTGTAAATCCGAAGGTTGCCGCGAAAAGCCTTCCAAGTTCGGATTCTGCAAGACTCACTACGAACTCTACATGGCCGGCGTCATCAAGGGCGACGGATCAAAACCCATCGATTACGAGCAAAAGCTCTCCCAGTACATGAAGCAAAAACAGAAGCAAGCCGCTTAATTCCCAAGCGTCCTGCATCTTCTTCAAAACCCCAAGGTGTTGCCGCACCTTGGGGAATTTTTCGTTTTCTGTAGTAGGGCGTGTCCTCAATTGTAGCAAGTGTGCTGCCGCATCAAAATGGGGAGATCACACGAAGCAAGCGACGACGTGTGCTGGCTGCACGCGCCAAGCTTGCGACACCGTGAGCGCCCCATTTTCATGCGGCCCTTCGGGTCGGACGGCGAGGGGGCATCTGCGTTGTCGTTCGTCGCTCGGAGGCCGCCAGCCTCCAGCGCTCCTCTCTCCTAGCAGCTCCCCCCTCGGCGCTCCGACAGCAGACTTGCTACAATTGAAGACACGCCCTAACCTAAAGCGCACATGGTCGGTGAATCGCGCAACGAAAAATACCGCTATCCGGTCGACGAGCAACTCTCGGATATTACCCCCCTGGCCTCCATCGAGGTCTACATTGGGAATACGACCGCACGCGTCCTAAACGTTTCGTTGGGGGGCTTGGCGCTCGTGGTCGAAAAGAAGCTCGAATTGCAAGCAAGCGACCCCTTGGATGTCTCAATCTCAATCCGAGGTCGGGCCTTCCCGATGCGGCTCGAGATCAAACACATCAATGGCCTGCGTCTGAGCTGTGCCTATCTCAATGCGCCCCCCGCCTTCCTAACGGCACTGCGTGAGTTTCTCGGCCCGAAGTTTTTAGGGGCCTCTCTCCAGTTTCAAAAAGCGCACCACAATCTACCCGCCGCACTCGAACTCGTTCCAGGCGCGGCATTCTACGAAGCCTACACCGGCAGCAACCAAACCGGAGTCTTTATATGGATGGGACCGCAGCGCGAGCTCTTGAAACTTCTCGCCGTAACCCGCGAAATCGTGTTGGGATGGGATCCCGTCAATGGAGCGCGAAGCGGTCGACTTTCGGGCTCAAGCGAACTTGACGATGTGACTTGGGACCGCGTGCCCGAAATCACAGTGCACCACTATATCGCGGATATTCTCTTCGCTTGGCGCCCGCAGTCACTCGACCGCGAATGGCTCGAAACACTTTTTGCGGTATCGCCCAATTCCGAAGAGGCTCACAAGATCCGCGTGCCTCATGCGTTTTCAGCGGGAACCTGAAATCGCAGTGTCGCTTACGCGCGCTCTTGTCGAAAACGCGTGCGCCGCCTAAGCTGACTGCCGTGAGCGCGCCCGTAGCTCAGCTGGATAGAGCACCTGATTTCTAATCAGGTGGTCGCAGGTTCGAGCCCTGCCGGGCGCACCACTTCCCACTCACTTCGCACTCATGAATCCATGAGGGACAGCTTGTTGAACAAATCAACAGAAGCTATGATTTTTTTCGGAGGGGAAAATTAAGATGAAATCCAAAAATCTATGCCTGGTGCTTGGTCTTTGTAGTGTCGTGGCGCCTGCGATGGCGGCTAGCGGTTTTGCAGGCATCTTGCTGGGTGCGAATTCTAGCTTCGACGATCTGGGGAGCGGACAATTCGCTTATGGTGCCGAAGGCGCTTATTTTATTTCTTCCGAATTTAGTGTCGGTGTTTACGCACTTCGCACAAGCTTCGACATCTTAGGATCTGACGCTTGGACCCTCGAGTACGGAGCAAAAGGTCGCTATCATTTTGCAGGAGTGCCCGGCTTGTCTGCAGGAGTATTTTTTGCCGGCACTCAAACCTTTGTTGAAGATGACGAGACTTCGAATTTGGGGGGCAACTCGGGCGACTGGGGAATTGTGGGTGGATACGATTACCCTCTCGCGGATAATCTTTCAGTGGGCGCCGAAGTGATGATCGGCGATCTTGGTGATCGTTTGAGTTACTTCGGAAATTTGAAATACACTTTCTAAAAGTGAGTTTTTTCACAATGCTCGTTTCGAAAAATGTGGTTCTCGCCTTAACATCCGTATCTTCCGTCATAGTATTTGCGCAGTCGCATCTTTCCAAGTCTGCGCAAGTAGTAAATCCTACAACCGCCATAGACCTACGAAGTTGCAATCCCGTTCTTTTTGGAGTGCGAGAGCTAAAATATTTGGAGCCCAACTGGGCTCAGAATGCGATTGGTTCGGGGCTACTTAGGGATAACCTTCTTGCGACCCAGGAAAGTCATAACCAGCTATTCCTCAGCGTTTCGGGAGAGGCCGGGACTACGGAAATATTTCGGGAGGCCTATGGGAAAAATGCCGAGTGGAACAACAGCAAAGTAGAGAAGTCACGAGATTTTCATGCAGAGGCCACTCGGGCCACAATGCTTGGACCTTGGTCTGGATCCGTAGCCCCTTACAAAAACACCATTCTCCACGAAATCGCATATGATGAAAACGGCGCTCCAAATTATGGAGATATCTCAAGCAATCAATCTGCCGGCTGTTCAGAAACAGCCGGCAAACATCCGCGGACCGTTTTCTTTGGTTCCGCCGGAAACGACTGGACCAAGAAGTCTATGCCGCGCGGCGAATTCTGGGACAACTGCTTGTATGTGACAAGTGCTGACCCGCTGGGTTTTGCCTCAACTTTCACTTCGGCCACAGGGCGAGCAGAAACCTCGATCGCTTCCTATTCGGATAATTTGCTTAAGGTTATGGATGCTGAGTCTTTTGGGGGCACCAGCGGGGCTACGCCGATGGTCGCCGGCGCTGCCGCGTTCGTACTCAAAAGCAATCCTTCGCTGAGCCCTACGCAGGTCATCGCAGTTCTACGTCTGACGGCCACCAGCCCTCGCAAAGATGACGAACATCGAAAGCGTCTGGGTGCCGGCCTTGTGAACATACCAAGAGCCATTCAGTTGGCAAGAGCGCTCAAACAGTTGCCGCATCTCGATATTCGCAAACTCAACAGACGCAAAGTCGAAAAAATTCTCCCAAGACCATCGCTAGATTTTTCAACCTTTGCGGCCTTGAAAAGCTCAGTCACCTCTTGCGACGACTACAAAAACAAAATCAAAAACCTCATGCAGACTGCTTTATTAGAAGCCAATGACGACACAAGTAGGGCTCGAGAAGTCCTCGCGGACTTTTACTTTCACCACGACTTAGGGATTTCAGCACATCGCGTTCTGCGTTCACCCGCTGATGACCCAAAACTGCTCGACCTTGCATCTGAAATCTTTGCGAGTAAAAGCACGAGCTCCGAAATGAAAGTTTTTGCTCTACAGACCCTATCTCGCTCCGACAAACTCTCCTCGACAGAGTTGAAAAACATCCTCCACCAAAACCCAGACCCCACTCTCGTTCTCTCTGCGGCCAAACAGTTGGCGTTCAAAGGGCTTCTCAAAAAGGATGACTGTCAAAAGCTTTCCCGCACAGCGCGCACCGTATCCGAACAAAGCAGCTCTTACATGACAGTTGCTTTTTGGCACTCCGATCTCAATGAACCCATTCCGACTGAATGCCTGAAGCTTGGAATTTCTGTAGGAAACTAAGTCGCAACATCAATCACCGCACCTCGAAAACACAGACGCAAACCTGTAGGCAGCTAGGACCAAACATTGAACTCGTTTTGCTCCAACTGGGCCGCACAGTCTGGTGAGCGCACACGCCCTAAGCGCGCAGCCCAAGGCCCCAAGCTTAAGCGAGTCGCGTCTCTAAGAGATGATCGAGACTGAGCATCGCATCGACCGTCGTAAAAATCCCAACGAGTTTGTCATTGCTCATTACAACGGCGCTTCCGAGACGCTTCTGGGCCATATTTCGCACGACTTCATCTAGAGGCGCTTCGGGATGCGTTACGTAGACTTCTTCGTGCGCAATGTCTCCGACCTTCGTTGTTTTCATGTCCAGACCTCGAAGACTCAAAGCAAACTTAATATCACGCTCTGAGAGAATGCCGCTCAATTTGCCGGCGTCTAGAACGGGCAAATGACGGATGCGGTGCTCGGTCATTATTCTTTGAGCCGTGGCGAGAGTTTCATCGAGCCGGATTGAATGAGGGTTGGTGCTCATATATTTCTGAATGCTGGGAATTGGCTTCGAATGAGTTTTCATGACGATCTCCTTTTTTTGCTCCTAGCGAGCCTTACTGAAGGGCATTTTAAGCAGCCTCCGTCCCGTAGAACATGACGGGCATCAGCTATGAAGAATTCATCACATCAAAAAACGACATTGCTCATGGTTTTCTCAACCAAATACCTTTAGATTGGCAGGCATGAAAGCAGCGATTTCATCCCTTACCAAACACGACATCCGCAACATCGATATTGACGCCTCGGTCGCAGTGGCCCTTGTGATGATGCGAGAACACAACATTCGCCATCTCGTGGTCACCGATCAAAACGACTGCGTCGGAATCATTTCGGATCGAGACATTCAGCGCGCCGTCCGAAGCGAAATCACCTCGAACGAAGGACGCAGAATTATCGACTTCGAAATAGATACCGCATTCGTGGTGCGCGATTTTATGAGTTGGCCCGTAAAAACGGTTGAATCAACACTTTCGATTCGAGAGGTCAACCGCCGCATGTTGAGCGAAAAAATATCGGCCTTTCTCGTGACCGAGGGCACTCATGTGACTGGAATCGTGACGCACGAAGACCTCATGCTCTATCTCGACTCTTTGCTCGCCGAAAAAGATGCTGTCCCGCACTTTATCGAAACCTTGCAGAGTCTCAGCTCGAGATCGCCCATTGGCGCCCTGGTCAATCAACTGGCGAACTCTGGCATCTAGTCACTCTTGCGCCCAAAGCAAAACCCCGATCCCATGCTGCCATGGGATCGGGGTTTTGCTTTGGTTTCTTCGGGGGTTGAATCTGACTTAGCGCAAGATGCCGCGAAGAACGAGTGAGCCCTTTACGTTCCCAAGAGATTGAGCGGTGATCGTCACTGAAATCACACCTCTCTCGGCGCCAGGAAGATCCAAGCTCAAGCGATCGCCGGCCACGATACGCTGCCTCTGTGGGAAGTCTTTCGTATTTCCATTTGCAAAAGCAATTCTCACGTTCTCAACCCGGATACTAGCGCCCTTGGCGAGCATCGTGATGTGGGTCAAGGCGCCCGCCTGGCGACCGACGTAGATCGTCTGAAGCGAAGCGCGGGCCGTATTGAACTGGCCCGTCTCGCCCAAGAGCTGACCAATCGCTCCAGTGCGGTAGTTGGGAGAAAGGCCGATGTTACGACTTGCATCAGAGACGAGAGTGCGGAACTCGTTCACACGGTAGTAGTCGAAGGACCCGCCCAACAGACTCTGCGCTCGAGCGATCTGAGAAAGAGCAATATCAACATAGCGATCGCCAGGGATACGAATATTGAGAAGGTCTTGCTTAGCCAGAGCCAGTTGCGAAGCAGCTGTCTGAAGACTCATGTTGCTGACGGCCAGACTTGAACGACCGAGTGCATACTGAGCACTCTGCATGAATGGGTTGTAATTTTGATTGGCCTCTTGAATCAGAAGCATGTTCACAACGCGGAGCGATTCTTCGCCGCGATACTCAACCGCATCCATCACTTGTTCAACCGTGAGCCAGCGATCGCGTAACGCACGAAGAGCCTCGTCGAGGGAGCGCTGGAGAGTGAGCTTGTCCTGGGAGTACCCCAAGGTCTCGATGTCGCGACGAACACTGCTCACCTTCACTTCGATCTCGCGAAGCGGATTGACAGGGCGGCCACGACCATATCCCGGACGACCGGGGCGAGGGCTGTTGGACTGAGAAAGGGCCACAGCTTCTTCGAGAAGCTGCTTGTCGTAAGTCAGGTTAGCGGCGTGGGCGAGAGTCGCACCCATTCCAAGACAAATTATTGCTGTAGAGAGAATTTTTTTCATAATTGGCACTCCTCCTGAGACTTTATGAAGCTCTTTTACAGAAGAGCTCGGAGCGACTCAACTTAAAAAAATCTTTTTATAGAAATAATTTCAATTACTTTACGCTTCGCATAATTTTGTGCGAAACAATATTTCGCATTACGGCGCAACGTCCTAATCTTAGAAGGAATCCATGGGAGCTCAAGACCCCACGAAACTCACTTAAAAACCTGAGTCCACGCGTCCAGTCCATGCAGCATGTGCTCCGCCGCCACCACTTTTTCAAAAAACTTTGTTTGCTCAGGGTCTTCGATCAAGATGTCGGACGCACTGTAAAGCGGATCCTGCCGAGCATCGTTGACATAGCACGCGCGTGAACGCGTCGAAGAGAGATAGTAGCAGGAGCGCCCTTGAGCTCGATAGCTCACCTCTTGCCGCCCGTCGGTGTAGACCCAGGGAGACCCCTCGCTCGCCGTCATAAGGTTGCGTCCGAGGTAGCTGGGCGGAGCCGCCACTCCAGCCAACGCGGCAAGTGTGGGTGCAACGTCTAGGTGATGTACGGGCATCGCGATCGTTCGAGACTTAAGACCTAGAGTGATAAATGCGAGTGGAATGCGAAAGTTGATCTCTTCAAGCTGCACAGGATTTAAGCCCGCCGGCGGCGCGTCCTTCATCGAATGGTCCGCGAGCATCACAATCACCGTGTCCTTCATCCAAGATTTTTTACTGAGCTCGTCGAAAAGAATTCCGAAGGAGTAGTCCCAGTAGCGCAAACGAGACATGAACTGCTCGTAGTGACTCTTATTCTGCGCGTGCAAGGAATCGGGGACCTGGAAGGTCAGTGGCCCCCAAGGATGATGAGTCCCCACGTTGATCGTGTGGACGAAAAAGGGTTTTGA
>Ga0209573_1005004_pt1 | contig 12433 bp, 10 predicted proteins | sample TNRBio252014_DNA_FD_185870 | JGI IMG/M metagenome (GOLD analysis project Ga0209573, IMG submission 185870) | Wastewater treatment Type I Accumulibacter community from EBPR Bioreactor in Madison, WI, USA - TNR Reactor_6/25/2014_ DNA (SPAdes)... | ecosystem: Engineered > Bioreactor > EBPR >...
GGGCCCGGGCAGCGGCCAGACGCGCACCGACAGCGCGCGCGAAAAGACCTGCTGTTCGCGTGTGTCGTCGGCCGATATCAGGCGCAACCGCAGGTTGACGGTCAGGGTGTGGTCGCCTGCCGATTGCGGGCGCACCGTCCAGCGCCAGGTGAGGGTCTCGCCCGGGTTCACGCGCAGGAATTGCTCGTCGAACGGAGCGATGTCGAAGTTCACGCCGAGCAGCTGCGCGCCGGCGAAGACCGCATACCCGGTCGGCATCGGGATCTCGACCGTGCGCGTGATCACCGTGCCATCAGGCTGCTCCTGGACGACCTCGTAGGCGCCTTGATCAGGCACAAGGCTCAGCCGCACATCAGTCGAGCTCGCCAGATTGAGGTTGAGCGGGTACTCCAGCTCGAGCACTCGGGGTTCGCTCTCGACAACCCGCGCCGCAGCCGTGGCCTCCGCCGGCGCGGTTGCCAGAGGCGGCCCCTGGGTGGCGGCCGGCGCGGGCGTTCGGGTGACCGCGCCTGCAGCATCCTGTGTCGGAGCCGCGGTGGACTCGGCCTGGGAGGGTGCCTCGGTCGAAGCGGACGCCTCGGTGGGCGCCGGCGCCTGCGTGGCGGACGGCAACGCACTGGCGGGCGGGATACCGGTCGGCTGCGATTGCGTGGCCTCTATCGGTTGAGTTGCCGCCGGGGCGCAACCGGCAAGCACCAGTGCCGCCCCAAGCAGCCACACACGAACGGACCAGCGTCGGGTCATCTCAGGGCTCCAGGCTCCACACCACGGTCGGCAACGCCTGTCGATCGACGACGTTCCGCGATGTCAGCAGTCCATAGGCACCGATCAAGACGCCGAAGACCATCAACACGATCCCGAGCAGGACAACCGGCCAGCGAAGAGCCATGCGGATTAGTATAATCTCGGGCGTGTCCTCAAGCTACCCGGCTCATTACCGTCAGCGCGAACTCGATCAGGTCCGTCTGGCCCTGCAAGGGGGCGATTCGGCCGCGGTCTGCGGCCTCAGCGGCGCCGGCAAGAGCAATGCCCTGCGGTGTCTCAGCGAGCATCCACCGGCCGGGGTGGCGCTCGCCTCAGTCGACGCCAATGCGCTGATCGAGCCGAGCGCCGAGGCTCTGTATGCGGCGCTCGCCGAGGCGATCGGGCCGACCGAATCGGCCGACCCGGCCCCACTCGTGCGCCTGCGGCGGGCCGTCGCCGGTCGATTGAGCGGCGGGGGCCGGCTGGCGCTGAGCATCGACCGTTTCGACGCGCTGGCGCCGACCGTGGCCGGGCCGTTGCGGGCGCTGCGCGACGCGCACAAGTATCGATTGAGCCTGGTCATTGGGCTGCGGCGTCCGATCGACCCGGGCAGCGAGTTGGCCGAACTTTTTTTCGGGGCTACGCTCTGGCTTGGGCCTTTGAGTGAAGTCGACGCGCGCTGGACGATCGGGCGTTTCTGCGAGCGGCGTCAACTCAAATGGCAACCCGCGACGATCGACCGACTGCTGCAGTTGAGCGGGCGGTATCCGAGTTTTCTGCGCGCCTCGTGCGAAGCGCATGCCGCCGGCGCGGCGCTCGACCCGCTGGCGCTCGCGGCGCATCCCGCCGTGCGCTCGCGGCTCAGCGAATTCTGGGAGGATCGACCCGGAGAAGCCGAGCTGCGCGATTGCGGGCTCGCCCCGCTGCCGCCCATCGCCCAACGAGCGACCTCACCGGATGCGGCGCGACTCATGATTGACGAGAGCCGACTCACCGCGAAGGAAAGCGCCCTGCTCGCGTATCTGCGTACCCGACCGGGGTCGGTCTGCAGCAAGGATGACCTCATCCGCGCCGTCTGGCCCGAGGATGCGATCTTCACCCAGGGCGTCCGCGACGACGCGCTCGCGCAGTTGATCCGTCGACTGCGCGAAAAGATCGAGCCCGACCCGGGCCAGCCGCGCTACGTGCTCACCGCACCGGGTCGCGGTTATCGCTTCGTGCCCGAGTGATCACAGCCCGATCGGCGCGCCAGACTCTGCCGAACGATACAGCGCGAGCAATGCCGCTACATTGGCCCGGCTATCGGCGAGCGACACGCGCGGCTCAGCGCCAAGCAGGATCGCATCGGCCAGGTTTTCGACCTCACCGGCATACAGCTCGCCGCCCGAGATCTCGATCGTCTCTGTATCGCCTCCCCGGGTCAGGGTCACCCGGTTGACCGGCGCGGGCTTGTAGGGCTCGGGGATGGTCAGCGTGCCCTCTGAGCCGATGATCTCCATGAACGCGCGCCCCGGCAGAGCAAAGCCGCAATCGAACTGTGCCAGCACGCCGTTGGCAAAGCGCAGCGTGCCCGCAAAGATCTCGTCGACGCCCCCGCGCCCGCAGACCTGCTGTCCATACGCCTCGACGACGGGCGCTCCAGCCAACAACCGACTGTAGCTCACCGGATAGCAGCCCACATCCCACAACGAACCGCCGCCATACGCCCGCACCAAACGCACATTGACATCGCTCTGCAGGGTAAACGAAAACGCGCCCCGGATCAGACGTACCTGGCCGATCGCGCCCGAAGCGACGAGCGCTTCGATCTTCAGGGTTTGGGCGTTATGGCGGTACATGAACGCCTCCATCAACACCTTGCCCGACTGGTGCGCCGCGGCTGTCATCGCATCGACCTCGCCGAGGGTCAGCGCCAGCGGCTTCTCGCACAGCACGTGCTTGCCGGCCCGCAAGGCCTTGATCGACCATTCGGCGTGCAGATGGTTGGGCAGCGGCACATAGATCACGTCGATCGCGGGATCGGCCAACAACGCCTCGTAGCTGCCGTAAGCCTGTGGGATCGCGTTCTTGGCCGCAAACGCCTCGGCGGTCGCCAGATCGCGACTGGCTACGGCGCGCAGGACGTTGCGCTCCGAGGATTGCAGCGGCGGGATAAGCGCACGTGTGATGCGCGCCGTACTCAGCAGGGCCCAGTTCAGTTGTGCGGTCATTGTTGATCTCCGTGGCGCCGGGTTCAGAGACAAGTGTATCCTGTTGCGGGCCGAATCCGACTACAATCCGACGGATGAACGCTGGCGTCAGGATCACGGCGTTGGGGCCCAACGCCTTGCGCGTCACCCATGCGCCGCCCGGCGAAACCATGCCTGCCGATCGTCCGTGGTTGGCCGATATTCTCTTGCCCCAGCCAGCCGTTGAGCAGAGCGAGTTGAGCGCCGAGGTCGGGCCGGATGGGTGCGTGTCGATTCGGCACAATCGCTCGGATTTCGTCTGGCGTGAAGTCGCGCCGCCGCGGTTCGGGCGAGCCGCCCGCAAGCCACGCGGGGGCGTCAGCGTCGATATCGGCGCGACCGAGATCCGGCGCGAGCGCCCGGCCGGCCGTTCACCCGTCAGCCTGACGCTGCAACTCGATCTCGACGAGGGCCTGTACGGCTTCGGTGCGTGGTTCAACGCCTTCCGGCGCGAACGGGGACGGGTCAAACTCAAGATCCGAGATGCCATCGCCATGCTTCAGGGGCGCGAGACCTACTCGGCGATCCCGGTGTTCTACTCCTCTCGCGGCTATGGCATCTGGTTTCTCAATAGTTTCCCGGCCGAATTCGAGCTCGACCCGGAGCGCGGCGTATTGCAGGTCGCCTTTGGCGGCCCAAATGCCGACTTCGTGTTCATGTACGGCCCTGACTTCAAGCGCCTGATTACGACCTATACGGCGCTCACCGGTCGCCCGACACTGCCGCCGATCTGGGCGTTCGGGTTGATGGTCACTGGCTATCCGCAAGAAGCGCCAGACGTGGTTCTGGAGCGCATCGCCGAGCACAGGGCGCGCGGCATCCCACTCGATGCCGTGATCCTCGACTACCACTGGGAGGCGCGTTATCACGACTTTCAGTGGCGCAAGAGCCTGTTCCCGGATCCTGCCGGCTTCATCTCAGCCCTCCAGGCGCAGCGCGTGCGGCTCGGCCTGATCACCACGCCCTTCCAGAATGCGCGCACGCGTCCGTTCCAGCGGTGGATGCTGCAGCGGTTGGCGGCCAATCGCCCGCCCGGGCTCTATCGCGACGATGAACGCGCCACGGAGCTCTATGCCGAAGGCCTGGCCAATCGCTATTTCGCGCACCCACAGGCGAAGTGGTGGTTCGGATCGGGCGGCATGCTCGACTTCACAAACCCGGCCGCTGTCGCCTGGTGGAATCGGCTCGCCGAGCCGCGCTATCGCGAAGGCGTGGCCTTCTTCAAAAACGACGACGGCGAGTATCTGCCGGTCGACGCCGCGAGCCACCTGGGGCTCGACGGGCGCGAGCACCACAACCTGTACGGATTCTTCTACAGCCGGGCGATGTTCGAGGGGATGAGGGCGCTCGACGACCGGAGGCCCTTCGTCTACGCGCGGTCGGCATGGGCCGGCTCGCAGCGCTTCCCGGCGCTCTTTCTGGGCGATCAGAAGCCGACCTACGCGCACATGCGCGCCACTCTGCGCGCAGGCCTGAATATGGGGCTGCTCGGCTTTGCGCACTGGACGGTCGACGTGTTTGGGCTCGATGGGCCGACCACGCCCGAAACGCATCGCCGTTACGCCCAGTGGGCGCTCTTCTCACCGATCGCCCGGTACTTCTGGCGCCCACCGGACGTGGACAACACCCGACTACCCTGGGCCCACGACGCCGAGACAGCGGAGAGCTTCCGAGGCCACGTCGAGCTCCGCTATCGTCTGCTGCCTTACCTCTACGGGCTCGCGGTGGAGGCCAGCGAAAGCGGCGTGCCGCCGCTCCGCCCGATGCTTGTCGAATTCCCGAACGCGGCCGGCCTGGCGAACTGCGACGACCAGGCCATGCTGGGGCCTGATCTATTGCTGGCGCCGGTGCTCGAGGCCGAGCAAACCCGTCGCCTGGTCCGCCTCCCAGCGGGCGACTGGTACGACCTATGGACGGACCGGTTGATCGGCGGTGGGCGCGAGACGGCGACCCTCTGGGTCGACGGGCCGATCGGTCGCGTGCCGTTGCTGGTGCGCGGCGGGGCGCTGTTGCCCCTGGCGCAGCCACGGCAGTACATCGACGGTGAAGCGAGCTTCGAAGCGCTCGAATTTCATGCGTACCCGCCCTACCCGATGAGCTACACGTTGCATGAAGATGATGGTCAGACCCGCGCGTACCACTCCGGCGCACGCGCCCGGACCGATTTCGGGGTGGAAGTGGAAGGCGATGTCCTGCTGTTCACGGCCACACCGGGTATCGAGCACTGGCGTCCGCGGTTCGACAATCGCGCCATCACGCTCGTCGTGCATGACGCCCCTGCGCCGCGCGCGACCGAGGTCCCTGACGGCATCGATCTGGCCTACGATCCAGCACGTCGGCAACTGCGGATCACGCTCACGGCGCCTGTGACGCATCCTTTGACAGTCAAGATCCCGCTCGACGAGCCGTAGATGGCTCGGATCGGCGCAGTCGGTCAGAGCGACGTGCGTGAACACCGGCGCGGCCGGGGACCGGACTAGACGCCGTCGTAGCCGAACCGCGCCACAGTCAGCGCCCCGATCAGCGCCGAATCCTGGCCAAGCGCACTCAGCCGCACCTCAGGAGCCGGGACCAGTCTGAGGTGGTTGCGCATCACGTCGGTAGCGGCGGCGATGAGCCTCGGGCCGCCGCCGAGCGCGACGCTGCCGGCGAGGATGACGACGCCGGGCGTGTAAATCGCGGCCAGATTGCGCAGCCCTTGACCCAGGTTGAAGGCGATATCGTCCCAGTCGGTCGGATCCAACGCCTCGGCCGCCCGGCCGTAGATCCGGCGGATGCCGTTCCCCGAGACCAGGGCTTCGAGGCAGCCGGCGGCGCCGCACTCGCACACCACGCGTTCAGGGTTTGGGCAGCGAAACGGGATCGCCTGATGCGCGATCTCAGGATGGGCATCGTCGACGCCGCGATAGATCCGGCCATCGATCACGAAGCCACCGCCCATGCCTGTGCTCAGGGTGAGGTACAGCAGACGCGCCGGGCGCACGGGGTCTGCCCGGTACTCGCCGGCAGCCGCGATGTTCGTGTCGACGTCCAGACGCACCGCGCATCCGAATCGGTCCTCGAGAATCGCCCGCAGCGGCACAGCCCGCCAGTTAGGCTGATGCAACGGCGAGACCACGCCCGAGCGCCACTCGAGCGGGCCGCCGATCGACACTCCGATGCTCGCGATTGGCTCATCGCCGCGCACCTGGCCGATCAGGTCCCAGAGTCGCTCCAGCCCGGCTTCGAGGCCAAGCGGCGTCGCCGCCTGCGCCCGGCGCGTGATCGCGCCATCCGGACCCGAGACGGCGACCCGCGTGTTCGTCCCGCCGATATCGATCCCAAGGTAACGCGTCATAACTCGCCTTGCCATCCGCGGCCAGAATCCGCGACCGATAACGCACCCGTGCACACCGAGATGATCGGAGCGGCCCGAGAAGCCAGTTCCGCCGTACAATTGTAGGGGAATGGCTGACGCAATGCACCACGAATCGGCGTTAAGCCACAGGGATCACTGATGCGGCCCAGTTGGTTGGGCTGTGTCGATCCCGTTCAGCCACCCGTGCCCGGCAGGAGACCATGACTACTTTGCGATACAGCTCCCAACGTTTGGCCTACGGCGTGGTGGCCCTTGCCATTGGCGCCTCGATGCTGGCCTGCAGCCTCATCCCCGGATCCGGCGCCACCGTCGGCACGCCAACCCCGATCCCCGGGGCGACGACAAGCAGTAGCGCGGCTGGAAGCAGTAGGGAGCTACGCAGCGGCGAAGCCGCGACGGGCCGGCTCGCGGCCAACTCGGCCGAAGTCTTCAGCGTCAAAGTTGAAGAGGGCCAGGCCCTGCGCCTCGAACTCGACGTCGAAGGCAAGGCCGACGACCTCACCGTTGGCGTGGCAGACGGCACAGGCAAAGTCATCGCAACCCAGTCGTCGGTCACCGGCAAGCGTCTGACCGTCGTCACGGGGCCGCTGGCGGCCGGTGACTACACGGTAACAGTGACCAACACCGGCGCATCAGAGGCCGGCTATACCGTGACGGCCACGACCGGCGACGCGGAGACCGTGGGCGTATTGCCCGTCTCCGAAGAAGAGGCCGCGGCCACCGCGGTGGCCGCGGGTAGCGACCCGACGCCGACCACGGGTGAAATCAGCGGCCCAGCCGGCGGCGACGTCGGCCAGACCGCCTGTGATCATCCCTACTTCCCGATGCGCCCGGGCGCGACCTGGATCTATGATTTCGTGTCCGCGGAATACTCGGGCCAGTACACGATGGTGATCGATTCCGTGACCGGCGATAGGGAGTCGGCGCAGGCGACGATGACGGCGAATTTTGCCGAGCTGGTCATTACATACAGCTGGACCTGCACCCGTGCCGGGGGCGTGCAGTCGTTCGACTATGCGATGGGCGCCGCCACCGGCGGTGGTTTGGCCGCCAGCAACATGACTGGCGAGGGCTATTTCCTCGTTCCAGCCGATCAGTTGGTGACCAACGCGTCCTGGACCTACAGTAGCGCCGGCGAAATGACGATGGAGGTCTCGGGACAGTCATTGTCAGGCTCGACCACCTCAAACACGACCCAAACCGTCGCCGGTGTCGGCGGCTCCTACGACTATCAGGGTGCAACGCTTACCGACGTCGTGGTCATCCTGAGCGAGCAAATCACAAGCGTCAGCATGGCGGGCATCGAAACGCCCGGCGTGGAGACCACTTCGACGCTTGAGTTCGCCCGCGGCATCGGCTTGATCAGCTCGGCGAGTGGCGGAGAGTATCCGTCATCGATGACGCTCGTAAGCCACAACATCCCCTAGCGGGCATCGGCTTCGATTGCTTCGATGGCTGGTGGGATCGGGCAGCCGGGTCAACAAAGCCGGTCGGCAAGCTGCGAGAGGATCGAGCCGGCCGTGCCGGTGACAAAGGCAGTTGCGCTGCGTGTGAGCGGTGTCGGTTCGAGATTGATCTCGACCACCATGGCGCCTCTCGCCAGCGCCCTGCGCGGTAACGAGGCAGCCGGGTCGACAAGGCCCGACGTGCCGACGACCAGTATCACGTCAGCCGCTTCGACTGCGGCGTTTGCCGCTTCCAGCGCCCCACGCGGCAGCGGTTCGCCAAACCAAACCACGTCCGGGCGCAGCGGGCTGCCGCAGGTGGGGCAGCGTGGCGGAATCCAGTCGTCAGACCAGGATTCTACACAGCGCAGGCACGCCGAGCAGATGGTGCGCATGATGTTGCCGTGGAGTTCGATCACGTCAGGCGAACCGGCGCGCTGATGGAGGCCATCGACGTTTTGCGTGATCAGGACGAACCCTGGCAGGTTTGCGGCGAGCGCCGCGAGCGACCGATGACCGATGTGCGGCTCAGCTGCAGCGACCAACTCACGGCGCCAGGCATACCAGCGCCAGACCAACTCAGGTTGCCGGGCAAAGGCCTCGGGTGTCGCCAGATCTTCTGGCCGGTACTGCGCCCAAAGACCCGTCTGCGCGTCACGGAACGTCGGCACGCCGCTCTCGGCCGACATACCGGCGCCGGTCAGCACGGCCACGTGGTTCGCCCGCCACAGCGCTGCGGCGATCGCTTCAAGTTGCATTAGGGGTCATTGTACGCCACCGTGTCCATGCAAGATCGCGCGTTCAGCAGCCTGTTCGTGATCGTCACCTCTTTGGCGGCCATCGCCTTGCTGGTCGTGGGCTTCGAGGGCGTCTATGTGCTTGTCAATCTGCGCGCCGCGGATGAGGCGCTTCAGGCGGCCGCTGTCGCGGCGAGCGGGGCCGTCGACGTTGTGGGCGAGGCGGAGTATCGCGTACTCAGACTGCGAGAGGCCGATGGCCCGAACGGCCCCTCGGCGCTCTCCGCCGCGCAAGCGCAGATCGAAGCGCGCGGGCTCGCTGACCGCCTCGTCCTCGAGGGCGCCGTCCTGTTCGATGCCGGGCTCTGGCTGAGCGGTTCGCTCCACTTGCCGACAATCGCCGGTCGCTGGATCGGCATCGAGCGGTACACGTTCGCGCTGGCCGCGACCGCCCCAGTCGGGCCGTGATCGGCCAGGTGAGTGCCGGCTGTGAAAACGCGGCCAACGACCACGTTGCTGATAAGATCCTGGCGCAATCAAGCACAACGGCGCCGGAGGCGGCAATGGACGTGGTCAGACGCTGGATGCGCAACGAGCGTGGAGAGTTCTTTGTGGCTTTGCAGGTCGTGCTCCTGGCAATCATCCTGCTCGGGCCGCGCGAGGTCCCGGGCCTGCCCCGGCTGACAGGGTCGGCGAGTTGGATCGCCATCGGCCTGGGCGTCATCGCAGGCGGGCTGGGCGGCCTCGTGGCGCTGTGGGGCCTGATCGGGCTCGGGCGCAACCTTACGGCTTTGCCGCACCCCGTCGACGACGGCCATCTCGTCACGCATGGGCCGTATCGGATCGTCCGTCATCCGATCTACTGTGGCGTCATCCTTGGGAGCCTCGGCTGGTCGCTGCTCTGGGCGAGCCCGTGGTTGATCCTCTTGTCGGCCGGGCTCTTCGTATTCTTCGATATCAAAAGCCGACGCGAGGAGGTCTGGCTCCGGCGCGCCTACTCAGGCTACGCGGATTACGCCACACGCACGCGCAAGCTCATCCCCTTCATCTACTGACGGCGATCGCACGATCAAGGATCGCACGATCGGCGATCGCACGATCAAGGATCGCACGATCGGCGATAGATGAATCGATCCTTGAAATAGACCACTTTGCCGGACGCAGCGGATGCTCAGGTCGGCTCAGGCCGAGCGCGCCGTGAAATCGGCCGCGGTCGCCGCGATCAGGGCGGCGCCCGTCACAAGCGCTCGCTCGTCGAAATCGAAGCGCGGATGGTGATGGCCGTAATTGAGGCCCTTCTCGTCGTTTCGGCTGCCGATGAAGAAGTAACAGCCCGGTCGATCGTCCATGAACTCGGACATGTCCTCCGAGCCCATCGTCCGCTCCTGGCCGACCACGTTCGTGACGCCCGGCACGAGCGCGGCGAGTTCGCGCACGCGCGCCGCCAGATCACTCGCATTGGCCACCGCCTTGGTCCCCGACTGGTAATCGATCGACGACTCGACCTCGAAAGCCTCGGCCAACCCCGTGACAAGCGCGTTGAACCGCTGGATGACGCGTTCGCGCACCGCCGGCGTGAAGGTCCGCACCGTGCCCAGGATCTCGACCGTCTCGGGGATGATGTTGAATGCCGTGCCTGAGTGGATCGATGTGACCGAGACAACAGCTTGGTCGAGCGCATCGACATTGCGCGAAACGACGGATTGTAGGGCACTGATGATCTGCGCCGCCGCGACCACCGGGTCGCGCGACTCGCTCGGGCTCGCGGCATGGCCACCGCGCCCATGCAATCGAATCGTAAAGCGATCGGCCGCAGACATCACCGGGCCGTCGGTCGCCGCCACCCAGCCCAACGGTTTGGTGTTCCAGAGATGCAGACCGAATGAAGCGATAGGCGCCGGCCCCTCGAGCGCGCCATCGGCGACCATCGCGCGGGCCCCGCCCAGACCCTCCTCGGCCGGCTGAAAGACCAGCTTGAAGGTGCCGGCCAGGTTCGAGCGGGCCTCGGTCAACAGCCGCGCGACAGTGAGCCCAATCGCAGTGTGGCCGTCATGGCCGCAGGCGTGCATCACGCCGGGCGTGGTCGAGGCGTAGTCGACGGCGTTCTCCTCCTGAATCGGGAGCGCATCCATGTCGAAACGGAGCAACACCGTTGGCCCCGGGCGCTCGCCTTCGAGCAGGCCGATCACGCCGGTCTTGCCGACGCCCGTCCGCACCTCGACGCCGAGCTCGGTGAGCACGCGCGCCACGACGCTTGCAGTGCGCACCTCTTGAAAACCCAGCTCGGGATGACGATGGAAATCGCGCCGCCGTTCGATCAGTTCGGGCGCGAGCGCTTCGGCGGCTTTGTGGAAGGAGTGTACGAGTTCGGTCGACATAGAAGGTCCTTGACTGGACAGACGGCCGTCAACCACGCCCCGCCACACGGCAACGAGCGCAAGATGGGCCGACTGCGAATAACGAGGTCAGGCGCCGCGCCAGGCGGTGTACGCCAGCAAGCCCCAGGCAACGAGGAAGGCCACGCCGCCGAACGGCGTCACCGCGCCGAGCCAGCGCTGACCGGTCAGCGCCATCGCATACAGCGAGCCGGCGAACAACGCGATCCCGGCGATCATCAGCCAGCCCGCGATCGGGGGCAACGGGCTGGTCGGCCAGCGCTGCACAGCCCAGGCGACGGCGAACAGGGCAAGCGCGTGGTACATGTGATAACGTGCGCCGGTTTCGAAGTTGGCAAGCAGCGCCGCATCGACGCGATCGCGCAGGCCATGCGCGCCAAACGCGCCAATCGCCACCGAGAGCCCGGCGAGCACGGCGCCCAGAATGAAGAAGGTGCGGTCCATGCCCTTCAGTGTATCAGAGCCCGGGCTGGTGTAAGATAACCGCATGAGTTCCGAATACCTTTGGTGGCGCGATGGCGCGATCTATCAGATCTATCCGCGTTCGTTTCAAGACAGCAACGGCGACGGCGTCGGCGACTTGAACGGGATCCGGCAGCGGCTCGATTATCTCCAGGCGCTCGGCGTCGACGCGATCTGGCTCTCGCCGATCTACCCATCGCCGATGTACGACTTCGGCTACGACGTCTCGGACTACGAGGATATCGACCCGGTCTTTGGCACGCTGGACGACTTCGACGCGCTTGTCGGCGAGGCCCATGGCCGCGGGATCCGTGTGGTGCTCGACATGGTCTTCAACCACACGTCGCACCTGCATCCGTGGTTTCTCGAATCGCGATCCGGGCGCGACAACCCAAAGCGCGACTGGTACCTCTGGCGCGACCCGGGGCCAGACGGCGGGCCGCCGAACAATTGGGAGGCCGTCTTCGGGGGCAAGGGCTGGGAGTACGACTCGGCCACCGGCCAGTATTACTACCATCAGTTCCTCAAGGAGCAGCCCGACCTCAACTGGCGCAACCCCGAGGTCCGCGCCAGGCTGATGCAGGTGTTGCGATTTTGGCTGGCGCGCGGCGTCGATGGTTTCCGATTCGATGTGGTGATGTCGTTCTTCAAGGACGCGTTGTTCCGCGACAACCCGGCCTCGCTGAAGAACCCGGTTGGGCTCGTGCGGGCGTTCGATCGGCAGAGCCATCTGTACGATCGAGATCGACCCGAGATGGGCGATGTGCTCGCCGAGATCCGGTCGCTCCTCGACGAGGCGCCGGGCCGGGCGGCCGTCGGCGAGGTCGACGATCTCGACATGGCCTTGCGCTTCGCCGGCGACCGCAAGCTGCACATGGCGTTCAACTTCGATTTCCTCGGCACGCGCTGGCTGCCGCGGCTCTTTATGGAGTCGATCCGCCGCTACGATGACGGGCTCTCGCCTGATGCCTGGCCGTCGTATGTGCTCGGCAACCACGATCGCGACCGTCCCGCGACGCGTTTTGGCGCCGGCCCCTTCTCGGACGCCCGTGCCAGGGTGGCC
>Ga0209573_1005005_pt1 | contig 12431 bp, 11 predicted proteins | sample TNRBio252014_DNA_FD_185870 | JGI IMG/M metagenome (GOLD analysis project Ga0209573, IMG submission 185870) | Wastewater treatment Type I Accumulibacter community from EBPR Bioreactor in Madison, WI, USA - TNR Reactor_6/25/2014_ DNA (SPAdes)... | ecosystem: Engineered > Bioreactor > EBPR >...
CGAGAAGACTCTGAGAGATCTGGCAGAACTGGAAGATGGCCTGAGTGACTTCGAAGACAGACAGGACGATTGATGACGGCTCCAAACGTCTGTCGCAGGAGGTCCGCTCATGAAGTACATCGATGAATATCGAGATCCCTCGCTGTCCGATCGTCTCGTGCGCCAGATCCGCGCCATCAGTACTCGTCCCTGGGTCTTGATGGAAGTGTGTGGCGGACAAACGCATGGACTGTTGCGGCACGGCATCGATCAGCAGCTTGAAGGTGCAGTCGAACTGATTCACGGTCCTGGCTGCCCGGTCTGTGTCACCAGCAGCGAAGCGATTGATGCCGCGATCCAGATAGCCAGACGTCCCGACACCATTGTGGTGAGTTTCGGCGATATGTTGCGGGTCCCCGGTTCCGACCAGTCATTGCTCTCCGCACGAGCCGGTGGAGCGAATGTGAAGATTGTTTATTCACCGCTTGATGCCATTCAGCTTGCCGTGCAACAGCCCGACCGGCAGATTGTGTTTTTTGCGGTGGGGTTTGAAACCACCATGCCCGCCACTGCAGTTGCTGTGCGTCAGGCTCAGCAATTGGGGTTGAAGAATTTCTCGGTGCTGGTGGCGCATGTTCGAGTGCTTCCGGCGATGGAGCTTTTGATGCGGGCTCCCGGCAACCGAGTGCAGGCGTTTCTGGCGGCCGGACATGTCTGCACGGTCACGGGATTCGAAGAATATGAACATTTCTGTTCGCAGTACTCGGTGCCGGTCGTGGTGGCCGGGTTTGAGCCCATCGATTTGCTGCGGGGCATTCTGCGATGTGTGGAGTTACTCGAGGCCGGCACAATTCAGACTGTCAATGAGTACGGGCGGTCCGTTCGCCGAGGCGGAAATCCTGCGGCGCAGCAACTGGTGGACGGTGTTTACCAACCGGCCGATCAGTCATGGCGAGGATTTGGGATTGTGCCGAGCGGAGGCGTGCAGCTGAAACCCGAGTTCCAGGCGTTTGATGTTCGTCAACGTTTCGCCGAGCAGATGGTCCAGGGAGGTACGTTCGAGCAAACAGACAGAGGCCAGTCATCGCCGATCTCGAAAGACCGTTGTCGCGCGGGAGACGTATTGAGTGGTCGGCTGAAACCGTGTGACTGTCCGGAATATGGTCAGGCCTGCACACCGGAACATCCTCTGGGAGCTCCGATGGTTTCTTCAGAAGGAGCCTGTGCAGCCTATATTCGTTATCGTCCGCTGACGGTGATTGCGCAGGAATAGACGATCGCGGTTGCGACCGGTGAATGAAGTCACTGGTCTGAGGCAGACAAAAGCAATGGCAGAATCAGAATCATGGCGATTTGCGTGTCCGGTACCAGTCGATGCGGATTCCGCCAGGATTTCGATGGCTCATGGAGAGGGGGCACGGCTGAGTCGGGCACTGATTTCCAAAATCATCCTGCCTCGTCTGTGCCGGTCTGATCGTCGACATCTGGTGGATGCTGCGACGGTTACAACTCGCGGAAATCGACTGGCGATCTGCACGGACAGTCACACCGTCACACCGCTCTTTTTCCCTGGAGGGGATCTGGGAACTCTTTCCGTTTACGGGACGGTGAATGATCTGGTTGTGGCCGGCGCGACACCTCGCTGGCTGACTCTGTCGCTGATTCTTGAGGAAGGTTTGCCGATTCCGGTCCTGGAAGCGATCCTGGATCGAGCGGCTTTGGCGGCTGAGCGATGTGGAGTGGAGATCGTGGCTGGGGATACCAAAGTCGTTCCCCGGGGAGCTGCGGACGGCATCTTCATCAATACGGCTGGAATTGGTGAACTCACCGGGGTGGAATGCATCGGCCCGCAAGGGATCGCGGTGGGTGATCATATCCTTGTTTCCGGTCCCATCGGCTGCCATGGGATCGCTGTACTGGCCGCTCGGGAAACTCTCGGGTTTGATCCGGCACCGGAAAGCGATTTGAAGCCGCTGTTTGAATCCGTCAGTGCGCTGAGAAATGCGGTTGGTGGAGGAACCAAAGCCATCCGCGATGCCACTCGAGGCGGTGTTTCGGCCGTACTTCACGAATGGGCAACCGATTGCAATCTGACATTTGAGCTGGATGAGGCCGCGATTCCAGTGACTGAATCAGTTCGGGGGGCCTGCGAACTGCTCGGGCTGGATCCACTCGTGATTGCCAATGAAGGAACGTTTGTTGCTGCCGTCTCCGCTGAAGAATCGGAGGTTGCTGTCCAGGTTCTGCGAACTCTGGCTGGTTTTGAACAGGCCTCGGTCATTGGAAGAGTGTGCGAACGGACACTCACCGACGTCGTGCTCAGGCGCGGACATATTCGAATCCCAGTTGAGGAACCCGCCGGCGTGTTGTTGCCCAGAATTTGTTGACATACCTGTGTGTGCTCCGATAGGGAATCCCCACTTCTCAGTGATCAGGCAAACTGAAAATGAGTATTCAATGTCCAAATGACGTGGATTGGTAACTTTTCGTGAGAATCAGCGGTGGGTTTTGATTCTCAAAGCATTGAACACGGATCGCAAACTCGCTAGATTGCTCGACTTCCTTCCGCCGAAGGTCGATAAGCGCGGATGATTTGTGGTCCGTTGGCACCTCAAACTGCCAATGTGTTGAAACTGTACTTTTGTTCAATCTGCCGAAATCGGCAGTCCGAAGGATGATGGTTCCATGCTGGCGATTGGCAAAACATGGATGGCAAAAAAAGAGGCAGTCGATCTTGCGGGCTGTGACTGGTTCGTCATTGACGCAGACGGGCACATCGTCGGTCGTCTGGCTACTCAGATCGCCACCGTCCTGATGGGTAAGCACAAGCCCAGTTACACGCCTCATGTGGATACCGGCGACGCAGTCATTGTCCTGAATTGTGATCGGGTTCGGTTTACCGGGAATGCTATGGAGCACGCTCGGGTGCCTTATCTGACCACGAAGATGAATAAGAAGAGCTACGCTCGGTACACCGGTTTTCCCGGAGGTTATCGGGTTCGGAGTGCTGTGGAAACTTTTGATACCCGTCCTGATCAACTGCTGCACGAAGCCGTACGTCGCATGCTGCCGAAGAACAAACTGGGACGACAGATGCTGAAGAAGCTGCGACTGTTTGTCGGGACGAATCACCCGCATCAGGCTCAGTGTCCCAAGCCGTTTCCGGAGCACCTGGTTCCGGACCGAAAGATCAAGGGCTGAGAAAACGTTGGTCCGGACATGTGTGCCACTGCTGTGAGGGCCGCAAATGTGTCTCGGACAGAAAACTGGGTGAGTCGACTGAACCTGCACCTCCCGCTGAGTCGTGAGACGGTTCGAAGACTCGGTGGATTGCTGGCGACCTGTTTTTTGATTTCAGAAGTGTGAGACTTATGGATCCTGATGCTACCACGGATGCTGTTGCTGAACCGGAAGTTCCTTCTTCACAGTTGCCGGAACTGACGATGGGTTCCGTAGCTGGAACCGTGCCTGATGCGAATTATCAGCCGACGATTCGAGGCAAGATCGAGGTCGCACGCGTTCGTATCAAGGAAGGCAACGGACAGTTTGTCATCAATGGCCGTCCGATGGACGAATATCTCCGTATCGAACGGGACCGCGACAGCGTCATGGTCCCTCTGAAGGCCGTGGGCAAAGTCGGTCAGGTGGATGTCTCGATCCGAGTTGAAGGTGGCGGAACCACCGGGCAGGCAGGAGCCATCATTCTGGGAATCGCGCGAGCTCTGCAGGGGATGAACCCGGCATGGCATCACACACTGGCAGACGCTGGCCTGCTGACTCGTGATGACCGAATGGTCGAACGAAAGAAGTATGGCTTCAAGAAAGCCCGTAAGAGTTTCCAGTTCTCAAAGCGATAAGCTGCTGACCGTTCGTTCCGCATTTCGTTTGTGGAATTCGATTTGAAGTTCATCCCTGCCGGATCCGAATCCCGCAGGGATTTTTTTTGAATCCCCCATCGAATTATGCAGGACGCCTATCAGTCACTGATCCTGCCTGACGTGCAGTTAATGCTCCAGGAGGATGATCGGGAAGGCCTGGCCGCATTCTGCCGGGTTGTGCACCCAGCGTCTGTCGCCGAGATCCTTGAGGAGTTGGACGACAAGCAGATCTGGATGGTCCTGGACCAGGCCGATCTGGCGCTGCAGGTGGAAATCTTCGAGTACATCTCACTGCGTCGACAGACGGATCTGGCAGAGCAACTCGATCCGCCTCGTCTGTCAAATCTGCTGGAATGGATGTCCGCCGACGATCGAGTGGACCTGTTGTCACGGTTGCCGGCCGTTCGTCGGGAAGATGTGCTGCGACTGATCGCCAAGGCCGAACGGAACAACATTCGGAAACTGCTGTCCTACGACGAAGACAGCGCCGGCGCGATCATGACGACGGAATACGCGTCGCTGCCGGCAAACATCACCGTGCGGGAAGCTCTGGATCAACTGCGCCAGCAGGCTCCAAATAGTGAAACGATCTACTACGTCTACATTCTTGACGAAGCGCGGCGACTGGAAGGGTTCATTTCGCTGCGGGACCTGATTCTGGCGCGGCCCGATGCTCAGCTTTCCCAGATCATGGCTCGGGATGTGATTCGGTTTAAGGTCACGGATCCGCCGGAAGTCGTTGCTCAGGAACTGGGACGCTTCAATTTCATCGCGCTGCCGATTGTGGATGACGACAATCGGCTGGTCGGAATCGTGACGCACGACGACGCGCTGGACGTTGTGCAGGAAGCGGCAACGGAAGACGCACAGCTTCAGGCCGCCGTGGCGCCGTTTCGTGACACCTATCAGGAATCATCCCTGCCGACAATTCTGTGGAAGCGCGGCATCTGGCTGTTGTTCCTGTCGATCGTGGCCCTGGTCAATGCCGACGTGATTGATCATTACCGCAAGGCGACGGGTTCCGCGGCCGCATCTCCGGTGACAGAACTGCCCCTGTCGACACTGATTCTGCTGTTTCTGCCCCTGGTGATGGCAAGTGGCGGGAATGCGGGTTCGCAGTCGGCGACTTTGTTCATTCGCATGTTTGCCCTGCAACCGTCCGATGGGGACGGCCGCTCGGATGATTCTATTGACCGCGGTCTGGTGATGCGGGAATTTGTCATCGGCGCATGTCTGGGATGTGCTCTGGCCGGACTGGATTTTCTGGTCGCCTGGGGATGGTTCCGGCGATCGGTTGCAGAATCCGCAGCCATTGCAACCACCGTGGTCACTGTGGTGACGCTGGGGACTTCCGTCGGCACGCTGCTGCCTTTGTTGCTGCGTCGACTGGGAATGGATCCGGCAATCATGTCCAATCCGCTGATCTCGGCGATGGTCGACATTCTGGGAGTGGTGATTTTTTATGAAATCGCCACACTGTTTTTGTCCTGATCCGGCAACACAACTTTCGGCACCACGCCTGCGTTGCAGGTGATCTGCAGCGGATCAGAAATCCGGCGAACGCATCGATCTGCAGCACGCCGTCCAAAACGGACACGGGACAATCATCAGAGGTCACACCAGGCACCAGAGGCCACAGCAGGCTGGACATCGGGAGAAAGAGGACTGGAACCATGATGCGTCCCACAGGATTCTGCAGTCCCCGACCCAATAGTCCGCATCTCCGCAGGACGTCGATCGTCCTTGCGGCGTTTTGCCTGCTTGTTCTGCCACAATCACTGTCCGCTCAACAAATCATCCGAGGGCAAAGCGGACCACAGATCGATAGTCCGTTGATCCTGCGAGATGAGACGCAGTCGCCCGGAACAATCTGGTCCCTTCGCGCACAGGACCAGTTTTCGGTCAGTCTCAGCATCGACAAGCGTACTGAGATCGAACTGGATGGTCAGGCCCCGGTGGTGACCGCCACGAATGATCGACTGGAACTGGAATACCGAGTGCTGCGGGTTCTGCGTGATCGGCAATGTGACATGGTCGTGATTTGCCGCAACGCAGTGCGGGAGGTTCGGGATTCACAGACTGAGCCATCCATTCAGAAGCTGCAAACCGCTGTGACGCTGGCAAATGATCAGTTGATTCCCGTGCGAGTGGGGCTGGATGGCAGTATGGTTCTGACGGCACCCAGTGAACGAAACAGCCTCCTGAGCCGCATTTCAGGGGCCGATCATGGTGCCAGTGCCCTGCTGGACGCGGCGTGTCCCGATGAAGTGATCACGGGCTGGTTGTCTGTGCCCTTCTGGAGTGTTTCCGATACCGGGGACCAGTCATCTCCATGGCAGCGGGAACACATGGTATCAGCCGGTCCGCTGGGCGCATTTCGGGTGGAGCTGACAATGACTCCTGAGAAGCCGGACGGCGCGCTGCTTCCGATCAGCATTTCCGGTGAAGGTCGCTTCGTGCCACTGGTTCTGCCGCAGAAAAATCACGCTGGGATTCCGGAGATTCTGAAGTCCGTGTCCGCGCAACTGGATCCGGTGTCGGGGCGAATGCAGCTTCACCGTCCATCAAAGGACAAAGTGCCCACGGAGTTCGGTCCGGATCTGGAATCGCTGACATTCACGATGGAGATTTCGGGAACCGGGCAAACTGTCGCCATCGGCAGTCTGCCGGGACGAGCCGTACGATTTCGGCAAACTCAAACTCAGTCCTGGATTCTGACAGAACGACGCCAGGGGCATGTTGAGGTTGAGCGAATTCCGGGGCTTCCGGAGCTGATCGAGCCTCCCCGCTGACCAACTGGCGGAACCTCGCTGACATTTGCCGACTTCGCGTGAGTGCAGACTTCTGAAGCCCGAATGGCAATTGGTTTGCCAGAAAGCCTGAATTCGGCGATTCGTGCCTGCAACAAACGGCGTCCTGGCCCCCTACATCTGCTCTGACGCGAGAATCTTGTGTCGTCGCATGGGCTCCCCTGGGGCTGAGAATTGCAATTCCCAGGGCGGCCTTCATACTTCGTGGGCTGTTGAAAAAATCAAAAGGTTTTAGACGGCGAGTGGATGTCATTAAGAGGATGACTCGACCGCCGTTGCTCTGTATTCAGAGACAGATGGAGAGTGAAAAACATGTCCGTGGCTGACGAGTTCCCGATCCCGCTCAATGATTACAAGGCTTTGGCACTGGATCCAAAGAACTCGAAATTGACGGACGAGCAGCGGAAAACGCTTCAGAAGAATATTGAAGTGTGTCGTGATGCGATCGTGTTCTTCACCGCAATTGCCGACGCAAAAGGTCTGGGAGGACATACCGGAGGCCCCTACGACACAGTGCCGGAAGTGTGCATCATGCACGCTTTCATGAAGCATGCAGCAGCTGGCGGAACACCGGACGTACTGCCCGTGTTTTTTGATGAAGCCGGACATCGAGTAGCCACACAGTATCTGATGGCGGCGCTGGAAGGTGAGTTGCCGGTCGAGAAGCTGTATCACTATCGCGAATACCTGTCACATCTTCCCGGACACCCCGAGCGCGGATTTACGCCGGGTGTGAAGTTTTCTTCCGGTCGACTTGGACACATGTGGCCGTTCGTCAACGGTGTCGCCATCGCAAATCCGGGCAAAGTGGTTTTCATGCTGGGATCGGACGGATCTCAGATGGAAGGAAACGATGCTGAAGCCGCACGACTGGCGGTGGCTCAGAAGCTGAATGTCAAAGTGCTGATCGATGACAATGACGTGACGATCGCCGGGCATCCTTCAGACTACCTGCCGGGCTACGACGTGGCATCGACTCTGCAGGGACATGGCCTGGCGATCGATATCGGCGATGGTGAAGACCTGGATTCGCTCTACGAACGCATGTGTCGAGCTGTCATGACCAGCGGCCCCATCGCGCTGATGAATCGGCGAAAGATGTGTGTGGGGATCAACGGTCTGGAAGGCAGCGCTCACGGACATGATGTGATCAAGGTGTCCGTGGCAAAGGACTATTTGACGGCTAAAGGGCGAACTGCGGCAGTTGAATATCTGAATGGCGTCAAGAAGGGTCCATCTGGACCGGTCTACGAAGGAAGCTGCACAAAGAGTGTTGGAAAGAATCGCGATCTGTTCGGAAAGATTCTGAACGAGATTCTCGACGGAATGTCCGAGCCTCAGCGGATCAGCGCGGTACGAGTTTTCGACAGTGATCTGGAAGGATCCTGCGGACTGAATCATGTTCGAGCTGTTCATCCCGAAGTTTTCGTGCGGGGTGGAATCATGGAACGCGGCAACTTTTCTGCGGCAGCCGGGTTTGGTTACGAACCAGGACGCCAGGGAGTCTTTGCGACGTTCTCTGCGTTTCTGGAAATGGTGGTGTCCGAAATCACCATGGCGCGGCTGAATCAGTCCAACGTCCTGGCGCACTTTTCGCATGCGGGATGCGACGATATGGCAGACAACACCTGCCATTTCGGACTGAACAACATGTTCGCGGCGAATGGACTGCCGGATGAAGGTCGCGACACAACGCGGCTGTATTTCCCGGCGGATCAGCACCAGTTCCGAGCCTGTCTGAAGAAGATCTTCGGCGATGCCGGACTGCGTTTCATCTTTTCAACTCGATCCGGTGTTCCTGATCTGCTGAATGAGAACGGGGAACGGTTCTACGGGGACGACTACAAGTTTGTCACGGGGCGCGATGAATTGATCCGTGATGGCAAAGACGGCTACATCGTGACATTTGGAGAGACCGTCTATCGGGCCATGGATGCACTCCTGAAACTCAAAGCTCAGGGCATTCATGTGGGTCTGGTGAATAAGGCAACTCTGAACGTCTATGACGAAACGATGATGGCTCGGCTGGCGTCGGCCCCGATGGTTCTGGTGGCGGAATCTTTCAATGTGAATACCGGCCTGGGTTCGCGGTTCGGTACAGAACTGCTGAAGCGTGGCTTCCGGGGACGTTACAACAACATCGGAACTCACCGGGAAGGATCCGGCGGTCTGTGGCAGCAGATGGGATATCAGGGCGTCGATACCGATGGAATCCAGGCGGCTGTGAAGTCACTGTTAAAGTAGTGAACCACCGCCAATCGAGCACAAAGTCAGCGACATGTTAAAGAACGGCTTTTTGGGCTACCCCACGACATTCATGCTGGATTTCGTGGTGGTGGCTTTGATTCTGATTGTTCCGTTGCTGCTGCTGAGTCTGTGGAAGGTCAAGGTCGGGCGGCAGTATCGCTTTCATCGACAGCTTCAATTGTTGCTGGGAGTGATTCTGCTGGTCGCTGTGGCGGCGTTTGAGGTTGATGTGCAGCTGACGCACGGCGGCTGGGAAAACATCGTCGCAAAACAGAACCTGACTCCTGAAGCTTTGGCAGCCAAAATCGCGGCGGTTCGCCCGTGGCTGCTGGTACATCTGGTATTCGCGGTTTCCACTCCATTTCTTTGGATTGCCACCATTGTTCTGGCATTGAAACACTTCGGAAAGAATCCGACTCCCGGACGTCATAGCCGCCTGCATCGAATTCTGGGATGGGCATCGACGATCGACATCACGCTGACATCACTGACCGGGCTGGCGTTTTACTACGTGGCGTTTGTCCGATCCTGAACGTCCGGACCTGAAATCCGCCTGCTGATTCAGAGTCAATCCGACGAAGCGCTTTGGGAATTACCGGACGCTCGACGAAATCGCGGGCGAGATCTGTGGTTGCGTCCTGACGGGAAAACTCGGAGATTCTGATCCGTCAGCAGAGTTTTTGCACGAAGACATCCGGGGAGCGGAGTGTTATGTGCACGTCCGAATCGATCAAAACAGTTGACGCTCGTCTTCGGCGAGTGAATACTGTCTGGAACTTCGAGTTTCATCTTGCGGGGAGTTTGTTGCGATTTCGCTTTCCCGCACTGACTGTCAGAACTCAATGAGCCAGTTAACGGGCTTTCGTCCTCAGAATCCGCGGGCCGGTGGATTTCAAAGGCAGAACACGCGAATGCTGCGAATTTTGGCTGGCTTAGCAGTAGTTGCCGGGATGGCATCAGGCGGTTTGCCTGACGTTGCCTGTGCCGAAGAGCCGGTGCTGTCTGGAGTCACCGGGCATGAACACCGGTCTGTGATAGTGCAGTCGCGCCCGGTGATTGAACGTCTGCCGGTCAAAGTGATCGAACCTGTCGATCTGAAGCTTGCAGTCGACGGAACCGTGTTTGTCGCTGATCGAGCGGCCGAGTGTGTCTTTCGGATTGATCGAACGGGTTCCGTTTCTATTGCCGCGGAAAAGCTTCCCGGACTCCAGAGGATGCAGTTGCAGGCTGATGGGTCTCTGTTTCTGCTGACCAGTACTGGGTCACAGTCGGGTTTGCACCAGGTCACCGCTTCCGGCCGCCAGGTTTACCTTCAGGCATTGCCGTTTATCGCGGATGCATTTGAGGTGACTTCACTGGGGACGATTTTCGTCAGTCATTCGTCTTCCGGGCGGATTATGACGATTTCCTCTGAAGGTGCGGTCAGCGAACGTGTGCGGATGCAAATGCCTGTGATTGACCTGGCGCTCAATGCAGCCGAACAACTGGAAGCTCTGCTGCCATCCGGTCAGCTGGTAATGGTCAGCGAAGAAGGACATGTCGTGACCACCGGATCTGCTCCAACCGGCTCCACGCGGCTGACGTCGCTGCAGGACGGAAAAATGCTGGCCATCCTGCCAGCGATTGAAGGTCCGTCGACCATCGTTGAGGTCTCCCGAGATGCCCAGCCGCCGCGCATCTTCCCGGTGGTGGCAAAGATCCCTGCGGGAACCCGCGCTGCGGGCTTTGATGCACTTGGCAATCTGTGCCTCGCCAACCCTGACCTTCGAGCTGTGACGAAGGTCACATCGCAGTTTGAAATCCCGTGCCCGCATTGTGGTCGCCCGACACGGTTGATTTTCAGCTCCGAGCAGCCCGTTCGGAACGAACCCGACTCAGCTCGATTCTGATTCGTCCCGGTTGTTGAACACATCCGGATCCACGTCGAGGTCCTGATTCATCAGCGCATCCGGGCTTAGCGGTTCCACAATCTGATAGCGTCCGTCCCACCATCGCATCAAATCCACTTTTCGGCATCGATCGCTGCAAAACGGCAGAAGCTTCGCGGAAACGGCGGTGTTCATCGCTTTGTGGCAGATCGGACAGGTGGCAGGGACTGACATTGCGGCTGACTTCATTTAAGGGATTCGACGATTCGATGGTGCTGGATTTTAGCCAATCCATCGCGGCCATCAGGCCAGTTCCGGGCAGGATTCCTGTAGGTTCAGGTCTTCGTCGATTTTCTTTGGCCAGGGTGCGCTTCGAGTTTCCGAGAGCCCACAACGTGCGTGAATTCCTGCCAGCGATCCAGCGGGCTCCTTTCGGTCAGGTGTTCCATCCGCTTCAAACCATAACAGCCGGCGCATACACTGCGCCCCGTCAGCTCACCTGACCGCAGAAAGCTTTTGGACGTTCTGTAGCCGAAGTCGCCGGACTTTGGCGAACAAAAGCCGCAGTCAGTTCGCTCGACCGCAGGAAGCTCGTTGATGGCCTATCTGTTTGACACTCCGGACCAGCGTCGCCGAATGCTGGAAGCGATCGGTATTCAGTCGATCGACGAATTGTTTGCTCAGATTCCTGATGAACTGCAGCTCAAAGATGAACTGAAGCTGCCGGAGCCGATGTCGGAACTGGCACTCGAACAGGAGATGATGGCGAGGCTTGGGACTGGTGGAACCAGTCAGCGTACGTGCTTCCTGGGGGGTGGCGTGTACGATCATTTCATCCCGGCTGTTGTTGATGAAATCACGTCCCGCGGCGAGTTCTATACGGCTTACACGCCTTATCAGGCGGAAGCCAGTCAGGGGACTCTGCAGGCGTTTTACGAATATCAGACGCTGATCTGTCAACTGACAGGAATGGACGTTTCCAATGCCAGCCTTTATGAAGGCGGGACAGCCGTCAGCGAAGCGGTCTTCATGGCGATGAGAATCAACAATCGTCATAAGAAAGTGGTCATTGCCGGGACGCTTCATCCTGAATACCGTCAGGTCCTTCAAACGTATTTTGCCAGACTGGGAACTGAACTGGTTGACGTGCCTCACACCGATGGCGTCATCACTCCCGACTCGTGTCGCGCGCTGCTGGATTCGGAAACGACGGCTCTGGTAATTCAGCAGCCGAACTTCTTTGGTTGTCTGGAAGATGTAAAGACTCTGACGCAGCTCGCCCATGACGCCGGCGCACTGGCCATTCTGTCATTTGATGCAATCAGTCCGGGACTGTTGAAGAAGCCTGCCGACTACGGTGTGGACATCGCCGTTGCGGAAGGTCAGCCGCTGGGAACTCCGCTGCAATACGGAGGCCCCCTGCTGGGTGTCTTCACGTGTCGCAATGAATACGTCCGCAAGATGCCGGGACGACTGATTGGCAAAACTGTGGATCGCAGAGGCAAGGAATGCTTCGCTCTGAATCTGCAGGCGCGAGAACAACACATTCGCCGCGACAAGGCGACCAGTAATATCTGCACGAACCAGGGACTGCTGGCTCTCAGAACGACCGTCTTTCTGGCAACCGTCGGTCCTCACGGCCTGGCACA
>Ga0209573_1005006_pt1 | contig 12429 bp, 14 predicted proteins | sample TNRBio252014_DNA_FD_185870 | JGI IMG/M metagenome (GOLD analysis project Ga0209573, IMG submission 185870) | Wastewater treatment Type I Accumulibacter community from EBPR Bioreactor in Madison, WI, USA - TNR Reactor_6/25/2014_ DNA (SPAdes)... | ecosystem: Engineered > Bioreactor > EBPR >...
GCGCGGCCAGTACCGGCTCGGGGAAGCGGGCGACATTCACCCCCTGTTCGCGGATGAACTTGAGCGGTTCGGACTGGGCTGCGGAGGTCGAGCCGATGGCCCAGACATTGACCTCGGCACAGGCCGCCTCGACCGCCTTCTGCTTTTCCGGCCCCATCTTGTCCCAGACGCCCTTGTTGATGATCAGCTCGGTAAAGCCTGACGGCTGGTGCCAGCCGGGGAAATAGTAATTCTTGGCGTTCTTGTAATAGCCCAGTGGCCGGTCGGCGAGCGGCATGGACACCTCGACCCCGTCGAGCCGCCCGGTTTCCAGCGCGGTCTGCACCTCGCCGATCGGCAGCAGCACCGGGCTGGCGCCAAGCTTGGCGAGGATGCGTCCGCCAAGGCCGCCGATGCGGAATTTCAGGCCCTTGATATCCTCGGGCTTCTCGATCTTGCGCGTATACCAGCCCCCGGCCTCCGAGATGATCACGCCGCAGGGCAGCGGCACCACATTGAATTTCGCATAGGCCTCGCGCCAGATTTCGAGCCCGCCGCCGTGCATCGTCCACGACAGGTACTTCATCGCGTCGGGGCCGAAGGGGATGGCCCCAAACAGGCCAGCCACCGGCGCCTTGCCCTCCCAGAACCCGGCATAGCTCCAGCCGGCGTCGATCGCGCCGGAGCCGACGTTTTCGAGGATCGCCGGCAGCGGCGACAACTCTCCCGGCCCGTGCACCTTGAAGCGGAGCTGGCCGCCTGTCAGGCGCTGCACCGTCTCGGCAAAGCGCGGCGCACCGGGGCCGACCACCGGCAGGCCGGCAGGAAAGGCGTTTTGCAGGCTGAGCTGCTGGGCTGCGGCGGGGGCCGCCAGGAGAGTCAGGCAGCCTGCGATCAAAGCGTTCCGTCTCATGAGTCCTCCAAGGGTTTGATTAGCTGAACAGAAACACAACTTTAGGAAACAGCGCGACCAGCAGCAGCCCCAGCGCCTGCAACAGCACGAAGGGAGCCACGCCGCGATAGAGTTCCGGCGTCGTCAGCCCGATCGTCTGCGTGCCGCGAATGAAGAACAGCGATGGTCCGAAGGGCGGCGTCAGGAACGAGGTTTGCAGGTTGACGGCCACCAGAATGCCGAACCAGACGATGAGGTCGGCGCCCTTCAGTCCGTTGCCGAAATCGAGGGCCTGCACGATTGGCACGAAGATCGGGATCAGGATCAGGGTGATTTCCAGCCAGTCGAGAAAAAATCCGAGCAGGAAGATCACCACCATCATGGCGAACAGCACCATCCACGGCCCGCCGCCGATCAGGCTGAGGCCGGAATGGATCAGATCCTCGCCGCCGATGCGCCGGAAGACCGCGGCAAAGCAGGTGGCGCCGATGACAATGGCCATCACCATGCTGGTGGCCGTGGCGGTTTCCCGCGCCGCGCGCATGATCAGGTCCCGGCTGGCCTTGCCGTTGATGGCGGCGAGCAGGAGGGCGCCCAGTGCTCCGACGCCGCTGGCCTCGGTCGGGGTTGCCACGCCGGCGAGGATCGAACCGAGCACGACCACCATCAGCAGCATCATCGGCGTGATCTCGCGCACGAACCCGGCGTACCGGGCCATCGATACCGGCGGTTGCGGGGTGGCGGTGGCCCGCCGGGGCGACATCAGGATCATGAAGCCGCCGTAGAGCAGCATCAGCAGCAGGCCAGGCCCGACGGCGCCGGTGAACAGGCGCGGGATCGAGGCCTGCATCTGATCGCCCAGGATGATCAGCATCAGTGAGGGGGGAATCAGGATCGCCAGCGTGCCCGACGCGCCGACCAGCCCGGCCGCGAGGCTTTTCGAATACCCGGCCTCGACCAGTCGCGGCAGCCCCATCAGCGTCAGCAGGATGACCGAGGCGCCGACGATCCCCGACGAGGCGGCCAGCAGGCCGCCGATCAGCAGGATCGAGATGGCCATGGAGGAGGGCGAGCCGCCCAGAGCCCCCTGTGCGGCCCGCATCGCCCGCTCGGCCACGCCCGATTTTTCGAGGATCAGCCCCATGAAGATGAACATCGGCACCGAGACCAGCAGCCAGTTCGACAGCGCGTTCGAAAAGATGCGCGTGACCAGAAGGCCGAAGAACGAGACGGGCAGCCCCGCCAGCAGGATGAACAGCGCAGAGGTGCCCGCCATCACCAGCGCCACGGGATAGCCGGCCATGATCGCTGCCAGCGTGCCGGCCGCCATCAGCGAGGGCAGGACAAGATCCATCAGCCGCGCCCCCGGATCAGGACGCGCGCCTGTCGCGTCAGGTCCACCAGCACCAGCGCGGTGAGCAGCATCATGCCGGCAAGCACCACTGCGCGGATGACATAATAATCGCGCAGGCCGCCGAGGCTGGAGCCGTCGCCGCTGGTCCAGGCATGCAGCATGAACCGCCAGGATGCCGGGATCAGCAGCAGCAGGAAGGGCAGGGTCAGGATCAGGTGGCCGGCGGTGTCGATAGCCGCGCGGTTGCGCTCAGACAGGCCGGCATAGAAAAAGTCGACGCGGACATGCCCGTTCGACAGCACCAGCAGGCCCATGGGAAGAAACGAGATCAGCACCATCAGGTGCCATTGCAGGTCGATCAGCGTGTTGGTGGTGATGCCTCGCCCGAGCAGCCAGAGATCACGACCGAAATCAACGACCTGACCCAGCCTGAGCAGTCCGAACAGAACCTGGATGTTGATCAGGACCATCAGGGCAATCACCAGGACGGCGCAGAACTGGCCGACGATCCGTTCTTCCGCGAAGCGAACCCAGCGATGTCCGGTCCCCCCCTGCATCGGCCGTTCCTCCCGTGCCTGTTTTCAGGCTTCCCGACAGAAGGCTAGCAAGGTGACAGGAGAAGAAAAATTAGAGAAAATAGAGAGCGTCATTCTATTTTATCGAAACAAGTCATGGACTCGCGCCAGCTCCGCTATTTCATCTCGATCTTCGACCAGAAAACCTTGTCCGGCGCGGCCGACCATCTGCGCATCGCCGCCTCGGCCCTGAGCTATCATCTCGCCAATCTGGAGGGCGAACTCGGCACGCCGCTGTTTGAGCGCAAGGCGCGCGGGCTCACCCCCACCGCCGCGGGCGAGCGGCTCTACGGCCACGCAAAGTCCATCCTGCACGCGCTTGAGGTGGCCGAACGCGACATCACCGCCGCCCGACAGGACATCACCGGGCATGTCGCCATCGGACTCGGCCACACCACCATCAAGGCCATCGGGGTCGCCCTGGTCCGCCACATCAACCTGCACCATCCCAAGCTGCGGCTGGCGATCAGCGAGAGCCTGTCGGGCGGCCATCTTGCCAATCTCCTGGCTGGCGAGATCGAGTTGGCCGTGTTCTACAACCCGCCGGTAACCGCCGGCGTGCGCATCACGCCGATCCTTGAGGAGCCGCTGCTCTGCATGGGAACGCGCGCCGTGATCGGCGATACCGATGCACCGATCACCTTCGACGATGTTCTGCGCCTGCCGGTGATCTCGTTGCGTCAGGGCATTTCGGCCCGGGGCATCATCGAGGACCGGAGCCTGCTGGAACAACTGGAAAAGAGCGCGCAGTTCGAACTCAATTCGGCGGCCTTCATCGCCGACGCGCTGCTCGACGGCCTCGGCTGCGCCATCATCAACCCTCTGTTCGTCCGGGCACAGGTGGAGGCTGGCCTGTTGCACACCCGCCCGATCATTGCGCCGCAGCTTTACCGCACGCTGGTGCTCTGCGAACTGGAAAACCGCCGGCCGAGTTTCGCCGCCGAGGCCGTGCGCGATCTGATCCTGAAGCTCATTCGCAAGGCTGTCGCCGACGGCACCTGGAACGCCCGCTGTCTGGCCTGAGGCGCGGAGCCTGACGATCAGCGCCGTGCCAGCCCGCCCATCGTCTCGATGAAGGTCGCGACGGCCTCGACGCCGACGCCGTTGCGGATCGAGGCCATCACATAGGGCTTCACCGGGCGCTGGCGCCGGGTATCCGCCTCCATGATGGCAAGATCGGCGCCCACCAGCGGCGCAAGGTCGGTCTTGTTGATCACCAGCATGTCGGATTTGGTGATGCCCGGCCCGCCCTTGCGCGGAATTTTCTCGCCCCCCGCCACGTCGATGACATGGATGGCCAGATCGACCAGTTCCGGCGAGAAGGTGGCGGCAAGGTTGTCGCCGCCCGATTCCAGCAGGATCAGGTCGAGATCGGGGAACTTGCGCCGCATCTCGGCGATGGCGGCGAGGTTGATCGAACAGTCCTCGCGGATCGCGGTGTGCGGACAGCCGCCGGTTTCCACGCCCAGAATCCGCTCCACCGGCAGTGCGTCGGCCACCAGCAGCAGCCGCGCATCCTCCTTGGTGTAGATGTCGTTGGTGATGGCGCAGAGGTCGTAGCGATCGCGGAAGCGCTTGCACAGCGCCTCCATCAGCGCGGTCTTGCCGGAGCCGACCGGGCCGCCGATGCCGACGATAAGGGGACCGTTGTCGTTGCTCATGAGCGGAACAGCCTCGAATACTGGGTTTCGTGTTGCAGGGAGAACAGGTCGGAGCGCAGCGCCGCGCTGCCAAGATCATCCACGGTGGCGTCTGTTGCCGCCTCCGCGACGCGGGCGAGCACCGGGTGCAGCGCGGCAAGGACGCGCTGGCCGTCGCCGCACGGCGGCGGAGACGAGGTTGGCGGCAAAGCCGGCGAGGTAGGCCGTCAGCAGGCCCGGAAGGGCGAGGCCATGCGCCGCGCCACAGAGGCCGGCAGCCACCGGCAGGGTGATGTGGTCGACCTCCCCCTCGCCCAGTGCCACCGACGGATAGGCCGCCCGCACCAGCGTGAGGAAGGCCGCGCCCTGCACCGTCGCTTCCAGATGCCGCTCGCGCGAGGGCTGGAGCGCCGCGCCAAGCTCGGCCGTCTCGCGCAGGCCGGCCCGGTCGCCCGCCGCCGCCGCGCGATAGGCCAGGGCCAGCAACACCGCATCCGTCCGCCCCGAGCCGAGCGCGAGGACATCGCCCAGCCAGTCTTCGAGGCCGGCGCGGCCGCTCACCGCGCCGATTTCCTGCGCCCATTCCAGCCCGTGGCTGAAGGCAAAGCCGCCGATTGGGAAGGCGGGGGAGAACCACGCCATCAGCACCAGCTGCTGGCGCGTCAGGTCGTCGACGGCGCCGGCCTCAGTCATGGGCGTGATGGTGCGGCACGCCGCTCAGCCGCGGCGGCTCGGGCTCGAACGGGGCGTCGATGGTCGAAATCCAGGCGCCGAGCCCGATCAGCATCTGCATCAGCACATGGTCGGGCTGAAGCGTGAGGGCGCGATCGGAAATCTCGACGCGCGTATGTCGGTTGCCCAGATGCCAGGCGACGCGCGCCAGCGCCTCGGGCGTCACCGCGCGCACCTCGTACAGCGGCTCCTCCGCCGCGATGATCTCGACATGCCGGCCATCCTCCAGCACCAGCCGGTCGCCGTGGCTCAGCCGCACCGGGCGGGGCAGGTCGACAAAGAGATGCTCACCATGCTGAAGAACAAGCATGCGCCGACGCAGATGGCGCTCATCGGCGGTCAGAACCACGATGTCATAGGGGATCGGGCCGGTTTGAGCGGTGGTGGTGGCGTGCAGCATGGGCGTTGTGTACCTTGTCATGGTCGGGTTTGTCCCGACCATGACGACGTGGCGAACCTGATCAAAACAAGAAATACCGTTGCGCCATCGGCAGCTCCTTCGCCGGCTGGCAGGTCAGCAGTTCGCCGTCCGCCCGCACCTCGTAGGTCTCGGGATCGATGCGGATGTCCGGCGTCGCGTCGTTGTGGATCATGTCCTTCTTGCCGATCCGCCGCGTGTTCTCCACCGGCACGAAGCCCTTGTCACAGCCCAGCCGGGCGCGCAGCCCGCCCGCCACGGCGGCCATCGAGACGAAGGTGAGCGCGGTGGAGCCCACCGCCTTGCCATGGGCGCCGAACATCGGCCGGTAATGCACCGGCTGCGGCGTCGGGATGGAGGCGTTGGGATCGCCCATCGGCGCGGCGGCGATCATGCCGCCCTTCAGAACGAAATCGGGCTTCACGCCGAAGAACGCCGGGCTCCACAGCACCAGATCGGCCAGCTTGCCCACCTCCACCGAGCCGATGTGGCGCGAAACGCCGTGGGCGATGGCCGGGTTGATGGTGTATTTCGCCACATAGCGCCGGGCGCGGAAGTTGTCGTTGCCGCTGCCCACGTCCTGAGGCAGGGCGCCGCGCTGCTGCTTCATCTTGTGCGCGGTCTGCCAGGTGCGGATGACGACCTCGCCCACCCGGCCCATCGCCTGCGAATCCGACGACATCATCGAGAGCGCGCCCAGATCGTGCAGGATGTCCTCCGCCGCGATCGTCTCCTTGCGGATGCGGCTTTCGGCAAAGGCCAGATCCTCGGGGATGCGGCTGTCGAGGTGGTGGCAGACCATCAGCATGTCGAGATGCTCGTCGATGGTGTTGACCGTGAACGGCCGCGTCGGATTGGTTGACGAGGGCAGCACGTTGGCCAGCCCCGCCACGCGCATGATGTCCGGCGCATGGCCGCCGCCGGCGCCCTCGGTGTGGAAGGCATGGATGGTGCGGCCCTTGAAGGCGGCAATCGTGTCCTCGACAAAGCCCGATTCGTTCAGCGTGTCCGAATGGATCATCACCTGCACGTCGTGGTCGTCCGCCACCGACAGGCAGCAGTCGATGGCGGCGGGGGTGGTGCCCCAGTCCTCATGCAGCTTCAGCGCGCAGGCCCCGCCCGTCACCATCTCGGTCAGCGCGCCGGGCAGCGAGGCGTTGCCCTTGCCGGCAAAGCCGAGGTTCATCGGCATGCCGTCCGTCGCCTCGATCATCCGGGCGATGTGCCACGGGCCGGGGGTACAGGTGGTGGCCAGCGTGCCGTGCGCCGGGCCTGTGCCGCCGCCCAGCATCGAGGTGACGCCGCTCATCAGCGCTTCCTCGATCTGCTGCGGGCAGATGAAATGGATGTGCGTGTCAAAGCCGCCGGCAGTGAGGATGCGCCCTTCGCCGGCGATGATCTCGGTGCCCGGCCCGATGATGATGGTCACGCCCGGCTGGATATCCGGGTTGCCGGCCTTGCCGATGGCGGCGATCAGCCCGCCCTTCAGGCCCACGTCGGCCTTGACGATGCCCCAGTGGTCGAGGATCAGCGCGTTGGTGATCACGGTGTCCATCGCGCCCTCGGCGTTGGTGCGCTGCGACTGGCCCATGCCGTCGCGGATCACCTTGCCGCCGCCGAACTTTACCTCCTCGCCATAGCTGGTGAAGTCCTTCTCCACCTCGATGATCAGGTCGGTGTCGGCCAGCCGCACCCGGTCGCCGGTGGTCGGGCCATACATGCCGGCATAGGCCTTGCGCGAGAGTGTCGTGGGCATGTCAGAGCGTCCCCATGATGTCCTGCCGGAAGCCGAAGATCGTGCGCGTGCCGCGCATCGGCACCAGCGTCACCTGCCGGCTCTGGCCCGGCTCGAAGCGCACGGCGGTGCCGGCGGGAATATCCAGCCGCATGCCGCGCGCCCTGGCCCGGTCAAACGACAGGGCCGGATTGGTCTCGAAGAAATGATAGTGGCTGCCCACCTGAATGGGCCGGTCGCCGGTGTTGGCGATGCTCATCTCCACCGCCGCAAGGCCGGCGTTCAGTTCGATGTCGCCCGCCGCGACGAGGATCTCGCCGGGGATCATGACAGCACCAGCACGAGGCCGGCGACGGCGGCTGCCCCTCCTGCCAGCCGGGCGGTCAGCGGGCCGGCGGCGCGCGCGCCGATCAGGCCGAGGCCATGCAGCAGCGCGGTCGCCGCGACAAAACCCAGCGCATAGGGCAGGAAGCTGGCCCCGGCCGCCTCCGCGCCGTGGGCATGGCCGTGCACGATGCCGAAGGCGGCGATCAGCGCCGCGCCCAGCGCCACCGGCACCGCGACATGGAAGGCCACCAGCAGGCCGAGCCCGATCACCGACAGCCCGATCAGCGTTTCCACCCCCGGCATCGGCAGGCCGGCAAGGCCCGTAAGCCCGCCCGCCACCATCGCCGCGACGAAGGCCGCCGGCCAGGCCCAGGCGCGCGCCCCGCCGATCAGGCTGGCCCAGACGCCGACCAGCACCATCGCCAGCAGGTGATCGAACCCCGCGAAGGGGTGGGCAAAGCCCGAGGCCAGCGAATCGACATGCCCCGCGCCGGTGTGGGCGAGGGCCGGGCCGGCGATAAGGAGAGCCGGGAGGGATTTGAGAAGGCGCATCGCTGCTGTCTCCGCGTTCAGGGTCAGTCGTCAGTTACCGGATCGGGTTGTGCACGGTGACCAGCTTGGTCCCGTCGGGGAAGGTCGCCTCCACCTGCACGTCGTGGATCATCTCGGCGATGCCGGGCATCACCTGCGCCCGGCTCACCACCTGCGCCCCGCCGGCCATCAGCTCGGCCACCGAGCGCCCGTCGCGCGCGCCTTCCACCACATAGTCGGTGATCAGCGCAATCGCCTCGGGGTGGTTCAGCCGGACGCCGCGCTCCAGCCGTCTGCGCGCGACAATCGCCGCCATGGCGATCAGCAGCTTGTCTTTTTCTCGCGGGGTCAGGTTCATCGGATCACCAGAAACGGGGTGTTGCGCGCCCGCCGAGCGCGGCGGTCAGGGATGTGAACAACGGGCGCAGACGGGCAGGGTCGGCCGCCAGCAGCCGCGCCACCAGAAGGCCGTTCCAGGCGCTGACGCCCGCTTCGACCCCCTCATGGGATAACAGCGCCCGCGCCTCGTCGACAAGCGATTCAGCCCGCGGCGAGACGAGTACGAGGCTGGCCATCGCGCTGGCGCCGTTGGTCACCGCCGGGCGGGCCAGCAGCGGGCCCAGCGCGCCGCCCAGCCTGAGACTGTCGGCATAGACCAGCCGCCCGCCGCGCCGGATGCGCCAGATGTCGGACAAAAGGCCCTGTCCCAGCGTCTCGCCCATGGCAATGCGGCCGAACACCGTCGCCTCGGCGATCATCAGCTCGCCCTCCGGCGCCACCTCGGCCTCGATCCGCCGGGCCAGCCGCGCGCCCGAGAACAGGATCGTCTCCATCGGCAGCCAATACAGCCGTCCGCCCGCGCCGACGCGCAGGCTCAGCCCGATCGTCGCCGCCGCCTCGACCGCGCGATAGACCTTTTCGGCCGACTGGCTGGTCATCATCAGGTCGGCGCCCTCTCCGGCCTCCACCTCCAGCGCCAGCCGGTCGCCGCCCAGAAGCCCGCCGCCGGTGTTGACCAGCACCGCCTCCAGCCCGCGCGCGGGATGGGGAAACTTGATGCGATAGCCCCCGCCCTCGGCCAGATCGGCCAGCCGCGTCTGCCCCTCGCGCACAGCCGCAGCCAGCCGCAGCGCCGCCACCGCGCGGTTGGCCTGCAACGCCGCGATCTCGACCGGCGGACGCTCAGATGGCGACAGCGTTGCGGACATCCTGATCCTTCACCTCGCCCTTGCGGCCGGTCAGCACCACCTGTCCGCGATCCATCACGGCGAAGGAATCGCCCAGATCGAGCGCGAAGTCGAGGTATTGCTCGACCAGCACGATGGCCATCCCGCCCTTGGCGCGCAAGTACTTCAGCGCCTCGCCGATCTGCTTGATGATCGAGGGCTGGATGCCCTCGGTCGGCTCGTCCAGCATCAGCAGTCGGGGCCGCATCACCAGTGCGCGGGCAATCGCCAGCTGTTGCTGCTGCCCGCCGGAAAGGTCGCCGCCGCGCCGGTGCAGCATCTCCTTGAGCACGGGGAACAGGTCGAAAATCTCCTCCGGGATGAAGCGATCCTTGCGCGGCACGGCGGCAAAACCGGTTTCGAGGTTCTCGCGCACGCTCAGCAGCGGAAAGATCTCGCGCCCCTGCGGCACGATGGCGACGCCGCCGCGCGCCCGCTGGTCCGGCCGGCTGCGGCCAAGCTCCGCGCCGTCAAGGCGCATGACGCCGCCGCTCGCGGCATGATGCCCGGCGATGCAGCGCAGCAGCGAGGTCTTGCCCACGCCGTTGCGGCCCAGCACACAGGTGATCTCGCCCGTGGGCGCGGTGATGCTGACGCCGCGCAGCGCCTGTGCCGCGCCGTAATGCAGGGTCAGGGATTCGATCGTCAGCATGCTCATCGCCCCAGATAGACTTCGATGACGCGCTCGTTGGCCGACACCGCGTCGATGGTGCCGTCGGCCAGCACCGCGCCTTCGTGCAGCACCGTCACCTTGACGCCCAGCGCGCGCACGAAGCTCATGTCGTGCTCCACCACGACCACAGAGCGCTCCTTGTTGATGTCCTTCAGCAGTTCGGCGGTGGTCTCGGTCTCGGCGTCGGTCATGCCGGCCACCGGCTCGTCGACCAGCAGCAGCTTGGGCTCCTGCGCCAGCAGCATGCCGATTTCCAGCCACTGCTTCTGTCCGTGGCTCAGATCGCCCGCCCTCTTGCGGCGGAATTCGATCAGCCTGACCCGCTCCAGAATGGCCTCGATCCGCTCCATGGCAATGCGGTTGCGCGCCCCGAACAGGGCCGAGAACGGATCGCGCGGATCGCGCAGGGCGAGGCGGATGTTGTCCTCCAGCGTGTGGCTTTCGAACACCGTCGGCTTCTGGAACTTGCGGCCGATGCCGAGCGCCACGATCGCCGTCTCGTCGAGCCGCGTCAGGTCGATGTCGCCCTGAAACATCACATCGCCGACATCCGGGCGGGTCTTGCCGGTGATCACGTCCATCATCGTCGTCTTGCCGGCGCCGTTGGGGCCGATGATGGCGCGCATCTCGCCCGGCGCGAGGATCAGCGACAGCCCGCGCAGCGCCTTGTAGCCGTCGAAGGTCTTTTCCACGCCATCGAGATAGAGCAGGGCGGGGGTCAGGTGGGCCGGACTTTCGGCCGAGGCGACGACGGCGTTCATGGCTGGGCCTCCGTGAGGGCGGGGGTGGAGGGCCGCGTCGGCAGCCGCAGTCTGGACAGCGCCCCGAGGATGCCCCTGGGCAGCGCCAGCGTGACGAGGATGAACAGCGAGCCGAGCGCGAACAGCCAGTAGGGGGCCAGCGCGCCGGTGGTGAACACCGTCTTGAAGAAGTTGACCGCCACCGCGCCCAGCGCCGCGCCGGTCAGCGTGCCGCGCCCGCCCACCGCCACCCAGATCACCGCCTCGATCGAGTTGGCCGGGGCGAATTCCGACGGGTTGATGATGCCGACCTGCGGCACATAGAGCGCCCCGGCCAGCCCGGCCAGCATGGCCGAGAGCGTGAACACCACCAGCTTGAAATGCTCGACCCGGTAGCCGATGAAGCGCGTCCGGCTCTCCGCGTCGCGGATGGCGACGAGCACCTTGCCGAAGGTCGAGGTGACGACATAGCGCCCGATCAGGAAGGTGGCGGCCAGCAGCAGCACCGTCAGGCAGAACAGCGTGACGCGCGTGCCCTGGGCCTGAATGTTGAAGCCGAGGATGTCCTTGAAGTCGGTCAGGCCGTTGTTGCCGCCAAAGCCCATGTCGTTGCGGAAGAAGGCCAGCAGCAGCGCATAGGTCATCGCCTGCGTGATGATCGACAGATAGACCCCGGTGACGCGGGAGCGGAAGGCCAGCCAGCCGAAGACAAAGGCCAGCAGCCCCGGCGCCAGCGCCGCCATCAGGATGGCGAAGGGGAACATGTCGAACCCCTGCCAGAACCACGGCAGCTCCTTCCAGTTCAGGAAAACCATGAAATCGGGCAGGACCGGGTGGCCATAAACGCCGCGCGGGCCGATCTGGCGCATCAGGTACATGCCCATCGCATAGCCGCCGAGGGCGAAGAAGGCGCCGTGGCCAAGGCTGAGGATGCCGCAGTAGCCCCAGACCAGATCCAGCGACACCGCCAGGATGGCATAGCTGAGATACTTGCCCATCAGCGAGACGACATGGGTGGGCACATGCAGGGGCGAACCGGCCGGCACCAGTAGGTTGAGGATCGGCACCAGCACGATCAGCGCGGCAAGCAGGGCGAGGAAGATCGTCCCGGCCCGGTCTGAGGCGGAGAAGAGGCGTTGCGTGATCATGCTTCCACCGCCCGTCCCTTGAGGGCGAACAGCCCCGACGGACGCTTCTGGATAAAGAGGATGAGGCAGACGAGAATGGCGATCTTGGCCAGCACCGCCCCGGCCATCGGCTCAAGGAACTTGTTGCCGATGCCCAGCGCGAGGGCCGAGACGAACGTGCCCCACAGGTTGCCGACCCCGCCGAACACCACGACCATGAAGCTGTCGATGATGTAGCTCTGGCCAAGGTTGGGCGAAACGTTGTCGATCTGGCTGAGGGCGACCCCGGCGATGCCGGCGATGCCCGAGCCCAGCGCGAAGGTGGCCGAGTCGACGAAGGCGGTGCGGATGCCCATCGACGAGGCCATGCGCCGGTTCTGCGTCACCGCGCGCATCTGCAAGCCCAGCGGCGTGGCGCGCAGCAGGAATTGCAGCCCGGCGAACACCGCAATGGTGAAGACCACGATCCACAGCCGGCCG
>Ga0209573_1005007_pt1 | contig 12428 bp, 9 predicted proteins | sample TNRBio252014_DNA_FD_185870 | JGI IMG/M metagenome (GOLD analysis project Ga0209573, IMG submission 185870) | Wastewater treatment Type I Accumulibacter community from EBPR Bioreactor in Madison, WI, USA - TNR Reactor_6/25/2014_ DNA (SPAdes)... | ecosystem: Engineered > Bioreactor > EBPR >...
CGCTCTGGTTGCTCCCCAGCATTGCCATATCCTCTGGCTGAGCGTTCATTATTATATCTAAGTTTAAATAAGCTCTCACTAAAAAACTAAATTAATTTTAAAAAGGTATTGACTACAAAATTAAATCCATTAAACTCTTTTTAAGTCATCACCTCTTTCAACATCAATTTGGACATCCCCTAAATACTGTAACTCAGCAAATTGTAGAGACGGGTTTGAAACCCGTCTCTACTGCGCCAATTGTAAAAAAATTAAAAATACACTGAGTGGATACGATTTTTTATTAAAAATATTTTTTTTAGGGGCATTCGAAGCGTCGAACCGCCCTCGTGGGTGACCCATAAAGCGAAATCACATAGTAGAGGCGTGCTATCAACGCGACTTGGCAAGAAGAAAGAATTAACCACTGAAAAACGAAGCCATGGCTGGCGATAGTTTAGCTCGTAGCGAAGCGGAGAGCCCGAAGGGTTGTGAGCACGATGCGAGCAACAACACACTGAAAAAGAAAAAACCGTGATAAATTTAAATCAATAATATAAATACTGTAACTCAGCAAATTGTAGAGACGGGTTTGAAACCCGTCTCTACTGCGCCAATTGTAAAAAAATTAAAAATACACTGAGTGGATACGATTTTTTATTAAAAATATTTTTTTTAGGGGCATTCGAAGCGTCGAACCGCCCTCGTGGGTGACCCATAAAGCGAAATCACATAGTAGTGGCGTGCTATCAACGCGACTTGGCAAGAAGAAAGAATTAACCACTGAAAAACGAAGCCATGGTTGGCGATAGTTTAGCTCGTAGCGAAGCGGAGAACCCGAAGGGTTGTGAGCACGATGCGAGCAACAACACACTGAAAAAGAAAAAATCGTGATAAATTTTAATCAATAATATAAATACTGTAACGACTCAACAAATTGTAGAGACGGGTTTCAAACCCGTCTCATACTGCGCCAATTGTAAAAAAACTAAAAATACACTGAGTGGATACGATTTTTTAAATCAAAGAAATAGATACCCTTATGGGAGCGCCGGCAGCCTGCCGGCCTCTTTGTTTTGCCAAAAATTAAATTATGGGAGACTAATGATTTCACTCGTCGCATAGTTTAATTTTACAGATGTTATTCTATCGTTTGCAATATCTGCAATATAAAGAAAGCGATCTGACATAGTTGCTAGATAGGCACCATGCATCATTGTTACTTCATCGCCGCCAGCTGGCTTTAAGCTTTTTGGCCCCATACTATCAGAATTACCATATTTGCCGATGCGTGTGATTAAGTTTCCGTTGCTATCAAGCACAGCCACACTATATCTTTCCAGTTCTGGCGCAAAAGTTCGATTCAAATAATCAAATGCCATACGCGAATTCCAACAAGCACAGCCGTTACCCGTATTTTTACCCATATAGCCCACACCACCAAAAAACCAAGCGGCATTTTCAACCCACAGACTTTCTAGATCTAAAGGTCGTTTTGGTTCCTGAGCTTCTGGCAATGGAATCGGAATTGTGCCATCACCTTTGTAGATTAATTTGCCCCCAGTTGCAGGGAATTTTATTATGGTACCTGTCATACGATTCGGATATCTTTTACCGTCATTCATTCGTGGTGAGCCAGTCATCATATAGATATTGTTTTGCTGGTCGAGACCCACACCATAGTTATCTTTTAACCCAGGTACGATATCGCTTTTTAATATTTTGCCATATTTGTCATAGATATGGATTAAGTTATTCATTTTATTCAAGCCAGGTCGGCCAGGGTAGAACTCTGGTTTGTATAAATCTACAGTACCTTTTGGTGGGTCGTAAGGGCCTGAAACTATAATATTACCATTAAAATTGACATATATACCTCCTTGATGCCACCCAGCTTCTGTCGGTGTTCTTAACCCCGATAAAACTTTACCTACTTTTCTATCAGATGAACTACTGGTGGAAGCTGAAGTTTCAATACCGTAATCCCATGGCACTTCATCCATTCTATCCATGTTAAATCGACCAACGACATTTTGGGTTTTTAGGTATAAATGGCCATTATGATCAAAGCAAAAATCTTCGGCATCATATGGCAATTCTACAATGGAAATTTTGCCAGATTCAGGGTTGATTTTATAAAGATCTTTGAATGATTTACCATCAAAACCAGTAAAAGGGGTTGTGCCGTATAAGTCACCATTAACAGGGTTTACTTGAATTCTTTGACGGCTATAAGTAGATATTTTCACTAGAGAAATCTCTTTTTCGATTTCAGCTTCAAAATCTTTGAAAAGTTCAAATTTTGAATTTTTAAGCTGCCAAATTTTTATGTTTTGTTGCATTTTATTGCTACCACTTATTTCATGTTTATGTACTTTTTCTCTTGATGCCCAGAGGCGTACTTCACCACCAGCGTCTGTTGCACATAACCCAAGCAGGAACCCAGAGCCATCGTAGACATACCCCGCAATAGACACTTCATATTCTGCTGGCAGAGGAATTGGGTTGCCGACATTGATAGATTCAAATTTGCCAATGTTATAATAAAGAGTTGGAATTTTTCCTACTGGTGTTTTTGCGTATTGAAATTCATTGTTGGTAATCATATGCGATATGACGACAATTTCTTTTGATTTTGGTAACACAGTAACATAGGCAGGGTGTTTAATAGCTACCGATTTTAAAAGTGTTTTGTTCTGATCAAATATTTGAATTCGATTGTTGAGATAATCGCAAATATATACGCGCTGGTTGTCATCAACAAATGCATAAACAGGTAGATTAAAACTCTTTTCATCATTGCCTGGTTTTTCAGGGTCACCTAAAAATATTTTTGGAGGTTCATTGCTATCTAAATCCATTTCTAATACATGATGGAAGCTTGTCCAGCCCGTATTGGTTACATTGTTGTTTGCAGCCATACCGTATTTACAAACATGGAAAGCGGTAAAGTATACTTTTTTATTATTGGGTGAAATGGCAGCGCTATTTGGTTGAATAACAACTTCTTTTATGCCAACTTTTTGGGAAAGACCAACGACTGGCCCCATCAAATCAACACCGCCAGAGCTACCATCTATTCCAATGCGTGCCACATATCCCATGCCCAAAACAAGACTTTTATTGTTCGCGCTAAAAAAAGAAGCCGCCTTACCATACATTCCAAAATGGCAGGTGCCAGCATTGGATGGCACTCGCGTATTATGTGCAAAATTAGAGCCTGTTTCTAAAAAGGATGTTTGCAAAAAATTGGTTTTTACTGGAAATTTCCCGTTACCATCTGGACCTACTATCCATTTTAACCCTTTGACATCATTGATTTTATCACTTGGGAAAGGATAAATGGTACGCAAATAATCGCCAGAATGACTAAAAACTTTTACGAAGTCGATATTGTTTCCCCCATCATAAACAACAACACCTTCATCTATAGGTGCCATCATTTGCCTTTCCTTGCCATGTCGTCTTTTCGGAATGTCAAATAAGCTTTTTTCGTATTGTGGTGTAAGCCCTAAAGATACTCTAACTTTAGCTCTAGCAAAATCCTTTAAATATTCCCCCACATCATTTTTGCCATCAAAGTATATTTTTTGAGTTTTTGAGTTTTTTTGAAGTGGCTCTGGTGCATTAGACCCTAAAACTCCTGAAACAAGGTGCCTCAATATTTTACCGGTGCCATCTTCTTCTACTGTAATTGTTACATCGCAGAAAGATTTCACCTCAAACGAAATATTGAACCCTTCATTGTGTTTTTCAATTGTTGGCTTAATTTGAAAATTAAAGTCATTTTCTCTCTTCACTTTGTATTCATTTGTATCTTGTGCAAACAAATGATTTGAACAAGACAAGCTAGTGAGAAAGAAAATAATAAACAGCAACCAATATTTTTTCATGACAATTTTCCTCCGTAACTTAATGGGGGGTTAATTTCCAAATCGAAAGTTAAATTCTACTGATTGTTTGGCGAGGTTTGATTGACAAGCCATGAGCACTTATAGGGTCTTATGTTTTTTGATTATACTTGTTCGAAAATATGTTTCAATGAAAATTTAAAATTTTGGTCTAAAATAAATTGTCCTATGATCTATACTAGATTTAATACCGGAGCTTATTTCGAAGATGTGTCTATTTTCAAGAATGTTAATTGTTTTAAAAAAAACGCAAGAGATTTTTTAAACAAAAAAGTGTCTAGTTTTGTGGAAATGCGTTAAAAAAATCAATCGCATTTTTTCTACAAAATCGGATTCCGATACCAACTCCGCTAAATATTTATTCGCGTAGAGACGGGTTTTGAAACCCGTCTCAGCAAATGCATTCGTAAAAGTTAAGTATTACAAACTACTCAAATTTTGGTTTTAGCGGAAGTATTTCTGCTGTTTTTGCATTGAACTTTAAAATCCATACGGCACCATCCCAGCTAGCATCGCCTAGCCATACCAGTTGGCGTTTTGCATCGTAAGCAATACTTAAGTTGACTTGGCCAGTAGGGAATCGTGCCGTCGTTGCCAACTTTATGGTAACCCATGTGTTTTTGGCTGTATCATAACCAACATATTGATCGGCAAATTTTTCTTTGCCAATTTCTAAAACGCCTGGGAATATTATAATGTCTTGATCTGGTATAAACACCATTTCTCTCAAATACATTCGCCAAGGTTTTGCGGGGTTAAGCGGGATCTCTCCATTACTTAATGTTTCTACTTGGTTAGTTTTAAAATCATAGGAGTATATTATACCATCATACGGTTTTGCATAACCGCCTAAAGTAAAACATAAAACCCTGTCTCTTTTTGAATCGTAAACTAAACCGCACCCATCAACTATAGTAGGCCCTACCGTTCCTTTGAAATCTATTTTTTTCCAGGTCATATTGTTATGGTCAAGCAACCAAAAACTTTTAGAGTACCAGTCAAAGACGCCATGCTTTGTCCAGCGTACTTGGTTATGATGTGCATTTGTTGTCATTCCTTCTGCCACTGGATGTCGCGATACCCAATCTGATTTGTCTGGGTCGTACACATAAAAAAACTTGTCAACTTTTTCGTCATTAGCAGCAACAACTATTAATTTTTTGATTTCTGGAATATACGCAACACTATTCCAAACATGTCTTCTAACCCAAGGTCGTTTATTAAAATTGTAACCGCCAGGGTATTGTTCGTTGGTTCCGCAACAACCAAGAGGAGATTCGTACACATCGGTAAATTCCCAACGGTTGGTTTTCATGTGGTAACGACCAACATCATTGCCAGCGTAACTAACATGCCCGCCAGCATATAAATACATCAGATCTCTTTCAAAATCAAACCCCCATGTCCCAAATTCACGGCTGCCAATTGGTTGCTTCATGTCTAGTCGAGTCCAAGTATTTTCTTTCGCTGCATTCCATAATAATTCTGTAGCTGCAGCATCTGGTCTAGGGCCTTTCATAAAATTTTCTGGGTTTGAAGGCGGGTAGTATCGCACTGAACGCGAGCTAGACGGGTATGTTTTCTCGGAATGATTATCTGCCGTCCAGGTATTTTTATTCATATCATAAAACCAGCGTTCTGGCCCAATGTGGCAATACCCTTTTGTTTCAAACGAATACCCACCATATAAAACCAGCAAGCCTTCACTATTCACTTCGAAATGATGGTCACCTCTGACCTCTGGTGCGGCATCTTGATGGCGTTGAAACCAACGGCCTGCTTTAACATCAAACACCCAAAGATCGTTTGTTAGGTAATCCATATGGTCACCACCAAATAATACATAAGAATTAGTTGGTTTATGGTAAATAAGTTTGCTCAACGCTCTGCCAGCAGGTTCACAATCCAAATATTCTTTCGCAAATTCTAATTCAATTTGAGCTAAACGCATTTGTGCCATATTATCTGGTGTTACTTTGCCGTCTAGTGCTTTTAAAATATCGGATGACTTTTGAAGTCGTTGTATAACCAAGGCGACTTGACCTTGCTCATATTTTTCTATTTTTACAAGATTTTTTAATTCCGTTTGTAAAGCTTGCATTTCTTTGATACATTCTTTAAACGCAGGGTTGTATTGTTTTTCTGCTATTGAGTCCGCTTCTTCAATTGGTTTACCTTCAAAATATAAATTGCGAATCAAACTTAGTGTGTCTTTAATTTTATTTCTTAAGTTGAATGTTTTTTCTACATAAGGTTGAAGTGGGTTTTTTTTGCGAAGTTCGGGTAAAATAGAAACCCATTCTCCGTTTATTTTTGATTTTGTAGGAGGGTTTCCAACATCACTAATCTGATCCACACCACCAAACGAAAGCCCTGTGCCATCAGGTAATTCACAAGACCACCCCCATAGCACTTGGCGTTTTTCCCATTTAGTTGCTGGCACTAAATATCTTTCACCTTTGGCTTTTGGCACTTCCATTGTTCTATCAGGAATGGTTGCCCAGACAGGCCCCGCTTCCTGTGCCATCATCATGCTTGCCCAACCTAGCAAAACCAACAAAATGTTAACTATTCTAATTTCCATATGAATTTACCTCAAAAAAGGTTACTAAAACCAAATTGGTATTATTTTTGGTATTAAATATATTATTTATGGTATTATATGTGTCGCAGCTAAAATACAAGTATAAAATGTAGTATAAAGGCTTAAATCTAGAATATCTGGTATCATAATAATTGGAACGGTCAATATATACTCATAGCTATGTGCATTATTTTAAATATGTACAAAAATTAGATCGAGGCAAAATTAGAGTAGTGTGTAGGTATATCTATTAAAACTAAAGTGGAGTGTAAAAAGTTATGCGATTCCCAAAGGGGTCGTTGATTGTCATGTCACGAGAGCCCCACGACTGATCTTGATAGCTCGGTCGCGCATTTCGATAATTTTTATCTAATAAGTTTTGGCAATAGTTTGTCACATCGTTTACCATTAGGCGCACATGACTTCCGGGTGCAGCATCGCCGAAATGTTCGGAAAGGTGCAATAGGCAGTCCCCCATAGATAATTGCATATAAAGCGGTGTATTTGGCTCAAAGCGATGTTCCCAATCTAAGCGAAACCCTAAAAAGTGAATATAAAAGTCTTTAGCCATTGATTCATCAAAACTTCTAAGAATCATAGTAGGGTTTGAAAATTTGAATTGCATTGTATTTTCTTTCTTAATATAGATTTAATAAAATTGTATTCTTTTGATTGATAAAAGAAAGTTAAAATATTTAGCGATTCATTTTGGAAGCAATTCAAACCTTAGTGCTAATCTTAAAATCTTTGTGAGTTCAAACTGCATTAAAGTAAATAATTTCAATGATGTGCGGAATAAACAGTAAAGATTCAAAAGGGTGTGTTCGCCTCACGATGTGTTGTCTTTGGTAACACTATACGGCAAACACACCTTTATTAAAGCTTCACAAAACTTCACCATAGGACGAATGCACCCAATCTAATTAATGGGGGGTGTACTTTTTTGTCCTTAGTCCTCACTACCAGACCACGGAGGGTCTGGTTACGCAGGATTTTGCGTGGCCAGATCGTCGAAGTGTCGCATCCCCGTTGTCTGGTAGAGATGTCGCCTATTAAAGCTTCACCATAGGACGAATGCACCCATTCAAAAAAGCCTTGCCGTAGAGACGCAATGCCTTGCGTCTCTCATTTTAGAGGGGTAAGAGTCGCGCTAGTAGCACGCTTCCCCAATTTTTTTCAGTGCATTTCAGTGTGTTCTGTGGTTCTCTCTGTGTAAAAATTTTTTCTTTAATACAGTTTGAGCTTACAAATATTAGAAGGTGAAAAAATGACTCCCATTCATTCAAAAATGGTTTATATAAGCCGAGTAAATTTTCCTAATCTGTCAGACTTTTTATTAAATGTGCAAATCTCTTAAAAATTGGGTTTGCTTGTGATTTAACTGATTTGTGCCAATTTGATTATGGGTAATCTATAAGAAACATTTGTGGTAAAAAGCGATATGTTTTGATTACGAATGGAGTAAAAGTTTCTTTGTCTATTGACAAGAATTCCAAATAAGTTAGAGTATGTCTCTATTCCTATTTGTGTTCAAAAATCATAAGTTACTTTAACATTTTTTGGTGAGTAAAATATGCGATGCTTAGTGACGGGCGGTACGGGTTTAGTAGGGTCAAATCTAACTTTAGAGCTTCAAAAGCAAGGTCATGAAGTAATTATTACGGGGCATGAAGCAGAACAGGCGATGCCTGAGTTTCAAGGCAAGTGTCTTTACCCTGGTTTATTAGGTATTGATTGGGATGCTCTAAAAAATGTCGATGTTTTGTTTCACCAGGCGGCTATAAATGGTACGCGCGTAAAAGATCGTGCCGAAATTATGCGCGCAAACTTTGAGGCATCAAAAGAGTTGTTTGAGTTTGTATTAAAAAATGGTTGCAAAAAAATTGTCTATGCCTCATCGACTGCTGTTTATGGTAACAATCCTGCACCCTATTTTGAAAGCGATTTACCTAACCCGCAAACAGCCTATGCAGAATCTAAAAAGCTATTAGATGATTATGCCATGGACCTTGCCAAGCAAAGAAAAGATGTAACCATAGTTGGTTTGCGTTACTGTAACATTTACGGTCCACGCGAAAATCATAAAGGTACCCGTGCTACCATGATTTACCAATTTGCTCAACAAATGCAAAAGGGCAACCCGAAACTTTTTGAGTTTGGTGAACAAAAGCGTGATTATATTTATGTGAAAGATGTTGTTAGAGCAAACATTCTAGCTTCAAAAGCCAAAGAAAGTTGTGTTGTCAATTGTGGTTCTGGTTCTGCTACTTCGTTTAATACGATTCTTGAAATTTTAAATTCCATTTTAAACTTAAATCGTACCCCAGAATATATTAAAAACCCTTTTGTGGGTACATACCAAGATTTCACTAAATGTGATATGCAATTAGCAAAAGAAAAAATCGGGTTTATACCAGAGTTCGATATACAAAAAGGAATTAACGATTACTTCCAATCTGGTTTTTTGGTTTGATACAAATAAGTAAATTTTTTTTAGCCGCCTTTTTTACACGCAAGCGGTGATGCCTGAGTTGGTATCTTTAAAACCAAAATGAATTAATTCTTCATTAGATAGAGGGCGCGTTTGTTTCGCTAGATAAAAGGCAACTAGGTTTTCTTGTTCTGCGTTTATGAAATGATTATAAAGCGATCGTTCTTTTTTATTATTAGAATCAAAACTTCCACGAATGATTGATTGATATTTTGTAACCGATAAATAGAGTAAGACCCCAGCGGCATTTTCCACTTGAGGGCAGCATTTCGTAGCCCCTAATTCTTCAAAATGTAACATTGTTTTATAAAAAGTTTTGTGTCGTGGGTTTACTTCTATTATCAGACCATGATACTTTCTAACATGATGGATATATATTGCGGCATAGTTAAATAACAAAATAAGAATTTCTTTAACATTTCGATAATGTGGGTCAATCACTAAACGGCAAAGTTCTGCGGTTTTTTTATTTTGGATCTTTAGAGAATGGATTTCTTCTTTGTATATGGCCTCCGCTGGTAACTTTGATGAACCATCAAAAACAAGTGTTGCTGAACCTGCGATATTTTTTTCTTTATCTTGCACATTTAAAATAATGGTTTGCGGGCTTTTATCGTATGGGAAAATTAGCCAATTTTGAGTATTTGGTTTAACATAGCCTTTTTCTAAATAAATTTGATATCCAAGTGAAAAGACAGCTTCTCTTTCTTCTAAAGTATTTGCAATTTTGATCGAAAATTCAGGGCGATTGGGTTTTATAGTAGTATTGCCATTATCGTTTCGGCTTTTTTGCATTTTTTCTAATGCAATTGAAAGTCTTGTAGGTGATTTGTGAGTTATCTTCATAATGACTCCTTTTCGTTAATTTGCAACCATCCAATTTTTTTAAAATAAAAACAGAAGGGGCACCAACCAGATATGCCATACTGAAACAAATTCAAAGCTAAAGCCATAATTAAAACAGATAAATCAATCGAAAATATTTTTTGGAGAATCAAAACTAATACAATGAAAAAGCCAGCTAGCGCACGAACACTTCGATCTTTATACATTGTTATATTCGGTTTCATATTAGCATCCTTTATTTTAATATGACTTTGGTGCAAAACAGAGACTCTTCGACAAGGGCTTTTGGTTCCTGTAAATTCCAATTTTCTGCACTCCAACATCGCACGCTTGAAACCCAACCATCCCATACAAACATAAAGGGCGCAATTGGCACTAGCCAGCACCAAAGGAAAGTTCTAAAAAAATGCTTGGTGTTCGCTTTAAAGATAGGTGTTAATAAACCACTAAATAAGCCGCCAATCACAAATAAAAAGGATGATATAGTAGGGCGCAATGGCTCAAAAATCAAAACATGAGGCGAAATGGTTTTCAAGTTTGACAACACTTTATTCTTTAAATTTTCAGGTATATGATGAAAAGTAGCTGATAATACTAATAATGCATTCTCATGCCCCACCCATTTTTTGCTGAAATCCAATGGTTGGTACATCGGTTTTACACGCGCATCCTTTTCTTCTAAATTTTTGAAAGTTATAACATCAGGGTTGATATCCGTAATGATTAAATTAACCTTCCAATCTGGGTAATTTTGAATTAATTCTTTTGTAATGGGGGCACAACCAGCCCCAAGCTCCACTATATTTGTGATATTGTGTTTTTTGGCATAATCATGAATGTTACCTGCCATCCAACTATAATATTTTCGAAAAGGTGAACGATTACCGACTTCAAGAATATCTCGTAAAGCCGAACGAAGGCTACTAGGAACTTTGTCAGAATCCATAAATTCAAAATTTAAACTTTTAATGCTCTTGTTGAAAATCGAAAGAAATGGCCATCGCAGTGGTTTTTGTAATGCGTTGACGGTATTTTGGTGGGCTGGCATGTTTGGTCTCCTTTGATGATAAATGAGATTTCATATCCCATTTAGTAAACGCCAGCGATTCTTTGAATTCTTCAAATTATTTGAAAAATTTTTATTTGTTTTTATTAATCTACAAAATTAAAGCTGTTGGGTTGGATAAAATGTTTTGCTTGATCTCTACCTTCGGAGGCTTTTATGTTTTGAATGATCTTTTTAACTTTATCTAAAGAACCATCATAGTTTTGACAAGATATTTTTTGAAATACATAGCTTTGCGAAAGTATTACTAAATTTGCACCTGTTAAATCTACAGAGTATTTGATAATATGAATTGGTTTATCCCCAATAAAACCAACAATATAATTCTGATAGATGTAAGTTTTTTGATTTAGCTTTTGTCCTTGCTTTTCACGATATGTTTCTGGTCTTGGGAAAGACTCACATCGTAAGAGATAATTATCTTTTACCCAAAACGCCGATAACCCTAAAATGGGGTTTTCTGGCGACCCATTTACAATAACAGTGTTTTCTATAAGAATAGGTTCCTCATTGTTAATAACAGGTAGCGATATCATAATAGGGGGGGTGCCAATTTGTAACATCCCTTGAAATTTTTCAGACCATTCCCAACTTCCAGATAGTAAAGGTAATTTTCGCGCTTCTGAATCTTTAAAATCCCAAGATTGGTTGATTTTTGAAGCTGGTTTTGCTATAACTAATTGCGATATTGGAGTGTCAGTTTGCGATTGCGGGAAAAAATAAATGCCACCAGCTATCAAAATACCTGAAAATACAAAAAATGAAAAAAGTTTATAATATGATAAGCCAGTAGAAAGAGTAGAGTAGGTTTCTGTGCTTTTTAATATTTCTGTAGCTTGTGCTGTCTGCAAAAACTGGGGGGATTCTATTAATTTTTTGGTAGCTTCTGGGATTGCTTCAAGAGTGCTTTGCTGAGCTAACATGGCGATAGCATCAACGCTAAGCGCAGCACCAAAGGAGCTCAGTATTTCTTTTAAGCGATCAATGCCTCTAGCAACTTGAGTTCTAACTGTTTTTTCTGGTAAATCTAATACAGTGGCAACTTCAGGGTAGCTAAAACCTTCATATAGGACCATCCAAATAGGGGCGCGATATTTTTCAGGAAGCATAGTAACGGATTTGCGCACCATGGCTTGTAATTCTTCTTTTTCGGCTTGATCGATATCCATTGTTAATTTGTCTTTAGTTTCGCCAAATTTTTCGTGTCTTGCCGATCTTCTTTTCTCTTCTCGATATTTGTCTTTACAGGTATTCACAACAATTCGCATAAGCCATGCCTTTAGGTTTGTTCCTTTTTGATATTGATTAAAATCACGCAAGCACTTTATAAAAGAGATTTGAACAGCGTCTTCTGCATCAGCAGTATGACGCGTAAATTGCAAAGCCGTACGATATGCAGCATCGCTATAACGCAAAAAAAATTCGTAAGCATTCGGCTAACCCGTTACCTAATTTTTTATTTTTTTAAGAAAAAGGCAAAAATTTTCGGGACACAAGCAAAAATTTAGGTAAACTTCTAATTTTTAGTGGTCGTACCTTTTATGCTTAATG
>Ga0209573_1005008_pt1 | contig 12425 bp, 7 predicted proteins | sample TNRBio252014_DNA_FD_185870 | JGI IMG/M metagenome (GOLD analysis project Ga0209573, IMG submission 185870) | Wastewater treatment Type I Accumulibacter community from EBPR Bioreactor in Madison, WI, USA - TNR Reactor_6/25/2014_ DNA (SPAdes)... | ecosystem: Engineered > Bioreactor > EBPR >...
TCGATGCGGATAAGGAATTGTTCAAACTCACGTTTCGTTCGCCTGAAGTCAAAGCTTTTGACAATAAATTGGAGAAAATCAGATTGCAAATAGACAATCAAAATCCGTTGTTTAATACCCAACTTTCATTGGCATCTCTCAAAACCGCCCAATATGATATAGCGGATTTCAATATGGTAAACGTGACTTTGAATGATACTTTGTATTTTCAAACCGAATTCAAAGGTGGAAAAGAGCTCAAGGATCATTACAATTTAGCCTTTTATCACACGATTACTGAAGGAAATAAATCTGTTTTGGCATTGCAGGATTCTCAACTGACATTCAATGGAACCGATTGGAATATTCATCCCGATGAAGACAGTCCGAATAGAATTATTTACGATCCACAAAGCAAATTGATTACCTACGAACAGTTTTTATTGACCTCAGGTGGACAAAGTATTTCTTTTTATGGGGATCAAAAAGGGGAACATTACCGCAATTACAATATCGACCTGGATAGGGTTCAATTGTCGGAAATCATGCCCGATATTCCCGATTTTGATTTGAAAGGATTGATAAACGGAGGTATTTGGATTGAAAAACGGAATAATATGCTCATTCCCAAAGCCGACGTTCAAGTACTTAATTTTACGGTCAATGACGAATTGCAAGGTGATATCGTTGGCGAAATCAAAGGCGGAAAAAACAACAAAGAATACATCGTGAGCTTGTCCCTTGAAAACGGGCTAAGTAAAAATCTCCTAGCCAATGGGAGATTGGATTTCAATCCCAAAGATCCGATGATGTACATGGTTCTAAATTTTAATAATTTCAAGATTACGCCACTCAATGCATTGGGTAAAGGAGTCATGGAAAACATTAGAGGAACGGTCAGCGGAGAAGCCGGAATCAACGGAAAAATTACGAATCCGGTGTTTAGCGGTGAATTGCTGACTGAAAATGTTGGAGTCTTCTTTCCCTTTATTAATGTAGATTACGCATTTGAAAATGATGCCAAAATCCTGTTACAAAACCAGTCATTTGTTTTGGAAAAAGTCAAAATGTTTGACACTTTATTAAAGACTAAAGGCGAAATTTCAGGCAATATTACCCACCAAAATTTCAAAAAATGGAGATTGAATCTCAAATTGGAAACCGATAATTTATTGGCACTGCATACGCCCGAAACGGAAGATGCCTTATTTTACGGAACCGGTTTCTTGGAAGGTTTGGCGTTTTTTACCGGTGACACCGACAATGTCAATATTGCCATCAATGGAAGTTCCAATCCGGGAACCGAAATTATCATTCCCATGAGTGATTTGAAAACAGTGGAAACTTCTCGATTGATACATTTTAAGAATCCTAATGATTCAGAGTTAGATCAAAAAGAATCGATTAAAAAACAACTTTCCGATAATTTTAAAGGAGTCACCATGAATTTTGATTTTGACATCAATAAAAATGCTACCATTAAGATGGTCATTGACAAAGCATCGGGAAGTTATTTAAAAGGGACTGGAAGAGGCAATATTTTGATGGATATTGATACCAAAAGCACTTTTAATATGTACGGAGATTACGTTGTCAATAAAGGTATTTATAATTTCAAATACGGTGGCATCATCAACAAACCGTTTACCGTTAAAAGTGGCGGAAGTATTTCATTCAATGGTGATCCTTATAAAGCAGAATTGGATATTGAAGCAATTTATACCGTCAAAGCCAATCCCAAAGTGCTGCTTCCTGAATACAATTCCAATAAAAATATACCCGTTGATTTGAATACTAAAATCACCGGCGAACTCTTCAATTCCAGCCAGGAGTTTAATATCAGCATTCCCAATGCCGGTGTAGACATTGCCTCCGAATTGGAGTTTGTTCTCAATAAACAGGATTCCGGAAATATGATGCGACAATTTGTTTCCTTATTGACCATTGGAAATTTCTTTGATGAAAGTAATTTGACCAATACAGGAGCAGCATTGGGTAATGAAGGCATCACCAGTGTGGCGATGGCTGTATCCAATGCCTTGATGGATATTTTTTCCGATCCCAATGACAAAATTCAGTTCGGATTTGACTATACCCAAGGCAATCAAAATATTGAAAATTTACGTACGGAAAATCAATTGGGCGTATCGGTATCTACCCGATTGGGTAAAAATGAAAATTTCATCATCAATGGCGAAGTTAACGTGCCAACCGGTAGCCAAGCCAATGCCAATATTGCCGGAAATGTTTCGATAGAATTTCCTCCTTTGAATAAAAAGGAAACTTTGTATTTGAGAGTTTTCAACCGTCAAAATGAAATTCAATACACCGATGAAGAAGAAGGTTATACACAAGGAATGGGACTTTCTTGGCAAGTAGATTTTGAAAGTTGGGAAGAACTCAAGGAAAAATTGGGTTTGAAAAACAACGAAAAGCCCAAAGATTCATTACCCAATCCTGAAAAATCAAAAGATAGTATCAAACCTAAAGATATAGTATTGTTTAAAGAAAAGACAACTCATTAGGTATACTATAAATCTGATATTCACGTTAAACAAATGTTTTGAACATGTATTTAATTCCTTAAATCCGCAAGGATTTAATATTAGTGCCAATTTATCAGTCACATAGTTTATTTTTTTTAAGTACTTATTTATTATAAATTAGTGAACCCGCCTTGCCCGCTTAAGCGAGATAAACCGACGAGGCAGGTTAGTGGCTTTTAACAAATCCCTCTTGGATTTAAGGTAAAATTATTTTTTCAAGACCTAATAAACATTCAAACGCATCATCAAACATGAGGAAATTTTTGACAATTTGTTTCATTTTTGTACAGAGTTTTATCTTTTCACAAACAGATTACAGCAGCCGTTGGGAAGATTTCTTTGCATACAATAATGTCACTGATTTTTACCAAACGGCAACCCAAATCATCGCTTTGTCCGATAATGCGCTTTTTATTTATAATAAGAATTCGCAGGAAATCGAGAAGATTTCGTCGGTTAATGGATTATCAGGGGAATCTACCAGTTCCATTTTTTACAGTGAATCTTTGCAGAGAATTGTCATTGGCTACAAAAGCGGATTACTCGAAATCGTTGATGCCGACCGCAAAGTGCATGTCAAACCCGATATTGTCAATTTTAGTATATTGGGTGAAAAATCGGTAAATCACATGGCTGCAAATGGAAATGATTTGTATTTGTCAACACCCTTTGGAATTGTGGTTTTTGATTTGGAAACTTTAAATTTTAAAAGCACTTTTTTTATTGGATCCGGTTCCACCGAAGTCTATGTCAATGAGATTGCTTTTCACAACAATACCATTTATGCTGCCACCAAACAAGGTTTTTATACAGCCGACTTGAATGATCCTTTTCTGATAGATTTCAACAATTGGACCCAGCATTACACTACCGAATTTTCAAATTTAGAAGTGTTTAACAATCAGGTATATGGTGGAGCATACAATAACTTGCATCGAATCAATACTGATTTTACACTCACTCCTATCTTCAGTTTATCTGAAAATATAACTGACATTAGAACTTCGGGTTCTCAGCTCACCTTGAGTACTGCCCACTTGGTTAAGGTTCTCGATTCCAGTTTCAACACTTTTCAGCAAGTGACTTCCAATTGGGGAGATCCTTATTATTTTACAGCTCAAACAGCCCAAACGTACAATAATGAGTTGTTCATCGGAACCACTACATATGGGATATTGAGAAGTGGCTTTGCCAATATTACCCAATATAGTGAAATTCATCCCGAAGGTCCTTTGAGCAACGAACCCTTTTCCATCTCAGTTTTGAATGAAAACCTCTGGGTCGTTTTCGGTGGTTATAATGATGCCTACACCCCTCAAGGTTCACAGTTTGGAATCAGTCATTTCAATGGCACCCATTGGATCAATATTCCCTTTGCCTCCGATAAAATCAATTACAGAGATTTGGTCCATGTCAATATAGATCCCAATCACGAAAATAAAGTTTATGTGAGTTCATGGAATGATGGTATCATCATCTTGGAAGACGATGCAGTCACTACCAGATGGAATCATTTGAATAGTGGGTTGGAAAATCTCTACACCGACGGAATCAATGTAAGTATCAGAATTGGAAGTAGCATATTTGATCAAATGGGGAATCTTTGGGTGGCCAATTCATGGGTGACCAATCGATTGAAAAAATACAGTACTTCGGGACAGTGGAGCGGTTATAATCTCAATGCGATTTTTACAAATCCGGCGTTTGGATTGAATGAAATGATAATAGATCAATCGGGAAATAAATGGATTGGAACCCGACGCAATGGCGCTTTGGTCATCAATGAAAATGCTTCCAAAATAATGGGATTGACCACAGATGAAAACAAAGGTGATCTTCCCGATTTGAATGTGCGTTGTTTGGCTGTCGACAGAAGCAATAAAATTTGGATTGGTACGCGTGCCGGTATGCGAGTCTTTGACAGTTCTGCCAATATCTTTGATTTGACATCTTACGCGGCCAAAGCAGTGTTTATTGCTTATGGTCAGGATGATGGTTTTGGAGAAGCCCTTTTGGGAAATCAGAATATCAACAGTATTGCCGTCGATGGTGCCGATAACAAATGGTTTGGCACCGATGGTGCCGGTGTTTTGTGTACCAATTCAAGTGGTAAAGAAACTTTATTTCAATTTGATAAAACCAATTCACCTTTACCTTCCAATAAGATTTTGAAAATCAGATTTGATGCCACTACCGGAATGGTCTTTTTTGCGACCGACAAAGGTATTGTAGCCTACAATAGTGGTATTGCGCCTTATGGCGAAGCTTTGGGTGAAGTTTATGCTTATCCCAATCCGGTAAAAAGTAATCATGAATTTGTAACCATTGACGGTAGAAATGGAACCCATATTCCCTATGGTACCAATGTCAAGATTCTCGATGCGGCAGGAAAATTGGTATTTGAAACCAATGTAGAGGAAGGTCAAGAAGAATTTGGAGGTAAAGTAGTGTGGAATAAAACCAATTTAGCCGGCCATAAAGTAGCATCAGGTGTGTATTTGGTTTTATTGTACGAACCCGATAACGCTGAAGTTTCTTCAACCAAAATAGCCATAATCAATTAAGGTAGAACGCACATGATGATTCAAACCAAGGCTTTGGTTCTAAGTAGTTTGAAGTACGGAGATTCGGGTATGATTGTGCATTGTTTCACAAGAGATTTCGGTTTGAAAAGTTTTTTTATTAATGGGATTTTCAATACTAAAAAGTCCAAATTCAAACGCTCCTTTTTCCAACCCTTGAATCAATTGGAATTGGTTACCGATTTTCAAAATAAAGGACAATTGCATTCGCTAAAAGAAGTCAACCTAGTCAGACATTACCAAGAAATTCATACTGAAATCGTCAAACAAAGTATGACACTTTTCTTAAGCGAATTGCTAAATCAAATTTTAAAAGAAGAAAGTACAGATGAAAGCTTGTATGATTTTTTAGTTCAATCTATCGATCTATTGGATGAAACTACGCATACTTCCCATTTTCATTTGGTGTTCTTAGCCCAATTGATCAAACAATTGGGATTTTATCCCATTATGGACCAAGTAGATACTTATTTTGATTTGGTTGAAGGAAAGTTTGTCAGCCATCCACAAAATCAATTGTATTTGGAAGGAGATGCATTGCAACGATTTGTCAAAGTTCTCCAGACTGATCTTACAAAACTATCCGAATTGAAGTTGACTTATCCACAACGTACAGAAACACTCGAATGGCTCTTTCAATATATGAATTTACACATTGCCTCTTTTAAAAAACCGAAATCACTTGTTGTATTACAAGAATTGTTTCATTAACTTTGTACTCCGACTAACCTATAAACCCTAAATAATGAAAACTTTAATCAGACTTTTTTTAACAGCCATAGCCGTCTTGGTTATTGCTTATGTTTTACCCAACAATTGGGTTGAAGTCCAAGACTTTGGAGCAGCACTGTTGGTAGCTTTGGTTTTAGGTATTTTAAAAATATTTGTGAAGCCGCTTTTAATCCTATTTACGTTGCCTATCACTGTTTTGACCTTTGGATTGTTTTTATTTGTCATCAATGCTATGGTGATATTACTGGCAGATTATATCGTAGAAGGATTTGATGTAAAAGGCTTTTGGGTTGCCCTACTGTTTAGCTTTATCTTAGCCTTTTTACAATCCATTTTGTATACTTTTTTGGAAGAAAAGAAATAGTTTTATCCACTAAATAAAGAACAAAAAATCCATTTGTAAGCCTTTATTCATAATCATTTCTTTGGTTGGATAGATAAAATAAGTCCATTTTTTTAAACGACTTATTTATTTCTCAAAGTGCATATAATCTTTGGAACTACGCCAATTACCACCCCATTTCCAACCCTGTTTTTGGAAAATGTCGATGACTTTTTTTCCTATTTCATCATCTTTTCTTATTCTTCCGGTAGTCATTTCACTTTGATTGGGAAAAGGTTCTGTTTTCTGAGGATGGATATACGGATTTTGCATGGGATTGAGATCCAAAGCCATGCCTTGGGCGTGTTTGGACCAACCATTACCCATCACTTTTACACGAAAATCAAAACAGGTCGTATTATTGGCACGCATGGATTTTTGATCATCAAAATCAAATTCTGAAATGGGAATGACGCTTTGAATGGGGAATTTCAAATTCAATAAGTCTTTAAAAACAGCTTTCAATTCAGTCTGAACAGAACGATGACAAATCAACTGACCTTTATGGATTTTACCGTCAAAACTGTAGTAATCAACATGGATTAAAGTTTGATTTTGCCATTGATTTTGAAAAGAAACATCAACCGAATCTCGATTGATTCGGTAATGCGTATCAAATTTGTGTTGTAATTCAGTCCAAGAAAAGTTACTATCAATAATTGTATCTTGAGAAATGGATTTTATATCTTTAGGTTTGGTACGTTCAGAATCACAACCAATGATGACAATTGATAGGAAAAGAATTAAAACGAATCCTAAGATATTTTTTAATTGCATGAGCAGAAAAACAAAGTGAAATAAACAATTATTTAGCGACAATTAAAGCATATTTATAAATCCCCATTCTATGTAAAAAATATTTAAAGGACACCTTCAAAACGCCCAATCCATAAATACTTGAATTTTTCAAATTAATGGAAGATGCATCGTCAAAATATTTGGTTGGGCAAGTTACCTCTCCTATTTCAAAACCTGCATTGAAAATTTGAGCCAACATTTCATTGTCAAAAATAAAATTATCCGAATTCTCATTGTATTTTATTTTTTGTAAAACTTCTTTGGAAAAAGCTCTATAACCGGTGTGATATTCTGATAATTTTTGATTCATCAGGATATTTTGCGTCAAAGTTAAAAGTCTATTTGCCAAATATTTGTACCAAGGCATACCACCTTTCAAGGCTCCTTTACCCAATATACGAGAACCTAAAGCCACTGGATACACCTCATTGGCAATCATAAATGCCATAGAATGTATCAATTGAGGGGTATATTGGTAATCGGGATGCAACATGATGACGATATCGGCTCCTATTTCCAAGGCTTTATTGTAACAAGTTTTTTGATTGCCTCCATAACCCTTGTTTACTTCGTGTAAAATGACGTGATTGATTCCCAATTCATGTGCTTTTTCAAGGGTTTGATCTTTACTTCGGTCGTCTACCAATATCACTTCATCTACGATATCGAAAGGAATTTCGTTATAGGTCATTTCCAATGTTTTTTCAGCGTTGTATGCCGGTAAAACCACTACTATTTTTTTATTTTTTATCATGATAAATGGTATTTAGGGTTGTATGGGACTTGTTTTTTCATAAAATACAAATCCGTTTTGCTCATATAGCTTGATGAAATTCGGATGTTCTTTTTCAAATTTTTGAGCTTTGATGTTTTTAGCAACCACGTATACCTTTTGGTCGGTTATCTCATTTAATAGCCAATGGGTATCACTGTGTTTGGGATTTTTGGGAAGTGGTTTTCTACTGTAAAAAAGATGCGCATAGCTCTTAAATCCAAATGTTGTGATGTAAGCCTTTTCTCGAGATGCTTTTTGATAAAAATCTATAGCGGCTCTTTGTGAATAGGCTTCAATATTGGGGACAATCCAAATCATGGAGGCGTAAGTAAAGAACAAAGTAGCACTGAAAATGGTAATGATTTGATTTCTTTTACTTTTCACTTTAAACATTGCCACTAGAATCGAGCTGAAAAAAATGATTCCTACCAAAATTTCCAAACCTGTCCATTGGACTTCTGCTTGTAAATTGGCATTAGCAAATGCATCTTTAATCATTCCGGATGCAATAATTTTGGAAGCATTCATACCTATCAAAGGTAAAGCACTCATTGCCAGTCCAAATAAAAAGGCAATTCCTACTAAACTGTATTTCATCCAACTGGCAAACTGTTTCTTTTGTTCCAACCCATAATACAGAAAATAACTTCCAAAAAAGGTAATGGGAAAATAAGCCATAGAGGAATAATGTACGATTTTGGTTTTGACAATGGTAAATAAAACCAATACGACCCATAGCAAAATTTTCATCCAGAAATGAAAATCTTTAGTTGTTGCTGTTTCATTTTGAATGGTTTTCATACCACCCAAAGCCCAAATAGAAATAGGAAATAAGCCTAAAAGTACCACCACAAAATGATACAATAAAAAACCACCGTGACCGGCATCTTTGGTTTGGAATAATCTGATTTGATAGGTGATAAAATCTTGTAAAATACTGGCATTACCATTGATAAATTGTAAAATAAACCAAAATCCGCCTACTCCAGACAAAATGAACAAATACCAAAGAATAATTTTAAGATTTAAAAATTGCACATATTTCTTTCTGAAAATCATGTAAAAAAATGCTGTTAGCAAGAATAAAAGAAGTGCAACAGGTCCTTTGGTAAGAATGGCAAGACCTATGAAAAAAGCAGATAAACCTGTCCTATACCATTTATTATTATCTCTTTGAGCAAACAAAATAAATTGATAAATTCCCAAAAAGATAAACAAATTAAATAAAGGATCTATGATACCCGATTTGAAATAGAGAAAAGTCAAAACAGATAACGCATGAGCAAACATCCAAATCCAACCGAATTTTTCATTGATCAGCTTTTTCCCAATACTAAAAAGAGTCATAAGCGTAGCAATTCCTATCAATGCATTAGGAAATCTGGCGGCAAATTCATTGATTCCAAAAACGTGCATGCTCAAGGCTTGTAACCATATAAATAAGGGTGGTTTTTCCCAGAAAACTTCATAGTTAATCTGAACATCTAGATAATTGCCCGATACGAGCATTTCTCTGGCAGATTCGGCAAAATTAATTTCATCCCAATCAAACAAATGAACACTACCTAGGAAAGGCACGTATAAAACTATTCCTATCAAAGCAATAAACAGGTAAGATGTGTACTTGAAACTAAAAAATGTTTTCAAAAATAGATAGCTTATAATTAAGTTTCAAAAATACTAAATTTAAAGACTTTAACTACAACAATCTCAAAACTAACCAGGCAAAGAAAATTTTAGTAGCCAATCAAACTTTTCACAACCTTATATATAACCGTAAGAAATAAAAGTGCTTTCAAATAATTTAAAAAAAATTAATCGAAGTAAAATTAGATTTTAATATCAATAAAACGCATGTGCCATAAGAAAAATAGACCTTTAGATTAGCTAAAATATATTGTCAAGTAAGCTTTAAATCGTAACTTTGTATCGTCCTGCAAAAATACCCTAGCAAGATCTCTAAACTATATATATATGTCGAGAATTGATATTCAACAGTTGACGTTGGACATTCACCAACTTAAGAAACCCAAATTCAAACACGAAAATTTTATAGCCGGTAAACCACCTTATTTAAGAGGTCCTTATGCGACCATGTTTGTACAACAACCGTGGACGATTCGTCAGTATGCCGGTTTCTCCACAGCCGAAGAAAGCAATGCCTTTTACAGACGCAATTTGGCAGCCGGACAAAAAGGTTTGTCTGTAGCTTTTGACCTCGCTACCCATCGGGGATATGATTCCGATCACGAACGGGTACAAGGTGATGTGGGAAAAGCAGGAGTAGCCATAGATTCAGTCGAAGATATGAAAATATTATTTGACCAAATTCCTTTGGATCAAATGTCGGTTTCCATGACTATGAATGGAGCTGTTTTGCCCATCATGGCTTTTTATATCGTTACAGCATTGGAACAAGGTGTAACACTTGACAAACTCTCTGGAACTATTCAAAACGACATTCTCAAAGAGTTTATGGTTCGCAATACGTACATCTATCCACCCGAACCTTCCATGCGAATCATCGCAGATATTTTTGCCTTTACTAGCAAAAATATGCCCAAATTCAACAGCATTTCCATTTCGGGGTATCACATGCAGGAAGCCGGTGCCACGCCAGAAATCGAATTGGCTTACACGTTAGCGGATGGATTGGAATACATCCGTACCGGGTTGAAAGCAGGCATGCAAATTGATGCTTTTGCACCTCGACTTTCCTTTTTCTGGGCTGTTGGGATGAATCATTTCAAGGAAATTGCCAAGATGCGCGCTGCTCGTTTGCTTTGGTCCAAATTGGTTCAAACATTCGACCCAAAAAATGCCAAATCACTTTCGCTACGTACCCATTGTCAGACAAGTGGCTGGAGTTTGACCGAGCAAGACCCATTCAACAATATCACGCGTACGGTAACTGAAGCATTGGCTGCAGCTTTAGGTGGAACGCAATCATTGCATACCAATGCCTTGGACGAAGCGATTGCGCTGCCTACAGATTTTTCGGCGCGTATCGCCAGAAACACCCAAATATATTTACAGCAAGAAACCCAAATAACCCGTACCGTTGACCCATGGGCAGGTTCGGAATACGTAGAAAAACTGACAGCTGAAATCGCTGAAAAAGCTTGGATCCTAATTCAGGAAGTAGAAGAATTGGGTGGCATGACCAAAGCCATTGAAAAAGGCATTCCCAAAATGCGTATCGAAGCGGCTGCTGCCGAAAAACAAGCTCGTATTGACAGCGGACAAGATATTATTGTTGGGGTCAATCAATATCAATTGGCACACGAAGATGCTATTGATACATTGGAAGTAGACAACGACGCTGTTAGAACTTCTCAAATCATACGACTACAAAGCCTAAAAAATGCAAGAGACACCAAAAAAGTAATTCAATCTTTGAAAGCGTTGACCGAAGCTGCAGAATCAGGTCGGGAAAATTTATTAGCTTTGGCCATTGAAGCTGCTCAAAATAGGGCAACTTTAGGGGAGATTTCCGATGCTTTGGAAATCATTTATGGCAGGCATCAAGCGACACATAAAACCATTTCAGGCGTGTACAAAAAAAATATACAAGACGATTCTTTGTTTCAAAAAGCCCAACAACTAGCCGATCAATTTGCGGCATTAGAAGGCCGTCGTCCCCGTATCATGATTGCCAAAATGGGGCAAGATGGTCACGATCGAGGAGCCAAAGTAGTGGCTACCGGTTTTGCCGATTTGGGATTTGATGTCGACATTGGAGCCTTATTTCAAGCCCCGAAAGAAACGGCCAAACAAGCTGTTGAAAATGATGTACATGTATTGGGTGTATCTTCATTGGCTGCCGGACACAAAACACTGATTCCACAAGTCATAGAAGAACTCAAAAAGTACGAACGAGAAGATATGTTGGTCATTGCCGGAGGCGTCATTCCCGCAAAAGATTATCAGTTTTTATTTGATGCAGGTGTTTCGGGTGTTTTTGGACCGGGAACGCAATTGGCTAAGGCGGCTATTGATATCTTGGAAATATTGATCAAACGATCACATTCTTAATCAAAATTTTAATATTTTTTGCACAACTGTTTGATGAGCAGTCTGCATTTTTACAATATAATTTCCAGATTTTAACGAGCTAATATCGATTGTTGCTGCTCTTGACTTTGTTTCAATCTTTAGGAGAACGCTGCCTTTTTCATCGAGAATAAGTACTACTTCCAAGACATTTTAGCCAGATTGAGATATACTTTAAAGATTGTCGCTTTTCTTACAAAAAAATAATTCTATTTTTTAAAAATTGGAAACTTTGTACCCAATAAATACGCAAAAACTGCAATTACAAAACCTATCATGGATCCACCTATCACGTCTTCAAGAAAATGTTGTGAAAGATATACTCTACTTATTCCAGCCAATATAGCCAATGATAACCAGATTGATTTATAGTAAAATTTATTTGAAATAAAAATCATGAGAAAAAACATGGCAAAAGCGCTCATGGTATGTCCTGATGGAAACGAATGCCAATGTCTCATGTGTTCGCCTACTATCAAATGTAGCCTATCTCCAAATACTTCATAAGGACGTGGGTAATTGTAGCATATATAGTTTTTTAATACAAAACTCGTCAAAAGAGTCATTAGGCTGCCCAA
>Ga0209573_1005010_pt1 | contig 12421 bp, 8 predicted proteins | sample TNRBio252014_DNA_FD_185870 | JGI IMG/M metagenome (GOLD analysis project Ga0209573, IMG submission 185870) | Wastewater treatment Type I Accumulibacter community from EBPR Bioreactor in Madison, WI, USA - TNR Reactor_6/25/2014_ DNA (SPAdes)... | ecosystem: Engineered > Bioreactor > EBPR >...
AGGCCGAGGACCGTGGCGAGAATGAGGGAGGGGAGACGGGAGATCATGGACGGAAAGAGCGAACCATTGAGGATAAAGCCTGCGCGAGGATTGTATTCAAAATTCACCTTGGCATGGCCCTTTTCGGGGAACCTGATCGCGTGAGATGGGCGCGTCCTGTAACGATTGCGGGGCGGGGCATTCGCGACGACTTTGCCGTCATGACCCAACGCCTCGATCGACGCCGTTTTGTGCTGCGCTCCCTTTACGCCTCGCTCGCCCTGCCAGGCCTGCCTTCGTTCATGACGGGTTCGCTGCGCGCCAATGGGGCGGTCACGGCGACGAAGGGTGCGGGCATGGGCGCCCGGCGTTTTGTGGCGGTGGGGAACCTCCTCGGTTTCCAGCAGAAGTCTTTCTTCCCCGAGACGACCGGAAAGGGCTACGAGTTGACGACGCTGCTCAAGCCTCTCGCCGCGAACCGCGAACACATGACGGTCTACCGCGGTCTCGACCACGGGATCAAGGGCGGTCACTTCGCGGTGCATTCCTTCCTTTCCGGCGTCCTCCACTCCGAGGCTCAGAACCGCCCCGAGGGAAACGTCACGATCGACCAGTTCATCGCCGACGAGGTCGGGACGCAGACCCGCTTCCCCTCGCTGACCGTGGGATCGGAGGACGGCATCCATGGCGGTTGCCAGATCGCCTGGACCAAGTCGGGCGTTCGGGTGCCGCCGGTCACGGGACCAGCCGAGCTCTTTGAAAAACTCTTCGTCGAGGAATCGGCCGAGCGCCGCGCGAGCCGCTCGGGTGAGAACCAACTCCACGGGTCCATCCTCGATAGCGTCCTCGAAGACGCGAACGATCTCGCCAAGCAGGTGAACCGGGAGGACAAGGAGAAGCTCGACGAATACTTCACCTCGGTGCGCGACGTCGAGAAGCGGCTCCAGATGCGCCAGCGCTGGGAGAACGAACCGAAGCCGAAGGCTCCCTTCGACAAGCCGGCGAACCGCAACACGGTCGAAGATCTGCCGATGCTCTATGAGCTGATCGCCCTTGCCCTGCAGACCGACTCGACCCGCGTCGCCACGCTCGAGATTGGTGGCAGCTACCTGCCGCAGAATCTCGGGATCGACAAGTCCTATCACGGTCTCTCGCACCACGGCAAAGACGAGGCGGCTATCGCCGACCTCATCAAGCTCGAGACCCACCAGATCGAGCATTTCGGCAAATTCCTCACCCGCCTCGCCGGCATCAAGGACGGCGACAAAACCCTTCTCGACTCGACCGCTGTCCTTTTCGGCAGCGGCATCGGCGATGGCAATTCCCACACCAACACGGACCTGCCCATCATCCTCGCGGGTGGCGGCTACCGTCACGGCGAATTCCGCAAGGTCGAGTCGTCCGGTTCGAAGAAGGTGCCGCTCTGCAATCTCTACCTCGACATCGCGCAAAAGATGGGTCTCGAGACCGAAGCCTTCGGCACGAGCACGAGCACCTTCGCGTGAGGGGGGATCGGATCATGTCAGAGGAAACGTGGAGGGGAGTGAGTGGGGCGATGGCTGCTGCGGCGGTGCTTTCGCTTTTCGTCATGCCCTCCGCCGCCGACGAAGCCGGCCGCAAGCTCGTGAACGAATTCCTCGGTAACTACTGCCTCGAGTGCCACGACTCCTCGGTGCAGAAGGGCGAGCGCGATTTCGAGGCCTTCGAACTGCCCTTGAAGGCCCATCCGGATCTCCTTTCGGCGAAGGAGATCATCGACCAGATCACCCTGCGCGAGATGCCGCCGAAGAAGGCGGAACAACCCACCGATGAAGAACGTCTCGCCGTGCTGCGGTCCCTGCGCGGCGGCATCGCGGAAGCGCGCTCGCAATTCGAGAGCACCGGTTCGCGCACAGTGATGCGGCGTCTCTCGAACCGCGAGTATGAAAACACCCTCGAGACCCTCTTTGACCGGCGGGTCGACACTCTCGGGTTGACCGCCGATTTTCCGAAGGACAAGACGAGCCATCACCTCGACACGATCGGCGATTCGCTCGTCACCTCGGGTTTCCTCCTCGACCAGTATTTCCAGTCGGCCAACCGCCTCGTTGAGAGCCGCCTCGGCAAACCCGCGATGGAGCCGAAGACCTGGCACTTCACGAAAAACTTCAAGCAATACGAGGAACTGAGCGGGCCGCACAAGGAGGCGCTCGATTACAAGTTTCTCTGCCTCTACGAGCAGCCGAACACGGACACCCGGCAGGGCGGCTACGGACACATCGAGGATTTCCTCAAGGGAGTGCCCGTTTCGGGCCTCTACGAGATCGAGGTGAAGGCCCAGGCGATGCACCGCGACACCCACTACGATCCGAAGATCTTCGGGATCGACTTCTCCGAGCCCTTCCGCATCGGCGTGGTGCCGGGAGATGTCACGAAGGGGCACATCCACTACCCGCAGGCGATCGAACCGCTCCTCGCCGATGCGATCGTTCCTGACAAAGAGCCCACCTGGCTGAAGTTCAAGGTCTGGCTTGAAGCGGGTCAGACGCCGCGTTTCATCTTTCCGAACGGCCCCTATGAGTCACGCGCCTCCGTCCTCGAGATCAACAAACGCTACAAAGACGAGTTCAAGGGCAAGGTCTCCGACTCGGGTGTGGGTCGTGCCCACATCCTGAAGGAAGGCGAGCTGCCTCACATCCGCATCGGCGAAATCAAGATCCAGGGTCCCTTGAAAGAAGAGGGCGGATCGCGCGAAGAGATCGCGGTCTTCGGGAAAGGTGGCTTTCAGGAAGGCAAGGCGGTCGATCAACTCTACGCCTTCGGCGAAAAAGCCTTCCGTCGTCCCCTCGATGAGAAGGACCGCAAACGGATCGAAGGGACCTACCGCAAACGGATCGAAGAGAAAGCGACACCCCGTCAGGCCGCGCTCGACACGGTGAAGCGGATCCTTTGTTCGCCGGCTTTTTTCTACCTCAGTGAAATCACGCCCGAGGATGAGAAGCTCCTCCATCCCTACGATCTCGCCGCGCGTCTCTCCTACGCGCTCTGGGCGGGACCGCCGGACGACGTCCTCCTCGCCGCTGCCAAGGATGGCCGCCTCGCCAAGCCCGAGGGACTGCGGGAGCAGGTCGAACGCATGCTGAAGGATCCGCGTTCCGAAGGCTTCGTCGAGGCCTACCTCGACGCCTGGCTGAACCTGCGTGAGATCGGCAACCAGCCGCCGCCGCGGCAGATGGCGCGGTCCTACTACGCCGAGGATCTGCCCGGTTCGATGAAGGGCGAGGCCCGACTCTTCTTCCGCCATCTGCTCGAAATCAACGGACCCGTCACCGACTTCCTCGATTCCGACTACGCCTTCGTCGACAAGAAGCTCGCCACTCTCTACAACCTGCCCGAGAAAGACAAGCTCCGCCTCGCGGATGGGTTCCAACGGGTCAGCCTGAATCCTGAAAGCCATCGTGGCGGCGTCCTCGGCATGGCCGGAGTCCTCACGGTCAGTGCGAACGGAGTCGAGACCTCGCCGGTGACGCGGGGCGTGTGGGTCTCGGAAAACATTCTCGGCGTGCAGCCCCCGACTCCGCCCGACGTCGTGCCGCTGATCGAGGCCGATGTCAGCGGAGCCACGACGATCCGTGAGCGTCTCGCCAAACATGCCGCCGACAAGACCTGCGCCGAATGCCATCGCAAGATCGATCCCCTCGGCTTCGGGCTCGAGACCTTTGATCCCATCGGACGCTGGCGCACGAAGTACCCTGCGACGAAGAAGGATGGTCCCTCGCCGAAGATCGATGCCTCGGGCGAATTTCCCTCGGGCGAGACCTACGGCGACTTCCGCGAGTTCAAGAAGATCCTCGCCGAAGGGCGCAAGGACCTCTTTGCCCGTCACCTCGTCGCGAAGCTGCTCGCCTACTCGACCGGCCGCCACATGGAGGTCGTCGACGATTATGAGATCGAGGACATCCTCGAGCGGGTGAAGAAGGAAAACTTCGGGCTCAGGACTCTCGTCGTCGAGTCGCTCACGAGCGAAATCTTCCGGTCGCGCTGAGGGAAGCTCTCAGCGTTTTCTCACCGCTTCGTCGAGCATGCGGTTGTAGATCTGCTGGCGCTCCGGCATGCCGAGTCCGCGGTTGCGGTACTCGTACATCTTCACGTTGATGCTTTCGCGCTGCTCGACGGAGAGGCGGGAGATTTTGGAAACGACTTCGGGCGGGATGGTCTGGTTGTCGCCGTAGCCGTCGGCCTTGAATCCCTCCTTGATGTTGCGGGCGGCGTTGCGGGCGTCGTTCATCTGGTCGGGCGTGAGGACCCGCGGATCCGGGCCGCCGTGGGGGCCGGTGCCGCCGCCGGCGGTGCCATTGCCGACGCGGTTGGAGACCGTTGCTCCGGCAACGCCTTTCGCGGGGGGCGGTGACTTCTCGTACCGGATCGAAAAGATCTCGCTGCCTCCCGCCATCTTGATCTTCGCGGTGAGCGTCTCGATGTCCGAGAAACTCCCTTTCACCTCGACGAGTTGCCAGCCTTCCGGGCTCACCGCGTTTCTCGAAACCACCGAGGTCTTGCGCGTCTCGAGATCGAGGAGCGTGGCGACCGGCTCGGTGTCGATCCGGGCGACGCCGGTGATGATGAGGGACTTCGAGAGATCGAGGGTGCGAAGGAAAGGCGAATGTTGCCGTAGAGGCGCGAAGTGATCGGCGGTGACCTGATCGGGAAGGTCGAAAGGATCGGCGCCCGGAGTCGTCTGCCCTTGTGCCATCGCCTCCACCGCGGGGAGCAGCAAGGCGGCCGCAAAGAGGCACGGGAAAAGCGGGAGCTGGCGGTCGGCGGTCACGTTCCAGCACTTTGCGCCGGAACAACGATGCGATCGAGTCACGGATTCGCGCGGGCGGGGGACTGAAGGCAGAGGAGGGTTCAAGAAGCGTAGCGAAAGGGTCGATTGTAGCGGTTGTAGCGAATATTCATTGCGGGCCAATGGGATTCGCTTAGTTTGTTGGCACGCCATCATCTGATCCACCGACCCGGTAGTCTCATGCTCACGACACGTAAGAACCGACTAGATCCCTCTTTGATCCCTGATGACGAGCTCGCGGAACTGGCCAGATTTTTCACGAAGCCCGATCACGTGGCTTTGATCGATGGTCAGGGAAACCGCACGCATATTCCGGACGCATTGTTCGGCCATCTCGCCCGGATCGTTAGGTTGATGTCCGAGCGCAAGGCCATCGTCATGATGCCTGAAGATGAAGCCTTCACGACCCAGGCGGCTGCCAATTATCTGGGCATGTCGCGGCAGTTCTTCGTGAACCTCCTCGAAAAAGGGGAAATCCCGTTTCATCGGGTCGGCACTCATCGGCGTGTGACCTTCAAGGATCTCCTCGACTATGAGAAGAAACGGGACAAGGCCCGTCGTGAGTCGATGGACCGACTTGCCGACGAGGTTATCGCTGCCGGAAAGTACGACTCCGACTACGTGGGGGAGGAATGAGGGCCGACTATCAGGTCATCATCGACTCCTGCGTGCTTGCCAATTACGGGGTCTGCGATCTCCTTTTGCGGCTGGCGGAACGGCCCCGTCTTTTTTCGCCTCATTGGTCCGAAGAGATTCTCTCCGAGGTTCGCCGGACACAGATTCACAAGCTGGGATGGGATGAGGCTCTGGCGGATTCCTTTCAGCGGGAAGTCCGTCTAAATTTTCCGGAAGCGATCGTCAGTGGTTACGAGTCGATTCTCCCTGCCATGACCAATGATCCTGGCGACCGGCATGTCCTTGCTGCCGCAGTAAAGGAAGGGTGTCCGTTGATTCTCACCTTCAACCTACGTCACTTTCCCTTCGGGTCGATGGCTCCTTGGAAGATAGTGGCGCAGCATCCCCAGGATTATCTGGTCGTCCTCTACGAGATGGAACCGAAACGCATTGCCGCGTGTCTCGGAGAAATCGCAGGAAAGCGCAAGCTCGACATTGAAGATGTTGTGATCCGGCTTGGAAAGTCGCTTCCGGTCTTCGCGAATCGAATTCTCGACGATCTCTAGGTTTCTTATCACCCAACTTCCACCCGCCCCCCCCAAAAAAAACCAAAACCCCACTCCGGCCGGGAGGAGGTCGGCCGGAGTGGGGCAGGATCCGGAGTTGCCCCCGAAAGGTTTTGGTAATGTCAGGACTCCAGGTCGAAGCGGTCGGCGTTCATGACCTTGGTCCAGGCGGCGACGAAGTCGTCGACGAACTTCCGTCCGGCGTCGGCGCTGCCGTAGACTTCGGCGATGGCGCGGAGCTGGGAATTCGACCCGAAGACGAGGTCGACGGAGGTGGCGGTCCACTTGAGGTCGCCGGTCTTGCGGTCGCGTCCTTCGTAGAAGTGATCGCACACGGGAGAGACCTTCCATTCGGTGCCTTGGTCGAGCAGGTTCATGAAGAAGTCATTCGTGAGCTGGCCGCGGCGGGCGGTGAAGACGCCGAGGTCGGGATGTCCGACGTTGGTGTCGAGCACGCGCATGCCACCGACGAGCACGGTCATCTCGGGAGCGGTGAGGTTCAGCAACTGGGCCCGGTCAAGGAGCGTCTCGGGCGCGGGGCGGTCGAGTTCCTTGCCGAGGTAGTTGCGGAAGCCGTCCTGCTTCGGCTCGAGCACGGCGAAGGATTCGGTGTCGGTCAACTCCTGGGTCGTGTCGTTGCGACCGGGAGCGAAGGGCACCTTCACTTCGTGGCCGGCCTTCTTCGCGGCTTCTTCGATCGCGGCGCTGCCACCGAGGACGATGAGGTCGGCGAGGGAGACCTTCTTACCACCGCTCTGCGCGGCGTTAAAGTCGGCCTGGATCTTCTCAAGCGAGGCGAGGACTTTGCCGAGTTGGTCGGGCTGATTCACCGCCCAATCCTTCTGCGGAGCGAGACGGATGCGGGCCCCGTTGGCGCCGCCGCGCAGATCGGAACCGCGGAAAGTCGAGGCCGAGGCCCAGGCGGTGGAGACGAGCTGCGAGGTCGTGAGACCCGAGGCGAGGATCTGCTGCTTCAGCGAGGCGATGTCGGCGTCGTTGACCAGTTCATGATCGGCCGCGGGGATGGGATCCTGCCAGATGAGGGCTTCCTTGGGCACTTCGGGGCCGAGGTAACGGGCCATCGGGCCCATGTCGCGGTGGGTCAGCTTGTACCAGGCCTTGGCGAAGGCTTGCTCGAATTCTTTGGGATTCTCGAAGAAGCGCTTCGAGATCTTCGCGTATTCGGGATCCATCTTCAGGGCCAGATCGGTCGTGAACATGATGGGCTGGTGGCTCTTCGCGGGATCGTGCGCATCGGGCACGGTGCCTTTGCCGGCTCCGTCCTTGGGAACCCACTGTTTGGCTCCGGCGGGGCTGGTGCTCAGCTCCCAGTCGTAGGTCCAGAGATTGGAGAGATACATGTGCGACCAGCGGGCCGGCGCGCTCGTCCAAGCGCCTTCGAGACCACTCGTGATGGTGTCGCCGGCGTTGCCTTTGCCATGTTTGTTCTTCCAGCCGAGGCCCTGCTCTTCGAGGGAAGCGCCTTCGGGATCGGTTCCGACGTTCTCGGCGCTCGCGGCTCCGTGGGATTTGCCGAAGGTGTGGCCGCCGGCGATGAGGGCGACGGTTTCCTCGTCGTTCATGGCCATGCGGGCGAAGGTCTCGCGGATGTCGTGCGCCGAGGCGAGGGGATCGGGATTTCCGTTGGGTCCCTCGGGGTTCACGTAGATAAGTCCCATCTGCACGGCGGCGAGGGGATTCTCGAGTTTGCGTCCTTCACTGTAGCGTTTGTCGCCGAGCCATTCGGTCTCGGCGCCCCAGTAGACGTCCTGCTGCGGTTCCCAGACGTCTTCGCGACCGCCGGCGAATCCGTAGGTTTGGAAGCCCATCGATTCGAGAGCGACGTTGCCGGTCAGGACCATGAGATCGGCCCAGGAGATTTTCTGACCATACTTCTGTTTGATGGGCCAGAGGAGACGACGCGCCTTGTCGAGGTTGGCGTTGTCAGGCCAACTGTTGAGAGGGGCGAAACGCTGGGTTCCGTCGGAGGCGCCGCTGCGGCCATCGGTGACGCGGTAGGTCCCGGCGCTGTGCCAGGCCATGCGGATGAAGAGGGGACCATAGTGACCGTAGTCGGCGGGCCACCAATCCTGCGAGGTCGTCATCAACTCGGTGAGATCCTTCTTCAAGGCGGCGAGGTCGAGTTTCTTGAACTCTTCGGCGTAGTGGAAGCTCTCACCGACCGGATTGCTCTTGGTGGAGTTCTGATGGAGCATGCCGAGATTCAATTGATTCGGCCACCAATCGCCGATCGACATGGCTCCGGCAGCGGTGTGGCGGTTGGGTCCGGCGGGCTGGGCACCCATCACGGGGCATTTGCTGAGATCGTTCATGGGTTCGGCGGGCTTTGCAGGGGAAGTTGCGTCCTGGGCGATCGATGACGCCAGCGGTGCCATCATCAGGGTGGCGAGGAGTAGCTTTGGAATCGGGTGTTTCATGGTTTTCGGGGGTTTGGGATTTCGGGCATCCAATACCGGACGCAGCAAGATCTACCGGATCCTAGACAATGCATCCAATGCATTGTTCAAATTGTTGCGATGCGTTTATGGAATGGTAAGCTGGGGGGTGAGAACCGATATCGAACTCCAGCAACTTGAGCAATTCGTCGCTCTGGCAAGGGCGCGGAACTTCACCCGCGCCGCCGCCGACCTGAATCTCTCCCAGTCGGCCTTGAGCCGGGCGATCCAGAAACTCGAGGATCAGGTGGGCCAGCCGCTCTTCGAACGAAAGCCGCGCGAGGTCGTCCTCACCGATCTCGGCGAACTCCTCCTCGACCGGGCCAAGGAAATCCTGAAGCTTGTCGAGGACACTTTTTCCCTCCTCTCCGAGGCGGGTCGTCACGGCCGCATCCGTCTCGGCGCGATCCCGACGATCGCTCCCTATTTTCTACCGGGACTTCTGCGGAGTTTCTCGGCGGAGCATCCCGACATCTCCGTGGTGGTGCAGGAAGACACGACCGAAAATCTTCTGAAACGTTGCAGCCACGGCGAGATCGACCTCGCCATTCTCGCCCTCCCGCTGATCGCGAAGTACCTCGAATTCGAGCCACTCTTTGACGAGGAACTCCTTTTGGTGGTTCCGGCAGGGCTCGAACTTGCCGGTCTGAAGAAGATCACGGCCGAAGCGGTGGAGCCGTATCCCTTCGTGATGTTGAACGAGGGTCATTGCCTCTCCGATCACGTGGCCTCGTATTGCCGGAGGCAGTCGGTCCAGCCGGTCACGGTCGAGCGGATCAGCCAGCTCGCCACGATCCAGGAACTCGTCGCCCTCGGGCACGGCGTCTCGATCATCCCGGAAATGGCGCGCCGTCTCGACGTGGGCGACCGGCGCGTCTACCGCTCCTTCGACGGCGAGAAGCCTCTCCGCACTATCGCGATGGCGTGGAATCCCTACCGCTACCAGAGCAAGTGGCAAAAGGCGTTGATGGAACACCTGCGCCACTCGAAACCCGACTGAGCACGCGGAGTCTCAGTGTTCGAGCTCCTCTTCCTTCGGCTCGGGAAGCCAGAAGATGAGGATCACACCGATGAGCGCGTAGATCCCGGCGACGATGGCTCCGTATTTGGCGAGGGCGGTCACCGATTGTCCCGCCGAGAGGGTGAGGGTAATGAAGGCGGCGGCGGTCCCGAAAACACGGCCCCCGATGTTCGCCGCGAAGCTTTCGCCCGTGCCCCGCAGGTGCACGGGGAAGACGAGTGGAATGTAATTCCCCCAGAAACTGAACTGGGCGACGACGAGCAGACCGCAGAGGAAGATGCCCCATTTGATCATGGCGAGGCTGCCCTCGGTCTCAAGAGATCCGGACACCCAAAAGAAGAACACGGGCACGAAGATCGTCGCGGGGATGAGGAAGAGGCGCAGCATGGCACGGCGGCTGACGATGTAGACGGCGAGGATGGCAAAGAGGACTCGCCCGACGAGACCGCCGATCTCCTGCCACTTCGTGACGGTGGAGGTCTCCTTGTCGCTCGCGTTGCCGGCGGCCTGTTTGCCGATGCGGGTGAGGACGGCTTCGGCCGGGGCGGGTTCACCCTTGGCTTTGGCGGCTTCGATCGCGGCGTTTTTGGCGGCGGTCTCGGCCTTCGCGGCGATGGCCTTTACCTCGACGTGACCCTTCGGCCAGGCGAGGATCTGAGGTAGCTGCTGGATCGCTCCGAAAGCGATGCCGTAGCTGGCGGCGAAGATCAGTGTCGTCACCACGGTGGTGCGGATGAGCTGCGGACTGAAGAGCTCCCGGATGCTGGGACGCTTCAACTTGCCTTCGGCCTTTTTCTTGGCCCAGGAGGGAGACTCGGGAAGGAAGGGACGGATGAGAATGAGCGGGATCGCCGGAATCACCCCGGAGATCAAGGTGTAGCGCCACGCCTCGTGTCCCCCGTGGATCTCGGGGAAGCTGTTCGCATAGGTGGCGGCATAATAATTCGCGAGCGCGACGAGGAGACCGCCGATCGAGGAGAATGCCTGGGTGTATCCGAGCACTTTCTCGCGCTGCTTCGGCTCGGTAAAGATTTCTGCGAGCCAGGCGACGGCGGCGACGAATTCCACGCAGACACCGATGAAGACGAGACAGCGGAAGAAGAGCAACTGCGGCAAGGTCTCGGCGAGGCTCCCCGCGGCAAAGGCGGCGAATGCGTAGAGCAGGATCGAGAAGGTAAGGACGCGACGGCGGCCGAGTTTGTCGGTCAGATACCCGCCAAGAAGCCCGAAGACCCCGCCGGCGAGAGCGGGCACGAAGAAGAGGGCGCGCGCCCATTTCACATATTCCGCGCCTCCCGGAGCCCAGAGGGCGTTGGCCTCGGCCGGAGACACGCCGCCGGAGATGAGTTCCTGCACGAGCGGGGCGCTCAATGAGGCGATAACCGGCTTGATGATCAACGGCAGCATGAGCAGCTCGTAGATGTCGAAAGCAAAGCCGATCGAGGCGATGATGCAGATGAGCCAGCGGGTCGTGCCCATGCCGGAGGCGGGAATGGAGGTCGCGTTCAAGGTGGGGCGAGTCTAGCAGCCTCGCGGTCCCCGGCAACGAAAAACGGGCTCGGAATCGCGGCGGGATCACGCGCCGGGGCGGGCAAGCTCCATCACTTTGAATTGTTGCCCCATCATCGCGGGGTGGGTGAGGGTCTGGAATTGCCGGAGCCGTTTCGCGACGGCGGGATCGGGCGTTTTGCCCTCGAGCGAGAGCAGCCAGGGACGGGCGGCCTCGATGACGAAGTGGTGCTGGTCGGTGAAAAGGCGCCGGACCAGCCCCTCGCTCCTTGCCGATTCTTCGACCCGGGTGAAATCGACGTGGGCGGTGAGGTCCTGCTCTCCCGGGTGGGCGAAAGGATCTTCCCCGGCGCGGTGCCCGCGATAGCAGCGCAGCGTCCCGGTGGAGCGCTGCGGCAGGTAATAGTCGGCGCGCTCGTGGCCATAGTCGATGATCCACCAGAGTCCGCGATCGAAGAGCCGGGCCGCGTCTTTCATCCAGGAATCGACAGCAGGGCAGATCTCGGTGACGTAGCCTTCGGGAAACTCCGTGCCAAGGGATTCGGTGAATTCGCGCCATTCCGGGCGGCGCGGGCCCGTGACCCAGGTTGGTTGGGCCGATTCTTCATCCCATCCGACCCGGCGCTCGTGCCACACTCCGTTGGTGAAGACGAGCAGATCGACGGGGAAGGCGTCGAGCAGCTCATTACAAAGAAAAAGCCCCGCCGGGGCCCGTGCCGCCTCGAGGGAATCGACGATGCGGAGGCGGTCGGCCGGATCACGTGCGAAACCGGCCTCGAGAGCCTCGCGGAGAGCCGGGCGGGGTTCGACGAGGCGGTATTCGAGCCCTTCGAGGAGAGGGGTGCCGATTTCACGGAGACCGGCGAGGATGTCCCGGGCGAGACGGCCGTCGTGCCCCCCTTGTTCGACGAGGACAAAGGGATCGGCCCGCCCGAAATCGGCTTCCCAGACCCGGGCGATGCGGTGGGCGAGGAGCAGGCCGAAGGTCTCTCCGACCGAGACACTGGTGTAAAAATCCCCCCTTCGCCCGACGTCCCGGAATCCGGGATCGGCCCCGCGCCGTGAATAATAGCCCCAATCCGGGTGGTAGAGGGCCAGATCCATCCATGCCGAAAAGGGCACCGAACCTTCCGGACTTTCTGAAATTCTTTGAAAGACGAGATGGAAAAGGGGCGTATCTTGGGGGCCGGAGGGGTGTCCCGGAGTCATGCGCATGACCCGCACCCTAACCGGTCCGAACCTTGTTTCCAGTATCTTCCGTGGCCCACGACTTCGAAGACATCGACTTTGACGCGATCGGCACCAGCGGCGGCGATCGCGACCGCGCCCCCAGGCCCGTGATCAATCTGCCCCCCATTGGTGAGCGGGAGAAGAAGCGCGCCAAGCGGCGGCGGCGGCTTGTCTTCTGGATGAAGTTTTTCGGGGTCCTCTTCGTCCTCGGCCTCGTTGT
>Ga0209573_1005011_pt1 | contig 12419 bp, 9 predicted proteins | sample TNRBio252014_DNA_FD_185870 | JGI IMG/M metagenome (GOLD analysis project Ga0209573, IMG submission 185870) | Wastewater treatment Type I Accumulibacter community from EBPR Bioreactor in Madison, WI, USA - TNR Reactor_6/25/2014_ DNA (SPAdes)... | ecosystem: Engineered > Bioreactor > EBPR >...
ACGACCTCGACGAGCTGCGCGCCCGCTACGGACCGTGGATCACCGACTACACCGCACCCATGCCCGATCACTACCACGCCGGGATGAAGGCGGGCGAATCCTCGCAGGCCGGGGTGCTGCTGCGCCTGACGCTGGAGTCGCTCGCCGACTGCGGTGGCTACGACGAGGCCGACTTCTGCCGGCGGCTGGACGAGGACTTCTTCCGGCAGCTGGATGGCAGCCCGATGCAGGGCCCCGGCGGCTACACCAGCCAGTCGATCCGCGAGGCCTGGAGGAAGCGCGTGCAGCAGGGCCTGCCCTGGGGGCAGGTCGCGGGCAATGCCGACACCACCGAGGCCGCCGAGCGCACGCTGGCGATCGCGGTCCGCTACGCGCTCGACCCGGCTGCGTTGGCCGATGCCGTGACCCGCAACACCGTGCTGACCCAGTCCGACGGCACCGTGGTGGCGATGACCGTGGCCTTCGGCGCGGTGCTCGGCATGCTGGTCGAGGGCCACGCCTTCGACGCGACCATCTCGGCCAGGCTGATGGCGAGGGTGAAATCCGGCGTGCTGCCCTTCCACTCCGTGACCCGCGCCAACCTGCAGGCGCCCGGGGCGGGCAGCACCGAGGCTCCGAGGGCCGGTCGCTTCCCGTCGCCGGATGCCTTGCTCACGCAGTCCTCGATCGCGCGCGCTGCACATGACCTGGATGTGCGCATCGAGCCGGCGTGGAAGGTGTCGCTGGTGTATGGCATGCCCTGTGCGGTCTATCACCAGTTCCCGGCGGCTTATTACCTGGCGGCGCGTTTTGCGGATGATTTCGAGTCCGCGGTGCTGCATGCGGTCAATGGCGGCGGGCAGAACCTGGCGCGGGCGATGTTGACCGGTGCGCTGGTGGGCGCGCAGGTGGGGCTCGCAGGGATTCCCCGCCGCTTCGTCGACGGGCTGGAGGATCATGCGGCGCTGCTCGCGCTGGCGGCACGGGTTGCGGAGGGCGTGGGAAGCCGGGTGCGGTGAGCTACGGGCGGGGCAGGCCACGACTCGGGCGGTTGTGACGGGTCATCGCGCGTGCCCGGCCTGCGATAATGCTCGTCACGATGCGACGCGCGCTCCCGCGCGTGCCCGAGAACGGGGAGAGCCGCCCCCCATGAAGCCGATCTGCGTCGCCACGCTCGCACTTTCCCTGGCCTGCGCCACACCGGTCGCGCACGCGCTCGACAATCTGCGCCCGGGCCTTTGGGAGTTCCGCTCCACCCGGCTGAGCGTGGCCGGGTTGCCGGACATGTCCGCGCAGATGGGCATGTTGCAGCAGCACATCAAGGGCCTGCCGGCCGACACGCGGCGCATGCTGGAACAGCAGATGCAGCAGCGCGGGGTCAGCCTGGGCGCGGACGGCAGCGTGCGCAGCTGCATCACGGCCGAGCAGGCGCGCCAGGACAACATCTTTGCCGGCAAGGTCGAGGGCAACTGCACGCTGACCCGGGTCGAGCGCAGCGGCAACACGATCCGCGGCAGCCTGCGCTGCACCGATCCGGACGCGAGTGGCGACTTCCATGCGCGTGTCGAAGGCCCGGAGCATTTCGTCACCCGCGTCAAGCTCGCCTCGGTGCGCGGCGACCTCGACCTCGAGACCGACGCACGCTGGGTCGGGGCGAGCTGCGGCCAGGGCGTGCTGCCTCCGAAGCCGGCGCGCTGAGCGGGGGGCACGCTCGCCGTTTTCGTCCGAGTGTGAAGGATTGCGGCTCCGGGACGTTTTTCGGCTATCGGTCCAGGGGTGTGTGAACGAAGATGTCCACAGAAGGACGGAGACCCACAGCCCGCGAGCCAAGAATCATGAAAAGCCATCTCGCCGAAGACATCCGCATCGCCAGCCCGCGTTTTCACCTGCCTACCCGAGACGGCTTGTACGCGCCGATCGCCTTCCTGTTCGTCACCGAACGGATGCGCGACGACATCCTGCACGAACGCGAATTGCTCGTCATGTCGCTGGGACCCGCGCAGCGTGCGCGCCAGGACAGGCTGTTCGCGCGCTACGATCCGGTCGCGGGGGCCCGCAGCTTCACCGAGCTGCTGGAGCTCTACCGCCACCCCTTCGTCGGCTCCCACTGAGCGGAGGTTCGCCCCCGCTGCTGCGTGAGACGTACATGCGAAGGGATCTTTTGCCGAGTTCCATGGTCGTTCTCTGCGGCGTGCAGGAATGTTGCCTGCCGCTGTTTTCTTCCTGGTCCGCATGGTGCGGGCCGGAAGACTTTGATTTCGACTGCACGACGGAGCCATGAAGAGTCATCTCGCCGAGAACATCCAGATCGCCCACCCCCGTTATCACCTTCCCGCCGAGGACGGCCTGTACCGGCCGATCGCATTCCTGTTCGTCAGTCCGCGGATGCGCGACGACATCCTCGACGAGCGCGAGATGCTGCTGTCGGCGCAGCCCGCCGCGCTGCACGAGCGCCAGCAAAAGCTCTTTTCCAGCTACGATCCGACGGTCGGCGCGGAAGCCTTCCGTCAGCTCCTGCGACTGTACGGCTACCCCTTCTCGAACCGGCGCTGAACTGCTCGCCGTCGCGCGCTCAGCGTGCGAGCCGCCAGGCGTGACCCTGGCGCTCGCCGGCTTCCAGCGCGCGCGAGAGATTCGGGAAATCCAGCCCGGTGCGCGCCTGCAGGGCGTGGGCCTGGCTGCGCATCCAGTTCCAGCGCGGCGCGAAGGCGGGGTCGCGGAAGGCGAACAGGATGTGGTTGCCGTCCTCGCGCACCGGCATCGCGATCACGCGCTCGTCGAACACCTCCAGCAGGCGGGCGACGTGGGGCGCGAACGACTCGCGCGTGCCCGCGAGGTTCATGACCAGCACGCCGTGCCCGCCGAGGTGGCGGAAGGCGCTGGCGTGGAAGTCGGTGTCGAGCAAGGTGTCGGCGACGCCCTCGGCACCGAAGGCGTCGATCAGCAGCACGTCGCTGCGCGCCTCCGTCTCCCCTAGCCAGCGCACGCCGTCGGCATGGAGCACGCGAAAGCGTGCGTCGTCGGCAGGCACGCCGAAGAGCCTGCGCAGCGCGATCACGTCGGCGTCGATCTCCACCACGGTCAGCTCGGCCGCCGGCAGGTGGCGGTGGCAGAAGTTGGCCAGCGAGCCGCCGCCGAGACCGATCATGCCAATCCGGCGCGGGCGCGGATTGAACAGCAGGAAGGCCATCATCGCGCGCGCGTAGGCGAGCACGAGCGCGGCCGGGTTGGCGACGTCCATCACGCTCTGCACGTAGCCGAGGCTGAAGTGCAGGGCGCGCAGTCCGCCGTTCTCGAGCACGAAGGGCTTGCCGTAGTCGCCCGCGACGAGGCGGGCAGCGAGCGCCTCGGCATCGCTGCCGGGCGGCTCGAGCAGGCGGACGAGGCCGGGCTCGGAGGGGAAGGGGCTGGGCAGCGCGAGGAGGCTGTGCATCGGAGCGGTGGTGGCGCGGCGGGCCCGGTCCGTGACGCCGCTGGCGTCCGGCCGGGATGGTGCCGTCTGGAGCGTGGCCGGGCTCAGTCTCAGTCCCAGACGCCCGGCTCGAGCTTGCTGCGGATCTCCGGATACTGGCGGGCGTCGAAGCTGGGCAGCTTGCCGGCGGCGCGCTGGGCGTTGTAGTCGCGCGCCAGCTTCACCACCAGGCCCGAGAGCAGCAGGATGGCGACGAGGTTGGTGATCGCCATCAGGCCCATGGTGACGTCGGCCAGGTTCCAGATGAAGGGCAGCGAGCCGATCGAGCCGAACATCACCATCACCAGCACCAGCACGCGGAAGGCGAGCAGGCCGGCGGGGTGGTTGTGCTCGATGAAGACCAGGCAGTTCTCGGCGTAGAAGTAGTTGGCCACGATCGAGGTGAAGGCGAAGAACAGCACCACGACGGCGAGGAAGTACTTGCCCCAGCCGCCGACCTCGCTGGTCAGCGCGTTCTGCACCAGGCCGATGCCGGTGCCCTCGACCGGGCCGGCGAGCAGGATGATGGCCGCGGACGCGGTGCAGATCAGCATCGTGTCGATGAACACGCCTGCCATCTGCACGTAGCCCTGCGAGGCCGGGTGCGGCGGGTAGGGCGTGGCCGCGGCGGCGGCGTTCGGCGCCGAGCCCATGCCGGCCTCGTTGGAGAACAGGCCGCGCTTGAAGCCGTTGAGGATGGCCGCGCCGATGCCGCCGGCGGCCGCCTCGTGCAGGCCGAAGGCGCTCTGGAAGATCAGCGCGAGCGCGCCCGGGACCTTGTCGAGGTTGGCGAGGAGGATGCCCAGCGCCACCACCAGGTAGCCCACCGCCATGAAGGGCACGGCGATCTCGGAGAAGCGCGCGATCGAGCGCAGGCCGCCGAAGATGATCGCCGCGGTCAGCGCCACGATCGCGAGGCCGATCACCAGCGCGGCGACGGCGACCTCGTTTCCGGCCAGGTGGAGCGTGCCCATGTCGAGTCCGAAGGCCCCGATCATGGCGCCGACGATGGTGTTGGCCTGCACCGAGTTGAAGGCGAAGCCGAAGGCCAGGATCAGGAAGAGCGAGAACATCACCCCGGCCCAGCGCTGGCCGAGGCCTCTCTCCATATAGTAGGCCGGGCCGCCACGGAACTGGCCCTTGGCGTCGCGCTGCTTGAAAAGCTGGGCGAGCGTGGCCTCGGCGAAGCCGGTGGCCATGCCGACGAGCGCGATCACCCACATCCAGAAGATCGCGCCCGGGCCACCGAGTGTGATCGCCACCGCGACGCCGGCGATGTTGCCGGTGCCCACGCGCGCGGCGAGCGAGGTGCACAAGGCCTGGAAGGACGAGATGCCGGAGGCGTCGGACTGGCGGCTGCCGCGCAGCACGGTGAAGGTGTGGCCGAGGTGGCGCAGCTGGATGAAACTCAGGCGCAGGGTGAAGTAGATGCCGGTGCCGACCAGCAGCCAGATCAGGATCTTGCCCCAGAGCAGGCCGTTGAGCAGGTCGACGACCTGGTTCGCGAGTGCTTCCATGTTCGTTCTCCAGCCGCGGGTGGCGGCGTTTCGTCATGAGGCCCGGATCGCGGGCGCGTTTGCGAGGGCGCGATTCTAGCGTGCCGATCTGCGATCGCCGGCATTTTCGCCGGTATCATCGCGGCCTCGGCCGCCGCCGCCTCGTCGCGCGCAGTCATCCTGCCGCAGGCGCGATCCGCTTGCTGGCGCGGCTCTCGAACACAGGAACCCGACGATGCGCTCGTCCCCTTCATGCGCTTGGCGGGCACGCCTCGCCCGCGGCCTGGCCGCCATCGCGGTCTTCGTTTCCTTCCCCGCCGCCGCGCTGGAGCTGCCGCGCGAGCGTGCAGTGGCGGGCGGGCTCGCCCTCGTAGATCTCGGGCCTGCACTCGTGGCGCCGCAGGTCGGCCTGGACGGCGTGCCGGTGCTGGTCGTCGGGCGCCCGGGCGGGTGGACCGCGGTGGTGGGCATCCCGCTGGAGGCCGAGCCGGGCGGCCTGGATCTCGATGTACGTGTCGAGGGCGAGCCGCCGCGCCGACTGGCGGTTGCCGTGGGGCCGGTACGTTACGCCGAGCAGCGCCTGAAGGTGGCGCCGGGCAAGGTCGACCTGTCGCCCGCCGACCTCGCCCGCCACGAGCGCGAGCGCTTGCGCTCGGCCGAGATCGTCGCCACCTGGAGCGCGCGCGAACCCGCCAGCCTGCGCATGCTGCAGCCGGTGCCGGGGCGACGCTCGGGTTCCTTCGGCCTGCGCCGGGTGTTCAACGACCAGCCGCGCAAGCCGCACAGCGGCATGGACATCGCCGCGCCCACCGGCACCCCGGTGGTGGCGGCCGCCGCGGGCCGGGTGATCGACACCGGCGACTACTTCTTCAACGGCAACACGGTGTGGATCGACCATGGCCGCGGCCTGCTCACCCTGTATTGCCACCTGTCCTCGATCGCGGTGAAGCCGGGCGACACGGTGAACGCGGGTGCGCGCATCGGCGCGGTGGGCGCGACCGGGCGCGTCACCGGCCCGCACCTGCACTGGTCGGTGATGCTCAACCGCACGATGGTCGATCCGGCGCTCTTCCTCGCCGACGGAGGCTAGATGGCCCGCAGCGGGTTGCAGCGCTCCTGCGGCGGCGCAACAATGCGTACATCCTTCCGCCAGCGTGCGCCTGCCTGCCTCCGAGCGCGCACCTTCAAACCATGAACCATGCCCCCGCCGCCGATGCTGCCGCCCGCGAGCGCGGCCGCCGTCATGCCGGCCTGCGCCTCGCTTTTCCGCTCATCGCCCTGACCTTGCTGGTTGGCGGGGTGGGCGCCTTCGGCTACCGCTCGCTGAGCGAGGAGATCCGCCGCGAAACGCAGCGCACGCTGGCGGTCATCGCCGAGCAGAAGCGCCAGCACATCGAAGGCTGGCTGGCCGAGGCGCGGGTGGATGCACAGATGGTCTTTTCCGGGCATTCGCAGCTCGAGACCGTGTTCGAGGCCTGGCTGGACGGCGGTCGTCGCGACGATGCGGCGTTCGCGCGCATGCAGGTGCTCGTCGAGGAGCTCGCGCGCCTGCGCGGCTGGCAGGGCGTGGCCTTGCTCGATGCCGAAGGCACGCCCGCGCTCGCGGTCGGCAGCCCGGACCTGTCCGTCCATGCCGAGCTGATCGCCGACGTGCTGAGGCGACCGCGTGTCGAGTTCATCGACCTGCACCAGGATGCGCAGGGGCGCACCCACTACGGCGTGCTCGCGCCGGTGGGCGTGCCGGCGCGCGGCGTGGCCTACCTGACCTGGGAGGCCGAGGCCGCCCTCTACCCGATGGTCGAGGCCTGGCCGGTGCCTACCCGCAGCGCCGAGACCTACCTGGTGCGGCGCGACGGCGAGGGCGTGCGCTTCCTGACCCCGCTGCGCCATCAGGCCGACGCGGCGCTCGCGCTCGAGCGCCCGCTCGCCACCCCCGACCTGCCGGCCGCGCGCGCCGCGCTCGGCGAGCGCGGCATCCTCTCCGGCGGACGCGACTACCGCGGCGTGCCGGTGCTGGCCTATGCCGCCGCGGTCGAGGGCACGCCCTGGCTGATGCTCGCCGAGATCGACGAGCGCGAGGCCTATGCCGGCATCCGCACGCTGACCTGGGGCATGGGCGTGGTGATGGCGCTCGGGCTCATGCTGGTGTACTCCGCCGGCTACCTGGTGTGGCGGCGCGACCGCGAGCAGCGCGAGCGCGCCGCGCTGCAGGCGCGCCAGGCGGCAGAGGCGCGCTTCAGGGTGATCTTCGAGCAGGCGCCGCTCGGGGTGGTGCTGCTCGACCCGCGCACGCGGCGGATCACCGAGGCCAACCCGCGCTTCGCCGAGATCGTCGGCCGCGACGTCGGCGAGCTGGTCGGCGCCGACCCGATGGCGCTCACCCACCCGGACGACGTCACCGAGAGCCTGCGCCAGCTCGGCCGCCTGGACGCCAGGCGCATCGACGGCTACCGCCTGAACAAGCGCTACCTGCGTCCGGACGGCACGCCGGTGTGGGTGAGCCTGGCCTTCGCGCCGGTGCAGGTGGCCTCGGAGGACGCGCCCCGCTACCTCGGCATCGTCGAGGACATCTCCGCGCGCATCGAGATGGAGGAGCGCCTGCGCCAGGCCTCGGCTGCGGCTGCCGCGGCCAACGCCGCCAAGAGCGAGTTCCTCGCCCACATGAGCCATGAGATCCGCACGCCGATGAACGCCGTGCTCGGCCTCGCCCAGGTGCTCGAGCGCGAGCCGCTGGCGCCCGCGCAGCGCGACATGGTGGGGCGCATCCGTGGCGCCGGGCAGTCCTTGCTGGCGATTCTCAACGACGTGCTCGACCTTTCCAAGATCGAGGCCGGCCAGCTGCGCATCGAGCCGCGGCCCTTCGACTTCCGCGCGCTGCTCGCCAATCTCGACAGCCTGATGGGCCAGGTCGCCCGCGCGAAGGGGCTGGCGCTGCGCATCGAGCCGCCGGCCCTGCCGCCCGACCTGCTGCGCGGCGACGGGCTGCGCATCGAGCAGATCCTGATCAACCTGGTCAGCAACGCGATCAAGTTCACCGAGCGCGGCGAGGTCTCGCTGCGCGTGCGGGCCGCCGAGGTCGAGGATGCGCGCCTGCGCGTGCGTGCGGAGGTGCGCGACACCGGCATCGGCATCGCCCCCGAGGCGCAGGCGCGCCTGTTCGCGCCCTTCACCCAGGCCGACGCCGGCATCGCGCGGCGCTTCGGCGGCACCGGGCTCGGCCTGTCGATCTGCAAGCGCCTGGTGGAGCTGATGGGGGGCGCGATCGGCGTGCACAGCCAGCCCGGGCTGGGCAGCACCTTCTGGTTCGAGCTGCCGCTGGAGCGCGTCGCCGGCAGCGACTTGGCGGGCGCCGGAGGGGGGGCTGAAGGGGGCGTGGCCGAGCGTCCAGTCGGGCCGCGGCTGGCCGGCGTGCAGGTGCTGGTGGTCGACGACAGCGCGATGAACCGTGACCTGGTGCAGCGCGCGCTGGCGCTGGAAGGCGCCAGCGCCACCCTCGCCGCCGACGGCCAGCAGGCCATCGAGCTGCTGCGCAGCCGGCCGCAGGCCTTCGACGCGGTGCTGATGGACGTCCAGATGCCGGTGCTCGACGGACTCTCCGCCACCCGCCGCATCCGCGACGAGCTCGGCCTTGCCGCGCTGCCGGTGATCGCCTTCACCGCCGGCGTGGGTGAAGACCAGCAGGCCGCCGCGCGTGCCGCCGGTGCCGACGACGTGCTGCCCAAGCCGATGGACCTGGAGCAGATGACGCAACTGCTGCTGCGCTGGGCCGGGCCGTTCTGCGCCGCGCAGACCTGTGCTGCGCAGGACGCGTCGCCCCCTGCGGCAGGCTCCATGCCGCCCGCTGGCGAGGCGGATGCGGTGGCGGTGGGGGGGCCGTCGGCCCCAGCGATCGCGGCGGGTGACGACTTTCCCGCGCTGCCCGGTATCGACCGCGAGCGCGCGATGCAGCGCCTCGGCAAGGATCGCGGGATGTTCCTCGGCCTGCTCGAGCTCTTCATCGAGGACAACGCCGCCATAGTGAAGCTGACCCGTGCCGACCTTGCAGGCGGCGACGCCGAATCCGCCGCCCGCCGCATGCACACGCTGCGCAGCAATGCCGGCTTCATCTGTGCGCTGGCGATCATGGAGACGGCCGGGGGGCTGGAGAAGGCGATCGGGCAGGGCGAGCCCGGCGTGCAGGAGCGCCTGGACGCGCTCGAGGCGGACATCGCCGAGCTGGTGGCGGCCGCTCGTGCGCTCTTCCGATGAGGCCCGCGCTCAGCGTGCGGGCGAGCGACTCCAGGCGGCGAGGGCGAACAGCATGCCGGCGGCGACGGTGAGGCCGAGCGCCGCGGTGCCGTGCTGCACGCCGTGGCCGACCAGCATGCCGGCCCCGGCGCCGAGACCCATCTGCACGAAACCCATCAGCGAGGCCGCGGCGCCGGCCATCTTCGGATAGCCGGCCAGCCCGAGCGCGGTGGCGTTGGGCAGGATCAGCCCGATCGACGCGGTGACGCCCCACATCGGCAGCATCACCGCCGCCGGGTGCTGCGGGCCGGCAACGGCGAGCGCCGCGAGCAGCACGCCGGAGGCCGCGCCGATCCAGACTCCGTGGCGGATCAGCCGGGCGGGCCCGAGGCGGCGCGAGTGTCGCGCCGACAGCGTGGAGCCGATCATGAAGCCGGTGACGTTGAGGCCGAAGGCCAGGCCCATCTGTTGCGGCGACATGCCGAAATGCTCGATGAACACGAAGGGCGAGCCGGAGATGAAGGCGAACAGCGCCGCGAACGCGCCGCAGCCGATCAGCAGCGCACCGCGGTAGGCGGGGTCGGCGAGCAGCCTGCGGTAGTTGGCCAGCATGCGCGCCGGGCGCATCGCGTCGGCGTCGGGGTGGCGGTTGGTCTCTCGCAGCAACATCGCCACCGCGAGCATCAGCAGCACGGCGTACACCGCGAGCGCGACGAAGGTGGCGCGCCAGCCCCAGGCGGCGGTGAGCCAGCCGCCGAGCAGCGGCGCGAGCAGCGGCGCGAGCGCGGTGGCGGTGGAGACGTGCGAGAGCATGCGCGCCGACTCGGCCGGGCCGTACAGGTCGCGCACCACCGCGCGGCCGAGCACCGGACCGGCGCAGGCGCCGAGCGCCTGCAGCAGGCGTGCGCCCACCAGTACGGCGAGCGATTCGGCGAACACGCAGACGAACGTGGACAGCAGGAAGACCAGCATGCCCCACAGCATCACCGGCCGTCGCCCGAAGCGGTCCGAGAGCGGGCCGACGAGAAGCTGCCCCGCGCCGAAGCCGAGCAGGTAGACCGACAGGGTGAGCTGGACGCCGGCGCTGTCGGTCTGCAGGGCACGTGCGATCGCGGGCAGGGCGGGGAGGTAGAAATCGGTGGATAGCGGTCCGAGCGAGGTCAGCGCCACCACCAGCACCGCCAGTGCGGCGGAAGGCATCACCACCATGTGTGTCCCGCGGGAGGCCGCAGTGAAGGAGGCGGGAGCGGCATCGCGGGAGGGGGCGAGTCGGTTGTCATCGGGGCTGGGGCGGCTTCCTAGTAGATCGTCCCGGTGAGCGGTGGCGGCTCGTCGCGCTGGATCGGGGCGTCGCCGCGGGCTTCCATGCGCGCGGCGATCGCGATTCGCTCGCGGATGCGCTCGTCCTTGGCGCGCGCGGCGATGTCGACCAGGGTGGTGCCGTTCTTCATCGTCGCCTGCGTGGAGGCGCCGGCGTCGAGCAGCGTGTTGACGATCTCCCAGTGCCCGTTGGCGACCGCCTTGAGCAGTGCGGTCGAGCCGTCCGCGGCGGCGAGGTTGATCCTGGCCTTGCGGTCGATCAGCAGGCGCACGACGCCGAGGTGGCCGCGCGCAGCCGCCTGCAGGAGGGGGGTGATCCCCGCCTTGCTGGTCGCGTTGACCTCGGCCTGGCGGCGGACGAGTACCTCGCCGACCTTCTGGTAGCCGTTCAGCGAGGCCCAGTGCAGCGGCGTGTAGCCGTCGGCGTCCTGCGCATCGACGCTGGCGCCGAGCCGGATCAGCTCGAGGGCGAGCGCCTCGCGGCCGTGGAAGCAGGCGATCATCAGCGGAGTCCATTGGCGCGCGTCGCGGCCATCGATGTCGAAGCCCGCGTGCAGGAAGAGCGAGCACAGGCGCTGGTCGCCGGCTTCGAGCGCACGCACGAACTGCGCCATCGTGACCGGGATGTCGAGCCGCTCGAGCTCGGCGACCGCGCGCTCGTGGTCCCAGGCGTCCTCCCGCGGCCCCGTCGTGCTCTCGGGCGCCTCCTGTGCGGTCGGGCGCACCGGGCCGTGGAGATCGTAGGCCATGCTGAGGTAGACGATCTCGGCGCCGACCTCGGGCGGAAAGCCGCGGCGGTTCGGCCGCTTGGACACCATCAGCTCGGTGAAATAGGCGCCGAGCGCGTCCTTGTTGTCCCACAGATCCGCGATGCGGCGGGCGACGTGCGGGAAGCCCTCGACCAGCTTGCGCGGATAGCGGGCTGCATACGCGGTGGAGAGCAGGAATGCCAGCGGGGATTCGGTTTCGGCCATGTGTGCTCCGGATGCACCCGCATCCGTCCTCCTCGACGTACTGGTTCGATGCGGGCGCCGTGTCCCGTCTGCGGTCCACCACGCACGGCTAACACCCCGATTCTAGCAGTTGGGGAACAGCCCAAAGGCATGGGGCCGGCGAGCCGTGGCGGCGGGGTCAGTTCGTGAAGAAACGCTCCGTCAGCTCTTCCAGGCCGAGCATCGCGAGCAGCGCGGCGAGGCGCTCGGCGGCGCGCCGGCGCGGCCGATCGGGCTGGCGGCGGGCGATGATCAGCTCGTTCTTCATCGAATGCTCCCAGCCGACGAGCTCGGTCACCGTGACCTCGTAGCCATGGGCTTCGAGCTGCAGACAGCGCAGCACGTTGGTGACGTGGCTGCCGAACTCGCGGGTGTGGATCGGGTGGCGCCACAGCTCGGCGATCGGGCCGCGCAGCGCCTGCTGCTTGTTCCTGCGCAGCGCCGCAGCGACCTCGGCCTGGCAGCACGGCACGAGCACGATCGAGCGCGCATCCTTGTTGAGCGCGAAGCGGATCGCGTCGTCGGTGGCGGTGTTGCAGGCGTGCAGCGCGGTGACGACGTCGATGCGCCCGGGCAGGCGCTCGGAGGTGATCGACTCGGCGACGCTGAGGTTCTGGAAGCGCATGCCGGCCGAGAAGCCGAGCTTGTCGGCGAGCTGGCGCGAGCTCATCACCAGTTCGTCGCGTGTCTCGATGCCGTGGATGCGGCCGCCGGGCGCGTTGTCCTTGAAGAACAGGTCGTAGAGGATGAAACCGAGGTAGGACTTGCCGGCGCCGTGGTCGACCAGCTCGATGTCGGGGTGCTCGGCGAGGGCCTCGGCGAGCAAGGGTTCGATGAACTGGTAGAGGTGGTAGACCTGCTTGAGCTTGCGCCGGCTGTCCTGGTTGAGCTTGCCGTCGCGGGTCAGGATGTGGAGCTGCTTGAGCAGCTCGACCGACTGGCCGGGGCGGATTT
>Ga0209573_1005012_pt1 | contig 12418 bp, 12 predicted proteins | sample TNRBio252014_DNA_FD_185870 | JGI IMG/M metagenome (GOLD analysis project Ga0209573, IMG submission 185870) | Wastewater treatment Type I Accumulibacter community from EBPR Bioreactor in Madison, WI, USA - TNR Reactor_6/25/2014_ DNA (SPAdes)... | ecosystem: Engineered > Bioreactor > EBPR >...
CCTTCGGCATTCGCCAGCACATTCAATCCCCGTCACCCAAACACAGGCATGAAGTCAAACCCTCGGAGCGAACTCCAAACTGGATAATTCTTGGGGGCAACGTCATCTTCCCACGCATTGACGCCAGTGCGGTCGATTTCCCTGACGCCTGGGAGTTCCGTCAGGATTTCAGTGGCGGTGCCGGTGTTGACGCCGATATCGACGCCCACTGTCGAAAGTACGACTGGTATCTCGAACGCGCGGGCCAGCTTACACAGCGCAATGACGTTGAGATTGATTTCTTCTACTGTTGACGAAGTAACCGTACGGTACTGTTCAGGCCGTTAGTCGATTAATGTGACGGCGCAATTTTGCGGTGTCAGCAAAGTGTCCGCTTTTTTGATCGCGAATGGGCTCAGGCTGGATCTTTGCCACTATTGTCTCCTTTACAAGGTCAGCTTGGGCTTTTCGCCAGGTTCAACGGTGAACAGCTCAGACCATTGAGGGTTCCTCGCATATTGGGCAAAGACATAGGGGCAGATCGGAATAATTCGGAATTTGTTGGTTCGGGCGTCTTCAAGCATGAAATCAAGCAGCGCGCGGGCTACACCGCGTCCGCCCATCGCGTCTGGAACGCCGGTATGATCTGCGCTGATGACGCCATCGCCGCGATGCGTGAAAGTGATTTCGCCCTCGGTGTCGATTCCGTCGATACGGGCGACGTAGCGCCCGCGTCTCTTGCCGTCTTCCTTGAGGATGGTCACGTCAGCCATTCTGGCCTCCCTAGAATTCGCGTTTCAGTACTGTCCGGTCGACAGAGAGCGGACCTGCGCCAAATGCTGCGAGATACAAAGCCGCCACCGTCGATAGTGCTGAAAATCCTTCTGCCTTGGACTGGACCTGGTGGAGGAAAACTGCCCCGCCATCCTGCGCGAGGTTGCGCAGGCCGTCTTCAGTAAACAGAACTTGTCCAACCGCCTGAGCCGCGGCCATTCCTTCCTGTGTTAAAGCCAGGCCACCGTAAGGGTGGGTCCAGTGAAACCAGAAAGTGACGGCAAGCATCACCGCGTTGGCGAGCGCAACGGGACGGGTCAATAATCCGGCGACGATCATCGCTCCGCCGATGAATTGCATGACTGCAAGGACAGCTGACCAGATCCAGCCTGGATACATGCCAATGCTTTCGGTAAAACCGGCCATCGCAAATGGATCCTGGATCTTCGGCCAGCCTTCTATCATCAGAAGTCCGCCGACCAGAACACGGAGTCCAAGTTGCGCCAGTGGCTGGGCGATGTTCTCGTAGAAGGCGCCCATGAATGGTAGAATCAAACGTGTCGAGTTTGGAGCTTGGGCCATGGTCTCTCGCAGCGTTTCCTGGCTTAGGATCTATGAGTTGCTCCTTACGTTAGCCGGACGACACAAGCTCAGACAACCTGCAATGATTATGGCAGCGTTTGCCACAGTCGCACTGTTCAGGAGTGGGTTCATTTTGGGGCAAGGCTCGCGCAGTGTTGCGAGCCGACGCGCCCATGTCGCAAAATCACGAGCCTCGTTTCGCGAAACCCGTATACGGAGCGGGTCTCGGCCAACGTTCCGGAGCCCCTATGACGCCCGCTCACTCCATCCTCACTGTCACCTGTCCATCCGTGCGCGGCATCGTTGCCGCCATCTCCGGGTATCTGGCCGAGAATGGCTGCTACATTATCGACTCAACGCAATTCGATGACCTCGATACGAAAAAATTCTTCATGCGGATCTCGTTTATCTCGCAAGAGGGGAAGACCGAAGATGAGTTGGTGAAGGGTTTTGAACCGGTGGCGCAGCGGTTCATGATGGATTATCAGTTACACAAAAGCACCGAGAAAATGAAGGTGCTTGTTATGGTATCGCGTTTCGGCCACTGTCTGAATGACCTTCTTTACCGCTGGCGCATCGGTGCGTTGCCGATTGATATTGTTGGCGTCGTTTCAAACCACTTCGACTACCAGAAACTGGTCGCCAACCACGATATTCCGTTCCATCGCATAGCAGTGACCAAAGCCAACAAGCCCAAGGCCGAGGCTCAGATCATGGAACTCGTCGAAGAGACGGGCGCGCAATTGATCGTGCTCGCGCGCTACATGCAGATATTGTCGGATGAGATGTGCCAGAAAATGTCGGGCAAGATCATCAATATTCACCACTCGTTTCTACCCAGTTTCAAGGGCGCCAATCCCTACAAGCAGGCCTATGAGCGAGGTGTAAAGCTGATCGGCGCCACAGCGCATTATGTGACTGCCGACCTCGATGAAGGACCGATCATCGAACAGGACACTGCCCGCATTACACATGCGCAGAGTGCTGAGGATTATGTTTCGATCGGACGTGACGTGGAATCGCAAGTGTTGGCGCGCGCCATCCACGCTCATATTCACCACAGGTCGTTCATCAATGGCAATCGGACGGTGGTTTTTCCGGCCAGCCCTGGCAGCTATGTGTCCGAGCGGATGGGGTAGACAAAGTTCGGCGTAACCGGCGCCGATCATGGCGAATTGTGGGCTGCTTGGCCTGATTTGGCCCATAGCCATGGCCAATGCGGCAAAAGCAAGCGATCCGAATATTATGTTTCCTTAATTTGCCGGTAGACCGGCGCCGGACGTAGGCTTCTTTGTGAAGCTGGGAAACGCCGGCGACGTCAAAAGGCGCCGCGACACGACGCTACCGGACAGCTTCACCCGCTTAGCGCCGTCAAGACGGCGCACTTCCCAAGGACTGACACCATGCGTGTTCTACTTGTACCGGCGCTTGTCGCCGCATCTCTCGCGCTCACCCCGATGGCTTTTGCAGCCACGCAGAACGCGACCGGAACCATTAAATCTATTGACGCCAAGACGCATACGCTGATCTTGGCCGATGGGAGCAGCTATGTTCTGCCGGCCAATTTCAAGGCTGAGAATTTCAAGCCCGGTCAAAAGGTGCATGTGTCATGGGTGATGAAAGACCATATGTATGACGCGACCTCGGTGAAACTGGTTAAGTAGCGCTCCGCCTGAAGGGGAGGGACCCAGCGATATTTGAGGGTCCCTCCCTCCAGCAAAAATGGTTCAATCCAACCCAGAAACGGCCTAATTCGTCGCGGCCAGCTTGCCTGTTTCAGGAAAAACGTCTCGCCAGACGAGTCATCGACTCGATTTGTCCTGAGATAGCAATGAACGGACACGGGCCAGATGCGCGACGGGATGTCTGTCAGTCGTCGTCGCGAAGCGCCCGTAGCTCCGCCGCCCGTGCATCGCGCTCGGCTTCGCGGGCGTCGTCCTCAGCCTCGCGGGCGTCCTGCTGCGCCTCGAGGGCTTCGCGTTTTGCAAGTCTGGCCTCTTTCAAGACCTGACTTTCCTCGCGCTGGCTCTGGATAGCGTCAGAAAAAGCGGCTGCCAGGATGCCTGTAGGCATGGCGATCAGTCCGATGCCGGTGATAGCGGTGATGCCGGCCAAAATCTTGCCGATCGGCGTGACCGGAAATACGTCGCCATAGCCAACGGTGGTCAATGTTGCGATCGACCACCACATGGCGCGTGGGATTGAGCCAAAATCGTCAGGTTGAAGCGGACCTTCCACAATATATAGCAAGGTGGAGGAGACCAGCAGCAGCATGGCGGCAATGCTCAAACTGGCGACCAATTCATAACGGCGCGAATTGACCGCCTGTGCGACAGCTCTCAGCGCGGTGGAATAGCGGCCGAGCCGGGCCAGCATGAAAATACGAACCAGCCGGAACAGGCGCAGGAATGCGCCTTCCGAACCAAACAAGGTCAGGAACAGCGTCGACAGCGCCAGCAGGTCGATGATTGCTGGCAAGGTCACCATGTAACGCAGGCGCGCCTGCCAGGGAGGGCCTTTCAGATCGGGATTTTCTGGCGCGCACCATACGCGGGCCACATATTCGACGAGGAAAATGCAGGCAAAGACGATCTCCAGCCTGCGAAAGAAGCGTTCATAGCCGTCGACAATTTCTGGTTCGGTCTGCAGGATCGCCATCACCACTGCAGCCAGGATCATCAGAGCGATGAAGCGATTGACTGGCGAAATGCCCGCCTTTCGCCAGCCGCTGGTGTGGAGATTCTGGTAGGCCCAGCGTCGCCAGGTCAAGGCCACAACTCCTTATACGAAAGGCCTGCCGACCGTGTATTTCTGCGGAATCAGCCGGTCGAAATAGGCGATGCCAGCCTTGGCCAGGCCAGTGCCTTCCTTGTTGAGGAAATTGTCGGGCATATGCCGGGTCTTTGCCGCCACATTGCCGAGCGGCACGGCCTTGTAGACGGTCTTGCCATTCTCAAATTTGATTGCGATTGACGCACCGCCCTTTTCCGACAGTTTCACCGCCAGAGCGCCAGCCTTGAACGCCTCTTTCTGATCGGTCTTGTTGATTGAGCCGATATAACCGCGCGGCATGTAACCCAGCGCGTCGACGCGGGCGCGTTTGCCCGGTAGGCCTTCGGCCAGCGCCTGTTCAAAGGCCCGGTTCAGGTCGGAGCCAGAGAGCTTGACATTGCCATGCGCGTCGCGCTCGACCTTGCCCGGTCCGATAATCGCCTCGACCAGAGACCGGCCATCCGCTGTCGAGACGCCCTCAGAGACCGCGACGACGCAACGCTTGTGCTTGTCCATGGTTCGCTTGACATCATCGATAAACTGAGTGGTCGAAAAGGGGTGTTCCGGCACATAGATCAGATGGGGGCCATCATCCTTCTCGTCTCGCCAGGCGGCAGAGGCGGCGGTCAGAAAGCCGGCATGGCGACCCATAACGATGCCGACATAGATGCCCGGTAGGGCGCGGAAATCAAGATCGACCGATTTGAAGGCGGCGGCGACGAATTCGCCTGCCGAGATGAAACCGGGCGTGTGATCGTTTTCCATCAGGTCGTTGTCGATGGTCTTGGGCGCGTGCATGAAGACCATGTCGCCGTGCGCGGCGTCCGTTAGAATTTGCTGGGTGCCGGACGTGTCGTTGCCGCCAATGTTCACGAATACGTCGGCTTTCACCTTCTTCAAACCCTCAAGCACCAGCTTGGTATATTCGGCGTCTGGCTTGTCGCGGGTGGAGCCAAGTGCAGCGCTCGGGGTGTTGGCGATCAGCAGCAGGTCCTTTTCCGGGATCTTGTGCAAGTCGACATAGATGCCGTCACGGATGCCGCGTACGCCGTGGACTGCGCCCAGCACCTTTGACTTTGGGTAGCGTTTGCGCGCCTCCAAGGCGGCTCCGGCCATGGTTTGGTTGATCACGGCGGTAGGGCCGCCGCCCTGGGCGATCACGAATGTCTTAGGCATGTGGTTTCCTCCCGATGCGCGCCCTTCTTTCTATCGCAATCCCACGGGAGGGGAAGCTGGCAGGACGCTTCAGACGTCAAAAACGCATTAGCGCGTCCTGTGAATGACGATTATCCGCAGACGACACCATTGCAGGCCGTCGTCAGATCACGGGCCGTTGGTCAGGCGACGACGATGGGCGTCTTGTTCGGTGCGGACACGACCCGGTTATAAAGGTCGATAATGTCCTGGTTCATCAGGCGGATACAGCCGGAGGAAGCCTGCGTGCCGATGGACCACCACTCGGGTGAGCCGTGCACGCGGTAACCGGTGTCCTGGCCGTCTCGGAAGATGTACAGCGCACGCGCACCAAGCGGATTGTCGAGCCCGCCCGGCTGGCCATTGGCCCATTTCGCTACTTCCGGCTTGCGCGCTATCATCTCTCTTGGCGGCGTCCAGGTTGGCCATTTCTTAGTGTACTGGATCTGGGCGCGGCCGTTCCATTCAAATCCTGCCTTGCCCACGCCGACGCCGTAGCGGATGGCATCGCCGCCTTCCTGCACCCAATAGAGATGGCGTTCGTTCACTCGAACGACAATGGTGCCGGGGGCTTCACCGGTTGGATCGACAACCACCTGTCTGCGCCATTCCGGCTTGACCTTTTGATAAGGCACGGCAGGAAGCTGGAAGCCATCGTCTGTAAAGCCGGCATACATCAGATCGGGCGTGGTTATATGCTGGTCTATCGAAATGCGCGGGCGGATCGAGCCCGTCGTGCCACGATCAATTGCGGGCATGCCGAGATCGATTCCAGAGGTCGAGCAGCTAGCTGCGGTCAGCAAAGTTGAGCCCAGGCCAAGCAGTGCTGTGCGCCGCGAGACGGCGAACTGTTCAGGGTTGTCTGGATGTTCCGGGGTCTTGGTCACAGCGTCCACTCACAACAAAGGCTGCGGCCGGCTAGGCGGCCATTGGTTGCATTTTCACGAGTCATGGTTGAAAAAAGATGAACGCCTTGTGGAACAAGGGTTTGAGGCCGCCTGCAACGGACTGCGCCTACCGCTGCGCCGCCTCTCCCGATACCCGCCACGCCTTTGTCCCAATTCGGACACGTCACGGACAAGGCCGCCGCCTAGCGTCGCGTCTCAGTTTCGATCAGTGGGGCATCCCGATGCGGACGACCGTAGATTTTCAGGCGCAACGCCAGCCAACCGACCCAGCGCGGCCAAGGCCCGCGGTCACGGACTTTTTTGTCCACGCCCGCAAGGGAAGGCGTTTGCCGTGACCCGGCATTCCTACCGGCTTGGGGGAACGCGCCGCTGTTCCTATCCGCTGCCGTTGTTTCTGCGCGGAGAAGCGGAGCCAACGCGCCCGGAACAGGATCCATCTGGACGTCCGGCGCGGCGGCCTGGCCGATAATTCGGCAAGGGCGCCAGGTTGGCGCCGCCGGTCTCTTTACAATTGGTCCGGCTGCTGGATTTATCCTCTCCTTTGACAGGAGGGTCTGATGACCGTTGAAACATGGCTGGCGTTCGCAGCTGCTTCTGCTGTCCTGCTGATCATTCCGGGGCCAACCATCTTGCTCGTCGTATCCTACGCGCTGGGCCAGGGCTGGCGCACCGCGCTGCCTATGTCTGTTGGCGTGGCGCTGGGCGATTTTACGGCGATGACGCTGTCCATGCTGGGCATTGGCGCGCTGCTGGCGGCTTCGGCGACAATATTCATGGCCGTCAAGTTGCTCGGTGCGGCCTATCTCATCTATCTTGGCGTCAAGCTGTTCCGGGCGGGCGGAACGCTCGAAGCAAGGCCGCGCACCGATGCAGCTTCGGCCGCCAGGATGCTGGGTCATGCCTGGCTGGTGACAGCGCTTAACCCGAAAAGCATCACCTTCTTTGTCGCCTTTCTGCCGCAGTTTCTTGACCGCCACGGTGATTTCTGGACGCAGATGATGACCTTCGAGGCGACATTCCTTGTTCTGGCCTTCGCCAACGCGTTTGGCTATGCGATTGCCGCTTCGCGGGCGCGCAGGCTGTTCGCCAGTCCGCGGGCGATCATGCTGTTCAACCGCGTTGGCGGTTCGCTGCTGGTCGGAGCCGGCGTTGCGACTGCGGCAGCGCGCACGACAAGCTGACGCTGATGCGCGACCCGCTTGGCCTTGACCTGACCGGAGCGAATGATGCGAGCGCTCAGGACTATGCGCTCGGGCTGCGCCAATTGCAGTGTTTCACGGGCGATCCAGTCGCGGCGGTAGATCAGGCGATTGCCGCCAGCCCCGGCTTTGTCATGGGCCATGTTTTGAAGGGTTATCTTTTTGCGCTTTCGACCGAGAGCGACGCGATGGCGGTGGCGCGCGCCTGTCATGCCGCTGCCGCCGGACTGAAAGGGACCACCCGCGAGAGGGCGCATGTGGCAGCGCTCGGCGCTTTGACGGAAGGTAGCTGGAATCGCGCCGGGCAGGTTCTGGCCGCTGTGAGCGCTGACCAGCCACGCGACGTGCTGGCGCTTCAGGCCGGCCATCAGATCGACTTCTTCACCGGCAATGCGCTGATGCTGCGCGACCGGCTGGCGCGGGCCTTGCCCGCCTGGGACATCTTGATGCCAGGCTATCATGCAGTGCTTGGCATGCAGGCTTTCGGTCATGAGGAGATGGGTGACTACGGCGCCGCTGAGCGACTGGGCAAGCGGGCTGTGGAACTGGAGCCGCGCGACGGCTGGGCCCAGCACGCTGTCGCCCATGTGATGGAGATGCAGTGCCGCCAGCGCGATGGCATCGCCTGGATGAGCGGTGCGCCCCAGGCCTGGGCCGAAGACAGCTTTCTCAAAGTGCACAATTGGTGGCATCTGGCGCTGTTTCATTATGATCTTGGCCAGACCAAAGAAGTGCTCGACCTGTATGACCGGGAGATTTTTGGCGGCGGGCCGGGTATTGTGCTTAATCTCGTAGATGCTTCCGCGATCCTGTGGCGGCTGTGGCTGGGTGGCGTTGACGCAGGGGACCGGTGGCAGACGTTGGCGCAAGCCTGGGCTCCGCAAGCCGGCGCCGCCAATTATGCGTTCAACGACATGCATGCGATGATGGCATTTGTAGCGGCCGGGCGGGTGGATCTCGTTGGGCGGCTATTGGACGCGCAGGACGTCGCCATGGCGGGAGCGGGCGACAATGCCACGTTTACGCGCCAAATCGGCAACCCGCTCACCCGGGCGATGCTGGCTTTTGGTCAAGGCGACTACCTGGAGACAGTGCGGCTGATCCTGCCAGTCCGCGCGATCGCGCACCGTTTCGGCGGCAGCCACGCCCAACGCGACGTCATCGACCTGACGCTGATTGAAGCGGCGATACGGGCTGACGACAGGCGCTTGGCCTTTGCGCTGACCCGTGAGCGGGCGGCGCGGCGTCCAGCCAGTCCGTTGTCGGCGCTATTTGAAAAGCGGGCCGCCAGTCTCGTCGCCTAGATTTATTGCGAAGCTCGAAATAAATCTTTTTTCGCAACTGATTTCTGCTAATTTTGTTGACGGAGGAAGGCGCGGCATGACTGCGCCTTGTCCGCCGGCTGGTAGCGGGTGGAGGAGCAGAATGTATCTAGGCATCGATCTCGGCACATCCGGGGTCAAGGCGCTTTTGATTGACGATGATCAGCGGATCGTCGCCGCTGAGCATGTCACACTGGACGTGTCCAGACCTCATCCAGGTTGGTCCGAACAGGATCCCGCCGAATGGATCAAGGCGTGCGAGGCGGCGGTCGGCGCGCTCAAAGTCAGTCATGCCAATGAACTGGCTGCGGTGAAGGGCATCGGCCTTTCCGGCCACATGCATGGCGCCACGCTGATCGATGCAGCTGACGCGGTGCTGCGACCCTGCATTCTGTGGAACGACACGCGCAGTTTCATCGAGGCGGCGGCGCTCGACGCTGATCGGCAGTTTCGCGCCATCACCGGGAATATTGTGTTCCCCGGTTTCACTGCGCCCAAGATGGTTTGGGTCAAGAACAACGAACCTGACATTTTTGCGCGGATCGCCAAGGTCCTGTTGCCCAAGGACTATCTGCGGCTCTGGCTGTCCGGCGAGCATATATCCGAGATGTCGGATTCAGCCGGCACGTCCTGGCTTGATACCGGCAAACGCGCATGGTCTCGCGAATTGCTGGCTGCGACTGATCTTGATGAGGCGCAGATGCCGTCTCTGGTTGAAGGCAGCGACCGGGCGGGGACGTTGCGCCAGGCTCTGGCCAGCCGATGGGGTATGGGAGATGGTGTCGTTATCGCTGGCGGCGCCGGCGATAATGCGGCCTCGGCGGCCGGCATGGGCACGGTGCGGCCGGGCCATGCCTTTGTTTCGCTGGGCACGTCGGGCGTCTTGTTCGCGGCCAATGGCGCCTATCTGCCGAATCCGGAAAGCGCGGTGCATACATTCTGCCATTGCCTGCCGCAAACATGGCATCAGATGGGTGTGATCCTGTCTGCGACGGATTCACTGAACTGGCTTTCCGGGATCACTGGCAAAAGTGCTGGCGACCTGACGCAGGCGCTGGGCAATGAACTGAAAGCTCCAGGCAGCATCACGTTTCTTCCCTACCTTTCAGGGGAACGTACGCCGCACAATGACGCAGCCATTCGCGGATCTTTCACCGGGCTGGAGCATCAATCTGATCGCACGGCGCTGACGCAGGCGGTTCTGGAGGGGGTTGCGTTCGCTTTCCGCGACAGCCTTGAGGCGCTGCGTATGGCAGGGACGGAACTCACGCGGGTGACAGCGATTGGCGGCGGCTCGCGCTCTCGTTTTTGGCTCAAATCGATCGCCACCGCGCTCGGTCTTCCTGTCGATATCCCGGCCGACGGCGATTTTGGCGCGGCCTTTGGCGCCGCGCGGCTCGGGTTGATTGCTGCAACGGGCGCTGATCCGTTCTTCGTATGCGTTGCGCCTGAAACACAAGCGACAATAGAGCCCGAGGACGGACTTCGCGACGCTTATGAATCCGCATACGCGCGCTATCGGGCGCTCTATCCAGCCATCAAGGGTGTAATGTCATGAGCACAGGTTTTTTCGGCGATATCAAGCCGGTGAGATATGAAGGTCCGGATTCAACCAATCCACTGGCCTACCGTTTCTACAATCCGGACGAGACGGTGCTGGGCAAACGGCTGGAAGATCATCTCAGGTTCGCCATCGCATATTGGCATTCTTTCGCCTGGCCGGGCGGCGATCCTTTCGGCGGGCAGACCTTTGACCGGCCATGGTTCAACGAAACGATGGAAGCGGCCAGGCTGAAGGCCGATGTGGCGTTTGAAATGTTCACGCTGCTGGGCGTTCCCTATTATTGCTTCCACGACGCCGACGTGCGGCCTGAAGGGCGGGATTTTTCCGAGAGCGCGGCCCGGCTGGACGAAATTGCCGACATTTTTGTCAAGAAGCAGAAGGCCACCGGCGTCAAGTTGTTGTGGGGCACTGCGAATCTCTTCTCACACCGCCGCTACATGGCGGGCGCCGCGACCAATCCCGATCCGGATGTCTTCGCCTATGCGGGGGCGACCGTGAAAAAATGCATCGACGTGACCAAGAAACTGGGCGGCGAGAACTACGTTCTGTGGGGTGGCCGAGAAGGGTATGAAACGCTGCTCAACACCGACCTGAAACAGGAGCAGGAACAGGCAGGCCGGTTTCTCTCCATGGTCATCGACTATAAACACCGGATAGGCTTCAAAGGCACGATTCTGATTGAGCCGAAACCGCAGGAGCCCACCAAGCACCAGTATGACTACGACGTGGCGACCGTATACGGCTTCCTGAAGAAGTTCGGGCTGGAAGGGGAAGTCAAGGTCAATATCGAGCAGGGCCATGCGATCCTGGCCGGTCATTCGTTTGAACATGAATTGGCTTTGGCGGCTGCGCTCGGAATTTTCGGCTCGATCGACATGAACCGCAACGACTATCAGTCGGGATGGGACACAGACCAGTTTCCCAACAATGTCCCGGAAATGGCGCTGGCGTATTATCAGGTCCTGCAGGCCGGCGGCTTCAAGACCGGGGGCACAAATTTTGACGCCAAGCTGCGACGTCAGTCGCTTGACCCGGAGGATCTGCTGATCGGCCATATCGGCGCCATGGATTGTTGCGCGCGCGGGCTCAAGGCGGCCGCAAGAATGATCGAAGACAAGGCGTTGTCGGAACCTCTGGCTGAGCGTTATACTGGATGGAAGTCTACGGAGGGCAAGGCCATCCTTGCCGGCGAGCGCTCGCTGGAAGATCTGGCGGAGCGTGTCGTCAACAAGAAGATCGAACCGCAGCCCCGGTCGGGGCGGCAGGAGTATCTTGAAAATATCGTCAACAGGTATGTCTGAACGGGAGCAATGAGCGCAATCGCAGTCACAATACGACCCGCCGGGAAGGCAGACTTCCCGGCCATGAAAGCGGTGTTGAGCGATACGTTCAAGCGCACCTGGCTGCCGGAGATCGCGCCGATGGCGGCTGCACACTATGTCGAGACCGATATTGGCGGCGCGTTTGTCGACAAGCATGGCGAGGACATGCTGGTGGCTCTGGTCGATGAGACAATCGCCGGGCTGATTTACTGGCGTGACGATTTCATCGAGGCCGTGCATGTGGCCGAAGCGTTCCAGGGCCGTGGTGTCGGTAAGACTTTAATTACGTTTGCGGAAACAGCAATCCGCGATGCAGGGCATCCTTGCGTGAAACTGGAGACGGACACGTTCAACGAACGCAGCCGAGCCGTCTACCGGGCGCTCGGTTATGCCGAGCGGGACTATTATCCCGATGATGAATGGAACAGCGGGTTCACCACGGTTCTATTCGAGAAGATTTTTGGCGCGGGTCGCGCCTGATCCGATCTGACGCGACAGCCGCCAACTGAGCAGTGTTCGTTCGCTGTGCTCCGGCTTCGCCATGATTGCGAAAAGATTGCTCGCATTTGTCGTCTAATCGTCAAGCTGTTGCCTTCATCCTGTCACGACCCGTGGCGTATGAAAGCATCCATGGGACAGGAACTTTCGAATCACGCCGCAGACACGAGCATCGCGCCAGAAATCGAGGCGCTGCTGTCACTCGCCAAATCGCACTCCATCTTCGACAGCGTTATGGCGCTGCCGTCGCGTGATACCGCACTCGGCAATGAGTGGGATCGTGCTGTCAGCCAGCGCTTACAAT
>Ga0209573_1005013_pt1 | contig 12411 bp, 9 predicted proteins | sample TNRBio252014_DNA_FD_185870 | JGI IMG/M metagenome (GOLD analysis project Ga0209573, IMG submission 185870) | Wastewater treatment Type I Accumulibacter community from EBPR Bioreactor in Madison, WI, USA - TNR Reactor_6/25/2014_ DNA (SPAdes)... | ecosystem: Engineered > Bioreactor > EBPR >...
ATCCGATGCCGTGAAGATGGGCGCTTCGTATGGATCACGATGGGGTTCGCGAGACCTTTACGCGTTATAATCCTTGTCCGTCCCAGAGGCGCGTCAACCGCATTTGCATTTCAAGCCGACTGACTAGAATCAATCGCGATCCGGCAGCGCGCCCACGCGCCGCCCGCGTCAATCGAGCCCGGTATGTCTTTCGTACACCTGCACTGTCATTCCCAATACTCGCTCCTCGACGGCTTCAGCAACATTAAGAAGCTTGTCAAGCGCGCCAAGGAGATGGAGATGCCGGCGGTCGCGCTGACCGACCACGGCACCATGCATGGCACGATCGAATTCTTCCACGCCGCGGTCGACGCCGGCGTCAAACCGATCATCGGGCTCGAGGCCTATCTCGCGCCGCGGCGGATGCAGGACCGCGACTCGAAGGTCGACCTCAAGCCCTTCCACCTGTTGTTGTTGGCAGAAAACCAGACCGGGTACAAGAACCTGCTCAAGATCGCCAGCGCCGCGCAGCTCGAGGGCTTCTACGGAAAGCCGCGCATCGATCGCGACTACCTGGCTGCTCACAACGAGGGCCTGATCGCCACAAGCGGCTGTATGGCCGCCGACGTGCCCCGGGCCCTGGCCGAGGGTAACCACGACGAGGCTCGCCGCCGGCTCGATTACTACTACGAGGTCTTCGGCCCCGAGCGGTTCTTTATTGAACTGCAGGCCCATGACATCCCCGAGCTGACCGCCCTCAACCGGCAATTGCTCGACCTCGGCCCGCGCTATCAGGCCAACTACGTCGCGACCAACGACGTGCACTACGTCGACGCCAGCGATGCCCGGCTTCAGGACGTGCTGCTCGCGATCCAGACCGGATGCACGCTGGCCGACCCGAAGCGCATGCGCATGTCCGATGCGTCGTATTATCTGCGTTCGCCGGCCGAGATGCGTCGGCTCTTCGGCGACGTGCCGGGCGCGATCGACAACACGCTGCTGATCGCCGAGCGCACCGCGCTCGACCTCAAGACCAAGGGCTACAACCTGCCCAAGTTCCCGGTCCCCTCCGGTCACACGGCCGAGAGCTATCTGCGCGAGCTGTGCGAGGGCGGTCTGCGGATGCGCTACGGCGCGCGCGCCGACGATACCGTGGTCCGCCAGCGCCTGGATTACGAGTTGAGCGTGATCGAGAAGATGGGCTTCTCGGCTTACTTCTTGATCGTGTGGGATCTGTGCCAGTACGCGGCGCGCGAGGGCATCTGGTACAACGCGCGCGGCTCGGCAGCCGGCTCGATGGTGGCCTATGTGCTCGAGATCACGCTGGTCGAGCCGCTCAGCCACGGCCTGATCTTCGAGCGCTTCCTCAACCCGGGCCGTATCTCGATGCCCGACATCGACCTGGATTTCCAGGACGACCTGCGCAGCCGTATGCTCGATTACTGCGTGCGCAAATACGGCGACGACAAGGTCGCCCAGATCATCACGTACGGCACGCTCGGCGCGCGCGCCGCGATCCGCGACGTCGGCCGGGTGATGGACATCCCGCTGCCCGAGGTCGACAGGATCGCCAAGACCGTGCCGAACATCCCGGGCAAGCCGGTCACTATCGCACAGGCGCTCGAGGAGGTCGTCGAGTTCAAGCAGGCCTACGACGCCGCCCGCGGCGAGCAGGCCTATCTGCGCGAGCTGATCGACACCGCCAAGGAGATGGAAGGCGTCGTGCGCAACGTCGGCACGCACGCCGCCGGCGTGGTGATCGGCGATAAGCCGCTGATCGAGTATCTGCCGCTGCATCGCCCGACCGGCAACGTCGAAGAAACGCCGATCAAGTCGGTGACGCAGTTCGAGATGGGCGTGCTCGAGAAACTCGGCATGCTCAAGGTCGACTTCCTCGGGCTGGCGACGCTGACCGTCATGCAGCGGGCCTGCGCGCTGATCACCGAGCGGCACGGCAAGCGGTACACGCTCGACAATATCCCGACCGATCATCCTGCGACATACGAGTTGATGGGCAAGGGCCAGACGGCGGGCGTCTTCCAGGTGGAAGGCACTGGCATGAAGCGCTACCTCATGCAGATGAAGCCCCAGAACCTGGACAACATCATCGCCATGATCTCGCTCTATCGGCCCGGGCCGCTGGAGTTCATCCCCAACTACATCAAACGCATGCACGGCGAGGAGCAGGTCGTCTACCAGCACCCCTCGCTCGAGCCGATCTTCAAAGAGACCTACGGCATCCCGGTCTATCAAGAACAGATCATGCGCGCGGCAGTCGACCTGGCCGGGTACTCGATGTCCGAGTCGGACGACCTGCGCAAAGCGATCGCCAAGAAGAACAAGGAGCAGCTGCAGAAGCACTCGCAGAAGTTCATCGCGGGTGCCGTCGAGCGCGGCATGCCCCAGGATGCGGCCGAGAAGATCTTCGCCGACTGGGAGGAGTTCGCGCGCTACGGCTTCAACAAGAGCCACGCCGCCGACTACGGCGTGATCGCGGCGCAAACCGCGTACCTCAAGGCCGTGTACCCGGCCGAGTACATGACCGCGCTGCTCTCGGTGTCGAAAAACGAGACCGAGAAGGTCGCGCAGTACATCGACGACTGCAAATCGCTGGGCATTCAGGTCCTCCCGCCAGACGTGAACAAGAGCGGGTTGGACTTTTCGATCGAAGACGCTGAGGACGGAGGGGCGAAGAGCGAGGAGCGAGGAGCGAAGCGCTCGAACGGTCGCTCCTCGCCCCTCGCCCCTCGCCCCTCGGCTTCCGCCATCCGTTTCGGTCTGGCGGCGATCAAGAACGTCGGCGAGGGCGCCGTCGAGACGATCATCGCGGCGCGTAAGGCCGGCGGGCCGTTCGGGTCTCTCGACGACCTGTGCCAGCGCGTCGATCTGCGCCAGGTCGGCAAACGCGCGCTCGAGTGCCTGATCAAGGTCGGCGCGCTCGACGGCCTGGGCGAACGCGGCCAGCTGGCCGAGGGGCTCGATCAGATCGTCAACGCCAGCGTCGCGCATTTCAAAGCAGCCGAATCGGGCCAGATGATGCTCTTTGGCGGCGCGGCCTCGGCCGAGACAGCGGCTTTCGCACACGTCCAGCTGCCCAAAGCCAAGACGACGATCACGAAGCGCGAGATGCTCACCTGGGAGAAGGAGTTGATCGGCCTGTACGTCAGCGATCACCCGCTCCAGACCGTGATCGAGCAGATCGGCCAGATCATCACTCACAACAGCATCCAGCTCGGTGAGTCGGATCATGGCAAGCCGGTCGTCATGGTCGGCGTGATCTCGACGATGCGCGCTCACACGACCAAAAAGGGCGACCCGATGGGCTTCGTCGGCGCCGAGGATCTGACTGGCCAGATCGAGCTCGTGCTCTTCCCAAAGGTCTGGCGCGAAGTGAGCGCCTGGCTGGCGATCGAGCAGATCGTCGTGATATACGGCAAGGCCGATACCCAGGGCGGCGGCAACCCCAAGATCCTGGTCGACAACCTGAGGCAGGATTTCAAGATCGCGGCCGGTCGGACCGCACACGGCCCCAGCCCGGCGCAAGGGGTCATGTGGGCGCCGGATGCCGTCGCCGCCCGACCCTCTCGCGAGGAGGAGCCGTCGTTCGACTGGACGCCGCCGCCGCCCGACGACGACTGGATGACCGGCGGCGACGAGCCGCCAACCGTGAGCGAACCGGCGCCGTCGGCGCCCCTGGCTGAAGCGCCGGAAAGCCCGGCCGTGGCGAACGGCAACGGGCATCGAAACGGGAACGGCAACGGCGGCGGAGCCAGCCAGGGCAACGGGAGCGCCCGCGCTTCGATTGCACGGGCCACGGTTGACCCGACCGACGCGCCTCGCGAACCGATCGAGGCGGCCGTCGAGCGACCCGCCCGACCGACTGTCGCACAGATCCCGACCCCCGACAATAACGGGCGCCGCGTCGTGATCACATTGACGAACTCAGGCGACAAGGATCGCGACCTGCGCCTGTTGCGGCGCGTCCACGGCCTGTTGACGGCCTCGCCGGGGCCCGATCAATTCGAGTTCGAGATCCGTGAGGGCGCGCACCGCTACCAACTGCGCTTCCCGAACCACACCACAGGCCTGAGCACCGAGTTGGCCGGACAGATCGCCAGTCTGCTCGGGCCCAACAGCATCGACGTACAGCGGTGATGGTCGAACCGCTGGCTATTCGTCAAGTGGGCTGCGCACGCCCCGCGGCCCGCGGTTGAGCACGTGGGTGTAGATCATGGTCGTCTTGACGTCGCTGTGGCCGAGCAACTCCTGCACGGTGCGGATGTCGTAGCCGTTCTCGAGCAGGTGCGTGGCGAACGAGTGCCTGAGCGTATGACAGCCGACCCGCTTCGCAATGCCGGCTTTCTCGGCGGCCGCCTTGACCGCCCGTTGAAGCACAGTCTCGTCGAAGTGATGCCGACGGAGCTTGCCCGATCGCGGGTCTGGCGCGATGCGCTTCGCGGGGAAGACGTATTGCCAGATCCATTCGCGCCCGGCATTGGGGTGCTTGCGTTCGAGCGCAAAGGGCAGGTAGACATTGCCCAACCCCTGAGCGAGATCGAGCGCGTGTATGGCCCTGACCTCGGCCAACTGCGCGTGTAACGGCTCGATCAGGCCCGCAGGCAACATGGTCAGCCGATCTTTCATACCTTTGCCGTCGCGCACCACGATCTGCCGTTGGGCGAAATCGATGTCCTTGACCCGCAGGCGAAGACACTCGAGTAAGCGTAGGCCGCCGCCATAGAGGATCTTGGCCATCAGCAGATGGGTGCCCGAGAGTTCGTTCATCAGCGCGCGCACCTCGGCCCGCGTCAGCACGACAGGGAGACGATCCGGCGCTTTGGCACGAATCGGATTGATATCGCCCTCGAGATCCTGATAGAGTACGTGGCGATACAAAAACACGAGCGCGTTGAGCGCCTGATTCTGGGTCGATGCAGCAACCTGATCCTCAACCGCCAGATGCGAGAGAAAGGCGTTGATCTCAGACACACCCAGCTCGACCGGATGACGCTGCCCGTGATATGCGATGTAGCGCCGCGCCCAATCGACGTACGAGTCCTCAGTGCGAATCGAGTAATGCCGGGTGCGAGTCGCCGCCCGGATCTGGGTCATCAATCGGGATTGGCCGGTCGGATCCTCAACGGTCACAGCGCGCGTTGTTTGACCCGATGGCTGCGGATCGGATGAGATCTCTCGCTCCCTCAGGAGCCGAGGAAGCGGCTGATTGGGCAGTGAGCCGGTATCACCTGAAGGCGACACTGTATTCGTCGTGAGCATACGGATCCCCCATCCGAATTGGCCGTAACGCCCTACCAGCGGGCTCAGATCTGGGTTATTGCCACAAATTCGGTCTGAACATTTGTTCTTTATGTGTGCTATTGTATCACGTGTACAGGGTGATCGCCGGGATGTGTGCACCGGTGACGATATTCGGGTTTCCGCGCCTGATCGTGATCATGGATGCTGATTACGCGTGCTTGCGCACCCCGTACCGCCCTGCGATCTGTGACACCCGCAATGCGCTATCATCGGGTTGATTGGTCCGTTCCTGTTGACTCAGGAGGAGCCGTGGACGACATCCCGCGGGAGGTCGAGGCGCTGATCCGAGGCGCTCAGGGGCTGTGCGCCGGGATCGACCTTGTCAATCGAGCAGCCTGGGAATGCCGGCTTGACGACCCGGAGCGTGCCCGGAGGCTGGCAGCCTGGGCCCATGCGGCGGCGACATCGGGAGCGTATGCCGCTGAGCCGTATCGGCTGGGTGTGGCGGCGAGCCTCCGGACTCAGGCTTTTTTGCACAACGACGTCGGCAACTACAGCGAGGCGCTCAGGCTGTCGCTGCAGGTCCTTGAACTTCTGGGCGACCCCAACGACGATGCGTCCGAAGTGCGTTCGTTGATGATCGACGCCCTGGGCACGATGAGTTGGACGTATCGCAGCTACGGCGACTACGGCGCCGCGGCCGAGTATGGCATGCGCGCGTTCAAGTTGGCTGAGACATCTGGCGATCGTCTTCGTCAAGCGCGCCTGCTCAACATCCTCGGAAACATCTACGCCGAATCCAACGACCCGCAGACTGCTGTCGACATGGGCGAACGGGCGCTTGCGCAGTTTCGTGAGCTTGGCATGGCCGATGGCGAAAGCGTTGCGCTGAACAACCTCGCTCTGACGTATCTCCAACAGGGTGATGGAGCCCGGGCGTTGGCGACCTGCCAGGAGAGCCTGCGCATCGCGCACGAGAAGCAGGTCAATGCCGTCAAACTCACGGCGCTTAGCACGCTCGGTGAAATCTATCTTGGGATCGGCAAGTTCGCCGATGCCGAGCTCCATCTCCGGCGGGCGCTGACTCTGTCGCGTGAACGCAGCGCCCGCTATGACGAATTCCTCAACCTGTTGAACCTGGGCAAGACGGCGCTCGGCCGGCAGCAGCCCGCCGCTGCGCTGGCGACGTTCGAAGAGGCGCTGACGCTCGCCACAGCCTTGAGCGATCGCGTCGGCCAGTTCCAGGCGCACCAGTTGCTGGCCGAAGCGCACGAATCCCTCGGAGAACCTGCCGCGGCTCTTGATCACTACAAACAGTTCCACGGGCTCAAGGAAACGGTCTTCAGCGAGAATGCGACCCAGCGTCTTGCGGGGCTGCGTGTGATCCACGAGGTTGAAACGGCGCAGCGCGATGCAGAGATCCACTACCTGCGGACCATCGAACTCAATAAGGAGATCGAGGAGCGCAAGGTCGCGCAGGCCGCCCTCGAACATCTGGCGAACCTCGATCCGTTGACGGGTCTGCTCAATCGCCGCGAGCTCTTTGCGCTAGGGGAGCAGGAGCTGCAGCGCACACGCGCGGCCGGACAGCCGTTCACGGCGATCATGTTCGACATCGATCGGTTCAAGGACGTCAACGACGTCTATGGCCACGCCATTGGCGATCAGGCGTTGATCCATGTCGCCCGGAGCGTGCGTCAGAGCCTGCGTGAAGGCGAGCTCATCGGACGGTACGGCGGCGATGAGTTTGTCATCCTGCTGCCGGGCAGCCCAAGCGGTCAAGCCGAACAAATCGCCGAGCGCCTCCGCGCCATGCTCGTTCAGAAGCCCCTTATCGTGTCGGACCAGGCAGTGTCTTTGACCCTCAGTCTGGGCATCGCCGAATATCGCGCGGACACGGGCGGCACGCTGGATGCGCTGCTGGCGCTTGCCGATCAGGCGCTCTATGTCTCGAAACAAGCAGGGCGAGATCGCTGCACAATCTATCGCGTCTCGCCGCTTGTCTGATCGACTCAAATCCCTGCCCCTATGACATCGATTGAAAACCCTCTCGCCTCGCAGGTCCCGCTCATTGCCCGGATGCAATCCCAGGTCCAGATCTGGGAAGCCGCCGCCGATGGCCGCGCGTTGTTCCTCGGCTGTTATCAGCTGATGACCCGCAACATGTTCGCGGCGCTTGCCGCGCACGAGTTCAGCGATCGCATCTGGGTCGATCGGTTGTTGCATCGATTCGCGGACTATTACTTTGACGCGCTGACGATCTATGAACGCGACCCGGCCGCGGCCCCGGCGGTCTGGCGGATGGCCCACGACGCCGCCCGTCGACGTGAGACCGCGGTTTTGCGCAAGGTCTTGCTCGGGGTCAACGCTCATATCAACTACGACCTTGTGCTGACTGTAGCTGAATTGCTGCAGCCCGAATGGCCAGATCTTGGCCCGGCCCAACGCGCCGCACGGCAGGCGGATCACGAACAGGTCAACAACGTCATCGGGCGCACGGTCGACGCTGTGCAAGACCAGATCCTCGATCCGGCCATGCCGCTCATGGATCTGTTCGATCGGTTGCTGGGCCCGTTGGATGAGTTGTTGATCTCGCGCGTGATCGCGGGCTGGCGCCACGCCGTGTGGCGCAACGCTGTCGCGTTGATCGAAACCACCGGGGCCGAATCGCGGCGAAGGTTGATCGCCAGGGTCGAGACCGAGGCGCTAGCGCTGGGCCGTCAGATCGGGACGTAGCTGTCCCGCACGCGCACGGGGGCCGGGTCGGCCCGGGATTTCGCCGTCGGTGGGCCGGGATATCATTTCGCGGGGAGGGGGTATGCCAGGAACTCTGGCGGATTTACTTGGCTATCTGGATCGTATGTCGCCCCGTCAGCCCGAAAGTTGGCGTGGGTGGCATGTCACGCCGGTCTTCGGCGGCGCCAACAACCGGGTGTATCGGGTCGCGTCGGGATCACAGGATTACGCAGTCAAATTCACGATCTGCGACTCTCGCGACCGGGCCGGCCGCGAACATGCAGCCTTGAGCGTGCTGGCCGAGGCCGGCCTCGTGATCGCGCCGCGGCCTGTGTTGCTCGACCGGGCTCGTTTCCGTCAGCCGGTTGTGGTACAGACCTGGGTTGAGGGTGCGACCTTATCGGCCGCGCCGACGAATGATTCGGATTGGACGGCGTTGCTCGACCACTACTGCGCCATCCACACGGTCACACCCGCGCAAACGACGACCGTGGTGCCGGAGGCCTTTCTCAATGCGTCGACAGGCGCCCAGGCGAAGGCCCTGGTCTATGAACACCTTGCCCGCCTCCCTGAGGAGGAGCGTCCGCCATCGCTGTGCGCCGTGATCGCGCGTTTCGATGCCTGGGCTCCTCCGACCTGGCCCAAGACGCCGCGCACGCTATGCCGGGTCGACCCCAACTGGCGGAATTTCATCAGACGCATCGGGGCCTGGGCCTCGGTCGACTGGGAGAACAGCGGCTGGGGCGACCCGGCCTTCGAGATCGCGGACCTGATGACCCATCCGGCCTATGAAAGCACACCGCCCGCGCGGTGGCGTTCCTTCATCCAGGCGTATTCCGAGCGCTGCGCCGACCCGACCGCCGAGCTGCGGATCCGAACCTACACGACGATGCTGCGGGTGTGGTGGGTGGTGCGCAGCGCGCGGTATCTGTACGAGGTGCCACGAGGCCTTGATCCGCGCCTGCCGCCGCGCCCAGACACCTGGCGGCCCGAGACCGAGCGTCATTACGTGCGACACGTCGCCCTGGCCCGCGCACACCTCGAGGCGCGCTGAGTGTGTAAGCACGCGTTGTCAGCGCGTTTTTGCCAGATTGCGCGGATTTCACTGATGGGAGCCTCAATGGCCCAGAGGGGCAGGCAAGCTCCGCCATGGCGGCTGATTGGGCGGCATCCGCGAAATCTGCGAAATCCGCTGCTGAGAATTCCACGCTGACACCGCCGGATGCCCCAACATCCGGTTGCTCGTGCACACCGTGTTGAGCTGGCGCGCGCCGATGGGGCTCTTGGGCTAGAATCGGGTGACGTCTGAAGCGCCGCAGCAGAAGGGGATCACGCCATGCCGGAAATGCACACACCGAAAACCTCGACACAGATCGCCGCGCGTTGGATCCTGGGTGGGATGCTGGCATTTGGGGCGCTGCTGGCCTGGCTCGCGCCTTCGGCCGTGGTCGGCGACACCCTGGCGCAGATCTTCGGAACGCCGAACTACCTGCCTGTGATCATGCTCGAGGCGACTCACACGCCAAGCGCCACACCAACAGCGACCGTCACACCCACGCCCACAGCGACGTTCGTCCCCAGTGGCCTGGCCCTGAACGGCAATTTCGAGGCGGCCGATAACGGCACAGGTTCGGGCGTCGCAGCCTGGTCGCCGTGGTGGGCCGAGATCGCCAAGCCACCCAGCGGCTATGATTACGCTTACAAGCCCAACAGCTTCAATCGCGAGTGCAAGAGCGGGGGCGCCGCTGCCGATTTCGTCTACGCCGGCGATTGCTCGGTGCGGGTTTTGAACAACTGGGATCCCTGGTGGGCCGGGATCCGCCAATCGGTCAGTGTGACGCCCGGCCAGAAGTTGCGTCTGACAGCCTACGGCCGGGCCTGGGCCTCGGCGTTGTTCTATCCGAATCCCTCCGACACCACGGTCTCGGTTGAGATGCGCGTGGGCATCGCGCCAAGCGGCAACTGCGACCCCTTTGCGGGCGGCATCGTCTGGTCGGGCGTGATCGTGCCGCATAACGGCTGGCAGCAAGCCAGCGTCGAAACCAATGCCGGGTCGGGCGGCGTCGTCTGCCTCTTCCTGAGCACCGATTATCGCGGAGACAGCCGTCAATTCATGGCGAGCTTCTGGGACAGCGTCTATCTGGCGGCTGTGCCCTGAGTGTCCCGCATTCAGCGATCACTGGAGCATCATGACTATCCTGCGTCTCTCGCCGGCCACATCCTTCGTGGGCACGACCGATGTCGCCCGCTCACGTGCCTTCTATCGCGACGTGCTCGGCTTCACCCTGATCAAGGATGACCCGGCCGGCCTGCTGTTTAGCCTGTACGGCGCGATGCTGCGCGTCTCGCGGGTCGAGGCATTTGCGCCGCAGACGTTCACCGTGCTTGGGTGGACTGTCGATGACCTGGTGACCGAGATCCTGCCGCTTGCTCAGCGAGGCGTCGTCTTTGAGCGCTATCCTGATCTCGAGCAAGACGAACGCGGTGTTGCGCGCTTCCCGAACGGCGACCGTGTCGTCTGGTTCAAGGATCCTGACGGAAACGTGCTCTCGGTGACGCAGCTGGGCTGACCGCCGCGATCGCCATGGGCGACATGCCATGGGCGACCCAATCCTGATCGAACCTTACGACCCGGCGTGGCCGACGCAATTTGCGTCGATCGCGACACGGCTGCGCGAGACGTTGGGTGAACGGGCGCTGCGGATCGACCATATCGGCTCGACGGCAGTGCCCGGCCTTGCGGCCAAGCCCGTGCTCGACATCCAAATCTCAGTTGGCGCGCTCGAGCCCGTGGCGCTCTATGCCGACGGCCTCGCGCGGGCCGGGTTCCGCTGGCGGGCCGACAACCCCGATCGCACCAAACGCTATTTTCGGGAGGGCCCAGCGATGGCGCGGACGCACGTCCATGTGCGCGCCGCCGGGAGCTGGTCCGAACAGCTCAGCCTGCTGTTTCGCGATTATCTGCGCGACGAACAGTCGGCTCGCGAGTTCTACGCCCAGGCGAAGCGTGATCTCGCGGCCCGCTTCCGAGAGGACCGCGAAGGCTATGTCGTGGCCAAGGCGCCGACCGTCTGGGCGCTTTTGCAGCGTGCCGATGTCTGGGCGCAGGCGACGGGCTGGGCGCCCGGCCCATCCGACGCCTGAGATATCACGTCCGAACGTGAACGAAAGGATCTCATGAACAACGCCAGCTGGACCGCGGTCGATGCGTACTTCGAGGATCTTTGGTTGTCGGGCGATGTCGCCTCTGACGCGGCCCTGGCGGCTGCCGATGTCGCCGGGTTGCCCCGGATGCAGGTCGCGCCGAACCAGGGCCGAATGCTCGAGCTTCTGGCCCGCTCGTGCGGGGCTCGCAAGATCCTTGAGATCGGCACCCTGGGCGGCTACAGCGCACTGTTCCTGGCGCGGGCGTTGCCGTCGGAGGGGAGGCTAATCACGCTCGAACGAGAGCCGCGGCATGCTGAGGTGGCGTTAGCCAACCTCGCGCGTGCCGGGTACCGCGAACGCGTCGAGGTGCGGGTCGGGCTGGCGCTCGACTCGCTGGCGGCGCTGGCGGCCGAGGGCGCCGGGCCCTTCGATTTCGTCTTCATCGACGCCGACAAAACCAATCTGCCGGCGTATTTCGACTGGGCTGTCCGGTTGGCGCGGCCTGGGAGCCTGATCGTGGTCGACAACGTCGTGCGCAACGGCGCCGTGGTCGATGCGGCGAGCACGGACCCCAGCGTGGTCGGCGTGCGTCGTTTTGCAGCGCAGGTCGCTCAGGATCGGCGTGTGTCGGTGACCGCGGTGCAAACGGTTGGGGCCAAGGGATACGACGGGTTCGCGCTGGCCGTGGTGCGGGCGGCGGCGTCAAGGTTAGAATCTGCGGGGTGATTCCGGGAATGCGATGTTGCGAAGGCCTTGTTTTTCCGAAAATCGCAGGTGGACCTGTCAGGTCGAAGGTTAGAATCCCCCCGGCGCGGCTTCCGCGCTCTGAGCGTCTCGGCGCGGGGCGAGCCGCCATGCCAGACCGATCGAGATCAGCCCAAGCACCAGGCTCACCTGAAACGGAAGCGCCGGCGCCTGCGCATACAGAAATCCGGCCGCCAGCGGCGCAAGGGTGAGCACGGTCGTCGGAATCGTCTCGGCGATGCCGTAGGCCAGGCCGATCTCCGCCGGTGAGACCATACGCCCAAGCTGCGCCGAGCCCATGTTGCGCGCCAGGCTCGTGCCGGCGCGCAGCATGAAGGCCACAGCCAGGAAGGCGAACTCCCCCGAGGCCAGCAGCAATCCGATCCACGCGACAGCCAGCGCCAGCGAGATCAGGAAGCCGCGTCGTGGCTGGCTGTGCCCGAGCAGCAAGTTGAGCAACAACGCCCCAAGCGAAGAGAACGACCCCAACCAGCCGACGATCTCGGTGGGGTGCTCGTGGACGTCGACGACGAAGTTCGAGGCGAA
>Ga0209573_1005014_pt1 | contig 12403 bp, 12 predicted proteins | sample TNRBio252014_DNA_FD_185870 | JGI IMG/M metagenome (GOLD analysis project Ga0209573, IMG submission 185870) | Wastewater treatment Type I Accumulibacter community from EBPR Bioreactor in Madison, WI, USA - TNR Reactor_6/25/2014_ DNA (SPAdes)... | ecosystem: Engineered > Bioreactor > EBPR >...
GACGAAACAGACAATGGAAGGATTTCTAATCGGCCGGTCGCAGGTTCGATCCCTGCCGGGTGCGCCAATCATTCCAAAAAGTACCCCCGACCGGACTCGAACCGATAACCAAGGAATTATGAGTTCCCTGCTCTAACCATTGAGCTACAGGGGCGTGGTTGGAATGCGCGGAGTATGCACGACTCGTGAATCGCGGCAACAGGCGATCTTGCCGTTCTATGCAGCCCGCTCCGCCTCGATGTCGAAGAGGAACTCGAAGTCCTCGCGCTGGAGGAGGTTGGTGAAGCCGCCTTCGCCGAGGACGTTGCTGACCATGAGGTTCTTCTTGTGCTGCAAGGTCATGATCTTTTCCTCGATCGTGGTCTTGGTGAGCATGCGGTAGGCCATGACGGGCTGCGTCTGGCCGATGCGGTGCGCACGGTCGATGGCCTGGTTCTCCACGGCGGGGTTCCACCATGGATCGTAAAGGATGACGTACGACGCGGCGGTGAGATTGAGACCGCTGCCGCCGGCTTTGAGGGAAAGCAGGAACACGCTGGCCTTGTCGTCTTCTTGGAAGGCACGCACGATGCCTGCGCGATCCGTGCTGGCGCCGGTGAGCCAGTGGTAGGGCAGGTTCATCTCCTCCAGCTTCGTGCGAATGATTTTGAGCATCGTGACGAACTGGCTGAAGAGCAGCACCTTGTGGCCCTCGGCGTTGAGTTCCTGGAGGAGTTCGAGCGTGGCGGTGAGCTTGGCGCTCTCCTCGTTCTCGGCGGTTTTGTCGATGAGGCCGGGATGGCAGCAAATCTGACGCAGGCGTGTCAACGCCTGCAAAATGGCGAAGCGGCGGCGGTTCACCATGTCGAAGCCGGAACTGCTGAGCACGAGATGCTGGGCGCGGGCGAGTTCTTCCTTGTACAGCTCGGCCTGACGGCCGCTCATCTCGCAGAGCATGTTTTCCTCGCTGCGGGAGGGCAGGTCGCGGGCCACCTGGCCCTTGGTGCGGCGCAGCAGGAAGGGACGCAGACGCGCGGCGAGGCGCTCGGAGGCGCGAGGGTCTTTGCGGCGGTCGAAATGACGGTGGAAGTAGCCGCGTTCGCCGAGCGCACCGGGCGTGGCGAAGGTCATGAGACTCCACAGGTCGAGCAGGCGGTTTTCGAGCGGTGTGCCGGTCAGGACGAGGCGGTTGTCAGCACGGAGCTGGCGCGCGGCACGGGCGGTTTGCGAGTCAGGATTTTTGATCTGCTGACCTTCATCGAGGATCGCGGCCAGCCAGCGGATGGCGGACAGTTCCTCGATGACGTTGCGCATTTGCGTGTAGTTGAGCACCAGCACGTCGATCTGAGTCTGCACGAGGGTGAAGTCGAACAGGTCGCGGTCATGCAGCACGAGCACGCGTAATCCTGACGCGGCCTTGTTGAATTCCAGCGCCCACACATCGAGCACGGACTTCGGGCACACGACGAGCACGGGAAGGTGCGGGCCGTCGGCTTTTTTGCGGGAGCGCAGCCACAGCACCCAGGCGATGCTTTGCAGCGTCTTGCCCAGGCCCATGTCATCGGCCAAAATGCCGCCGAAGCGGTTCGTGGTGAGGTAGGTGAGGAACTGGTAGCCTTCGACCTGATAGGGGCGCAGCGTGATCTGCAACTCCTCAGGCACCGGCGGGCGCACATCGAGCTTGGCCTCCTCCATGCGCTCGACGATTTTACCCCAGGCCTTGGGGCTGACGATTTCCGCCGCTTTTTCCTGAGCGAGCTGGCGCCAGTGCAGGCGATGTGTCTCGTCGCTGTTTTCGTTGAGGTCGATGCCGAGGCTGTCGAGCAACTGCATCTGCTCCTCGCTGAGCTCCAGTTTCACCCGCCGCCAGGAACCGTCGGCGAGGCGAACGAATTCCCCCTTGGCCGCGATGAGGCGGCGGATGTCGGCGGGCTTCAAATCCGCGCCTTCGATGTCGAAGACGAGCTTCAGGTCCAGCCAGTCGATATTTCCGGCCTGCGTGGCCTCCAGGCGCACGCGGGCGATGAGAGGATCGGCGAGGATGGTCTGAAGCCGCTCATCGGTCTGCAAGGATACGTTTTCCGGCAGGTTCGTGGCCCACTGGTGAAACAAGTCGGGGAAATCCTTCGCCATGCGCACGCGCCAGCCGTCGGTCTCGTGATCCCAGGTGCGGCGGAGCTGGTTCAGGAGCTCTTCGGCATCGCGCAGGGCACGACGATCTCGGCAGATGATGGCGTCCTCGGTGTCAGTCGTTTTTTTTTCATCCACTGGCTGCCAGCCGGAGATGCGCAGCGTCTCGCGCAGGCGGCCCTCGCCATCGACGGCCTCGGCCTTCAGTGTGACAAATTCAGCCCCGCCGGAGTGCGGTGCCTTGGCCATGCAGGCGGCGGTGACTTTGACACGCAGATTTTCATGCCGCACGCGGCCCTGGATCGAATCTGGCACGTCGATGTCGATCTCGCGCATGAAGGCGATGCCCTCTGGCGTGGCGAGCGCTTCCAGCGGCATGACCACCGGGGTGTCGATGCGTGATTCATCCTGCAGCCAGACCGGGCCGTGAAACAGCGTGTCGGCGCTCAGGTAGAAAGTCTGCGAGCCGCGTAAAATGCGCAGCGGCAGCGGGGCGGGGGTGCCTTCCGCCGTTTCGAGCTGCAAGGTGAGTGTGAGGCCGTCGGCACTGAGCTTGGAAGCCCAGCGCAGCGGTTCCGTGGTGCGTTGGAAGGGCACCTCGTCACGCGTGATGAGCAGGGTGTGCAAAGCGGGCTGTTGGAACAGCGTGGCGAGCCATCGCGCGTGATGTTTCGTCTCCAGGCGGAAGGAATCGTTCCAATCCTCCTCGCTTTGCGCCTTGCAGGACACCAGAAGCAACTCGGACGGGCCGGAAGTCACGATGTGACCGTCACGGTGCTCCTTGCGCAGCGAGTCGAGCAGCGCGGCGTCCACATTCGCGAATGCTGATGGCGTTTCGCCGCCCAGGCTGATTTGCAGCCGAACATCATTGACTGTGATCAGCAGGCGGAACTCGCACTGGCGTGTTGAGTCATGATTCGAGGTGTCAGCTTCCTGGCGTGCGTCGATGAACTCACGGATGCGTTTCCGCCAGGTCGGCACGGTGCTGGCATGACGCCAGTCACGCAGCGCCTCGCGCGTGCCGTCAATGTCCGCCATGCCGCGCAGGAACGCGGGCGGGGACAGGCCCTTGTCCGCGAGCGCGAGCGCGATGTAGTTCCAGAACTCGCGCAGATTTTTTGGCGCTTCCGGCCAGAGCGCGACGGGTTCCATGCTTTGAATGGCCCACTTCGGGTGCAGGCGCACCATGTCCTGGTCGAAAATCTTGCCTGTGAGCCGGACGCGCTCGTAGCGCTTCTCCATCTTGCTCAGGTAGTTCTCCTCGTCCGGCGTGAGCGGACGCGCGAGCTTCGTCGTGAGGTTCTGCTCGAAGTCTTCTTCCTCCACCGGCGGAAGCGGCAGGGTGCCTCGGGCCTCGCGGCGTCGCACGGCCACCAGCGTGGCGCAGAGCGCGAGATTTTCCAAAGCCTCGTCGTCGTCCACGTCGGTCTCGCCATGCCAGCCGTGCTCACCGCGTAGCCACCTCACCTGCGCGGCACGGTCGTCAAGGCGCACCTCGGCCATCATTTCGTCTGGCAGCAGCTCCAGCCCGATCACCGCGTCGTCATCCACCAGACGCTCGGCCTCCTGGCGGGTGCGTTCATCGTAGTGCTGGAGCAGCGAGGGGAGGTCGGAAACGAGACTGGTCATGCGTGGATCTGAGACGCACACCGGTCAGTGGCGGGCGAACCGGAGCGATAGCATGGACAACAGGCTTTGACAAAGGTACTGCGGATTTTTTTCGATGCCGCGACTTGGGCGTTCGTCAATGTTCCGCCTTGAATATGATGTATCAAAGGTTCCGCCCCTTATTTGCCCAGGCCGCCTTTGGTCTCATCATGCTGGGCCGGTGCTGATTTCTTGCTGGCGGCAGGCATCTGCAAGCCTTCCGCGCTGGCGGGCAGGGGCTGCACTTTGCCTTCCAGTGAAGGCCGGATTTCCAGATGCTTGCGCAGGAGGGATTCCTCCAGAGCCTTGTTATTGCGGTCGGCAATGTTGGCCATGGGCAGTTCGCTGAGGTCCATTTTTGGGATGAAGGGCTTCTCAATGATCTCCGGCACAGGGGAATCGAGGGTGGTGATCTCCGGGGCGGACTTCTCGCCGCTGAAAAGCCACACGCTCATGAGGCAGACTGCCGCGGTTGCGGTGGCAAGCGCCCACTTGGGCACCATCAGGTTGTTCCACCAAGTGCTGGCGCGTTCCCAAAAAAGCTGAAGGGATGACTGCCGCAGCATCTCTTCCCGCTGCCGCTGGTGAAACTCCTTGAGGAACTTCTCGGTGAATCCTTCCTCAGGCTGTTCAAACCGCTTCAATCGCATCAAACGCTGGATGTTTTCAAACTCGCTCATGGCGTCTTGTGGGTTCTGATTGTTCATTTCGTGAATCTCGCTGGGTTATTTCACAAAATCTTCAAGGTAGGTCTGGAGCAGTCGATGTGCGTAAAACAGTCTCGATCTGACGGTCCCTTCCGAGACCCCGAGTATCTTGCTGATTTCGGCATGCTGGAGACCCTGAACATCGTAAAGAGTCACCACCGTGCGGTGGTCTTCGGACAGCTTCATCATGGCCGCGTTCAACCTTTTTTGCAGCTCATGGATGTTCACCTCGCGTAATGTGCCGGTGTTTGCCGTGGTCACTCGGATGAACTCAGGATCGTTCTCAATTCCGGTATCTACATCGTCAAGACTGACCTTGTGATAGCGCCCGCGCTTCTTGAGAAAGTTCAGCGTCATGTTCACCGCGATGGAGTAAATCCAGGTGTAGAACGAAGATTTGCCCATGAAGCGCTTGATGGAGCGGTACGCCTTGGCAAACACGTCCTGCAGCAGGTCGGCGGTGTCCTCGCGGTTCGAGGTCATGTTATAGACAAGACCGTAGAGCTTGGGCGTGTATTTCCTCACGAGGTCGTCGAAGGCGTGGGTGTCACCACCTTGCGCCCTTTCCACGAGGATGCGGTCTTCCGCAGCGCTGCTGTTGGGCGCGTGCGTGGGTTCGTTCAGCGAAGCGATGGCGGCCGCCGGGGCGCTGAGAGAGGGTTCTTGCATTACCTGGAAGGAAAACACTCGTTGCACAAACAGACAAGCATTTCTTCCTAAGTTGATGAATTCATCCCTTTTGCATCTGCCAGAGATGGTCCACACAGATTTGTGACCACGTCTCAAGCTGGTCTCGCATCGCATGCAGCTCCTCCAAGGTGTGAAAGCGCAGGTCTTGGATGGCGTCCTCGTTGGATTTCACATCATCGCTGCTCAGGTCAAAGAAATGCACGACCCCGAGATGCACGCTGCCGACCTCGGTCGCGTCATCATTGATGAGGCCGATGACCTTCTGCGTGTGAGTGCCGCCGATGACCAGCTCCTCGGCCATCTCGCGCTCGACGCCGTTGTAATACATGGTCTCACCGAGTTCGTCCTGAGCCGCGTCCACCGGATTGATGTGCCCGCCGATGCCGATGGAGCGTTTCGCCACGAGGCGTTTCTCACCTGAGCTGCCACCACGCGTGTAGCTCAGGTAACGGCCCGCGTGATGAAAGAGGGTGTAGGGGATGAGCTGCTTGTGCGTGGGGTCTTTCTCAGCCGCGGGGCGTTCCATGAAATGGTTCGCGCCATGGGCCAGCATGGCGTGCAGATAGCGAGGGGCGTCGGCCTGGAAGCCTTGAAAGCTGCCGAGTTCATCGAAGAGACGGCGGGTGATGACGAGAACGTGTTCCATGAGAAAGGACGCGCAGAATGGATGGCCGCGAAGCCTGCGCAACCATTCAATCCAGCAACCACGCCTCCGCCGCATCGCCTGCTTGCAGTGTTTGACCCGCCTCCAGCCGCAGCAGTGCCTCCGAGCGGCTCAGGGAGAGCAGCGCATGGCTCTGTTGCATGCCGAAGGGCATGAACTTTCCGTTCATCAGAGTGCCACGCAGGTAATGCGGCCGGTCGCCTGGATTTTCGAGTGTCTTCCCCGCCATCGTGGGAATTAAACGCGGCCTGAGCAGCGAGTCCGCCGCCCCCATCATCTTCAGCAGCGCCGGACGCACAAACAGCAGGAAGGTCACGAAAGACGACACCGGATTGCCCGGCAGGCCGAAGAGGTGCGTGGCATGCGGCCCGTGGCGTGTGGCAAAGAGGAACGGCTTGCCTGGCTTCACTTTCACGCGCCAGAGATCCGGCTCGATTCCGAGTTGTTTCAGCGCGGGCTTGATCTGGTCATGATCGCCCACGGAGACACCGCCGCTGAGCAGCACGACATCGTTTTCATCCATCAGTCGTCGCAACGTGTCGATGGTGGCTTGCAAATCATCGCGGCAATGCACATTCGTGCTCTCACGAATGCCGAGACGCGCCAGCATTCCGCGCAGCATGAGGCCGTTCGTGTTGTAAATTTGTCCTGCTTGCAACGGCCCTGCGCCTGGAGCCACCAGTTCGTCTCCCGTGCTTAGCACGGCCACGCGTGGCAGCGCATGCACCATGATTTTTTTCAGACCTTGCGAGGCCAGCACCGCCAGTCTGCCTGGCGTGATGGCCTCACCTGCCCGCAGCACGAACTGTCCTTGGCAGAGGTCCGCGCCCGCACGGCGGATGTTCTCTCCGACCACGACCGGCTCCTGGCAGACGACATGATTGCCATCGCGCCTCACATCCTCCTGCATGATCACCGCATCGGCTCCTGCGGGGATGGGGGCACCCGTGAAAATGCGGATGGCGTGGCCGGATTCGAGCTTCAATCCCAGGTCCAGGCCCGCAGGCTGCTCATCAGAGACGAGCAATGCCTGCTGCCCCGTGCTTTCAGCCGCCAGCAGTGCGTAGCCATCCATCGAGGACATGTCGAAAGCTGGAATCGGCACCGTGGCGGTCACATCTTCTGCGGCGAAGCGATCCAGCGCTTCAAACAAGACCTCAGCCGTGGCTTTCATCGGCGACATCGCCGCCAGGATGCGTTCGAGCGCTTCGCTTTCGGAGATCATCGGATGGCTGGTGGCAGGCCGCCGGGGTCAAAGACTGGTTCCTTCACTTTGGGCGTGACGGGTGCGGGTGTTTGCGGCTGCACTGGCTGTAGAGGCAGCGGAGGCGGGCTGAGCGGAGTTTTGAGCGGAGCCATCGGCTGAAACGGCACATCCAGGGGTGGAATCACATCCGCCTGCATGACCGGCGTCAGCGACACTGCCGGGCCCTCGATCGTTCCTGTCGGGCTCGTCGTTGGCGGCGGCAGATCCCCCGGTTTGATCTGATAAAGCACCAGATCCCGCACCTGGGGCAGGCCTTCCTTGATGTCCGCCGTGATGTAGTTGCCCTTGCGCTCCGGTGTGACTTTCAGCTTCGCCTTCGTGCCGTCAGCGTTTTGCGAGACGATCTCCGTGCCCGCCGGGATGTTCAGCCGCTGCTCGCAGTTGATCAGCACATAATTTTGCTCGGGGTTCACCAGTTCGATCGTGCCGATCAGCTTCGCCTCGCCCGTGCGGTTGTTCTTGGGCAGCTTTTTGTCAAACATCCCCATCTTGGCCGCCTTCCCAAGCAGATAGGTGCAACTGTTGAGTCCCAGCAGCGGCAGAAGGCAGATGACGCGAAGAAGACGCATGCCTTCATTGATGCCCATGGCTGGCTGGCTGTCCAGCGGCTAGCAGCGAGGAAATTCTCGTCAAATCGATGCTGGAGTGGCAGGTTTGCCGCATGGAAGAACTTAATCCGTATGCTGCTCCGAAAGCCGAGGCGCTGACACGAATCAGTGAGGCTGAAACGATACGCCGCCAGCACATCGGCCAGGAATCTTCAATCAAGACGCTGGGCTGCTTGTATTTGCTTGGAGGGTTTTTGATTCTTCCGGGGATTGTCTTGTCCCTGGCTCAAAGCAACTGGCGTGGCGGCACGTCGAGCGATGTGCTCTGGCACATGGCTTTCATTTCAGTGGGGGTGGCGGCGATTGTGATCGGCTTCGGTCTGCGCAGGCTGAAAAAGTGGGCGTCCATCATGGCGATCACCCTTGGTTTTTTTCTATGCGCCATTTATCTTTTTGACCTGCCGTCCTCAACCATGGGATTGATTATCCAGTCGGCGATTATTTTGACTTTGGTGAGCGCCAAAGCACGCAAGGTGGTTTCGGCGGAGTATCAGCAAGTCATTGCCGAGACTCCGCATGTGAGGCAGCGAACCTCGGTCGCAGCTTGGGTGCTGCTCGGCGTTTTGTTGCTTGTCCTGGCCTGGGTTATTTATCAGGTCGTCACTACACGATGATCCCCAACTTCTTCAGCGTGGCGCTCAGTTCGGCAATTTTTTCCGGCTCCATGCCCACGAGCGGCAGACGCAGCTCGTCGGTGCAGTGACCGGCCAGCGCCATCGCGGTTTTGATCGGGATGGGATTGGTGGCCAGCTTCAGGAAGGCGGCGAACAGCGGGTAATACTTCGCATGGATCTTCAACGCGGCAGTGTAATCGCCCTTCAGGGCGAGCTGCACCATCTCGCTGAGGGGTTTCGGGATCAGGTTGCCCGCCACGCTGACGATGCCGACCGCGCCCACGGACATGAAGGGCAGCGTGAGGCCGTCGTCACCGGAGAGGATCTCGAAACTCGCGGGAAGGATCTGCTTCATCTGGCTCACGCGCTCCGGGTTGCCCCCGGCTTCCTTGATCGCGCAAATGTTCGGGCAGCTCTCGGTCAGACGTACGAGCACATCGAGACCGATCTCGATGCCGCAGCGGCCCGGGATGCTATAGAGCATGATCGGGAGCTTCGTGCTCTCGGCGACGGCCTTGAAGTGCTGATAGAGACCTTCAGGTGTGGGCTTGTTGTAATACGGGGCCACTTGCAGAATCGCTGTGGCTCCGGCGGCCTCGGCCTCCTGGGTCAGTTCGACGGCTTCCCGCGTGGAGTTCGATCCCGTGCCTGCCATGACGACCCCGCGGCCTTTGGCAAACTCGACCGTGAGTTTGACCACTCGTGAGTGCTCTTCGTGGTCAAGCGTGGGCGACTCACCGGTCGTTCCACAGGGCACGACACCGGACACGCCGTTGTCGAACTGGAAATCGACGATGGATTTGAGCGCGGCCTCATCAATTTGGCCGATGCGAAAAGGGGTGACGATGGCGGTGTGGGTTCCGGCGAACATGGGAAGGGAGTCTGAAAAGAGAAAAGAGGTTCACGCAAGCACAGCTTCACGGCCGCAGGCGAGTTCATGGAGGAATTCGGGGGCGAAATCCGCGCCGTTCGGCCATTCTAGGGTCGAGCCTACGATTTGGAACTGCTTGAAGTAGTCAATGTCCCGCAGCGGGGCGAAGATCGGCCCGGTCAATTCGGCGGAGAGGTCGGCCACGCCTTCGCTGCCATCGGCAAAGCCGAGGGCAATCTGATGCCCGGAAACATGACGGGCGGCGGTGATGCGGATGAAGTTCATGCTATTCGAGCGGCGGAATCGCCTCCAAGGTTTCACGGTTCACCGCCTTTTGCCAGTTCTGAATCAGGGCGTCACGATGAATCCCGTGCCATTCCAGCACGGCGGCCAGGGCTCGTTTGGGGAACTTGCCAGTGACGATTCCGCTCTCAACTTCCACGGTGATCTCATACCCGCCGTAGTGTGCATGAAAATGCGCCGGCGCATGGTCACGATAGTGCATACGGATGATCACACCCAAAAAGCGACAGATCTCCGGCATGCCAGTGGCGGTTAAAGGCTGACAATTCCCGTAAAGACAAAGTCCGCCGGTCCAAACAGCGTCACGTTCGTGTATTCGCTCTTGGCGGTCTCCTCAAAGCCGACTTTGAGCGTGTCGCCGCCTTTGACGAGGACGCTGACGGGGCTGGGTGCGCCGGTCAGTTCGTGATGCATCAAGGCGCAGCCGACCATACCGGTGCCGCAGGCAAGGGTTTCGTCCTCCACGCCGCGTTCGTAGGTGCGGATGGAGATGCTGCCAGGAGCGAGCACTTTGGCGAAGTTGGCGTTCGTGCCTTTGGGCTTGAATGCCTCATGATAGCGCAGGCCCGCGCCCCATTCGTGCACAGGCACGCTGGCGAGGTCATCGACAAACACCACGGCATGCGGCACGCCGGTGTTCACGCTGTGGACGGTCAATTCCGTGCCTGCGACGGGCAGCGTCTGAGCCAGCTTGAGGCTGTGCGGGGCGCTCATGTTGATGCGCACCTGGTCGCCCTCGAATTCGGCGGAAATCATGCCCGCGAGCGTCTCGAAATTGATCTTGGTGAGCTTGTCGCCGTGCAGATGATTCACAAAGCGGCCAAAGCAACGCGCGCCATTGCCGCACATTTCAGCCTCGCCGCCGTCGGCGTTGTAGTAGCGCATTTTGAAGTCGCCACCGTCGCTGGCAGGCTCCACGCAGAGCAATCCATCCGCGCCGATGCCGCGATGGCGGTCGCAGAGCTTTTCGATCTGGTCTTTGGTGAGCGAGAGACTGAGGTCGCGATTGTCCAGCATGACGAAGTCATTGCCGGCACCGTTCATTTTGGTGAATTGGAGGGTCATGGGGTCAAGAAATGGTCAAGAAGTCAAGTCAGGGCGTGGACGGCATCAACCAGCGGTTTTACGAAGGCTTCCACCTTCGCGGCGCAATCAGGCGAGGCACCGTTTTGTTCGATGAGTTTGACGATGGCGCTGCCCACCACGACGCCATCCGCCTTGCTGGCGATTTCGGCGGCCTGGGAAGGATTGGAGACGCCGAAACCGACGCAGACAGGCACATCAGTGGCCGTTTGGATGATGGCGACCTGCTCGGCAATGCCGGTGGCGATCTCCGCCTGCGCTCCCGTGACGCCGAGACGGCTCACATAATACACAAAACCTTCCGCGCTCTTGGCGATACTGGCAATGCGCTCAGGCGGCGAGGTCGGCGCGATGAGCTGGATGTGCCGCAGCTCAGGCGTGGGCTTCAATTCGGCGTTTTGGGCCGCTTCATCCGGCGGCAGGTCCAAAACGAGCACGCCATCGGCTCCGGCGGCTGCCGCGTCGATGTGGAAGCGCTCATAGCCGTAGGTATAGACGGGATTGAGGTAAGTGAACAAGACCAGCGGCACCTGGGACTTCGTGCGGAGCTTGCGGATCATCTCCAAAACGCCCGGCGTGCTCGCTCCGGCCTTCAGCGCACGGTCAGCGGCCAATTGATTGACCACGCCATCGGCTAGCGGATCGGAAAACGGCACGCCCAGCTCGACGACATCCACTCCGGCGCGTTCGAGGCCCAAAACAATGTCGATCGTGGCATCAAGCGTGGGATCACCGGCGCAGACGTAGGCCACAAAGGCCTTTTTCTTCGCGGCGCGAAGCTGGGCAAAACGGGCGTCGATGCGGTTGGTGGGTGCGGACATGGGGCGGGGTGTTTAGCATGCGATTCGGCCGCTGTCGAATGCCGGAATGATCCTCGACTCTCCAAACCGCTCCGATGGGCTGCTGCTGGGACGCGCTTTCAAAGCTGCCCACCCTTTTTCAGTTCATTTCCTCGGCAAATACTTCTTCTGAAACTCGACACCGACGTCCTTTCCTGCCGCAATCCAGGCGATTTCGTCCTGCCGGGTCTTTTCGGCCTGTTCTCGGCCTTTGGAGAGGTCGGTCTCAAGTAGCTTTTCGTGGTGGGCGAGTTTGAAATCCATGGTGAAAGCGCCTGCTCCTAGAGCAAGAGCGCGGAGGCGTTTCTTTTCCTTCGCATCCGTCACTTTTTTCGAGGCGTGCAAATAACTGAGACAGGCAAGCTGAGCGGCGTTGGTGCGGATGTCCCCCGCCAAAAGCAGATCTCCCAACGCCTCAAGGAGCAATGGATTGTCAAAATCGGCGAAGCGCATCATGCCAGACACTCCGAAAATGGCATCGTCCAACTGACGGAGAGTGATCTCGACTTTTTCAGGGTGTCCGGCGGCAGCGGACTCATTGCGGGCGACGAATAGGGCAAAGCCGAATGGTTTTCCCTCAGCTCGCTCGAACTCCTCGCTCGGCTCCGGTTCTCTCACACCGGATTTCCGCCGCTCCTGAAGCCATTCAACAAGCCACTGCTGGTATTTTTCCCGGCCAAAGTGGGCGCTGGGATTGATCAGCAGCGCTGCACGAATGTGTTTCAGCGCCTCGTCCATTTCACCGGTGTAAATGTAAAATGTGCCCAGGTTTGAGCGCGTCTCGTAAAGCCCTGGGAAGAGCAGTTCTTTCGCGCGCATGATCTCAATGGCGCCTTTGTGGTCGCCCAGTTTATGCATCGACACCGCAAGGTCGTCGTAGGTGCCAGGGCGGACGCAGCAGTAAAAGCCAGAGTTTTGATTTATAGTGGTTGTACCCAGTGTGGGATGGTTATCTGTGGGCAGCATGAGCCAAACAGACCATGCAGTGCTGGGGCAGCTCG
>Ga0209573_1005015_pt1 | contig 12400 bp, 9 predicted proteins | sample TNRBio252014_DNA_FD_185870 | JGI IMG/M metagenome (GOLD analysis project Ga0209573, IMG submission 185870) | Wastewater treatment Type I Accumulibacter community from EBPR Bioreactor in Madison, WI, USA - TNR Reactor_6/25/2014_ DNA (SPAdes)... | ecosystem: Engineered > Bioreactor > EBPR >...
ACGCGCTGGCGCGCTCCGGCGGTGACTGGATGATCATCGGCGTCAGCCTGCGTTCGTCCGACGTCGCCGACGCGCTCAATCCGCAGGACGGGCTCTACACGCTGCTCGTGCGCGGCCCGCAAGGCGTCTCGGCGCGTGTGGTCGGCTCGATCGCCCGGGTGCTGGTCGCGCCTCGGGATCCCGCCGCGGTGCTCGAGGCGCTCGCCGCGCCGGCGACGCGCATCGTCAGCCTGACGATCACCGAAAAGGGCTACGGCCTCGACCCGGCGACCGGCGGCCTCGACCGCGCGCATCCGTCGATCGCCGGCGACCTCGCCGATCCCGCCCGCCCGCAGGGCGCCGTCGGCTTCATCGTCGAGGCGCTGAGGCTGCGGCGCGAGCGCGGGCTCGGCGGGTTCACGGTCCTGTGTTGCGACAACCTTCCCGGGAACGGCCACGTCGTCGGCCGCCTCGTCGCCGAATTCGCGACCGGGCGCGATGCGGAACTGGCGCGGTTCATCGAGGCGGAGGTCTCCTTCCCGTCGACCATGATCGACCGGATCACCCCGGCGAGCACCGAGCGTACCTTCGCAGACGCGCTGGCTCTGACCGGCTGCGAGGACCGCGCCGCGGTCGAGACCGAACCGTTCTCGCAGTGGATCGTCGAGGACCGCTTCGTCGCCGGCCGTCCCGGCTGGGAGGCGGGCGGGGCCTTGTTCGTCGCCGACGTCGCGCCCTACGAGAAGATGAAGCTCCGGCTGCTCAACGGCAGCCATTCGCTGCTCGCCTATTCCGGCTTCCTCGCCGGCCACGCCTTCGTGCGCGACGTGATGGCCGACGCCGAGCTCGAAGCCATCGTCGCCCGGCACATGCGCGAGGCGGCGCGGACGCTGTCGCCGGTACCCGGCGTCGATCTCGACGCCTATGCGCGGGACCTGCGCGAACGCTTCGCCAACCCGGCGATCGCACACCAGACCTACCAGATCGCCATGGACGGTACGCAGAAGCTGCCGCAGCGCCTGCTCGAACCGGCCGCCGATGCGCTGGCGAAGGGCCTGCCGCTCGACAGCTACGCCTTCGCCATCGCCGCGTGGATGCGCTACGCGCTCGGCCGCAAGGAGAACGGCGAGGCCTATGCGCTGCGCGATCCGCGCGAGGCCGAGATCGCCGCACGCGTCGACCGCGACGCGAGCCCGGCCGAGATCGTCCGCCGGCTGCTCGACCTGCCGGGGCTGTTCCCCGCGGCACTCGCCGGCTCCCGGCCCTTCGCCGAAGCCGTCACCCACCGGCTCGGCCTGATGCTGTCGGAAGGCATGCGCGCCGCCATCCACCGGGAGGCCGACCGATGCCGCGCGTGAAGCAGACCAAGGGCGAGGTCGATCTCGCCGAGGCGCTTGCCGGAATCCGCATCGACCGCGGCCAGGCGATCGGCCCGCAGATCTACGAGGCGCTGCGCCACCGCATCATCGACGGCCGTCTGCCGGGCGGAACGCCGATCCACGAGGGCGAGATCGCCGATCTGTGCTTCGTCAGCCGCACGCCGCTGCGCGCCGCCCTCCAGCAGCTGGTGAGCGAGGGGCTGATCGTGACGCGGCCGCAGGTCGGTTCGATCGTGGCGCCGCGCGACCGGAGGCGGTTCCTCGAGGCGCTGTTCGTGCGCTCGGCGATCGAGTGCCGGATCGTGCGCCGGCTTGCCGAGCGAGGCCTCGACGAAGCGGCGCTGCGGCCGCTGATGATCCGCCAGGAGGTGGCGGCGCGCGCCGACGACTACGCCACCTTCTTCGATGCCGACGAGGACTTCCACGCGCTGCTCGCCAGCATGGCCGACGTGCCCAACGCCTGGCAGCTTGTGCAGTCGGTGAAGTCGCATGTCGACCGCGAACGCTTCATCCTGATGTCGTCGATCCGCGGTCGCTCCCAGAGGGCCTTCGAGGATCACCTCAGGATTCTCGACGCCATCCGCGCCGGGGACGGCGACCGCGCCGCGGCGGAAATGGCCGCGCACATCGATTCCGTCCTTCAGCAGGGCGCTGCCGCAGGGGCAGGTGCCGTTTGACTCTTGTATAAGATATAAGATAGCTTTTCGACCAAGCACCACGACACGAAACCAGACGAGTGCGTAAAACAGGAGGAATCGATGAAATCCCGCATTCTGCTTTCCGGAATTGCCTTTGCCGCGCTGGCCGCTTCGCAGGCCGCCGCAGCCGAGCTCCGCTTCTCGTGCTACCAGGACGGCGTCGAATGCGACGCCTGGGCCGAGCAGATGAAGGCCTTCGAGGCCGAGAACCCGGGAACCACGGTCAAGATCGACGTGGTGCCCTACAAGTCGATCGTCGAAGGCCTGCCGGTGCAACTCGCCTCGGGTGAAGGTCCCGACCTCGCCCGCGTCACCGATCTCGGCGGCCTCGCCAAGTACATGCTCGACATCACGCCCTACGTGAAGGACGCCGCCGCGATCGAGGCGAACTACGGCAGGACGCTGGCCTGGACCCGCGTCAACGGGCCGGACGACAAGGGCATCTACTCGATCATGGACCAGCAGACGGCGACCGGCCCCTATGTCAACAAGACGCTGTTCGATCAGGCCAGCGTGGCGCTTCTCGCCAAGGGCGCGACCTACGAGCAGTGGGCCGCCGCCGCGAAGGAGGTCGCCGAGAAGACCAAGACGACCTATCCGGTGGCGATGGACCGCACCGGCCACCGTTTCGCCGGTCCGGCGATCTCCTACGGCGCCAAGTATTTCGACGCCGAAGGGAACCCGATCACGGTCGACGACGGCTACCGCGCCTTTGCCAAGCAGTTCGTCGACTGGAACAATGACGGCACGGTGGCCAAGGAAGTGTGGGGCGGCTCCGGCGGCGCCACCTACCAGGACGCCGCCAAGGAGTTCATCAACGGCAGCCTGGTGATGTACATCTCCGGCTCCTGGCAGATCGGCCGCTTCGGTCGCGACATCGGCGACGCCTTCGACTGGGTGGCGGTTCCGGCGCCCTGCGGCCCTGGCGCCTGCACCGGCATCCCCGGCGGCGCGGCGGTGGTCGGTTTCAAGCACACCAAGGCGCCCGAGGAGGTCGGCAAGCTGCTCGACTTCATGGCGCGCGAGGACGTCCAGGCGGCGGTGCTCGCCAAGACCAAGAACATCCCCGCCAACCAGGCGCTGCAGGCCAAGGGCATCGACTACGTCAACGCCAGCGATGCGGAGAAGGCGGCGCTGAAGACCTTCGCCGAGTCGCTCGCCGAGTTCAGCCCGATCGCCTTCCAGTTCCAGGGCTACAAGAACAACCGCGCCATCATGAACGCCACCGTGACGCGCATCACCCAGGCGATCGTCGGCGAGTCGACGCTCGACGAGGCCCTGGCGCGCATCGACGCGGACGTCAAGGAAGCGCTGGCCGCGGCGAAGTAGCCGCGACCCGTCGACCGGCGCCGCCGCGTCACGGCCTCCTCCCGGCCCGCTCCGCGCATCGTCGCGAGCGGAGCCGCGGCGGCGCCGGCGACAGCCTCCCCCGACGATCGGGGGAGGCCGTCGCGACGCATGAGCCTATCGGCTAACAGGAGCAACCCATGCTGGCAACGGTGATGACCGCGCCTTCCTGGCTCGTCTCGGCCGCCTTCGGGCTGTTCGAGCGGCCGATGCTGGCCTTGCAGAAGATGACCGGGGCGCAGCGAATCGCCTGGGTGTTCCTCCTGCCCAACCTGGTGATTTTCTCGGCCTTCACCTTCCTGCCGATCGCGCTCAACGGCATCTATGCCACGACCGGGAGCGACCGCATCCTGCTCGGCGAACGGCCGTTCGTCGGCGTCGAGAACTTCGCCTCGCTGCTCGCCTGCGACAACTATCTCCAGCCCAACAGCTGCGAGCGCGACATCTTCTGGCGCGCCGTCCACAACACCGGCTACTTCGTCGTCGTCCAGGTCGGGCTTATGGTGCTGTTCTCGCTGCTGACCGCGCTCATCCTCAACCGCAACATCCCGCTGCGCGGCTTTTTCCGCGGCGTGTTCTTCTATCCGGTGCTGCTGTCGCCGGTGGTCGTGGCGCTGATCTGGAAGTGGATCCTGCAACGCTTCGGAGTGCTCAACGCCGGGCTGGAAGGGCTCGGCATGCCGACGGTCAACTGGGCCCACATGGGCTTCTATACGCTGATCCTTCTCGCCGGACTGCAAGCGATCCCCGCCGACGTCTACGAGGCCGCCGAGATGGACGGCGCCTCGCGCTGGCGGGTCTTTTCGCGCATCACCATGCCGTTGCTGGTACCGACCATGGTCGTCGTCGTCGTGCTCAGCCTGATCCGCGCGGTGCAGGCCTTCGACGAGATCTTCGTGCTCACCGGCGGCGGTCCCGGCTCGGCGACGCTGCTGCTCCTCCAGTACATCTACGAGACCGGTTTCGCCTTCCGGCCGCAGCTCTTCGGCGTCGCCGCGGCCGCCTCGATGCTGATGGCCGCCGTGCTTCTCGTGCTGACGCTGATCCAGCTGCGCGCCGCGCGCAGCCGCGCGGAGGGCTAGGTCATGGCGCTTTCCTTCCTCACCCTTACGCGCGGCCGCGGCCGCTTCGACCTCGCCGACTGGCTGACCTGGGCCTATCTGGTCCTCGCGCTTCTGTTGATGTTCGGCCCCGTGCTTTGGGTGGCGATGTCGTCGTTCAAGACGGAGGCGGCGCTCCAGGAGTATCCGCCGACCTTCCTGCCGCTGGCGCCGCAGACGGCGACGGTGGAGGGCTACGACGAGCCGCTGCAGCTGTTCCGCGTCACCGCCGGCGAGCACGAGGGCAAGGTGCTGGCGCAGATCCGCCGCGTCGGCCTTATGAGCCAGATGGTCGACCCGGCCGATCCATCGCAGAAGTTCCAGGTCAACATCAACGACCGCGTGCCCGAGCGCGAGTTCGCCCTGGCGACCGAGAACTACTCGGTCCTCTTCGAGCGCTTCAATTTCGGCCTCTATTTCTGGAACAGCGTCTTCATCACCGTGGTGGCGACGATCATCACGGTCCTGTTCAACTCGATGGCGGCCTTCGCCCTGTCGAAGTACAAGTTCCGCGGCCGCACGCTGGTGTTCGTGCTGATCGTGGCGACGCTGATGATCCCGCCCACCGTCAACCTCGTGCCGATCTATCTCGTCGTCTCGCAGATCGGGCTGGTCAACTCGCCATGGGGCGTCATCTGGCCAGCGGTGGCAACGCCGACCGGCGTGTTCCTGCTCAGGCAGTACATGCTGACCATCCCCGACGACCTGCTCGACGCGGCGCGCATGGACCACGCCTCCGAGTGGAAGGTCTACTGGCGGATCGTCCTGCCGCTGTCGGCGCCGGCTCTGGCGGTTCTGGTCATCTTCTCCGTCATGTGGCGCTGGAACGAGTTCCTATGGCCGCTGATCGTGCTCAACCGCTCCGAGCAGTTCACGCTCCAGCTGGCGCTCAACTCCTTCCAGGGCGACCTGCAGACCAGCTGGGCGCCGCTGCTGGCGATGACCGTGCTGACGCTCCTGCCGATCACGCTCGTCTTCGCCGTCCTGCAGAAATACATCACCACCGGCATCGCCCAGTCGGGAGTGAAGTGATGGGCAAGACCTTGAACCCTTTCCCGGGAGCCTGACCATGGCCATCGTCGAACTGGAAAAGCTGGTGAAGGACTACGGCAAGGTGCGCGCCATCCACGGCGTCGACCTGAGGATCGAGGACGGCGAGTTCTGCGTCTTCGTCGGTCCCTCGGGCTGCGGGAAGTCGACGCTGCTCAGGATGATCGCCGGGCTCGAGGAGATCTCCGGCGGCGAGCTCAGGATCGACGGCCAGCGCGTCAACGAGCAGCGCGCCTCGGAGCGCGGTCTCGCCATGGTGTTCCAGACCTACGCGCTCTATCCGCACATGACGGTGCGCCAGAACCTCGCCTTCGGTCTGGAAAACATCAAGACGCCGAAGGACGAGATCGCCCGCCGCGTCGCCGAGGCCGCGCGCATGCTGCAGATCGAGGCCTATCTCGACCGGCGGCCGAAGCAGCTGTCCGGCGGCCAGCGCCAGCGCGTCGCCATCGGCCGGGCGGTGGTGCGGGAGCCGCGCGTCTTCCTCTTCGACGAGCCGCTGTCCAACCTCGATGCCGAGCTGCGCGTCACCATGCGCGGCGAGATCGCCGGGCTGCATCACCGGCTCGGCAACACGATGATCTACGTCACCCACGACCAGGTCGAGGCGATGACCATGGCCGACAAGATCGTCGTCCTGCGCGACGGCAGGATCGAGCAGGTCGGCTCGCCGCTCGCCCTCTACAACGAGCCCAGGAACAGCTTCGTCGCCGGCTTCATCGGCTCGCCGCGCATGAACTTCCTCGATGCCGTGGTAGAGGCGGTGAACGAGCGCTCGGTCGTGGCGCGCGACGCTTCCGGCGCGCGGTTCGAGGCGTCGGTCGACGGGGCCGGTCTGGAAGAGGGCGCAGCGGTCAGCGTCGGCGTCCGCCCGGAGCACGTGACCTTCGGCCGCGAGGGCGGCAAGCCCGGCACCGTCCAGACCATCGAGCAGCTCGGCGGCAACTCCTATCTGCACTGCGTCGCCGAGGACGGCGCGCTGCTTGCCGCGCACCTGCCGGGCCAGACGGCGATACGCCGCGGCGACGCGGTGAACGTCGTCTTCCGGCCCGACTTCACCCATCTCTTCCGCAAGTCGGACGGCATGGCGCAGAAGCGGCTGGTCGTCGGCGAGGCCGTGTGATGCCGGCCAGGGCGGCGTTAGGCGTCGCGGGACAGCGCCCCCCTCTGTCCTGCCGGACATCTCCCCCACATGGGGGGAGATCGGCCATTACCGCGGCTTTCGCCAATCGCCGACGTTGCAGGAAAGGCGCCGGCGCCGAAGCTGGTGATCTCCCCCCATGTGGGGGAGATGTCCGGCAGGACAGAGGGGGGCGCGAAGGAACGCAAGCATATCGGAAAAAGCCATGACCTTCCTCGCCTCGACCGCCCCACTCGCCGCTACCGCCGCGGGTATCGCCATGCCCCTGTCTGGCGGCTTCACGCTCCATGTCGACATCCTGTCGGCGTGGCTCGTCCGCGTCGCCGTCGTTCCGGAAGGCGGGCTCGCCGTCGACCGTACCTGGATGATCGCGCCCGACGGCGACGTGCCGTGGCAGGGCCGGCAGCGCCTGTCGAGCGACGGCTTCGCCGCATCGCCGGCGCGGCTGGCGCAAGGCGAAGGCCCGGCCGTGCTGGACGCGGGCGACTGGCGCATCTCGATCACCGGCGCGCCGCTCAGGCTCGTCTTCGATCATCGCGACGGCGGCGGCTGGAAGACCGTGCTCGCCGACCGCGAGGCCGGCGCCTACCAGTGGTTCCCGCGCCGCGGCATCTTCCGCCATTTCCAGTCGCGCGCGCTCGGCGACCGGCACTACGGGCTCGGCGACAAGACCGGCCCGCTCGACCATACCGGCCGCCGCCTGCGCTGCCTTCAGACGGACGCGCTCGGCTACGATGCCGAGACCCAGGACCCGCTCTACAAGCACGCGCCCTTCGTCATCGCCGACGGCGCGGCCGGTGCGGTGGGCCTCCTCTACGACACGATGAGCGAGATCACCTTCGACCTCGGTGCCGAGCATTCCAACTACCATCCGCACTACCGGCACGTGGACGCCGCGGAGAAGGGGCTGGTCTATTATGTCGTCGCCGGGCCGAAGGTGCGCGATGTCGTCCCGCGGCTGATGCAGCTGACCGGCCGGCCGCATTTCCAGCCGCGCCGGGCGATGGGCTTTGCCTTCACCACCATGCACCATGCCGATGCGCCGGACGCGCAGGCGGTGATGACCGCCTTCGCCGAGCGCTGCCGGGCGGAGAAGATCCCGATCAGCGCCATCCATTCGGGCTCGGGCTACACGACGAAGGCCGACGGCCGCCGCTACGTCTTCACCTGGAACGAGACGAAGTTCCCCGACCGCGCCGGCTTCTTCCGGCGGCTCTCCGGACTCGGCTTCTTCACCTGCGCCAACGTCAAGCCGGTGCTGCTCACTGAGCACCCGGCCTATCCGGAAGCGGCTGCCGAGGGCTGGTTCGTTCGTCGCGCCGACGGGCAGCCGGCGGTCGAGATGTTCTGGGGCGGCAACGGCTCGTCGCTCGACTTCACCAACCCGGCGACGGTCACCTGGTGGAAGGCGGGCATCACCGGGCAGGTGCTGGACGCCGGCTTCGGCTCGGCCTGGAACGACAACAACGAGTGCGAGCTGTGGGACGAGGAAGCGACCGTCGCGGGATTCGGCGCGGCCCTGCCGGCGATCGACGTCCGCCCCGTGCACGCGCTGCTGATGACGCGGGCGACCTACGAGGCGACGCTGGCGCGGGAACCGGAAAAACGCCCCTACACCATCTCGCGCGCCGGCCCGATCGGCATCGCGCGCTACGGCGAGACCTGGTCGGGCGACAACCGCACCAGCTGGCACACGCTGAAATGGAACCTTCGCCAGGGCTTGTCGATGAGCCTGTCGGGCATGCCGCTGACCGGCCACGACATCGGCGGTTTCGACGGTCCGGCGCCGGGGCCGGAGCTGCTGGTGCGCTGGGTCGAGATGATGAGCGTCCACCCGCGCGCGGTGATGAACTCGTGGAAGCCGCAGCTGTCGCTGCCGACCAACCTGCCGTGGATGCACGGGGCGGAGAACACCGCGCTCGTCAGGCAGGCGCTGGCGCTTCGCTACCGGCTCATGCCCTGGCTCTATGCCTGCTGCTGGCGGGCGCACCTGACCGGCGAGCCGGTGATCGCGCCGCTGTTCTACCACTTCGACGAGGCCGAATGCCGCGCCGACATGGACGCGTTCATGCTCGGGCCGGACGTGCTGGTCGCGCCGGCGGTGGCGGAGGGCGCGACGTCCGTCTCGGTCTACCTGCCGCAGGTCGACGGCGGCTGGCACGATTTCCATACCGGCGCCATCCATTCCGGCGGACGCGTCGCCACGGTCCCGGCGCCGCTCGGGCGGCTGCCGCTCCTGGTACGCACAGGCGCGGTGTTGCCGCTGGCGAAGGCCTGGCCGGAATTCGCGCCGCACGACGCCGCCGAGGTCGAGCTCGCGCTGTTCGCCGGACCGGGTACGGACGCCTCGGAGCGCGATATCTTCTTCGACGACGGCATCGGCTGGGGCTATCGCGACCGCGACGCCTCGCTGATCCTGGCGCGGGCGTCGTGGAACGCGGATGCGGTTACCCTTTCGGCACGCGAGCAGTGGAGCGGCCGCGGCCGCCCGCCGCTGTCGCTCGCCTGCCGCGGGCTCGGCGGCAGGCGCTTCGAGCAGGAGATCGCGGTGTAGGCGGCGGGCCGCCCGACCGCGTACTTGCCGCCTACGGCTTCATCTCGACGAAGCGGAAGGAGAGGCCGTAGGTCGGAATGCCGAACGACCTGGCGGGATCGGTCATCGGCGGGAGCGTGAACCGGGTGCTGCCGGCGAAGACCGTCTGCCGGTCGTAGGCGAAAATGGTCGGGGCGAGGCTGAGCAGCCGCTCGTTGAGCGCAGTGTAGATTTCAGCGCGCCGTGCGGGGTCCGATTCCGCACGCCCCTTGTCCAGGAGCTGATCCACTTCGGCGTCCTCGAGGTGTTCCGGCGAATAGAACGTGCCCGGCACCGACGAGTGGTACATCTGGTAGAGGAGCGCATCCGGGTCGCCCGTCGCCGCGTCGGTGAACAGCTGGGAAAAATGCGGCGTGTTCTCCGGCTTGCCGACGCGTTCGGTGAACAGCGCCCACGGCACCTTGACGATCTCGGACTTGAAGCCGAGCTCGGCGAAGTTCGCCTGCATGAGCAGCGCGAAGCGCTCCTCGAGCGGGACTTCGGCGATCCAGGACAGTTCGAGCGAGAAGTCCTCCGGCTTGTGGCGGCATTCCGCGAGGTACTTGCGGGCGGCGTCCATGTCGCGGCGCAGCGTCCGCTCTGCTGGCAGCGAGCCGAGCATGCCGACCGGCAGGACCCCCGTCGCCGGCTTGCCCAGCGCCACCGTATCGGTCAGCGCGACCATCCTGATGCCCGCCTCGTAGTCGAAGGCGGCGGAGAGCGCGCGGCGGCAATTGACGTCGTCGAGCGGCGGCCTGGTGGTGTTCATCTTCAGGTAGAAGGCGCCGGTGCCCGACTCGGTCAGCAGTTGCGCGCCTTCGGCCGCCAGCGATTTCAGAACCTCGGGCGGCAGCCACTGCGAGGAGATATCGTGCTCGCCATTAGCGATCAGCGTGCGTACGGTTGCGGCTTCCAGCCCGTAGCGAAGGCGCACGGTGTCGGGCGCGGCGGCGGCGAGGCCGAGGAAATAGCCGTCGTTGCGCGCCATCACCGTCTCTTCCTGCGGATTGTGCGACACGACCGCGTAGGCGCCGCTGCCGGCCGAATGCGCCGACAGGTAGGCCTGGCCCCAGTCCTTCATCTCGCCGTCGCCGGCGCCGAGGTTCTCCTTGACCAGCTTGCTGTCGACGATGGCAAGCCGCGTCAGTCCTGCAACGAAGGGCGCGTAGGGCGCCGACAGCGTGAAACGGACGGTCGCCGGGTCGACGGCCTCGGTCTTCTCGACGGTCTTGAACAGGTAGGACACGCCGGCATCCAGCGCCTGCATACGCTCCATCGAGAACACGACGTCGGCGGCCGTGAGCGGATTGCCGCTCTGGAACCTGACCTCGCTCCTCAGCTTGAACGTGTAGACATTGCCCTCCACGGTCCAGCTCTCGGCGAGGTGCGGCGCGAGGCCCGTGGAGCCCGGCTGAGGTGCCACGAGCGTGTCGTAGACGTTGAAGAGCAGCAGCGTGTCGGCGACATCCGAGGCCTTCGACGGGTCGAGTTCGCCGACGGGCACCTCATCGATTCGCAGTACGCCGGCGGCCGACGCCGGCATCGCCGAGGCAACAATCATCCCTGCGAGCAGCGCGCACGCTGCCGCTCCAATTCGTTTCATGACACGTTCCCCTAGTTCGCTGGTTTGGACTTTCTCGCGGCGCGAGGCCGCCGGCCGCGGATCTTTGCCATGGCCGTAGCCGACTGCCCCTCCGCCGGGCGACCGCCGAAGACGTCGAAGGTGCCGACCCAGAGCATGGTCGTCACCTTGTCCGTATGGTTCCACCACGTATGCGGCGTCGATCCCGAGAAATGGATCGAGTCCTGCGCCTCGAGCACGACGAGGTTGCCGCCCAGGTCGACAGTCAGCGCGCCGTCGAGCACGTAGAGCATTTCCTCGCCCTCATGCGACATGCGGATGTCGTTCGTGCCGGGCGGCTCGTGGATGATGAGGCCGGAAAGGGCGCTCCCGGCGAAGGCCGCCGACAGGCGCTCGTAGCTGCGCTGCGCATTGCCGACGCCGTAGCTGACGCGCTGGTCGTGGCGGGTCGACGGTCCGTCAGCCGCCGGCTGGGACAGGAAATGGCTGATGTCGACCTCGAGGGTTCGCGAGATGGCGAGGAGCGAGGAAAGCGACGGGCCGGTGATGCCGCGCTCGACCTGCGAGATGAAGCCGACCGACAGGCCGCTGCCGATGGCCACTTCGTTGAGCGTGAGGCCGAGCGCGCGACGCCGGTTGCGGATGCGCGGACCCAGGGCTTCCGCCCCTTCTTTCGCTTCGGCGATGGACAGCGATCTCGACACTGAGGCCCCTCCGCAGACGGTCGCAGAGTGAGGCCAAACTAAAATCATGTCAATAAAATTTTAGTTCAACATCAATTATAGCGGAAAATTTTAGTAGCCTTGCGGTGGTACGGCGATCCTGTGACCAGCGGAAAGGTATGGCGGAACGGTGTGCGGACCCTCGACGCAAGGCGACGGGGCAATCCTACTGCACGACGAAATAGTCCTCGATGCGCGCGGCGGCGTTTATGAGCAGGGGCAGGAAATCGCGACGCATCTCGTCGACGCTCATGCGCGCCGACTGGGTGGAGACGTTGATCGCAGCGACGACGGCCCCCGAGCGGTCGCGGAGCGGCACCGCGATCGAGCGCAGGCCAAGCTCCAGCTCCTCGTCGACGATCGCGTAGCCGTTGGCGGCCGCTTCCTCGATCGCCTTCGCCAGCAGGGTCCTGTCGGTGACCGTTTTCGGGGTCAAGGCGCGGATGTCCGAGGCCGACAGCAGCGCCGTACGCTCTTCGGGCGCCAGGCCGGCGAGCAGGACGCGGCCCATCGACGTGCAGTAGGCCGGCAGGCGCGTGCCGACGTGCAGGGCGACGCTCAGGATGTGGCGTCCGGGAATGCGGGCGACGTAGACGACGTCCCGGCCGGAGAGGACCGCTGCCGAGCAGGATTCGTTCAGCGCCGTCGACACCTCGCGCATGAACGGCTCGGCGTAGGTCCACAGCGAACTGCCGGCGAGCCACGAGCGCGCCACCGCGATCAGCTTCGGCGACAGGGCGAAGCGGCGGCCCGCCTGCGTCGCGTAGCCGGTGGCCACCAGCGTCAGGAGGAAGCGCCGCGCGCCGGCGCGCGTCAGCCCCGCCGCCTCG
>Ga0209573_1005016_pt1 | contig 12394 bp, 10 predicted proteins | sample TNRBio252014_DNA_FD_185870 | JGI IMG/M metagenome (GOLD analysis project Ga0209573, IMG submission 185870) | Wastewater treatment Type I Accumulibacter community from EBPR Bioreactor in Madison, WI, USA - TNR Reactor_6/25/2014_ DNA (SPAdes)... | ecosystem: Engineered > Bioreactor > EBPR >...
AAGGATTCAAAAGCTTCGGCAATTTGAGGAAGGGTAACCCCTATACTTTGTGCTAAAGACAAAGCAGCTAAAGCATTCAACACATTATGACGACCGGGTACATACAATTTCATATTGGGATAATCTCCCTCAGGTGTTTTCACATCAAAATGAAAAGCTCCGTTTTCAACTCTCACTTTTTGCGCTTCATAATCGGCTCCATCTTCAATTCCATAAGTAAATCCTTGAATGGGAATCCCTTTTCGAACCATGAGTTTGGTTTGAACCAAATCCGCAAATTCCTGAAAAGTTGCAGCAAAATCGGCTTCATCTTTATAAATATCCAAATGATCGGCATCTATGGCTGTGATGCAAGCATAATCGGGATGCAAATGCAAAAAAGAACGATCAAATTCGTCGGCTTCAACTACTGAATATTCAGAGCCACCTAAAATCAGATTGGTATGGTAATTTTCGGCTATCCCACCCAAAAAACTCGTAGCTGATACTCCAGCCGATTTGAGAATATGTCCCAACATGCAACTCGTAGTAGTCTTGCCATGTGTACCTGCCACTGCAAGACAAGTTGTATTTTGAGTAATGATACCCAATAATTGAGAACGTTTTATAACTTGAAAATCGTTGGTTAAAAAATAATTTAACTCTTCATTTTCAGCTTGTTTTACTGCTGGAGTATAGACTATTAATGTAGTGGATTTGTCAAAATTTTGTTGCAAAACCCAAGCTAAATCTATAGCAAAACGAATTTCTATACCTTCGTTCAAAAGTGCTTCGGTTATAGGAGTAGGCGTCTTATCGTAACCCGAAACCTTTTTACCAATGTGCATCATGTAACGAGCCAAATTACTCATCCCAATACCACCGATACCGATGAAATAAATACTATATATAACTTTTAGGTTCAAAGATTATTGATTTAAATTGTGTAATTGAACGATATGCACTACTTCGTCGGCTATTTTATGGGTAGCTTCGGGAAGAGCCAGTTTTTTTATTTGGGTACTCAATTTAGTTTGTATCTCTTTTTGGTTGATCAGTACAAGAGCCTTTTCTTGAAATTGTTCCAATTCGGATTCTTTCAACATCATGGCAGCTTCTTGTTCAACAACAGAAAGTGCATTTTTGGTTTGATGATCTTCGGCAACATTGGGAGAAGGGATAAAAATAACCGGTTTGCCAACAATACATAATTCCGAGATGCTTCCTGCTCCAGCGCGACTAATAATAAAATCGGCAGCACTGAATGCCAAATCCATCCGATTTAAAAAAGCATGGGTTTGAATGCCATCCGATTCATCATATTTACGAAATTCATCATAATAAAGTTTGCCGGTTTGCCATATCACTTGAACCTTTTGATCCTGAAGAAACCTTAAATTATCTTCTATTACTTTGTTGATCATTCTGGCTCCCAAACTTCCACCCAAAACCAAAAGTGTTTTTTTGGATGCATCCAATTTGAAAAAATCTCGCGCTTCATTTCTTTTAGAATCTATTTCCAACAAATCCTGTCGAACCGGATTTCCGGTCTTAACAATTTTCTCAGCAGGAAAGAAACGTTCCAATCCATCGTAAGCCACGCAAATTTTATTGACTTTTTTAGCCAATAATTTATTGGTGATTCCTGGAAAAGAATTCTGTTCCTGTATCAAAGTGGGAATGCCTTTTCGAGCCGCGACAAATAGCGTTGGTCCACTAGCAAAACCGCCGGTTCCGATGACGACATCGGGTTTGAATGCATTGATAATTTTACGAGCACGCCACAAACTGCTGATCACTTTGAATGGAAACATCAAATTGGATAAATTCAAACTGCGTTGCAGTCCACTGATCCACAAACCTTTGATTTCATATCCCGATTGTGGAACTTTTTCCATTTCCATTCTATCCTGAGCTCCGACAAAGAGGAACTCAGCATTTGGAAAACGAGCTTTTAATTCGTTGGCAATGGAAACAGCCGGATAAATATGTCCGCCCGTTCCGCCTCCACTTAATACTATTTTAGTCAACTGCTTCATATAAGACATCTAAAGGGTTTTCGTCAGGTAACGTTTCGTTTTTATCAGTTTCCGCTTTAGCAGAACTCACACTCAATACAATTCCTATGGCTAGAAAAGTCATCCATATAGAAGTTCCTCCACTACTCAATAAAGGTAAAGTTTGACCGGTAACGGGTAGTAAATTTGTTGCAACAGCCATATTGATGATGGCTTGAATGATGATGGGAAATCCAACTCCTATAGCCAGTAAAGTAGCAAAAACCGTTTGAGCTCTTTTGGCTACTACCCATATTCTAAACAACAACCACATATAGAGTAAGATAACTGCCAAACCACCCATTAATCCATATTCTTCTACGATAATAGCAAAAATAAAATCGGAAGAAGACTGTGGTAGAAAGTTTTTTTGTACACTTTTTCCACCACCTCTACCCAAAACACCTCCGGTTGCTATAGCCATTTGAGCTTTTTCAATTTGATAACTGGCATCCGGATCAGGTTTGTTAAAATTGACAATTCTATTTTTCCATGTGTCTGTCTTTGCTCTAACTCCAGCATTCAAACTACGTCCTACAAAAACAAATAAAGTTAAAGCTATGAGTGCCATTCCAATAATCCGTAAAATAAATTTAAAAGGATAGCCAACCAATATACTCAATAAAACCACAGATAAAAACAACAGTGCAGTGGTTGAAAAATTGGAAGGTAAAATGGGCATTAATATCAAGGCCACCGGTACCCATAAAAACCAAAAGCTTTCTTTGAAATCAAATTCTTTGTCTTTTCTACGAGAAAAATAGCGGGCTACATACATCATCAATACTACACCGGCAAATGTTGAAGTTTGAAAACTCACTCCTATAATAGGAATTTCTATCCATCGAGCTGCAGTAGCTCCCGCAATAGTCGTTCCTTTTGAAAGTGTATATACCAATAATAAAAATACAACCGGCAATAAAAACACCGAACTACCACTAAAATAGCGATAGGGTATTTTATGAACATAATAGAGTAAAATAAAACCCAATAACAATATGAGAACGTGTTTGATTAGGAATCCGGTAGTGGAACCGGTTCCGATGACATTGGCCAGATTGGAACTGGCACTGTACATAGGCAAAAAAGAAAATGCGGCGAGCAGTAAAAATGCACCCCAAATTCCTCGATCACCTCGTATGTCATTCAAAAGTTCTCTCATAAACTTATAATTTCAGAACGGCTTCTTTAAATTGGTTACCTCTGTCTTCATAATTTTTAAACAAATCAAAACTGGCACAAGCAGGTGACAATAAAACATTATCGCCTTTTTCAGCCAATTTGAAGGCAACCTTAACAGCTTCTTCGGCTCCTTGTGTTTCCACTATGATGGGCATGACGTTTTGGAAAGTTTCGATAATTTTGGAATTATCTACACCCAAACAAACGATGGCTTTGACTTTTTCGCGTACTAAAGGCATCAATTCCATATAATCATTTCCTTTGTCTTCTCCACCGACAATCCAGACGGTAGGTTGTCTCATACTACCTAAAGCATAAAAAACCGAATTGATATTGGTTGCTTTGGAATCATTGATAAATTGAACGCCGCGAATAGTCAGAACTTTTTCCAAACGATGTGGAGCGCCTTCAAAATCTTCCATGCTTTCGCGAATGGTTTCATTTCTCACCTTTTTCAAAGTGGCTGACATCGATGCTGCCATCGCATTTTTCACGTTGTGATTTCCTTGAACTGCAAATGATGCTATACTCATGTTAAATTGTGTGTTATCTGTTTTAATAATTACTTCGTCGTTTTCTACATACGCCCCAAAGTCAAATTTTTGGGTCAATGAAAAGGGAACTAATTGCGCCCTGGTTTTGTGATTTTTGAGCCATGTTGTGATGACTTCATCATCGGCATCGTATATTAAATAATCCTGCTCTGTTTGATTCATGGTGATTCTAAATTTGGAATTGACATAATTCTCAAATTTGTAATCATACCGATCCAAATGATCGGGTGTAATATTGGTCAAAATGGCGATGTGAGGTGCAAATTTTACAATGCCATCCAATTGGAAACTGCTCAATTCCAATACATAATAATCATGTTTGTTTTGCGCTACCAATGCCGCAAAACTTTCACCTATATTCCCACCTTCTGCTACGTTGAATCCGGCTTTTTGCAAGATGTGATACAACATCATGGTGGTAGTGGTCTTTCCATTGGAACCTGTGATCCCCAAAATAGTTGCCTGGGTATATTGGGCAGCAAATTCAATTTCAGATATAACCGGAATACCTTTTTCCTTGAGTTGTTTAACCAAAGGAACTTTATCGGGAATACCGGGGCTTTTCATGACCCAATCGGCTTTCAGAATGCGTTCAACATCATGTGATCCTTCTTCAAATGGAATTTGATTTTCAATTAAAACCGCTTTGTATTTTTCTTTAATTTCAGACTTATCCGATACGAAAACCTCATACCCTTTTTGGATAGCCAAAAGCGCTGTTCCTACGCCGCTTTCACCAGCTCCCAGGATTACTATGTATGGTTTTTTGGACATAAATTGAACTTTAGAAAATTAAATCTTGTTAAATATATTATCTGACTTTCAAGGTAACAATGGTGATTACAGCCAACAAAATGCCCACAATCCAAAACCGAGTAACGATTTTACTTTCGTGGTATCCCACTTTTTGATAATGATGGTGTAAAGGCGACATTTTGAAAATACGACGACCTTCACCAAATCGTTTTTTGGTGTATTTGAAGTAAGAAACCTGCATGATTACCGATAGATTTTCCATTAAAAATACACCTGCCAAAATGGGAATCAATAATTCTTTTCGGACGGCAATAGCCAAAACTGCTATGATTCCACCGATAGTTAAACTTCCCGTATCACCCATAAAAACTTGAGCGGGATAAGCATTGTACCATAAAAATCCGATTAATCCACCTGCAAAAGCACTAACATATACTGTCATTTCTCCAGAATTCGGAATGTACATGACATCCAGATAATCGGCAAAAATGATATTCCCCGAAATCCAAGTAAAAATCCCGAGTGTCACGACGATTATTGCGGAAGAACCCGCTGCCAATCCATCAATGCCATCGGTGAGATTGGCTCCATTTGATACTGCTGTGATGATAAAAATGACCAATGGAATAAAAATCAACCAAGCGTATTTTTGATAATCCTCTCCTATAAATTTGACCAAATAAGCATAATCCAATTGGTTTCCTTTGATAAATGGCAAAGTAGTTTTCACCGACTTTTCGGCTGCCCCAAAAACCGGAGCATTGGAAACCGTATTTTCAATTTGTACTTTCGATTTAGGAAGCTCTTGTTTCATGGTAACGCCTGGGTGAAAAAAAAGCATATACCCTACAATTAAGCCTAATCCAATCTGACCCATGATTTTGAATCTACCTTTTAATCCTTCTTTGTCTTTCTTATAGATTTTGATATAATCATCGGCAAATCCAATCAAACCCATCCAAACCGTCGTGATTAATAACAAAATGATGTATATATTGTCTAATTTGGCAAATAATAATACGGGTAATAAAGTGGCCAAGATGATGATGATTCCACCCATAGTTGGAGTACCGGCTTTTTCAATTTGACCTTGTAATCCTAAATCACGAACCGATTCCCCAATTTGTTTGCGACGCAAGTATTTGATGATTTTTTTACCATAAACTGTTGATAAAACCAATGAAAACACGAATGCCATAGCCGACCTAAAAGTGATGAAGCGAAACAGTCCTGCTCCTACCACATCAAAGGTTTTATCCAGATAATCAAATAAATAGTACAACATAATTGGATAGAGGTTTTAATTTAAATTATGATTGAGAGCAGTTTATAAAGTATAAAGTTTGTAAAGCTAAAAGCATAAACGACTGATATTTAATACTTAAGATAAAATCTGTCAAATTTTCTAAATGACTAATATTCAATACTTTAACTTTATTAACTTTCAACTTTATAACTATTAAAACTGAACTCATGATTGTTAAATGAATATTTCTTTGGCGATTTTAAAATCGTCAAAATCGTATTTTACTCCTTTTATTTCTTGATACGTTTCATGACCTTTACCTGCTATCAAAACAATATCACCTTTTCTCACCATTTTTCCGGCGGCTTTAATAGCTTCTTTGCGATCGAGAATTGAAAGTGTTTTTCTATTGTTTTCGGGAGAAACTCCAGCTTCCATTTCTTCTATGATAGCTTTCGGGTCTTCCGAACGTGGATTGTCGGAAGTGAAAATGGCGGTAGTGCTCAACTGAGAAGCAATGTGTGCCATTTTAGGTCTTTTGGTCTTGTCTCTATCGCCTCCACATCCTACAATGGTAATCAGGTTTTCATTTCCGGTTCTGATTTCGTTGAGTGTTTGCAATACATTTACCAACGCATCGGGTGTATGTGCATAATCTACTATGGTGGTTATCCCTTCATTGGATATGAAAAATTGAAAACGACCACTCACGCTTTCCAAATCACTGATGATTCGTAAAATTTCTAAGGATTCCAATCCCAGTTCGCTAGCAATTCCATAAATCGCCAGTATATTGTAAGCATTGAAATTTCCAATGAGTTTGGTGTATACTTCGTGTCCGTTGATTTGTAAAATCAACCCTTCCAAACGGTTTTCCAACACTTTAGCTTTGTAATCGGCTAGGGTTTTTAAAGCATAGGTTTTTTTGATTGCCCGCGTATTTTGCAACATAACGCTTCCGTTTTTATCATCGATATTGGACAAGGCAAAAGCATCAGCAGGCAAAGTGTCAAAAAATGATTTCTTCACATCTCGGTATTCTGCAAATGTTTTGTGATAATCCAAATGATCATGTGTCAAATTGGTGAAAACGCCACCTGCAAAGTGCAAAGATTCGGTTCTTTTTTGGTGAATACCATGTGAACTGACTTCCATAAAACAATGACTCACGCCATCAGCTACCATTTCTGAAAGAAACCTATTCAAGGTGAGTGCATCGGGTGTGGTATGGGATGTAGGATAATCGGAATTGCCGATTTTAATGACTACGGTGGAAATCAATCCAGCATGAAAACCCGCTTTTTGAAATAATGCATGCGAAAGAGTTGCCAAAGTAGTTTTTCCATTGGTACCGGTTATCCCAATTAACTTCAAATGTTGTGACGGATTGCCATAAAAATTAGCAGCCAAAAACGACAAAGCTCTATTGCTATCTGAGGTAAGTATAAAGGTGATATCAGCAGGAATTTCATTGGGAAGTTCCTCACATATCACAGCCGAAGCACCCATTTCAATAGCCTTACTGATGTATAAATGCCCATCGGTCAAAGTTCCTTTTTGCGCTACAAATAAAGTATGGGCGACTATTTTTCTGGAATCAAAGGTTATTTGCTTGATTTCCATATCTGTAGCACCTGTGATTTGTACCACGGGAACATGTGTCAATATGTCTTTTAAAGTTGGCATTAATAAAGTGTTAGATAAATGGTATTTCCTTTTTGAATAGAACTTCCTGCTAAAACAGATTGCGAAACAACGCTTCCGGTTCCTTGAATCTGAACTCTCAAACCCATATTTTCTAATAAACTGATAGCATCCATGCCTGGCATTCCTGAAACATTGGGCATGATTGCAGTTTTAGTTTGTTGAAATGTATAAGCTTCATAATTTTTGTCCAGAGCCTTGTATGTGTAAGAACCTTTTTTAACCTTGTTTACAGTTGGTGTTGCAGCATATATTTTATGCGCTATTTTTTGAAAAACCGGTGCAGCAACCGTACTTCCATAATAACCGTCAATAGGTCTATGAACCACTACTATACAGGAATATCTAGGATTTTCATATGGAAAAAATCCGGCAAATGACGAAATGTAATACATGTCATTGGTCCAATAATTGGCCTGACAAGTACCGGTTTTACCTGCCAAAGAATAATTGGGTGTATAGATAATAGCTGCAGTACCTCTTTTCACCGTATTCATCATAATGGCTTTGAGTTTTGAAAGCGTTTCTTGAGAGGCTATCTTGGGATTGATGATTTCAGTTGGATAAACTATGGCACCTTTTTTATTGTTTTGATAGGATACTTCTTTGACAAATTTGGGTCTTACCATAATACCATCATTGGCAATGGCATTGTAAAAAGTGAGTGTTTGCAAAGGAGTCAATTGAACACCGTAACCAAAAGACATCCAAGCTAGGGAAGTGCCATTCCAACTCTTTGTTCCCGGTGTCGGTATGATAGGTGCGCCTTCACCCTTAATAGGTACTCCGAGTTTTTGATCCAATCCCAATCTTTTCAAACCATCGACAAATTTTTTGGGATTATCTTTGTAATTGTCATATATCAACTTGGAGATACCCACATTGGAGGATACTTCCAAAGAACGGGCTGCTGAAATTTTGCCATATCCCTTGTGATTGGAATCGGTGATGTGTTTTCCATACAATTCCCAAGCACCACCTTCCGTATCTACTACAGTAGAAGTGTCAATCACTTTATCTTCCAGTGCGACCAACATACTGGCAATTTTAAAGGTAGAACCCGGTTCATGTGATTCATAAACTGCATAATTACGACTTTCATAATAGGAACCATCAGCTGCTCGTCCTAGATTGACAATGGCTTTGATTTCACCTGTTTTAACTTCCATCAAAACGGCAGTTCCGTGTTCAGCTTGGTGTTTCACCAATTGTTCCAAAAGTGCATTGTGGGCAATATCCTGCATATTCACATCGATGGTGGTAATGATATCCTTACCATCTTGCGGTTCTATTTCATTGGCATCGTTGATGGGTTTCCACTGACCTTTGGCAATTTTTTGCTTCAAACGCAAACCATTTTTACCTCTCAATTCAGCAGCAAAAGCTCCTTCAATACCCGGCATGCCTCTGTAATCATCATATCCAATGGTACGTTGCGCTACTTTTCCCAAAGGATGTTCGCGAACGGTATTTTGAATGGTAATAAATCCTCCTTTATTGGCTCCCAGATTGAAAATTGGAAAAGATTTTATGGTTTGGTATTCGGGATAATTTAAATTTTTAGCGATAAACAAGTATCGGTTTTTTTCACTGATTGCTTGGTGAATACGTTTTTGATAATATTCGGGAGTTTCTCCTAAAAAACGAGCCAATTTCTTACTTAACGGCACTACACTATCTCTAAGTATTTCAGCATCAACGGTCACAACATCCATTCTCACCTCATATCGAAACATGGACGTGGCTAACAAACTTCCATCGGCAGCATATACATTTCCTTTATTGGCGTAAATGGTATCGATTTTTTCAGTGATGCTCACAGACATATCCTGATATTTTTTACCATCTTTCACCTGAATCACCACAATGCGAACCGCTATTATTGCTAGAAAAAGCAACAAAACACCGGTAAGGATGCCGGCTCTTTTGATGATATTTTCTGGTTGGATGGACATTTTGAATATTGATTTTAGAATTTAGATTTTAGAATTTAGATTTTTAGGAAAAAACGTGGTTTGTGTGTTTGTTGAGAATTGTTTGTTTTTTTAGGGTGTATTGGGATCCACTTCTCTAATGATTTGAGGTGGTTTATCGGCTGGATGCAAACCCATTTCTTTCACTTTCTCGACGACTGTTGTTTCCAATTTTAATATCATGGATTTGGATCTCAATGCTATGTACTCGGCTCTCAATTCATTTTCCTGTTTTTTGAGTTGGGAAATTTTAATCACCTTTTCATCAGTAATGTGTGCACTTCTAATCATCAAAATCAACAAGACAATCACAAACAAAATCATCCTCCAATTTTTAAACGCTTCCTCATTGAGCAAGTATTCACCTTTGATGAATTTGGTTATGTTTTGTTGGAAGTTACTCATTGGGGAATTGGGTTATTGGGATTTTAGATTTTAGATTTTAGATTTTAGATTTTAGATTGGGTTATTGGGATTTAAGATTTGGTTATTGGGTTATTTGGAATTTAGTTATTGAGTTATTGGAATTTATAATTTTGATATTTTTACTTTTATACGGTTTTAGGTTTCTTGGCGATTCTGAGTTTGGCACTTCGGGCTCGGCTATTGGTTTTGATTTCAGCTGCATTAGGGACTATCATGTTTCCAACTTTATGCAATGGCACTTCGAAATTGCCATATATATCTCGTTCGGGTTCACCGCTAAACATCCCATTTCTAATAAATCTCTTGACCAATCTATCTTCCAATGAATGATAACTGATGACGCTCAATCTTCCTTCTTCAGCCAGTAATTCAGGGACTTGCAACAAAAAATCTTTCAACACTTCCAATTCCTGATTCACTTCGATCCGAATCGCTTGAAAAACCTGTGCTAAAACTTTGTTCTCTCTACCCTTTGGCATAAAAGCTTGAATCACTTTTTTCAAATCGGCTGTGGTTTCAATGGGTTTTACAGCACGTTCTATCCCTATTTTTTTAGACATGGCTTTCGCCTGATTCAGTTCCCCGTATTCACTCAAGACCGTTTCGAGTTGAGATTCCTCGTATTTATTGACCACTTCATAAGCCGATAGAGTGCTTTCCGGATTCATTCGCATATCGAGTTTGCCTTCAAAACGGGTTGAAAAACCTCTTTCAGCTGCATCAAATTGATGTGATGAAACGCCCAAATCGGCTAGAATACCATCTACTTTTTGAATGCCATGTAATCTCAGAAAGCGTTTGATGTAGCGGAAGTTTTCCGGAATCAAAACAAATCTGGCATCGTCTATTTGATTGATCAATGCATCTGGATCGGTGTCAAATGCAAAGAGTTTTCCCGATTGACCCAATTGATTTAAAATGGCTTTGGAATGTCCACCTCCACCAAAGGTAACGTCCACGTATATGCCGTCGGGTTTGATATTCAAACCTGATACACTTTCATTTAAAAGAACGGGATTATGATATGTCATCGGTTTGGTCATCTTGATTTCCCATTACTTCTTCTGCCAAATCGGCAAAATCATTGATTGCATCATTAACAGCCTTTTCATATTTGGTTTTGTCCCAAATCTCAATAATATTAACTGCCGATGACAAGACTAAGTCCTTGCCGATTCCGGCAAAACTCATTAAATCTCTAGGGATAAGAATGCGACCATTGGTATCCATCTCAACCACTTTGACACCAGCGGTAAACAAACGGATAAAATCATTATTCTTTTTTCTGAAACGATTGAGTTTATTGACTTTCAGCATCATGGCATTCCATTCGGCCATGGGATACAACTCCAAACATTCCTGAAAAACAGAACGTTTTAAAATAAAACCCTCTTGTAATACAGGAGCCAACTGCTTCTTCAACGGAGCAGCCACCATCAGACGACCTTTGTCATCTGCCTTACACTCATATGTACCAATTAGGTTGATCATTTACTTTTGAATTGAAGGTGGAGAAAAGAGCTATATCATACAGAATAGGCTACTAGATTTCTCCAAATCCTTATTTTCAGATTAATAAGGCAAATTTATAAAATATTTTCCCACATTTTACCACAATCTACCACATTGTTAATAACTTTTTCCACTTTATTCCCATTTGATAACCTTTAACAAAAATGATTATGCTACCAATTTTGCCTATTTATTCCAATTATTTTAACTATTTTTGCGTTTTAAGAAGTGGGGTTATCGGTTAATTTTACAACCTAAAGCATTGATTTATATCTAAATACCATTTTCTTAATTTGTTTAACCAACCTATAAATCTGATAGGCATTTATACAATTTTCAATCTCTTGGGATAGTCAAATGTGTGAAGTGCTTACAAAAACCGTAAATTCAACCGATTGAATCAAATGAAGCCAACATTAAAAATAGAAGGGGAATACAGATATTGGGAACAGGGCGAAGGTCAGCCTATCATCGTGTTACACGGTTTGATGGGAGATTTGAGCAATTTTGACAGCCTTTTCAAATATTTTTCAGAAAATGGCTATAAAGTAATCATCCCTCAATTACCACTTTACACCTTACCCATTTTAAAAACCAATGTTAAAAATTTAGCCAAGTTTGTCAGAGATTTTTTAGATTTCAAACAAATTAATAAAGCTGTTTTATTAGGAAATTCTCTAGGCGGACACGTAGCTTTATATTTTACAAAGTACTCTCAAAGGTATGTCAAAGCATTGGTACTGACCGGAAGCTCAGGATTGTATGAAAAATCATTGGGAAGTACTTATCCCAAAAGAGGAGATCGTGAGTACATTCGCAATAAGATTTCAGAAGTATTCTACGATCCGGCTGTTACAACTGATGAATTGGTTGACACCATCATGGATACCATCAGTGATCGCATGAAAGTGATCAAAATTTTGGCTCTTGCCAAAAGCGCTATTCGACACAATATGGCAGAAGATTTACCGGCGATGAATGTTCCTGCCTGCATCATTTGGGGTC
>Ga0209573_1005017_pt1 | contig 12393 bp, 8 predicted proteins | sample TNRBio252014_DNA_FD_185870 | JGI IMG/M metagenome (GOLD analysis project Ga0209573, IMG submission 185870) | Wastewater treatment Type I Accumulibacter community from EBPR Bioreactor in Madison, WI, USA - TNR Reactor_6/25/2014_ DNA (SPAdes)... | ecosystem: Engineered > Bioreactor > EBPR >...
TCTCCGGCCGAAATGCTCGCAGCATTTCTTTCATCCTGGGGAGATCGAGACCCCGATCCAATGATGGATTGGCTCCTCTCCCAGGATCTGGAGTCCCTTGGATCGGACCTTGTCCGACAAGCTCTTTTGCCCCTCGCATCCGCCGACCCGAAAGGCTTTCTTGAGAAATTGACTCCTTCCCTATCGAAGCAACCGGCCCTGCGGGAATCGGCGGGTCAGGCGTGGTGGGGCTGGATTGCCATGGATGGAGGAGAAACCGGTGCGATCGAGTGGCTCGGTGAAAATGTGGCTTCCGCATCGGATTTTCTTCAGGGATTCGTGGCCAGCGTCTATTCCCGTTCTGTAGACTGGTCACCACAACGCACCGAGCGCATTCTCGCCACGCTGGGAACCTTGCCCCAAAATGACGAATTCAATTCGTTCTCCCACGGGTTTCTCGCGATCCTATCAAATCACCAACCCAAGCTCGTACTAGACTACGCGATGGATCGATTGCCACTCGGCTCACGCACCGACCAAACAATCGCGGGCGCGGTAGGTCACTGGGCAAAATCTGATCCAGAGTCCGCGATCCGCTGGAGCCTCGAAAACCTTGAATCCCCTGGGTCCAAATCCACTGCCGTCCGGTTCGCCATCTCCAGTTGGGGAGAAAAGGATCCTCACGCAGCCGCAGCGATGGTTCTAACCTTACCCGAAAAGGAACGGGGGAATGCTTTCTGGAGTTTGGGACTTCAATGGGCGGAACAGGATCCCGAGGGAGTCATTTCCTTCCTCAAGAACTCTCCAGACCCCACTGTTATTTCCTCGCTGACGGAGAATTCTTTTCGTCGTTTCTCCGAGGTCCATCAGGGCGGCGACTACGTCGGCGAAGCGCTCGCGATGCCTCCGGGGAAAATGCGTCACGATGCGGTGCGGGGCCTCTTCAGCGGATGGGCGCTTTCGGATACCACGGGCGGTGTTGCCGCGATGGAAAAAATCCCGGAAGGAACACTCCGCGATGCGGCGATTCAGGGCTTCAACGGTTTTGCGATACGCAGTGATCCCAAGCTGGCGATCGATCTCGCGACCAAAATTTCCGTCCCCGCGACCCGCGAACGGGAGCTCCTCAACCGGGCACGTTCCTGGCTGAAGGAGGATCGAGCATCGGCCGAAGCAAGCATCCGTGCCAACCCGGCCATTCCCGAAACGGTAAAAGCAGAGCTTTTCAAATAACCTGAAATGAGGACCACGCTTTTGAGAGGATTGTTCTACCTCGCCCTGGTGTCGGGCGGCTATGCGGCGGGCTTGCAGTGGCCACATGATCAGGTCGTCTCGAATCTTGAGGACGGCTCTGATTCGAATTCCACTGTTGCCCCGATCCGGTCCACCCAGGTTGTCACGGATACCTTTGCCGAACAGCACGATCGCCTCCGCGAACTGGCGAGACAAACGCGCGGGCAGTGGGATCCCGTCGCTTTGGCAAAAGGGGTTCGCCCGGGACAGTTGGAACTCGAGCTGGAGTCGATTTTTGCTCTCGCCACCCAGGAAGATCTCGTCGCTTGGTTCGCCGGCGAAGACTCCGAAAAAGCCAATACAGCAGCGCTCAATGCTGCCTACGACCGGTATGCCGCGCTTTCTCTCGGCGAAGCCCTCGCTATCTGGTCGGATCAATTTCGCCAGACGAAAAAGGCCGAAGGCGTGTCCGGTCTCATACGGACTTGGGCCGGACTCGATCCAGTGGCGGCCGAATCGTGGGTGATGCAGTTGACCGACGTGAAGGCAAAAAACGCCGCTCTCTTCGCGCTGATGGATGAGGTCGTCGAAACCTCGCCGGATCTCGTCGAGCGGCATCTTGTCGAACTCGGAGGCGATAATCAGGAGATATTCCTGCCGATCCACCTCGCCGCCCGCCTGGCGAGAACCGTTTCCACTGACGAACTCTCCGGGCTCGCCGATCGATTTCTTGCGGAAAAGAATGACAAGTGGGAATATCAGAATCAACTGGTCGCCCTCCTCGAAGTGTGGGGGGAGCGCGACGGAACTGCGATGATGCGATGGGTGATGAGTCAGCCCCCGGGGCGATTCAAAGATCACGTATTTCCCCGCATCGCGGAGGCGCGGGCCAAGGCCGATCCCGGCGCGTTCCTCAATGAGATTGCTCCCGCACTTGCCGGGAACAAAGCAATGGGTCAGATGGCGGGACAGGCGTGGCTCAAATGGCTGGCGAAGGGCGGCGAAGAGGAACTTGCCCTGAAGTGGTTCGAGACCCACGGCGAACATCTCAGGGCTTCCGAGCGTTCCATCTGGCATGGACAAAACTGGAGTTCGGATCAGTCAATCCGAGTATTATCTCATCTCGAGGGACTGGCAGACGGAGAGATCAAAACACAGGCGACCCATGCGATCTTGAATCAGCTCTCCAGCAGTGACCCCAAATCGGCGCTGGCCTATGCCGACAACCTACCAACCGGTAACGACAAAAACTGGTTTATTGCCGGTTCCCTCAGTACTCTTGCCCGGACCGGCAAACCTTCGGAAGCGCTTTCCTGGGCCGTCGAAAAGTTGGACGCCGGACAAGGACAGAACGACGCGGTGCGTTCCGTGATGAGTTCCTGGGCCGATGTCAATCCCATCGAGGCGGCGGAGCACGTGCGGACCTTGCCGGAAGGACTGCGCAAGGACGCCTACGATGGTCTGGCCTATCAATGGGCGGAGCGTGCTCCCGAACAATTGCTCGATTACCTCGCCAAGACTCCCGATCCGGCCTCCGCCACACCCTTGGCACAAAACGCGTTCTGGAGCCTCGGCTACAACCGGAGCGGAGAATCGTTCTTGCCCAAAGCCCTCGCCCTCCCGAACGAAGCCATGCGCAAGCAGGCCATCGAGGGACTCTTCGGCGGTTGGTCACGGGCCAACCTCGAATCCTCGGCCAAGGCGCTCGATACGATGGAGCGCGGAGAACTCCGCGATCTCGCCGTCGTCCAGTTCGTCGAAAACGCCCGCTGGGCCGATCGCGAAGCCGCGATGACCTGGGCCTTCGAGGTCTCGGACGCCGTCAAACAACGTGCCACGGTCCTCGATCAAGGACGCCGCTGGCTCAACGCCGACCGCGAGGCGGCGACGAAGTGGATTCAATCGAGCGAGACCTTGCCAGAGGAGTGGCGGACGGAGTTGTTGAAGGCGAAGAAGTGATTCACGTAAGCCCCCTCACGCCAACGCGCCGAAAGCGGGCTTGCCCCCTTCACCCGCCCTGCCCTAGGTTCTTCCCATGAGCCTGAACCGCTTCCTTCTCGCCGGCCTCTTTCTCGCCGCCGCTCCCCTCGCCCGCGCCGAATTCCTCGCCGGATCCGCGATCACCGATGTGACGCCGAAACAGCTCCCCGTCCTCGCCAACGGAGGCATGACGAGCCGCTCGGTCGACAAGATCAAGACGCCTGTCAGCGCACGCTCCCTCGCCTTCTCCGACGGGAAGGAGAAAATCGTCATCGTCGTCGTGGACAGTTGCATGATGGGTCGCGACCTCCTTGATCAGGCGAAGGAAATCGCGGCGGGAAAAGCAGGCATCGCGCGCGAGCGCATCCTTATCTCTGCGACCCACACCCACACCGCGCCCTCGAGCATGGGCTGTCTCGGCACCGACGCGGATCCGGTGTATTCGCCCTTCCTCGTGAAGAAACTCGTCGAGGCCATCCTCGCACCGCTCGCGAAACTCGAGCCCGCCAAGATCGGCTGGGGCGAGATCGATGCCGGCGACTACACCGCGCTGCGGCGGTGGGTGCTGCATCCGAAGTTTATCCGCGAGGATCCTTTCGGGAATCTGACGGTGCGGGCGAACATGCATGCAGCGACGAACTGGGATCAGGTCACCGGCCCAAGTGGTCCTGAGGATCCGATGCTGCAGGTGATCTCGGTGCAGACCGCGGAGGGAAAACCGCTCGGGCTGCTCGCGAATTTCTCGATGCACTACTTCGGCGACCAGGACATCAGCGCGGATTACTTCGGGCTCTTTTCGAACGGGCTTCAGGACCGACTCGATCCTGGCAAGACCGGATTTGTCGCGATGATGTCGCATGGCTGCAGCGGCGATATCTGGCGTCATGATTACGAGAAGAGTCCCGAGCGCGGCAAAGACGGGCCAACCATCGAAAGCTACTCGGCGGACATGATCGCTCTCGCGTTGAAAGCCATCGATGGCATCAACTACGAGAGTCCCTCCTCCATCTCCATGAGCGAAACGCGCATGACCCTGAACTATCGCGTGCCGGATAAACAGCGGCTCGAATGGGCACAGAAGATCGTCGCGGAGATGGGTGATCGTTTGCCCAAAACCCAGCCCGAAGTTTATGCGAAGGAGCAGATCATCCTCCACGAACGGCAGAAAACCGAGATCGTCGTCCAAGGCCTGCGCATCGGAGAACACATCGGCATCGCCACGACACCGAACGAGACCTACGCCCTGACCGGGCTCAAAATCAAAGCGGCCAGTCCCCTTCCCAAGACGATGGTGATCGAACTCGCCAATGGCGGCGACGGCTACATTCCGCCGCCGGAACAGCATCTCCTCGGCGGCTACAACACCTGGCCGGCGCGTTCGGCGGGCCTCGAGGTGAACGCCGAGCCGAAGATCGCCGAGGCCGCTGTGCAGATGCTGGAGCAGGCGAGCGGGAAGGTGCGGGAGGATCGGCGCGCGGCGGCGGGAGACGCGGCGCTGATGGCGCTGGATCTGAAACCTAAAGCCTACTGGCGTCTCGATGAGTTCGCCGGCCCGCGGGCGATCGATGCATCGCCGAACGGGATCGATGCCTTGATCGAGCCTCGCGTCTTGTTTTATCTGCCCGGGCCGAACGATGCGGCCTTTGCGAAGGGAGGGATCAACCGCAGCGTGTTTTTGGCGGGGGATCGCCTGAGCGCGAGATTCGAAGGCATGACCCAACGGAACTTCACGGTCTCGCTTTGGTTTTGGAGCGGCACTTCGGATACGGCGTTGGAAGAAACCGAGTGGATCCTTTCACGGGGCACGCCTTACGGTTCAGCCCAGATCAGCGACCAGATCGGCCTCCGCCGCGACGGGGAGGGAAACCGTGTCTTGACCTATCAAGGCCCCGGCAACCCGGACCACCCGATCGGACCGTCCGGAAAGGTCGAACGATGGAAATGGCATCACCTCGCCTTCGCCCGGGAAGGGATGGCCGGGCACGTCTTTCTCGACGGGGTTAAGCTTACGGCGATGGAGAAATCCGATTTCCCGACCGCCAACCCCGACACCTTCTTCTTCGGAGGCAGTTGCACCGGTGAAGGCAACTTCGAAGGCCGCCTCGACGAGATCGCCGTCTTCGACCGCGCCCTGAGCAAGGAGGAAATCATCGACCTTTATCGTGCCGGTGCGCCGTAGCGGAACGGGCTACCGTTCCGACCGATCGCCCAAGAGACGCCCATCAAATTCCTCACCGCCCGCCATCACGCTTGCGACCATTTACCTTCGCACCTTTCACAGGCGCAAAGCGCCTACCCTCCGATCGCCGTCCCCTTCCAGCCCATCTTGCGGTGCAAGACCCCATAGAAATCCTGATGCGGCAACGAGACGAGGGGCAGACAAAAATCCGCCTTCCGCAGATGCACTTTCGCGGGCTCATCAAGCACCGTCAGCAATTGCCCGTCGACCAAGAGTGAAAGCGAATCCCGCTGCAGCGGCGTTTCAAAGATCAGTCGGCTCGTCGCATCGACAACGAGGGGCCGGTTCGCCAAGGAGTGCGGACAGATCGGCGTGACGACAAAGACGTTCGCATCGGGCGAGACAAGTGGTCCACCGGCAGAAAGCGAATAGGCAGTCGATCCCGTCGGCGTCGAGAGGATCAGTCCATCGCCGGTGTAGCGGTTTGCGAAGACGCCGTTCACGAGCGCCTCGACGTGGATCACGCGGGAGGCTACGGCACGACAGATCGTCACTTCGTTGAGCGCGTAAAAGGTGTCGCCGACCTGGCCGTTTTGCTCGAGCTCGCCCGCGAGGAGGAGCCGTTCGCTGATCGTGTAGGTGCCGGAAACGAGCGCATCGACGAGGGCGCCGCTTTCCTCCTCCGTCGCGCAGGTGAGAAAGCCGAGCGTGCCGGTGTTGATCGCGGCGATGGGTTTCAGTTTTGCCCCCAGCTGCCGCACGACCCAGAGAAGGGTGCCGTCGCCGCCGAGCACGACGAAGAGATCGACTTGCTCTCCCAAATCCTCTAGCGGAATGCCGTCGGGCAATCCGGCAAGAGCCGCGGTCTTTTCCTCGAGCCGCACCGTCTGGCCGGCCGAGCCGAAACGGCTCACGAGATCGTGCAGCAGCGCCGCCGCGCCGGGCTTTTCGGGATTCGCGAGGATCCCTATGCGGGGTGTTTCAGCCATGCGAGGAATTCGGTGTTGCCGTCGGTGCCACTGATAGGCGACGTGACCAATCCCTGCCAGCATTTTCCGAGAGGACCGGCGACGTGGGTGCGGATCTTTTCCACCGCCTCCTCGTGCAGGGCGGGATCCCTGACAATGCCACCCTTGCCAATCTGTTCCTTCTTCAATTCGAACTGTGGCTTGATGAGGCAGATGATATCCCCGTCCGGCTTCAGGACCCCGAAAACCGGACCGAGGATCAGGGTCAGGGAAATGAAAGACACATCGATGACGACGAGATCGACCGGCTCGGGAAGATCGCCGGGCTGGAGATGGCGCAGATTGAAACCCTCCTGCGAGACGACGCGGGGATCGCTACGCAACTTCCACGCGAGCTGGTTCGTGCCGACATCGTAGGCATAGACCTTCGCCGCTCCACGTTGAAGAACGCAATCGGTGAAACCGCCGGTCGAGGCTCCCGCATCGAGCACGACCTTGCCCGCGACGTCGATGGCGAATTCATCGAGCGCCTTCTCGAGCTTGAGCCCGCCGCGGCTGACATACTTGGGCCGGTTCTTCACCTCGATGCCCGCCTCATCGTCGACCTTGAGACCCGGCTTGAGGTTGCCCTCAAGTCCTTCGACCCGCACCTCGCCCGCCAGGATGAGCCGCTTCGCCGTCTCGCGCGAATCGCAGAGACCGCGGCGAAACATCAGTTGGTCGAGTCGTTCCTTGGGCATGGGTGCGGGAGTTTACTCGGGATTGGCGCGGATGGCACGGATTTGTGTGGAACGTTTTCAACGGTTCGGATTCGTGTTCATTCGTTTCATTCGTGGTCAAACCCGTCTCCATCTGCGTCAATCTGTGGAAGCGAAGCGAATCTGCGTTCATCTGCGCTAGACTCTTCCATCGTCTTCCTTTTCCACGCAGATGCCCGCGGATTTCCGCAGATTTTCACAGATTCAAAAACTGTAACCACCGCCACCCCGCCCCCGTCTATCCCTCCCGAACGTCCCGATGTCCTTCTCCTTCCTGCGCGCCTTTCTCCGTCTCTCCGCCATTGGAGTGATCGTGATCGTGTCGGGAGTGCTTCTCTGGCGTCATTTCGACTCGGGCAAACCCGCGCCCCTGCCGGCCGCCAAACCCGATCCCGCGCTCGCAAGCGCCATCGCCAAGGTCGACGCCGCATTCCAGGCTTCATGGACCGCGGCCGCTCTCGAACCCACGCCAAAGGCCGATGCCCTCACTCTCGCCCGTCGTTTGTCGCTCGCCCTCACCGGCGCACCGCCTTCGCTCGAGGAGATCCGCCGTCTCGAAAGCCTGCCCGAAGGTGCTGATCCCGTCGCGGCCTGGCTCGATCATCTCTTCGCCGACCGCCGCAGCGCCGACTACCTCGCGGAACGTTTTGCCCGGGCCTTTGTCGGTGTCGAGACGGGTCCATTTCTTGTCTATCGCCGACGGCGACTTGTGAACTGGCTTGGCGACCAGATCGAAGCAAACCGTCCCTACGACGCGGTGGTGCGCGATCTCGTCTCGGCGGAGGGCCTCTGGACGAGCAAGCCGGAGACCAACTTTCTCACCGTGACTCTCGAGGAAGGTGACGGCAAGAAGGGACCCGATGAAATGAAACTCGCAGGACGCACCGCCCGCGCCTTCCTCGGCCTTAGTCTCGACTGCATGCAGTGCCACGATGACATGTTCGGAGACCGCTGGAAACAGGCCGACTTTCACCAGCTCGCCGCCTTTTTCGCCCAGGCGGAGCTGAATCTCACCGGCATTCACGACGATCCGAAGAAAGCCTACGAGACACGCTACCTTGGCGAGACGGCTTCGGTGAAAGTTCCAGCGGTGGTGCCCTATGGTTCCGGGTTTATCGGAAAGGGCGGATCGCGCCGCGAGCAACTCGCCCGGTGGATCACACATCCTGACAATACCCCCTTCGCCCGCGCCGCAGTGAACCGGACCTGGGCGGTCCTCTTCGGCAAGCCGCTCGTCGATCCGGTCGACAACCTGCCCATTGACGGCCCCTTCCCCGCCGGACTCGAGGAGCTCGCCCGCGAGTTCACCGCCAGCGGGTATGATCTGCGCCACCTCGTCCGTCTCATCGCCCTGTCCGAACCTTTCCGCCGCGAGAGCCGCTCGGCTGATCCTGACAAACCCACCACGACGGAGCAGGAAGCCGCCTGGGCCGCCTTTCCCCTGACGCCCCTGCGTCCCGAGCAGGTCGCCGGATCGGTGATCCAATCCACCACCCTGAAAGCGCTCGACAGCAACACCCACATCCTCCAGAAGCTCCGCCGCTTCGGCGAGACGCAGGATTTCGTGAAACGCTATGGCGACCCGGGAGAAGAGGAATTCGCGGGCGAGTCGGGCACTATCCCGCAGAGGCTTCTCCTCATGAACGGGAAGCTCGTCCGCGAGCGCACCGAACCGAATCCGGTGATGAACAGCTCGACGCGAATCTCCAAATACTCCCCGTCGGACGAGACCGCGGTGAAGGCTGCATTTCTCGCCTCTCTGACTCGTTATCCGGCGCCGACCGAGCTCGATCACTTTGTCGGCGGCCTTGCCGGAACCAAAGGCGATGCCCGCGACCAAGCCTTTGCCGATCTCTGCTGGACCCTGATCAACACCACCGAGTTTTCGTGGAACCGATGAACGAATTTCCCCTGCCCGACTGCGGCTCTCCCGACCACTTCCAAACGTGGTCGCGACGCCGCCTTCTCAAAAGCTCCGCCCTCGCCGGACTGGGTTGGCTCACGCCCGTGGCGCAACAGCTCGCCCGCGGCGCGGAAGCGACGGGCAAACGACCGAAATCGGTCATCGTGCTGTGGATGGAGGGAGGGATCAGCCAGCTCGAGAGTTTCGATCCCCATCCCGGCAGTGCCATCGCCTACGGCAGCAAGGCCATCGCGACCGCCGCGAAGGGCGTCTCCTTTGGCACGGGACTGCCTCTCACCGCCGAATTGGCGAACGACTTTTCCGTGCTCCGTTCGGTGACCAGCAAAGAGGGCGACCACTCGCGCGCGACCTACAATGTGAAGACGGGCTACCGTCCCTTCCCCAACCTTGTCCATCCTTCGATCGGCTCGATCATTTGTCATGGCCTGCCCGATCCGGAAGGAGCGATCCTCGACCTGCCCTCTCACATTTCCATTCTCCCCGGTGGCTTTCCGGCGCGCGGCGGTTACCTCGGGGCGCGCTACGACGCATTCCAGACGGGAGACCCAGTGCAACCGATCCCCGATGTCCGCCCGCTCGCGGCCGGGGATCGCCAGCAAAAGCGTCTCGAATCGCTCGCGGTGCTCGAGCAGTCCTTCGCTGCGGGACGGCTCGCCAATCTCGAAAGCGAACGCACCCTGCACCGCATCTCGGTGGAGCGCGCCCAGCGGCTCATGTCGTCCGAGCAGCTCGCGGCCTTCGATGTCAGCGGCGTGCCGAAAGCCGAGCGCGAGGCCTATGGCGACTCGGCCTTCGGTCGTGGCTGCCTCGCTGCGATCCGCCTGATCGAGGCCGGAGTCCGCTGTGTCGAGGTGACCCTGCGCGGCTGGGACACCCATCTCAACAACGCCGAAGGCCAGGCCACCCAGCTCGCGCTCCTCGATCCGGCCCTTGCCGCTCTCATCCGCGGACTGAAGGAACGCGATCTCTACGACGACACCCTCCTTCTCGTCGCGACCGAATTCGGTCGCACCCCGAAGCAGAACCTCACCGAAGGACGCGACCACTGGCCGCACGGATTCAGTGTTTTGTTAGGCGGAGGAGGTCTCCGTGGCGGACTCGCCGTAGGTGAAACCGATCCCTCGGGGGAAAAGCAGGAGCCCGGCCGCCCCATCCGCGTCGAGGATGTGCACGCCACGATCCTGCGCCGCCTCGGCATCGACACGAGCGAGGAAATCACGACCCCGATCGGCCGCCCCATCAAGGTGAGCGAGGGGCGCGTGATCCAAGAGCTGGTGTGAAGGATCGCGGATACGGCTTCAAGGAGCGGGGCCGCCCCCGGACCCGAACATCTGGTTCCACCGAAGACGGGGGCGAGGGCGCCCCCCGCTCCTTGTTGAATCAATCCAGCACCTTGATCTTCACATTGCGGAAGGAGACGACGTTGCCGTGATCCTGGAGGCAGATGAAGCCCTTGGTCGGTTTGCCGAATTGGGGGAATTTCGAGAACTTGCTCGCCGCGACCTTCGCGTCCCAGTCGGCCGAGCCCTTCACGTATTCGACATACTTGGTGCCGTTCATGGTGTGGACGCACTTCTCCGGCGAAATGACGATGTGGATCGTGTTCCACTCGCCGACGGGTTTGGTCGCATCGACGGTGGGCGCGTAGAGCTGGTAGAGCCAGCCTGCCTTCTGCGGATCGTGGCCGTCGACGTTGTCTTGGATCTGGATCTCCGGACCGGTGCGCCAGGGGGTGTCTTCCTCTTCGGTGACGTGATACATGAGGCCGCTGTTGCCGCCCTTGGTGATCTTGTAGTCGAGCTTCAGTTCGAAAGCGCCGTAGGTTTCCTTCGTGATGATGTCGCCGCCGCCCTTTTCGGTGAGGGTGAAGACGCCGTCGGCGATCTTCCATTTGTCGCTGAGCCCGTCCTTCTTGAAGTTGCGCCACTGGGCGAGGTCCTTGCCATCGAAGAGGAGCTTCCACCCTTCGGCTTTTTCGGCATCGGTCAGGCTGTTGGGCTCCTCGGCGTGGAGGACGAGGGAAGCGGCGAAAAGCGGGGCGAGCAGCAGCAGCGGGAGTTTCATAGGCGGGAGATTTATCACGCGGCGGCTCCCTCGGCAAGCCCCGTAAACGCCGCGATCAATGGGCTTCGACGGGGATTGACTCGGAAATCGCTTCGACTAGGATCGGAAAAACGCCTATGTCCACCAAGCCCCTTATCGCCATCATCGACTGGATCCAGTCACCCCAGGGAGATGCCGAATCTTCGATCGAATGCTCCGTAATCGGCGAGGCGGCCGAGGTTCGCCGTTACCTTTGCGAGGGCGACGCGGATTTCAATGACGAGATCCGCGGGGCCGACGCCCTCATCGTCTGGCACAATGCCCCTGTCACCGCCGACGGTCTTTCCCGTCTGCGGAACTGCCGCGCCATCATCCGCAATGGGGTGGGCTTTGATTCGGTCGATGTCGCCGCGGCGGCCCGTCATGGCATCGCGGTCTGCAACGTGCCCGACTACGGCACCGAGGAAGTCGCCGATCACGCCATCGCCCTCGCCATGGCCCTGTGCCGGCAGCTCTTCCCGCTCGATGCAGAGGCCAAGCGGCTCGCATGGGCCATCGAGGTGGGCCCGCGGCTGAGACGACTCCGCGAACTCACCTTCGGCATCGTCGGACTCGGACGCATCGGCACGGCCACGGCTCTGCGGGCCAAGGCGCTAGGATTCCGCGTGATCTTCCACGATCCCTATCTCTCGAACGGCTCGGACAAGGCGATCGGGATCACCCGCTGCCGCAGCCTCGACGAGTTGCTCGATCAATGTGACGTGCTCTCGCTGCATTGCCCCTTGAATGACGAGACCCGCCACCTCATCGATGAGCGCGAACTGGCCCGGCTCAAGCCCGGAGCGTTTGTCGTGAATACCGCCCGTGGCGCGGTGATCCGCAAGGACGCCATTCTCGCCGCGCTGCGTTCGGGCCATCTCGGCGGTGCCGGACTCGATGTCGTGGAGGATGAGCCGCTCCGCACGCAGGAGGAAGCGGCGACCCCGAATCTGATCGTCACCTGTCACGCCGCGTTCTGCAGCGTCGAATCGAAGATCGAAATGCGCTCGACCTCGGCCCGGATCGCCCTCGCCGCCGTCACCGGAGCCCCTCTTGAGAATGTCGTGAACGGCATCGCCTGAAACGCAACACTCCGCCGCCCGCGATTTGGCGGAGCGACGGAGTGGTCTGAATCAACCGGAGTCCGGAAGCAGATCACGCCTCCGGAGATTTTTCTCCCTCGGAACGAGGTTTGTCACCATCGCGGGGGCCACCTTCGGAACGAGGTTTGTCGCCATCGCGGGGACCACCTTCGGGACGGGGTTTGTCGCCATCGCGAGGGCCACCTTC
>Ga0209573_1005018_pt1 | contig 12382 bp, 9 predicted proteins | sample TNRBio252014_DNA_FD_185870 | JGI IMG/M metagenome (GOLD analysis project Ga0209573, IMG submission 185870) | Wastewater treatment Type I Accumulibacter community from EBPR Bioreactor in Madison, WI, USA - TNR Reactor_6/25/2014_ DNA (SPAdes)... | ecosystem: Engineered > Bioreactor > EBPR >...
CCCAGCCGCCGCCCCGGTTGCCCCAGCCGCCGCCCCGGTTATACCAACTGCCGCCCCGGTTGCCCCAGCCGCTGCCTCGATAGTACGAATCACGCTCTCCAGGCGGGACAACCATGCCACCCCCTCCGTTGTACCATGCCTCGGCTGGTTCGGAAGTGGTTAACGCGCCACCCACCACGACTCCGCCGATCACTGCCTGCGACCACTTGCCCAAACTGCGCAGAAACTCGCGGCGCTCTTCCTGGGTTGGTTCCTCATCCAAGGGGGCTGGCGTCGTGTCGTAGAGTTGTTTGCCATCTTGGTCAGTCATTTCGATTCTCCTCTAATTTCATCTCTGGATTGATTCACGAACAAGCCGCGCGGAAGCTCGCATTAGTCCTTAATCGCGGGTGGCGCGCGGTTGCCACCCGCTACACGACCATTGAGCATGTTTCGGCAGCCGCGAGCCGATAGCCTCCATTCCGGCGTTTTATTCCACGTGGAATATTTTGGGAAAGCCATGGGATCGGGATGGTCAGGCGGCCACGCCGCGCGCCGCCACCGCCGCGCGCGCCAGTTCCATCGCCGCCCGTTCCATCCGCCCGAACAGGTTCTTGTACAACTCACAGTAGGGATCCTTCTCGAATAAGGAGCCGTGGACGGTATAAGTTCGCACCGGGCAGCCGCCATGGCACAGCGACAGATAGTCGCAACTCAGGCAGTCGCGCTGGATGAGCTGGACGGGCCGCTCGTTGAACTTCCTGCGTGCCGGGCTGGTTTTCAGCAATTCCCCGAGGCTGTCGCACTCGAGGATGTTGCCGTAGTGGTAATCGGGGTAGCTGGTGACCCAGCAGTCGCATTGCGCCACGTAACCCCGGGCGTCGATCGAGACCAGGGCGTTGGCGCAGTTGTCGCCCCAGATGCAGGGCAGGGTGGTCGGCTCGTGGCTGAAATGCTGGAGCAGGGCGTCGAACGGACCGAGCCGCACGCCATGGCGATAGCCGCGCTCCAGCCAGACGTCGGCCAGATCGGTATAGAAGCGGCTCAGTTTTTCCACTTCCGCCACCGGCAATTCCTTCTTGGCGGCCGTCGCCTCGCCGCCCGGAAACGGGGTGTTGACCTGAAACTCGGTGATGCCAAGCTCGTCCGCGAAATAAGCGTAAAACCGCTCGGCGCCGATCTCCAGCGTGGCCCGGTTGGGCACGGCGATGACTTGCACCTCGATGCCGGCCGCTCGCGCTTCCCGCACCCGCCGGCCCCAGATTTCGTTGTAGCTGTCCGGTTCCTGTCCCAGCAGCTTGCGGTGCAGGTTGGGATAATCCAGCGAGGTGCCGATGGAGTTGCCGAACATTTCGGCCACAACCTTGTTCCAGCGGGAACTGTAGGCCAGCATGTTGCTTTGCAGACTGTGGAAAACCTGCTTGCCGCGCGGCTCGGCCTCGCGCTGGATCAAATCGTTGGCCTGCTCGTACCAGCTTGGCGGCAGCAGCATCGCCTCGCCGCCCTGCCAGTAGATGGTCAGCGAGGCCAGCGATTTTTCCACCATGTAGTCCAGCACCTTGCGGATCATCTCGCCCAAGCGGTCGAGCGTCAGCCGATCGGCCGTCTTGTTCTCGAAGCAGTATTCGCAGTCGGCGTTGCATTGCAGGGTGGACAGCAGGATCAGCGACAAATGGCTTTTCATGAGAGCGGCAACCTTTAGCCTTTGGTCTTTGGCCTTTAGCCTTTAAACTTTAAACTCTAAATCTTGATCGAGGAACGAATTATGAAATTATGGCTGAATGTTGCCTTAACCGCCGTACTGGGCTTGGGGACTGGCGCCTGCACCGTCGTCACCGATCCCAGTTCCGGTTCCAGCGCCACGACCGGCGGTTCAAGCAGCGCCGCGTTCATGAATCGCCAGCAGCAGACCGCCGAGTTCGCCAAGGTCAATCTGGAGCAGTTGCGCAACGACATGGCGGCCGGTCAGGGCGAATACCTCGCCTCGCTGGCGGCGCTGCTGGAGATCGAACCCAGCCGCCAGCCGGCGTTCTTCGCTTTCACCCAGGACAAGTTCGCCGTGCTGTTCCCGAACGACCGGACCACCGCCGTCGAAATGCTGGCGACGCTGGAGCGGGAGATGCGGGCCGATCCCCGATTTGGCCAGCGGCTGACCTCGAACTGAACCATCTATCGTTCCGCTCCCACGCCTGATTGGCGTCCTGCTGCTCGGTCTTTTGATCGGGGCGGCGGACGCCCGCGCCGACGCTCGCTATCTCGCCGAACTGCTGGACCGCGCCGAGGCCGCCGGTCTGGCGGAGCGGCGCGAGTGGCGAACGCTGCTGCATTACCGTCCCACCATCGGCGGACGGGGCGTGGTCAGCGACGCCGACGATCCCCGTTTCTTCCTGGCTCCGACTGGTAGAACCGATCCGCACGCCGAACTCGCCGCCACGCTGCGCGCTTTTTTTAGCGCCGATCCGGTCGGCGCCGACCCGCAACCGGCCCAGTGCGCCTTCATCGCCCGCTACCGCTGGCTGAAAGGTGAATTGAGTTTCGACGACCGCCGCCTGCGGCCGCAAGACTGCGCGCGTTTCCAGCAGTGGTACCGCGAACTGAACGCGGAAGCGGCGACGCTGGTGTTCGCCTCGGCCTATCTCAACAATCCCGCCTCGCTGTTCGGCCATACCCTGCTGCGGCTGGACCGACGCGGCCAGACCGAGCAAATCCGGCTGTTGGCCTACGCCATCAATTACGCCGCCGACGATTCCGGCAGCAACGCGTTGATGTATGCGCTGGATGGCGTCGCTGGCGGCTTCAAGGGCAGGTTCGATATCCAGCCCTATTACAAGCTGGTGCGCGCCTACAACGATCTGGAAAGCCGCGATCTCTGGGAATACCGGCTGAACCTGTCCGGAAGCCAGTTGCAACGCCTGCTGGAGCATGTCTGGGAACTGCGCGGTATCGAATTCGATTACTACTTTTTCAAGGAAAACTGCGCCTGGCAGTTGCTGACGCTGCTGGAAGCCGCCGACCCGGAGTTGCGTCCGAGCGATGAATTCCTGCTCTGGACGCTGCCGGCCGATACGATCCGGCTGCTGGCCCGGCAACCGGGGTTGATCGGCGAGGTAACCGCCCGCCCGGCGCGCGGCACGACCATCAACCGCCGCTACGAGGCGCTGAGTGCGGACGAACCACCACTGGCGCGGCGCTTGCCGGATGATCCAGCGATCGCCGCCACACGGGAGTTTGCTCGGCTGCCTTCGGAGCGGCAAGCCTTGCTGTTGGAACTCGCGCTGGACGAACGCCAGCACCGTCGGGCCAGCCAGGTTGAGAGAGGTGGCGAACCACCGCCGGATGAAATCGCCCACCGTTTGCTGATCGCCCGCAATCAACTGCCGGTCGCCGCTACACCGGTGCCGATCGAACCTTATGCTACTCGCCCGGAAATCGGACATGCCTCGCGGCGGGTGGGCATTGGCTTTGGCCAGCGGGACGGAGCGGCGTTCGTGGAATTGAACGCGCGGGCCAGCTATCACGATCTGCTGGAACCCGATGCCGGCTACACGTCCGACGCCCAGATTGAATTACTGAACATCGCGGTCCGCTGGTATGAAGACAATAACCGGTTGGCGCTCGACCGGCTGACGCTGCTGGACATCACCTCGCTGCCGCCGGTCGACGCGCTGTCACCGCGCCCCGCCTGGCGGATTCACGTCGGTTGGGAAGCGGTTCCCCAGCCGGATTGCCCGACCTGCACGGCCTTCAACCTCGGCGGGGGGCTGGGGCTAGCGGCGGAAACCCGCTGGCCGTGGCGAACGGTCTGGTTCGCCATGGCGGGGCTGGAGTTCGATTACGGGAGTGCGTTCGCCGGCGATCATCGCGCCGGGCTGGGTCTGACCGCCGGGGCGTTGCTGCAACCGGCGGCGGGCTGGAAAGTGCTGGCCGGCGCAAGCTGGCTCGATGACCGATGGGGCGAAACCGGCCCGGCGACGCGGGCGGTGTTGCGACAGAATCTGGCGTTGGATCGGGATTTATCGCTCGGGATGGATTGGCGCTATCTGGAAGGAATCCACGAATTCGGGATCGGGTTGCGGGTGTATTTTTGAGCCGAGCCACGGTCCAACGCCAGCTTTTCACCGCCCGAAGCGCGCCGCCTTGCCAAGTTCCCGCTCGATTTCCAGCAGCCGGTTGTACTTAGCGATGCGTTCCGAACGGCAGGCTGAACCGGTCTTGATCTGCCCACCGCCCATGGCGACCGCGAAATCCGCCATGAACGTATCCTCGGTTTCCCCGGAACGATGGGAGATCACGAAGCCCCAGCCCGCCTTGCGGCACAGATGGATGGCTTCGATGGTTTCGGTGACGGTGCCGATCTGATTGAGCTTAATCAGCGCCGCGTTGCAGGCTTTTTCCTCGACCGCCCGGGCGATGAACTTGGTGTTGGTCACCAGGAGATCGTCGCCGACGATCTGGATGCGGCCGCCCAGTTCCGCCGTCATGGTCTTGAAGCCGGCCCAGTCGTTCTCGTCGTGGCCGTCCTCGATGGACACGATGGGATATTTGTCGATCCAGGTTTTGAACAGGGCCACCATTTCATCGGCGGTCTTGTCGCCCTCGCCGCTGCGGGACAAGCGGTACTTGCCCTTTTCATAAAAGGAACTGGCCGCCGGGTCGAGTGCAATCGCGATGTCTTTACCCGGTTTGTAACCGGCTGCTGCTATGGCTTCCACGATCAGATCGCAGGCTTCGTCGTTGCTCTTCAACTGTGGGGCGTAGCCGCCCTCGTCGCCGACGCTGGTGCTGTAGCCCCGCGCCGCCAGGATCTTGTGGAGGGCGTGGAAGGTTTCGGCGCCGTAGCGCAGCGCCTCGGTGAAGGTAGGCGCGCCCACCGGGAAAATCATGAACTCCTGGAAATCCATCCCGGAGTCGGCGTGCTTGCCGCCGTTGAGCACGTTCATCATCGGGATCGGCAAGTGTACCGCGCTGGCCCCGCCGAGATAGGCGTACAAGGGCAATCCGCACGTCTGCGCGGCGGCCCGGGCCACCGCCTGGGAAACGCCCAGCATGGCGTTGGCCCCCAGCTTGGCCTTGTTCTCGGTGCCATCCAACTCGATCATGCGGTAATCGATCTCCGCCTGCCGGCGCGGGTCCATGCCCTTCAAGCCGGGAGCGAGAACCTTGTCGATGTTTTTGATGGCTTTGCGCACGCCCTTGCCGCCGTAGCGATTCTTTTCGCCGTCGCGCAGTTCGACCGCCTCGTTCTCGCCGGTTGAGGCGCCGGAGGGCACCGAGGCGGTGCCGACCGTGCCGTTGTCGAGATGAACGTTGACCCGGACGGTGGGATTGCCACGGGAGTCGAGGATTTCCAGGGCGTCGATGGTATCAATGCGAATTTTCATGGATCTCTCCTTGGGTTGAAATTCAATCACGGTTTTCTCTCCGTGATGGGAGCTTCGATAGTGGCTGGGATCACATCCCGCATCACCCAGTAATGCAGCAGCAGGGCGGCCAGCAACGCGCAACTGGCCGCGACGCCGAACGCCAGCGCGGGACCGGCGCTCTGCCACAGCCAGCCGAACAGCAGGGAGGCCGGCAGCAGCAACAACCCCGCCGTCAGGTTGAACCAGCCGTAAGCGGTGCCCAGCAGGGTGGCGGGCGCCAGGTCCGCGACCAGGGCCTTTTCCGCGCCCTCGGTCGCCGCGAGGAACAGGCCATAACCGGCGAACAACGGCCACAACAGCCAGGTCTGGCCGCCGTTCAGGCCCAGAATCAGATAGAACACCCCGTAGATGGCCCAGCCGGAGAGAATCAACCGTTTCCGGCCCCAGCGGTCGGACAGGGCCGACAGCGGTGTGGAAAATAGCATCGCCACGGCTGAGACCATCGCCCACAGCAACGGAATTTGCACATCGGGCAGGCCCAGTTCCCTGGCGCGCAGCAGCAGGAACATGTTGGACGAGTTGCCCAGGGTGAACAGCGCCAGCACCAGCAGATAGCGTTTGAAGGCGGTTGGGAAACCCTGGAGCGTCCAACTGAACGGGGCGGGCGACGCTTTTCCGACGCGGGACGGTTCCTTGATGCACAGGGCCATCGCGATGGCGATAGCCCCCGGTACGGCGGTCCACAGAAAAATATCGCGCAGCGGCAGATGGAGCGCCAGCAAGCCGGTGGCCAGCAGCGGGCCGATCACCGCGCCGGCATTGTCCATCGCCCGGTGCAGGCCGAAAGCCAGGCCGCGTTGCGCGGGGTCCACGGACGAGGCCAGCAGGGCATCGCGCGGCGAGGTGCGCAAGCCTTTACCTACCCGGTCGGCGAAGCGCAACGCCAGCACGGCCGGCCAAGAGGCGGCGAAAGTCATGAGCGGGCGGGCCACGGCGGCGAGGCTGTAACCGCCGACTACCCAAGGCTTGGTGGAGGCGGTTTTATCGGCCAGCACCCCGGCGAACAGCTTCAGCAGGCTGCTGGTCGCTTCGGCGATCCCTTCGATGATCCCCAGCGCCCTGGGACCGGCCATGAGCACCGACGCCAGGTACAGCGGCACCAGCGGATAAATCAGTTCGCTGGCCGAGTCGTTCATCAGGCTGATCAAGCCGAGCAGCCAGACCGTGGTGGGTAAAGCCAGGATGGATTTCAACAAAGCAGCGACTCCCTTTTCCTAAATTTTGTTAGGCTAAACAGGGCGCTAGTACTATTTTCCCGCAATCGGTTTTACCGCCTACTCTCCGTTCAGCACACCGTATTCGGCCGACGTCCTCACGTAAAAGACGCGCACCTTCTCCTGTTCGATCACCTTCAGGAATTGCGCGGCTTCCTCATCGCTGATCATGAATACGACTTCGACGGTCAGATTGCCCGCCAGCTCGAAAAAGTGGTCTTCGTGCAGGATGCCGTGCCGGCCAAAACCAGCAATGGCGCGAAACGCCGACCCGCCGTGGATGCCCAGTTTCCTGGCGCGCTCCAGCAGCCATTCGTACAGCAGAATGCCGTGATGCCGGCGGTGCTCGTGGACGTAGAACTTCAGATAGGTCCCCTTCATGATATCCCCGCCGTAGTCAGCAGTTTCATGGCCAGAATCCCCAGCAGGGTCATGGCGACCGAACCGATGACATGCATCAGGATGATCGCCAGGGTCCAGAGGTATTCCTCGCGCAGCAGTAAGGTGACGGTTTCCGCCGAAAAAGTGGAAAAAGTGGTGAGGCCGCCCAAAAACCCGGTTGTGATCGCCAGGCGGATCTCTGGCGGAAGAACAGCGTGTTCGAGCAGAAACTGCATGGCCACTCCCATCAGGAAGCCACCCAGCAGGTTTGCGGCCAGCGTCCCGAGCGGCAGCGTGGGGAATAGGGGATTGAGCAAAATACCCAAACCCCAGCGCAGCCAAGCGCCCGACGCGGCGCCGATGCCGATGGCGAGAAAGGCGTAGAAACCCATGTCATCCCATGCACGATGTCGTTGCGTGGCTCGGGACGTGGCAGTAGAGCGGGAGGGGAAATTACCGGGATACGCCTCCAGCTTCCTGTTCCCGAGGAAGTCTGTAGGCATCATCAGCCGTTACGGCGGTTAGAGGAGGAATGCCATCTCCTTGGTTCTTGAAACGTACCTTAAAATACTGCCAGTCGCAACCTTGGATCGCGTCCCCAGACTTCGGCGATAACCAGGATCGGAAGCGCCCGACCTTACCGGAATCGCTCGGGCAGAACCTCGAGGGTGACCAGCTGACCCAGCAGCCGGGCCATCAACCGCGCGGTCGGTTCGGGCGCGCCGCTAGTAAAATAACGCTCGCCGCCGACCGCGCGACCGTCGGCGAGCAGTTGCGCGGTTTCCAGCCGGCGGTGCAACTGTCGCGCCACCGCCGGGCTGGGATCGAGGATGGCGACTTCCGGACCGGCCAGCCGCTGGATCAGCGGGGTCAGGAACGGGTAGTGGGTGCATCCCAATACCAGGGTATCGGCACCGGCGGCGAGCAGTGGCTCCAGATAGCGCTCCAGCAGGACCCGGAGATGCGGGCCGCTCAATTCTCCCTGCTCGACGCAATCGGCCAGGCCAGGGCAGGGCTGCACCATCACGCGCGTCTGGTGACCGTGCTGGTCAAGCAAGTGGGCGAATTTGTCGCTGCGCACGGTGTTGCTGGTGGCCAGAATGCCAACCACCCCGGAGCGGGTCTCGGCCACGGCCGGTTTGAGCGCCGGTTCGATGCCGATGATCGGAATGCTGAAATGCGCCCGCAACCGGGCGATGGCTGCCGCCGTGGCGGTGTTGCAGGCCACCACCACTGCCTTGGCGTCCTGATCCAGCAGGAATTCGGTGATGGCGAACGCGCGCCGCGCGATCAACTCGGCTGGCTTGTTGCCGTAGGGCGCATGACCCGAATCGGCCACGTACAGCAGCGATTCATGCGGCAGATTGGCGCGAATCCGCCGAAACACCGACAGCCCGCCCACCCCGGAATCGAACACGCCGATTGGCTGGTTGTGATTACCCATCCGTCATTGATCTCGCACCGTCCCCGACCGGCTCACGACTCGCCGCTATGCCCGGAAATTGTAAGGCAGGGCAGGGCGCCATTGCGATTCATCATGGGGCGCGCGGCGCCGGAATGGGATAATTTTTCGTTCTCCCATCACCCTTGAGAGTCACCATGCATCGCATTACCCTGATCGGCGCCAGTTTCGCCGCCCTGACCGCCGTCCAGCGCATTCGCGCGCTGGCGCCGGCCACCGAAATCACCCTGATCGCCCCGCGCCCGGAATTCCTGTTCTATCCCAGCCTGATCTGGATTCCCAGCGGCCTGCGGCGGGGCGAAGATTTACGGATCGACTTGCGCGCCTTTTTGCTGCGGCAGGGCGTCCGCTTCCATCAGGCCAGCGTCACCGGGTTGACTGAAGGGGGCCGGCGGGTGTTGACCGACGCCGGATCGGTGGACAACGACGGGCTGATCGTCGCCGCCGGCGGACGGTTCCTCAAACGCCTGCCCGGTATCGAGCACGCCCTGATTCCCTGCGCCAGCATCGAGGCGGCGGAGGCGATCCGCGACCGGTTGCAGGCCCTGAGCAGCGGGGTCATCGCTCTCGGTTTCGCCGGCAATCCCCACGAACCGGCGGCGGTGCGCGGCGGGCCGATGTTCGAGTTTCTGTTTGGCATCGACGCGCTGTTGCGCTGGCAGGGTCGCCGCGACCGCTTCAAGCTGGTGTTCTTCAGTCCTGCCGAGCAGCCGGGCCAGCGCATGGGCGCCCCGGCGGTCGCCAAGCTGCTGAAGCGGATGGCGGAACTCGGCGTCGAAACCCGGCTCGGTCGCAAGATGGTCCGCTTCGAAGCCGACAAGGTGGTCACGGAAGGCGGGGAATTCGCCGCCGACCTGATCCTGTTCATGCCCGGCCTGACCGGTCCCGCCTGGCTGGAACAGACGGAACTGCCCAGATCGCCCGGTGGGATGATCCAGGCCGACGCCCAGTGCCGGGTTCCCGGCTGGGAGCGGGTCTACGTCGCCGGCGACGCTGGCAGTTTCCCCGGTCCGGACTGGATGCCCAAGCAGGCCCACATGGCCGATTTGCAGGCGCGGGCCGCCGCCGCCAACCTGCTGGCCGAACTGGCCGGCAAAACCCCAACCGCCACCTTCAAGACCGAGCTGATCTGCATCGTGGACATGCTGGAACGCGGGATGCTGGTCTGGCGCACCCCGGAACGGCTGATCACCCTGCCGCCGACCCGGTTCGGCCACTTGGCCAAGCGGTTCTACGAATGGTGGTATCTGCGCCAGTATCGCTAGTGGATCGACGCATAAGGCGATTTCCTGGAAAGATCATACCTGTGGGTTAGGCTTATGATCTTTTAGCAATGAATTGGGAATTTTTCTCCTCCTTTTCAAGGAGAGGTGGCGCGAAGAGCCGGGGTGGTTTGATCCTGGCGGTTACCTGATTATTGTGTTCAAGATCGTCAGCCTGACTTTTTAGATCAATCATCTCAAAGAGTTAGGCTAAAGTCCAACCCACATTCGGGTATAGCCTTTATCAGAAATTACCTAACTTCTGACAGGTCATAGGGCCGCTAGCGCGGCCCCGGGAACGGACGCTGGACGGAGGGGCCGACCAACCACAACTTTGTTCAGCTTGAGCAGGATTGTGAAATGGTAACATGGCAACTGGTTTTTCATGGCTTATCCGTCGAGGTGAACGATGATTCGCATGACTTGGCGTGACACGCGCGCTGCGCCCGCGCGCAAATTCTGGTGGCATGGAGGACAGTGGATTCTCGGACTCCTGGTTCTCGGACTGGTGCCGGCTCGTGGCGGCTGGGCCGAGGAAACCGCGCTGGATCGTTACATCGCCAAGCCGGATTCCAATTATTCGTACCGGCATTACCACACCCAGGAAAGAGCTGCCTACGCCATCTATTTTCTCGAAATGACCTCCCAGCAGTGGCGCTCCGCCAGCGAGGTGGACCGTCCCGTGTGGACGCACGAGGTCGCGCTGGTCATTCCGCGGTTTGGGCTGGACAGCACCGACACCGCGATTCTGGTGATCGGCGGCGGCGACAACGACGGTCCGTTAATGACCGAGATCAACGACGCGGTCGGAGCGGGGGCGCTAGCGACGGGCGCGGTGCTTGCGCTGGTCAATCAGGTGCCCAATCAGCCGCTGTACTTTACCGACGAAGCGGGAAAGGGGCGTAAGGAGGACGAAATCCTGGCCTACAGCCTGGACAAGGCGCTGGACACCGGTGATCCGGAATGGCCGGTGCATCTGGCGATGACCAAGGCCGCCGTGCGCGCTATGGACACGGTGCAGGAATTCGCGGCCAGCAAGGGCGCGAACATCGAAAACTTTCTGGTGCTGGGCGGCTCCAAGCGCGGCTGGACCACCTGGCTGACCGCCGCTGTGGACCAGCGCGTCAAGGCCATCATTCCGGCCTCGATCGACATGCCCAACCTGGGCCAGCAGTTCATCCATCACTGGGAAGCCTATGGCTTCTACGCGCCAGCGCTGAAGGATTACGTGGCATTCGATCTGCCCTGCCGGGTGCAGACGCCGGAGGGCAAGGCGATGTTGCGAGTGGTGGACCCCTACACCTACCGCGACCGCTACACCATGCCCAAGCTGATTCTCAACTCCACCGGCGATCAGTTTTTCACCACGGATTCCTCGCGGTTCTACTACGCCGATCTACCGGGTCCCAAGTGGCTGCGCTACGCCCCGAATACCGATCACAAACAAAGCGAGGACGTGATCATCGAGGCCCTGTCGTGGATCGACGACATTCTGGACAACAAGACCAGTCCCCAGATCCTCTGGGCGCTGGAGGACAATGGGATTCTCCGGGTATCGCCCACGTCCCAGCCCAAGGAAGTGAAGCTGTGGCAGGCGACTAATTCCAAGGCCCGGGATTTTCGGCTGGAGGAGATTGGCGCGGTCTGGACCAGTCAGGTATTGACTCCGACGGCCGATGGCGTTTACGTCGGCAGCGTGCAGCAACCCGCCCAAGGCTGGAAGGCGTTTCTGATCGAGGTGACTTTCCCGACCGCCGGCACGCTCGAACCGGATCAGGTGTACAGCACCGATGTTCAGATCATTCCGGATACCCTGCCGTTTGCCGGAACGGCCTGCGGCGGGAATTACCGGACCAACCTGGAAAGCCCGTATCAAAGTTCGTTCGAAAGCGGGATCGGGCTGATCCGGGGCTGGGTGTGCCAAGCCAACACGGTGGAAGTACAGATCGACGATCAACCGAGGCGACGGGTCGCCTATGGCACCACCCGCAAGGACACGGCTGAAGTCTGCGGCGACGTTAACAATGGATTTGGCTACACCTACAACTGGAATGCGCTGAGCACTGGCGCCCATACCTTGCGGGCCTTCGCCGATAACCGGGAATTCGCCAACGTGACTTTTAACGTCACCACGCTGGGGGTGGATTTTCTGCGCGGGGCGGGCGGCGAATACACGCTGCCAAACTTTCCGCAGGCCGGTAACAATGTAACGGTGCGTTGGGCTGAACCCCACCAGAATTTTGTGATCGTCGGTGCCAGCCGGAATCCAGCCAGCGCCCAACCAACCGTTTCCGCCGTTCCACTGGCTGCGTCTCTCGCTCACCTGGAGAGTCCTTACCAGGGTTCGTTTGAGAGCGGAATCGGACTGATCCGGGGGTGGATCTGCCAGGCCAGCACGGTGGAGGTGCAAATTGACGGCGGCGAACGGCAGCGGGTCGCCTACGGCACCACCCGAACCGATACCGCAGGGGTTTGTGGCGATGACGACAACGGGTTTGGCTACACCGTCAACTGGAACAGCCTGGGTAACGGGACCCACACCCTGCGGGCCTTCGCCGACGGCGCGGAATTCGCCAACGTCGCCTTCACCGTGACCACCTTGGGCGTGGAGTTTCTACAGGGGGCCAGCGGTGAATATCCCTTGGCGAACTTCCCGCAGGC
>Ga0209573_1005019_pt1 | contig 12362 bp, 5 predicted proteins | sample TNRBio252014_DNA_FD_185870 | JGI IMG/M metagenome (GOLD analysis project Ga0209573, IMG submission 185870) | Wastewater treatment Type I Accumulibacter community from EBPR Bioreactor in Madison, WI, USA - TNR Reactor_6/25/2014_ DNA (SPAdes)... | ecosystem: Engineered > Bioreactor > EBPR >...
CCATGGCAACCTTGGCCACCGACGCACCCGGCAATTCGCACTCGGCCACAACCTGCGCCTTGAGCTCAGCGCCGTGGTTGCGCCGAACCCGCTTCTTCTCCGTATCCATCGTGTCCAGCATGAACTGATCGTGGACAGCATCGTTGATCGGTCACGGCCTCGGCTCAAGATGGAATGGCTGGACGCTCACCGCGGATCAGCATTGGTCCTTGTCGACATAGTTATCCCTCCAGATGTTGACTGGAGGAATGACCAGCTTGGGCTGCGGGAGAGCCTTAACGATCTTGCCAACTTCCAGTCGACTTAATCCGTAAGCCACAGACAGTCGGTCGTACTGCTCCTCCGACACTCCTTCTGCAACCAAGTCGTCCGGTACGCCCATCACCCAGCACTCCGCCTTCAACCAGGTGTAGCCAGGCATCGACGAGAGTCGTCGCTCCAGTTGCTGGTAGTAGGACATCCGTACTCCACCACCGCACATGAAAAACGGGACGTTCGCCAGGCTCGATTGCGGCAGCAGGTTGTCCTTCCAGGTCCTCCAGAGCGTCTTTCCTTGAACCTGGGCAAGGACGCGGAGATTGAAGAACTCATCGTCGGGCGATTTAACGGCTGTCGGGAGTTTGGCCTCAACTCCGCTGAAGTAGTCCGAGTAGCTCTCGGGCGTTGAGAACTGCTGGTCAGTGATGAGCTTCGTCTGCTCTAGATTCGCAATCAGATGCTGGGGCGCTCTGGCCTTGGCCAGCACATCGGACCACCAGTTCACCCGGTGACGATGGAGGTTGCTCACGCCGTTGGGTTCGACCACCGAGGTGTAGAACTCGAAGTCCCATCGACCGCCCTTCCCCTGCTTGACTCGAAAGAGGGAGGAGTCAACCGTGCCCGAACCGACGTCGGCCATCAGGTAGATGTTCGGCGCCTGCTTGTCGAAACTGTTCGAGGCCACAAACCCATAGATCTGCGCTGCAATCTCGGGCACCACAGTGACTTCGACACCCGCAGCGGTGTCATCGCTCTTCAAATCGGCCGACAGCAGAGTTTCAATGGCCGTATCTGTGATGTCTCCGGACTCACCAGCAGCACGCCAAGCCGCATAGCTAAGGCGCTCAAAGAGTTCCGAGAGCGGTGACTGATGGTGCTGAGCGGTTGGAAGGCCAACGGCGAGCTTCCAGGCGATGGCGGTGCGCTTGTAGGTCGCACTGTGTTCGGTCAGGAGCCAACCACGGGCCCGACGGATGATCAGCGCCAAGAAGGCGATCACTCGCTGCTGAAGAACCGGGTCCGTCGGGCTTGCCAGCAAGGACAGCTTCAAGTCTCGGTAGGTGTGCGTTCCGGACTCCAGAGAGAAAGCTCTCCCCGTTTGGCACAGTCGCGACGCCAGCAAGAATCTTGTGATGCCTTCTGCCTTGCAGAACGGAACTGCGAAGGCCTTGCCCAGTGCAGAGTCGCCGATGACAACCTTCACACAAGAGGTGCCGAAATCCAGTCCGATGACGACTTCGCGCTCATCGTCCGGCTTGCCGACCAGAATCTGCGTGGCACGGCCAGCGGTTTCGAACTTGGGCAGCAGCGAGGACGCCTTGACATCGCGCTGGCCGACACTACAAGTTGCCTCAGTCGAGACAACAACGGGCACGGCCGATGCCGACACAGGGGATGCCGCCATCGGCGCCTTCGCTAGTGGCGGTACCCGTGGCGCCACCACCGGGGTAGGTCTGGGACTCACAGCGCTCGGCGCGGCCTGCTTCTGTTTTCCCCTTCGACGAGGTGGCGACGGAAGAGCGTTGCCGTAGGTCACGTTGACACGCATCCGAGCCTCTTCGCGCTGGGCTCGCTTCTGGCTTGGCGTCAGCAGGGATGCAAAGGACTCCGTCTCGGTCGTCGGATCAGGTCTTGGCTGAGTGGCCTGCGTTGCTGCAGACGAGTCCCTCTTCACCTTGGCGTCGGAGTTTTCCAGCAACTCTCTTCGAGCGCGCTCAAAGGCATCCTTGAGTGAATTGACCATCTCTGCACCCGCCCCTCAGATGACTCGAATCACACCACCGGACACCGCACTGTCATACGCCTTCAGATCCTCTTTGAGCCGCAGCTCGGCAATCCGCCCCTCGACCCGTTGCATCTCATTCTTCAAGCGACCCCGCTCTGCTGGGATCATGCGCACTCGCTTGGCGTCACCCGATGCGGTGTACCGCGCGATCAGCTCGTGCGACTTTCGCTTCTTGTTTTCAAGGTGATGTTCCAGTGAGCGCACCATGAGGCGGATCCGGTCGGCGTCCTCCCGCTTCTGCGCGGCGGCAAACTCGCGGAACCGTTCCTCCAGCTCAGCTCTGCAACTGTCCTGCAGCGATGCTGCCTGCTGCGCGTCGACATGCATGTTTGCACCCAACCAATCGCGCCCTTCCAGCGCGGCTGTGTTGACCATCAGCTCGGCTGCATCACCATCAATCATCAGGCTGCTGTCCAACCCCTTCACCAGATACTCAAGACGCTCGATGTCGCGCGAGCCCGACACCGACCACCTCATGACGAAGTAGACGTAGATCCCGGCTGGCTGGCTTGTCGTCGTGTTGGCGATCACTTCGACCGCCGACACCGGGAAGTAGCCCGGTCCTGAGCCAGCAGCCTTCAGCTTCTCGGCAACGAAGCGCACCAATGGGTGGTCCTGCGTCACGTTCTCGACACCGCCCTTGGTCTTGCCCAGCTTATTGTCGAAGAGCAGCGAAGGCGGAGAGGTCGACAAGATGGCGGTCTTTCCGAACAGCCGGTTCGCCTGCAGGAACTCATTGAAGTGCACTCGGCCTTCGGTCGAGAGCTCCAACCGCATCTCCATTGGATTTCCGTTGGCCGCAAGCAATCGGGTGCCTGGATAGTTTCGGTCGAGAAAATCCTTGACGTAGGCCAGTAGGTCGTCACCGCGGATGTACCGACCCAGCTCACGGGCCGCCTTCACCTTGTTCTGAATGAACTCACCGTGGGCGATGAGATGTGTGGCCTCCGCCTCTAGCATCTCCTGCTGGCGGCTGTTGGTCTCAATCGTCACGCTGGTTCTGTTGATGCGATCAAGCTCCTGCTGCGGTGTCAGCTTGTGTGAGAGCAACTCGTACCCCAGCTCGCGGATCTCGTCGCCCAGTACCGCCTCCATGCTTCCAAGCGCTTGACGGAACGTCGTAAGCCGCTCAAGCAGGCGTTCGTAGACGCGGTCGTCCACGGTGTCTTCGTAGACGAGGTTCCAGATCAGGATCTGGCTCTCTTCCTGTCCAATGCGGTCGATACGGCCAATGCGTTGCTCGATCTTGGCCGGGTTCCAAGGCAAGTCGTAGTTGACGACCAGGCTGGAGAACTGAAGGTCAACGCCCTCGGCAGCGACCTCCGACGAAAGCAAGATGTTCGGACCAGTGGGGCGCTCAAAGCGATCCAAGGCCTCCTGCTTGTCCATGCCGCCATGGACAACGACCGAGTCGAAGCCATCGCTCTTCAATCGCTTAGCCAAGTAGTACAGCGTGTTGCGGTAAAAGGAGAAGAGAACGACTTTCTTGCCCGGGTACTTCGACCAATAGTTGCGTAGGTTCTTGACCAGGGACTGGTACTTGGTGTCGTTGTCGAAGAGAGCCTGGTAGTTGCCCACAGATCGTGCGATCGAGACCAGCTCACGAAGCAGCGTTCCCAGATTGGCTCGTTCCGCTGGCGCGTCCTCATCCCCATAGATTTCGTAGACAGTCTCGGCCATCTCATCGTTCGTGCCCTTGCCGATCTTGTCGATCCAACCTTGGCACGCGGCCGCCATGCAGCTGGCCATCTGCCGCTGCGGAATGGTCAGCATGAAGCCTTCACCGATCTCCAGTTCTTCGCAAAACTCCCGTACCCGCTCCGTCACCTGGTCGTAGAACGCGGCTTCCACGCTTGACATGGTGGCTTTGATCACCTTGGGGAGGCGTTCGACCCGGTTCTCCTGCACGTCTCGCTTCAACGTCCGGGTGACCACCTTCGTCAAGGGATTGATGCGGTCCAGTTGATCTGCGATCTCCGACCGCCCTCGCGGGCTCGCCAGCGTGTCGTCGCTGGGCGGGTTGGTGCGCAGAAACTCAAGCTGCTCGTTGTCGTCGAAGAAGCGCTCTGCCAGTGCATCGTCCAGTGCCTCAACGAACTCCGCCTGGGTGACCGTGCTGTTCAGGACGCGATCTCGAAGCAGGACGATGGGTGCGTTGGCTGCAAGCGATTGATCGAATGAGTACTCGAAGGGAAACGCGTCCTCATCCAGCAAGTGAAGAAGGTTGAACAGGTCGCGGTTGCGAAGCTGAATCGGCGTGGCCGACAGCATGACCATGCTGTGCGTCACGGGCCGCAGTAACGTGCCGAATCGATGCGTCTGCGTTTCCTGGTTGCGGAGGTAGTGCGCCTCGTCGATCACGACCAGATCAACCAAGGGTTCGTCCAGCTCTGCGTCTTCCAGAAACCGCGCCAGCTTGGCAGTCGCCGATTGCGACGGTTCGTCTCTGTCGTTCCACCCTTTCGGCGGTCGCGTCCCCTGCAGACTGGCGATCAGTGCGAAGGCGTCCTGTGGCCGTTGGCGTGCCGCCTCCAGCTTGCTGTGTAGTTCTTGCGCGTCGACGATCTCCGCGTGAACGCCGAACCGGTCAGACAGCTCGCGCTTCCACTTCTCCCGCAGCATCGCGGGGCAAATCACTAGCAATCGCCGTGCATCCTGGCGGGCACGAAGCTCCGTCCAAATCAGGCCCGCTTCGATCGTCTTACCCAGGCCCACTTCGTCGGCGATCAGGATGCCATTGCTCGGGGAGTCCAAGAACTGCAGCACTGGCTTGAACTGATAGGCCAGGAACTGCGTGTTGGTGGTGTTTAGGCTGTAGATCAGGTTGGCCAGCTTGCCACTCAGCCGGTAGTAGGTGATGGCCCCGCGAAGGTCAGATGCGCGACCGTAGCGCCCTCGAAGCATCAGGTCGTAGGGTCCGAGAGACTCCTTTTCGACCTTCTCAAGTGCGCCGGCCAGAACAAACTGTTCATCGCCGTCCAAAAAGTTGATCAGCAGTCGAAGACGGTGCGGCGGGCCGTCCGTCTTACTGCCGAGGATGCCCACACGGCCGGGATTGGCGATCAGTCGAACCTTGTCACCTGGCTGCATCACCCACTCCTTGAACCGTCATTTGTGCGCCGATCAAAGCGAACCGCGTCTGATCGTGATCGCGGTCGGCTGCTCGTGTACCAAGGCGTCGTAGTCGTGGCTGGCGCCTCCCAAGGCCACCGCCATCCGGCCTCGTGAGGCGCCGAATGTATTGACGCCTGTCCTTTCGCCCGGGATCGTCAACTTCACCTGCAGCGTCCTATGGTTGATCGGAATCGGCGCATCGATCGCCCGCAACACGAAGTCAATGCTGCCGCCACCGCCGGCCATGACCACATCCAAGCGGCTGATCGAGTGCACAGGCTTGTCCAGCCAAGTCGTGATGGTCTCCGCGTGGCACTGCACCAGGCGCAAGAGTTCCGCGCGGATCTCGGTGGCCATGGCCTTGGCTTCCGGGTGTGCCTGCAGATCCTTCAAGTGGACATCGCAACCCAGCTCCTGGATGAACCCGTCTTTGAAAAGCGTTTCTTTGATTCCGCGGATGCGGGCACGGACATCGACCAGGGCTACCGCACTGGACTTCTTGGCGCGCGCTTCAAGTAGCTTGAGGACGATCTCGTCCACGACGTTGCCTGCCTTGAAGACGCTGACCGGATCGCCGGTTCGGTACAGCTTGCTGCGGACCTTCGAAGCGCCGTCGGGCACAAGGGACAAGAACAAGCCGATGTCGGTGGTGCCGGCGCCCACGTCCACCACCGCGCACATCCGAACCAGGTTCTCTTCGCTGGGCAAGAGTTCAGCGGCGGCCGCCACCGGCTCGACCACATCAACCGCAGCGTGGCGGGGCGATGCCAGCGCCTGGACGTGCTCCAGCAGTGAAGTCACGGTCACCGTGCCCCATTCGCGCTGGAAGGCCATCTGCCGGGCCTGGGCACAGATTCGGGCGAGGGCAGCGTTGGCGGCTGTCTTCACCTGCGCAGGCCACACAGGGTGAGCGATTCGAATGTCGACGCTCTTCAGCGTCGACTCGCCAATCTCATCGGCATCAGCAGCCGCACGCAACGCGTACGCCAGCAGGCCGGACAGCAACTGCTCCCGCGTCACCCCCAGCCCTGGTGCTGCCTCGTCGCCCAGACGCCCCGGCTCCTTCAGCCAGAGCTTCGGGCTTGCCTCGTAGAGCGCAGGCGTACCGGAGTCTTTCCGGGCAACGAACGCCCGCTCTCCGAAGCGGACATACCGCCGATGTTCATCGACATGGATCTCACTGCGGATCGAGGCGTCATCGAGCTTGGACTTCGTGACGCGACCGATGTCCAAGGTCTTCAGCTCTCCGCTGGGCTGTCTGCGAACGGCTCGAATCGAGCTCGTTCCAAAGTCAATGCATAGCGCTCCACTCATGCTTGTCCACTCCCATGGCGTTCTCTTGTTGACTAATCCGAGTCCCGCTGACTACACCGCCGCAACCAGCGCTGCGACGAGGACGCGTGACGACCCGTCAGGCCGCTGAACCTGCACTCCCGGCCGAAGAATCCGCACTTGGGCAGGAGACTCTCCGTCGTCCTCGGCAAGGTGGTGTGAGAGCGGGTCGTAAGCAACGACCTCACCTGCCTCACCCAGCGCGGCAATTCCCACCGTCCCGGCCGCCTGGTGCAACATCGAACTCAGCGATGCGGCGCGGCTGGCATCCGGCAGCTCGGCAACAAAAGCGTTCCATGCAGGCAGCAGGCGCGCGAAAACAGCCTCCGAGGCATACGCATCGGCCTCCGCGTTGGAGTCCTCGCCTTGGTCCGATGTGATGGCCGACAGGGCTGGCGACACCTTCACTGCAGCGGCAATCGCGGCGTCCCAGTTGGTGTAGGCGGCACGCCAGGTGGGTACCAGCGCGTTCCAGTGGATGGCGGCCTGCTTCCCGTGCCGCTCAAAGTCGGCGGAGAGCAGTGAAATCGTGGCGAGCGACAGCGCATCGGCTACGGAAGCAACCTGCTTTGAGGCTGAACCCTTCGCGGCAGCACCAGACAGGCGCCCGAACGCCATCACAAAGGCCGGTTGCAGCAGGATGGCGGGGGCGCCTGCGGCTTGGTCTTGCATCAGATGGAGCAGCGCGGCGACGCTCGCCGCGAAGGATTTCTCATCGTCCTTCCCCGGTTTAGCCGTTCGGAGAAGCGCATCAACCAGTGCTGCGGTGCCATCGGCAAGGTTCGCCGCGGCTTCCGGCCCCCCTGGCTTCAGCAACCTCCCGGCCTCCTTCAGCAGAGTAGAAGTGCGTTCAGCGGTCTTGGCCGCCGCAACCAAAGGTGCGTAGGACTCCCGAATGAAGCTCAGGCTGTCGAGGTGTGTCGTCCGAACCCACTTCAGCAGTTCCGCTACGAACTCTTCAGGCAGCGACAGGTCTGTCAAGGCCTGCTCGGCATATGGTCGTGCCCATGGCGTGGTCAGCTTCGCCAGCACGCCCAGCGCAGCGTGTTGCTCATCCTTCTGCGCCAGTGCCGTGAGTGGCGGCGGTGCCGCCTCGGTCCAGCGGGTCAGTTTGAGCGCGCGCTTGCGAGCTTCCTTCACGCCGAGCGATTGGGCCAAGCCCAAGAGTGCCACCGTACGCATCGCTGACTCGTCGCTGGTTTCGCTGAGGAAACGGACGGCAAGCATCGAAACGCCGCGTCCAGCGTTGACTTGCCAGTCCTCGTCCTTGGGCTTCGGGGCGTCCAGCGAGGCCCGCAGCAGATCCGCGGGCGGCGCTACGTTCGCGGTAGGCGGAGCCGCTTTGGATGGATCGGGAACTTCGTTGTTCATCGACATCAAGAGCCTGGGTTGCGGCAGTGCATTTGGTAGGCAGCGAGAGACGGGCTATCGCCCAAGTCCTTCGAGGCTGGGCTGCAAGGTTGATCGCGCAGCCGTGAACTCGCTGAACGGCTTGTCGAAGTCGACGTCGGGATAAGCCTCTCGCACGCCCGCCTGGAACTTGGGCTCCTTCAGCATTTCGAAGGTCACCGCCTTGATCGTCAGGACCAAGCGCATCTCGCTGACGATGTCGTCCACCTTGGGGAAGGCCTGGTCGAGTTGCCGATCGATCCAGCGCGTGATCTGCTCCACCGTCGGCTTGCCAACAACCCCGGCCAGCAAGGCTTCAGGCGGCTTCGCTTTCAGGCCGGGCAGTACGCTTTGAACCAGTTGCTTGCGCGAGTGGTCGATCTCCTTCTGGAGCCTGTTCTTGACCGTCCCCGCGAATGCCGCCACTTGCACCTGTACAGCGGCCACGGCTGCCTCCAGCCGCTGGCGATTCGAGCGCAACGTGATGGAGCCATACGGATTCAGCACGCGCGTGTGAACCTTGCGCAGCTTGTCGACTGCCTGGCGAATCTCCTTCGCCTCGCGACCGATGGTTGCGCCTGGGTCGATCAGCTGAAAGCTGGTGGTGAGCCGTTCGCGCGTGTCGCGGTCGGACACCGCCAGCAGCAGGTCTCTCGGCAAAGCCACCCGCAGCCGGGTGAGTTCGGTACCCACGAGCGAGAGCTCAACGAACTCAACGAAGGCATTGAAGACGTTGACCTTGCGCGCAATGTCGAACTGCTGCGGCGGGTCGGCCTGCAGTGCCGCCTGAACCGACGCCAGCGCTTCCGGCTTGGCCGTGACTGCTCCGATCTCTGGCTGAGCTGCAGGACCAAACTGTCCTTCCTTGAACGGCTGAGCAGGCGGACTGATGGCCCTTGCCAAGGCCTCCACTTGTGCGGGCATCAAGCACATCGCATTGGGCGCGACGGCCTTTTCCATCGTTGCATCGACCAGAAGCGGCGGAGTCGCAAAACACCATCCCTGGCCATCGACGATCAGCGTACCGAGCCGCAGCCCCGGCTCCACACGTATGGCCACGCCCGCTTGCGACAGCTGCCCCACCGCGTCGAAGTGTCCATAGCCGAGCCGCGCAGCCTGTGCGGTGCCGTCGACGATGACGACCACGCGTGCACGGCCTAAACGACCGTGCGCATCGATCAGGGCCGCCGACACCGGATCGCCAAAGCCGGGAGCGCACAACAAGACCCGCTCTCGGGCATCACGAATTCGGAGCGCCAGGCCTGCGTCGTCGATGGTCTCGAAGGTGGACATACGCTCAGATCAGATCAGGTCAGGTTGGTTGGGGTCGGCCTTGGCGGCAGACTTTTTGCCGCCCTTGGGCTTCGTGGTGGGTGCTTTTGCCGCCTCCTCCTTCGCACGCTGATGGTTCAGCGCCAGCAGGCGCTTGAGCACCTCCTTGCGGGCGGCGGGGCTGATGGTGTAGCGGACGCGGTCGTTCTCGGGCAGCGTCTCGACTTCGACGAAACCGTGACCGAGGTTTAGGTCGGTCCACCCGTATGCAGCAAGCACGGCGTTGTCGAGTGATTCATGCTGGCGGCGCAGTTCAAGCAGATCGCCCAGGCTGTCTCTCGCGATTTCGATGGGCTTGTTGCTGACCTTGGCGATGACTTCGACGCGAAGTTCACGATCGTGGAACAGGTTGTAGATATCTGTGAGTCCCAACCAGAGCTTCCGCATCAGGCGGGCCCTGTGATCGTGATACCGCGCGCCGACTTCGGCGAGCTCCTGGACTTGGGCGCTCCAGATCCCCGCCGGTAGTGCGAAAGTGTCAAAGCATTGCGTGGGCGAGTATCGCAATCGAGTCTCGTGCTCTCCGCTGTACCTTCGTGCCCAGATTTCGTGAACCGATGATTGAATGACTGCGAAAAGGTCCCATCGATCTGACGTCAGGACGCGAGCCGCGTGCGTGTACACCCAGGCACTCGGCGCTCGAACAGGTCCGAAGTGCTTAGTTGTTGCGGCCCATACGAAGCAGTGTTTGAGGCGCGCCAGCCCGCGGTACAGACCCGCGTTGAGAACCCCGAACTCCCACCAGTCGTCGTGGTAGTGCTTGTTGATTGCAGTGTCCCGTGGGATCTTCGCGCGCTCAGGCCGAACGCGGGCTTCAACCATGGAGAAGGCGCCATCGAAGCGCCTTGCCTCGTCCAATGTCATCGAGCCAAAGTTGATGATCTGTCTGTCTGGCTCGAGTTCGGGCTGGTTGTTTAACTCCTTCCCGTTGAGGACGGGAAAGATTACTGACTCAGAGGCAGGGTCCTGTTCCAGAACACGATCGACTTCATCGCTGGTGAGATAGAACCCATCTCCGAGAACGTTGGATCCATTGAAAACACGGGCGTCTCTTTCGAGAAGCTTCGCGGGCTCACCGACAGTTACCCCTTCCTCAAGATGCGAGTTGATCCACGAGACCTGTCGTCCATCGAGCCACTTCTCGCGTGGCCACTTGCCCTTGTAGACGGACAGGCTTGCGACTGAAAGCTTGGCACGGCCTGGCCACTTTGCACTTCGAACTGCAAAGTTGATCTCACCAGACGCCCCTAGGACTTGGTCCAGGCCGTCTTTTCGAACATCACCATCCTTGATGGAGTTCGTTGTCAGGAACGCCACGAAACCACCAGGCCGCAGTAGCTGAAAGAGGCGACGCACAAAAAACACAACTAGGTCGCTCAAGCCCGCCGGGGCGTACTCCCACTTAGCGTAGCAACAGAATGGGTGTCCATAGCTTCCGCTCAAGTCCTGCCCTCCCAGGTAGGGCGGGTTGCCAAGGATGCAGTCGAAGCCGCCAACGCTCATGACCTCCGGAAAGGCCAGGAACCAGTGAAAGAAGCGCTTGCGCTCCGCGATAGCCCACGCCTCGGCCGTTGCCTGTGACTGCGGCTTGCGTTCGCCTTTCCAGTACGCTCGAAACTCCTCCTCGGTGACATGCGTCCCCGGTCGGTTTTTGACCCTCGGGATGTAGAACTGGGCGATCGGGATCGCCGCCAGTTGCTCCATCCACAGCGCCTCGGCTGACTGCGACAGCACCTCGAAGCGATGACGCTTGGCCTCCACCTGCTCGGGCGTGTGCTCAGGCAACGAGTTCAGCCCTTTCCAGCCCTTCAGCGCTTCGTCGAGTTGACGCTCAACTTGCGGGTCGAACCTCAGCGCCGTCTGGCCCGCGCGCTCGGCCTTGTTTCGCTGGCGCAGGAGTGCCGCCACCTCCTTGTTATCGCCAGGCATCGTCACGAAGGCTTCGTCGGGCACGCCTCGTGCCTCGATGTCCTCTCGCCGTACGTACCCAACGATGGCGTTGCCACACTTAATGTGGTGGTCCAGAAAGCTCAGCGGCTCGCCGGGCACATGTGCCTCTAGCCACAGCGCCACCTTGCACAGCTCCACCGCAAGCGGGTTCAGGTCCACGCCGTAGGTGCAGTGACGAATCACGTCGCGCACAGCGGTGCGCATCGCCAGCGGCGACGGCTGGTCCTCACCGGTGCGCACGACAGCTAGTTCCTGCCCGATTCGCCGTGCCGCGGCCAGCAGGATGTGACCCGAGCCGCATGCTACGTCCGCCACCCGCAGGGACAACAGCGCCGCCTCGGGATCCTTGGCCTTCAACCGCTCGGCGATCAGATGGTCGAGCGAGTGCTTGATGAGCGGCTGGACCAGCTCGTCCGGCGTGTAGTGCGAGCCCGTGTTGGCGCGCTCATCGCCCTGCTTGAATGCAAAGGTGGTCTGCGCGCCGTCAGGCAGGATGACAGGTTCGTACTCCAGCAGCCCCTCGTACACGGAGCCGAACTCTTCGACGTTCAGCGCACCGTAGTTGACCCGGATGAGCTGGCCGTTGTCCGGGTGGGTGTACAGGTTCAGCGCCCGCAGCGCACCGAGGAGGACGTCGTTGCCCAGCGTGCAGCGGGCCAGGATGCCGATGGCCGGTGGGCTGAACAGATCTCCAGCGAGCGGCGGCACACCCATCTTGGCCCCCGGCCCGCCGGCTTCGAACAGGCGAAAGGTGGCCAGCAGCGCCGGCCAGAGGTCGGCATGGCGGCGGTCGGCCAGGTGGCGCTTCTCACTCATGCGGCGCAGGCGCATGAGGCTGTAGAACTGCTCGTAGATTTCGCGGTGCTTGGCCTGCACGCTGGATGGGAAGACCAGGCCGCGCTCCTCGATGACCATCAGGAACAGCAGCCTGTAGATCAGTCGAAGCAGGTGCTTGTAGAAATCCTCGGCGGTCAGCCGGCCGGATTCCACCTGCTGCCGCAGATCGTCGTTCGTCTTGTGCTGCAGGAAGCCGTTCGCCAGGCTCTTGATGGCGTGCTCCACCGCCTTGGACAGGCCCTCGCGGATGCGGGAGCCTGCGTCCAGTGAGTCCTGGTGGTAGCGCTCGATCCAGCTCTGCGCCGCTTCGTCTCGGTTCGCCGGTAGCCGGGTAGCGTGCAGCAGTCGGTACAGAACCGCAAAG
>Ga0209573_1005020_pt1 | contig 12358 bp, 10 predicted proteins | sample TNRBio252014_DNA_FD_185870 | JGI IMG/M metagenome (GOLD analysis project Ga0209573, IMG submission 185870) | Wastewater treatment Type I Accumulibacter community from EBPR Bioreactor in Madison, WI, USA - TNR Reactor_6/25/2014_ DNA (SPAdes)... | ecosystem: Engineered > Bioreactor > EBPR >...
ATCGACTACGGCTTAATGGGGTAACGGCCCCGGTGCGGGTGCACCGGGGCCGTTACCTGGAGCAAAGAAGGCCAAAGGCCGCTATGCGGCGTAGCCGAATAGCCGATTACCTCCGGCGCAGGAACGCCGGGATGTCCAGGTCGTCGGTGTTGTACGACCGGGGCGCGAAGTCCGACAGCGAGCCGCTGGAGGCCGGGGCCTCCTCGTGCTGGACGGGCCGCTGGGCCGGCTGCTGAGCGGGCTGCTGGATGGGGCGCGTGGCGCTCGTCGACTGGCGCCCACCGACCGTCGTCGGGCGCTCGATGCGGCGCGGGGTCATCCCGGCGCGATCGAAGCCCGTGGCGATCACGGTGATGCGCATCTCCTCGCCCATGTTCGGATCGACCACGGCGCCGAAGATCATGTTGACCTCGGGGTGCGCGGTCTCCTTGATGATCGCGGCCGCCTGATCGACTTCGAACAGCGTCATGTTCGGGCCGCCCGTGACGTTGAACAGGATGCCGCGTGCGCCGTCGATGGTGATGTCGAGCAGGCTCGAGCTGATCGCCTGTTCGGCCGCCACGCGCGCGCGATCCTCGCCCTTGGCGCGACCGACCGCCATCAAGGCGGCGCCGCCCTCGGACATGATCGTCTTGACGTCGGCGAAGTCGAGGTTGATCAGGCCGGGCACCGTGATCAACTCGGAGATGCCCTGGATGCCCTGGCGCAGCACGTCATCGGCCAGGCGGAAGCTATCTTGCAGCGACGCGCGTTTGTCGACGATCTGCAGCAGCCGATCGTTCGGGATCACGATCAGGGTGTCGACGTGGTCCTTGAGCCGGTTGATGCCGTTCTCGGCGTTCTGTCCGCGGCGGGTGCCCTCGAACGTGAACGGGCGGGTGACCACACCGATCGTCAGCGCGCCGACTTCCTTGGCGATCTGAGCCACGACAGGCGCCGCGCCGGTGCCGGTGCCGCCACCAAGGCCACAGGCCACGAAGACCATGTCGGCGCCGCGGACGACATCGTAGAGCTCCTCGGCGCTCTCCTCGGCGGCCTTCTGGCCGACCTCGGGATTGCCGCCGGCGCCAAGGCCGCGTGTGATCTTCTCGCCGATGCGCACGCGCCGCGGCGCGTTGCTGAGCAACAGCGCCTGCGCGTCGGTGTTGATCGCGCAGAACTCGACGCCGCTCATGCCCTCGTCGATCATGCGATTGACGGCGTTGCTGCCGCCGCCGCCGACGCCGATCACCTTGATCTTGGCAATCGAATCGGGAACCAGATTCGGGTTATTCATCATAGTTATCTCCTCTGACCTTCTTGTTCAATGGATGCGCTGGCTCCAACAGCGCAGTTGCCTCACGGTAACAGGCGCTTGAAGAAATCAAGCCCCTTCTCGATGTTGATCGTCCGGCCGCGCTTCTTCTTGTTGCCCGTGGTGCGCGCGGCAACCTGGCTCTCACGGTTCGCCCAGTGCAACAGGCCGACGCTAGTGCTGTAGGCCGGGCCCGAGAGCTTGTCGACAAGGCCCTGCAGCCCCTGCGGCGCAGCGACCCGGCAAGGCAGGTTGAGCACATTGCCCGCGACCTTGCGGATGCCGGGCAACTGGCTTGTGCCGCCTGTGAGCACGACGCCCGCGGGCAGCAGCCCGTCGTAACCCGTGCGCTTGATCTCCTGCAAGATCAGGCCGAAGATCTCCTCGACGCGGGCCTCGATGATCGAGGCCAGATCGAAACGCGAGACAGTCGAGGGTTGATCCTCACCAAACGGCTGAACCGTGAACGAGTCGCTCAGCGGCACATCGGCCGCATAGGCATGACCATGCTGGATCTTGACCTGCTCGGCGATGTCGGCCGGCAGACGCAGCCCGTGCGCGATATCGGAGGTCAGGTGCGCACCGCCGACGGCGAGCACGGTCGTATGCCAGACATTCCCGTCGATGTAGATCGCCATGTCGGACGTGCCGCCGCCGATGTCGACGACCACCACGCCCATCTCTTTTTCGGTATCGGTCAGCACGACTTCGGCCGACGCGAGCGGGTTGAGCACGTAGGCCTCGACCTGCACCCCGGCGGCCTCAACGCACTTCGTCAGGTTTTGCACCGACGCGGTTGCAGCCGTGATGATGTGCGCCTCGACCTCGAGCCGGAAGCCGTGCATACCGAGCGGCTGGCGGATGCCCTCCTGCCCGTCGACGATGAACCCGCGCGGGATGATGTGTAGAACCTCACGCCCGTGCGGGATTGCGATCGCCTGCGCGTTGTCGAGCGCGCGATCGATGTCGTCCTGGTCGATGCCGTAGCCGCCGCTGATGCCGACCACGCCACGGCTGTTGACCGACGAGACGTGCGCGCCGGCCAGGCTGACGAACGCGGCGCCGATCTCGTAGCCGGCGGCGCGCTGCGCTTTGTCGACGGCTTCGGCGATCGAGCGGCTGGCCTGATCGACGTCGACGACCACGCCCTTGCGCATGCCCTGCGACGGCGCCAGGCCGACGCCCAGGATGCGCAAAGCGGCGCCGCCGGACGGGGTCTCTTCCATGTCCGCCACGAGCGCGCACACCTTTGTGGTGCCGACATCAATCCCGATCAAAAGCGATGACTCTGCCATCTCAGATCAACCTGCCCATGTTTTACTTCACATCCCGAATATTGCAAATCCTTCGCCACGTTTGGTTAGGGATTCTTCGTCCGCGGTCACCTGTAGTACGGCGCCAACGGCTTTGTGACGTCGATCAGCTTCGGCGTGATGCCGTTCTCCTGTAGATCGGTCACGAGCCTCTCGTACACGGCGAGTTTCTGCGCCATGTCGGTGCCTGTGCCAAAGTAACCGCGCCAGCCGCGGCCGTCTTGATAGCTCAGACCGCGCTGCAGATCGAAGTACAGCTGCTCGATATTGGGTCGCAACTCGCGCAGCTGCAACGCGCCCTGCACCGCCTCGACCGGCAGAACCGTGATCTCCTGCTGGCCGTCGTTGACAACGGGCAACAAACCGGGCAACTCGCCGCGCGACGCATAGCGCGTGCCGGTCGCGTCGATCCACCAGGAGCGCGTGCCGTCGGTCAGCAGCAGCTGCGGCACGCGCTCGACCACGACGACGTTGATCGTGGCCGGCCACTGCACGGTCACCGTCGCATCCTGGATCCCCGGGATGGCTTCGATGTTGGCCACGGCCTCGTCGGGATCGATCCAAAACGCATGCACATTCGCCAGCCCAGATTGCGCATAGATCTCGTCCTGGGGCACAAGCGACGCGCCGCCCAGGTTGATGCCCTGCACGTACATGCGGCTGTCGGTCATGGCCCAGGCCAGAATCCCGACCAGCAGGATAACGATCCCGATGCTCAGGGTGCGCCAACTCATCAGCGTGTCGAGGTTGATCGGCGGCAGCGTGAGCTTGAGGCCGCCCTCGTTGCGCGGTCGAATCGGCCGGTAAGGACCGGCGTTCTCGACCCGTCGTGGCTTGCTCACCAGCGGCCCGCGCACGGCGCCGGACGTCGAGTTGAAGCGTTTCGTCTGCTCGCGCTGGCGGCGCTCGCGGACGGCATCGGCGTGGCTACGGCTTTCCATCATGTTCATAGCGCGTTCCCGTTTTTCTCGGCCTGACGCTCGAGCGCCAGAGCGATCAGACGATCAATCAACTCCGAGTATTCCAACCCGCTGGCGGCCCACAGCTTGGGATACATACTGATGGCCGTAAACCCGGGTATGGTGTTGATCTCGTTCACAAACAAATTCCCGTTGCCCCTGTCGAGCAGGAAATCGACCCGGGCCAACCCGGCACACTCGAGCGCGCGAAAGGCCGTTACGGCCAGCATGCGCGCCGTCTCGGCCGTTTCGGCCGCAATCGGCGCCGGGATCAACAGGCCGCTGGCGTCATCCAGATATTTGGCAGCGTAATCGTAGAACTCGCGGCTCGGCACGATCTCGCCGGGCACCGAGGCAACCGGGTCGTCATTGCCGAGGACGCTCACCTCGATCTCGCGCGCGTCCACACCCGGTTCCACCAAAACGCGCCGATCATACTGCGCACTCTCGCGCAACGCCACAGTCAACTCGGCCCGATCATGGGCTTTCACTACACCCACCGACGATCCCAGGTTCGCGGGCTTGGTGAAAACCGGATAGGCGAAACGCGCCTCGACCCGCGCCACGACCGCCTCGAGGTCGGCCGCGATCTCGGCCCTGCGCACCAGATCCCAATCAACGACCGGGATCCCTTCGGCCCTGAGCAGGCGCTTGGCGATGTCTTTATCCATCGCCAGAGCCGAACCCAGCACACCGGAACCCACATAGGGCAGATCCGCCAGTTCGAGCAGGCCCTGGACTGTACCGTCCTCGCCGTAGGGTCCGTGCAAGAGCGGGAAGACCACATCGAGCGCGCCAAGCTCCTCGGGCAGATGTTGCACCGAGGTCGATGACGCTGCATGAACCTCGAGCGCTGCGCTTGCGCTCGCGCTCGCGCTCCCAGGTTCCTGGCCAGACGCCGTGAGCGCCTTCAGCGGATCTCCGCCGGCGAGCCAGCGCCCGGCGCGCGTGATCCCGATCAAGGTCACGTCGTACTTGTCTTTGTCGATCGCCGCGAGCACCGATCGCGCCGACATCAGCGAGACCTCGTGCTCCGCGGAACGACCGCCGAAAATCAAACCCACACGGATCTTCTTCATGAGTCATTTCTGATTGCTGATTTCTGATTGCTGATAGGCTGTCGCGAGGTCGCAATCAGCAATCGGCAATCCACAATCAGCAATCTCAACATTGTCCGCCCCACTCACCCACAAGTTCGACCTCGAGGGCGAGATCGATGTCGAACCTGGCCTTGACCGCCGTGTGCGCCTGATGGATCAGCGCAAAGACGTCGGACGCGCGGGCCTCGCCTGTGTTGAGGAAGAAGTTGGCGTGCACGGGCGAGATCTCGGCCCCGCCCACCTTCAGCCCCTTCAACCCGGCCGCCTCGATCAGCCGACCGGCGTAGTCGCCCGGCGGGTTCTTGAACATCGACCCCAGGCTCGCGCCCGGCGGTTGCGTCCGACGACGATACGCGTTGTACACATCCATCCGCTCAAGGCACTCGACCGGATCGCGCCGGATCAGGTCGAACTCGGCCGCCAGGACGACTTGGCCGCCCTGCCCGGCCGCCCTGGCGCGTTTGAGTGCGCTGGCCCGATACCCGAACGCAAGTTCGGCTGTCTCCCAGCGTTTCACCCGACCATCCTCTTGCAAGATCTCGGCCAGACGCAACGACGCCGCGATGTCGCTCCCGTGCGCGCCGGCGTTGCCGTAAATCGCGCCGCCGACGGTTCCCGGGATGCCGGCCGCCCACTCCAGGCCGCTCAACCCGCGCGCCGCGCACTGCCGCGCGAGCAGGCTGAGCGTCGCGCCAGACTCGACCCGCACGCTTGGCGCCTCGCCGGCATCGTCGATCCGCATCTCGCGCGCCCGGTTGACGATCACCAGCCCGCGCACCCCGGCGTCGCTGATCAGCACGTTCGCGCCGGCGCCGAGGATGAAGAAGGGCAGCCCCAACTGACGCGCGGTGCGCACCTGCTCGGCCAGCACCTCGGCACTGTCGGCCACGACCAGGAACTCGGCCGGGCCGCCGATCCGCGACGTGGTGTGTTTGGCCAACGGCTCGTATTCGCGCAGGCTCGCGCCAAAAGCTGAGCGCAGTTTGTTGCGTTCGGTCATAAACCACCCGGAAGCATGTGAGCGCAGCGCCATGTCATCTGCCCTCCAGGGCCAGGCGGCGCAGGACCTCGTCGCCCACGCGATTGCCATCGCCGGCGCCCAGCGTGATCAACACATCACCCGGCTCGAGCGCCGCGACAAGCACGGCGATCACCTCGTCCAAATCGGCAATGAAACGCGCGTCAGGATGCTGCATCCGCCGCGCCAGGTCCGCCCCGGAGAGCGAGCCGTCGCGGGCTTCGCGCGAGGCGAAGATCTCGGTCACGATCACGTGATCGGCCTCGGCGAAGCTGTCGGCAAATTCAGCCATAAGCGTCCGCGTCCGCGAATACGTGTGCGGCTGGAACATGGCCCATACCGGGCGGCCGCCAAAGCGCCGGCGCGCCGCGGCCAGGGTCGCCTTGATCTCGGTCGGGTGATGCGCGTAATCGTCGACCACGGTCACGCCGCGCGCCTCGCCCCGGACTTCAAACCGGCGTCCGGCGCCCTGGAACTCGGCCACGGCGTTGCGAAAGACGTTGAAGTCGACGCCGAGCTCGAGCGCGATCGCCAACGCAGCCAGGGTGTTGAGCACGTTGTGTTCGCCAGGCAGTCGGATGCGCACGAGCCCCAACGTATCGCCGTTCCGGCACGCCAGGAAATCGCTGCCGCCGGCGTTGTTTGGCGCGATCGAGTCGGCGCGATAGGTGTCGTCGCGATGCAGGCCATAGAGCGCCGCGCGACCGCCGCCGGCCAGGCGTTCGCGCGCCAGCTCGCGCGCGAAGCGATCCTGCGCGCAGGCGATCAGCAAACCATCGGCCTGCAGACGACCGACGAAGGCGCGGAAGGCGGCCTGCGTGTCGGCCAGGGTCGGGTAGATGTCGGGATGATCGTGCTCGACGTTTGTCACGACCGCGATCGTCGGGTTGAGGCCCAGGAACATGTGGTCGTACTCGTCGGCCTCGATCACAAAAGGCCCGGCCCCGGCACGCGCATTGGTGTCGTAGTCGAGCAGCGTTCCGCCGACGATGTAGGTCGGGTCGAGCCCGGCCTGCTGGAGCACATGCGCGATCAGGCCGGTCGTGGTGGTCTTGCCGTGCGTGCCCGCGATCGCCACGCCGGCCCGGCCGAGCATCAACTCGCCCAGGAAGTCGGCGCGTTTGTAGACGGGCAACCCGCGCCCGCGGGCCGCCTGCACTTCCACGTTATCGGGCGCGATCGCCGACGACATCACGACCACCTCCGCCTCACCTACGTTTTCGGCCCGATGGCCGATCGATATCCCAACACCCAAAGCCGCCAGCGCCTCGGTGAACCGCGAGGCCTGTTGATCGGAGCCCGACACCGCCCAGCCCTGCTCATGCAGCACCCGGGCGATGGCCGACATCCCGCTTCCACCGATCCCGACGATATGCACCCGCTTCACACCACCACCTCAATCATGTGCGCCCGCCGGCAGGGGCGATGGCCCCCTACCCGTCACAGGAACACGATGATCACGAACACGAACGCCGCGCCAATGGCGAAGAAGATGTACGGCTCGCCCAACACCCGCGGCGGCATGTACGGCATCATGTTCGCGACTGTCTCGACCGGCGGCGCGGTGACCAGCCCCGGCCACGGATAGCCGGTCTGATCCAGGTAGTACCAGATCGTTCCGACGATGAAATAGCCGTTGAGCAGCCCGATCACGCTGCCGAGCAAGAAGTCCTGCAACTTGTCACGCGCCAGCTTCCCGCTAAACGCCGGGATGTTTGGCGTCTGATACCCGAAGTACGCGAGCATGATCATCAACGCGCTTCGCAGGATCACTTGCTGCTGCGGGCCTTGCGCGTCGAGCGCGGCCTGCACACCCGGCACGTACTGCTGCAGCACCCGCATCAAGAACAGCGCCAGGATCAGGCTGAACAGCACAAGCACTTCCTTGGCCCAGCCTCGGAAACCACCGATGATGCCGAAGATGACGACCAGCATCCAAAAGACGGCCGTGATGCTCATCATGGCGAATGACCTGCCATCCGTTTCTTTGTCTGAACGTGATCCAGACCTTCAGCCACGCGCCACATCGCGCAGCACATCGGCTATACGTTTAGCCGCGTCAGGCGTTGCATGCGCCCGCGCCGCATCGCGCATCGCCGCCAGGCGCTCGCGGTCTGAAAGCAGCCCGCGCACGGTCCCGGCCAGGCGCTCACCCAGCGCCGCGTCGTCCAACCGCACCGCCGCGCCGCGCGCCGTCAGATAGTCGGCATTGACCTTCTGATAGCGCCACGCAAACGGATACGGAACCAACACCGCCGGCAACCCGAACATCGGATATTCGCCGATCACCGAGGCGCCCGCCCGCGAGACCACCAGATCGGCCGCGGAAAGCGCCAACGCCATCTCATGCAGATACGGTTTGACCACGTATCTGGCCCGTTGTTCGGGCGGGAGGCCGGCGGCGACGCCCTCGGCCTCGGCGAAATCCAGTTGTCCGGTCAGGTGGATCACCTGAGTGTCGCTCAGCCAGTCCGGCAAGGCCGCAAAGACCGCGCGATTGATGCTGCGCGCCCCACGGCTCCCGCCCGTCACCAGCACGGTACGGTGACCGGGTTCCAGACCCAGCTGCCGGAGGCTCTCTCCTCTCTCCAGCACCTGCACCTCGCGACGGGTCGGGTACCCGGTCACCACCACCCGCTCCGCCAGCTTCCGATCGACGTACGTTCGTGTCTCAGCCGCAATCGCGCAGATCCTGCGCGTCAGCGGCGCGATCGCCTTCAAGGCCAGGCCCGGCTCGATGTCGGGCACGGCCATCACCACCGGCACACCTCGCAACCAACCAGCGACTGCAGCCGGCGCCGCCAGGAACCCGCCGGTCACCAGGATGGCGCTCGGCCGATACCGCCCGAGCACAGCCAGCGTTTGCACAAGGCCCCGGGCAAGCAACACAGCGTTGAGCGGCAGGCGCCAGCCCACACCATGCAGCCCAGAGGCCGAGATCGCCCGAAACGGCAGGCCGGCCCGGCCGACCAGGTCGGCTTCCATGCCGCCCCGGCTTCCGAGCCAGAGGATCGAGCCCGGGGCCTCGTTCGTCCCCGGTTCGCCCTCGCGCGCGATCCACTCAGCCGCGACGGCCAGGGCGGGATACACTCCGCCCCCGGTTCCCCCAGCTGAAATCAGTAACCTTCGCACGGACCTTCCGTTGCAGCGGCTCGGCTTCAGTGCGCCGCGAGATGTTGAGAAGCACGCCGACCGCGGTCAGCGTCATCACCAGGTTCGAGCCGCCGTAGCTGATGAACGGCAGCGGGTTACCCGCAAACGGCATCGCGCCGACCATGACCGCGACGTTGATCGTCGCCTCGAGCGCGATCCAGGCCGTGATGCCAAAAGCCAGCAGCGAGCCCAGCGGATCCACGGCCGTACGCGCGATCCGGAACCCGCGCCAGACCACCACGGCGAAGAGCGCGATGACCAGCAGACACCCGAGCAACCCCAACTCCTCACCGACGATGGCGAAGATCGAGTCGGTGTGCGGCGTCGGCAGCGCCCCGAACTTCTGATGGCTCTCGCCCAGCCCACGCCCGAACAGGCCGCCATTGACGAAGGCCACAGCCGCCTGCTGGATGTGCCACGAGGCCTGCGTCAGATCCTGCAGACCGGCCATGTAGTCGGCCAACCGCTCGCGGCCGGTCTCGGCCAGGCTGATCGGGAGCTGCAACAGCGCCCACATGGTCGCCCCACCCAGACCCATCACGGCCCCGAGTTGCAGCACGTCGGCACCGGCGATGAAGAACAACAGGAGCGCGATCAACACGACCGTGATCGCGGCCGACAGGTCAGGTTGGAGCAGGATCAGCGTCGCCAACGTGCCCACGATCACGCCGAACGGGATCAGGCCGTAGGTGACGTGATGGATCTTGTCAGACTTCGACGAAAGCCAGACCGCCAGGTACACGATCGTGGCGAACTTGGCGAGCTCTGAGGGCTGAACCGAGCCGCCGATGAACGCCCGCACCGCGCCAAACCGCAAAGAGCCCATCACCAGCACGGCCAACAACGCGATCGTCGTGACGGCGATGATCAACACAGCGAACCGGCGGAAGTGGTGGTAATTGACCCGCGACATGCCGAACATGACGGCCATGCCCAGGCCCGCCCACCACAACTGCTTGATGAAGATCTCGGCCGGGTTGTCGAAGTCCAGGTACGACCAGTCGAAGGTCGCCGAATAGACCATCATCAGCCCGAAGATCACGAGCGCGCCCACCGCGACGACCAGGAGAACGTCGAAGCCCAGGCCCGACGCATTGCGCTTGGCCCGCGATTTCGGGGTCTCGACCGTCTCCAGGGTGCTATCTGCCAATGCCATGTTCCACGTCCTTGTGCCTGCCGGGGCCAGAGGCCCAGCCGACGACCGATCAGGGTAACGCCATCACCCAGCGTGCAAATTTCACGCCACGCTCTTCAAAATCCCGAAACTCATCGAATCCGGTGCCCCCTGGCGAGAGCAGCACCACGTCGCCCTCCCGGGCCAGCTCGGCCGCGCGGCCCACCGCCGCCTGCAGCCCATCGACCTGGGTAAACCGCTCGGCCGGCACACCGGCCGCTCGCAACGCCCGGATGATTAGGTCTCCGGCCTCGCCAAAAGCCACCACATGCCTGACCCGCTCGCGCACCAGCGCCGCCCACGTGTCCCAGGGCAGCTTCTTGTCGCGCCCGCCGGCCAGCAGGATGACAGGCTCGTCAAAGGCCCGGACCCCGGCCATGGCGCGTTCGGGCGCCGTCGCGATCGAGTCGTTCACCCAACGCACACCCCGATGCTCGCGGACCTGTTGCAGCCGGTGGGCGACGCCCGTGAACGTGGTCGCGATCGCGCGCATTGCCGGGGGTTCGGCCCCGGCCGCGCCGCTGATCGCGCACGCCGCCAGCACGTTGAGCACGTTGTGGGCGCCGCGCAGCTTCAACTCACCGGTCGTCACGATCGTGTGCCCCTGCCAGACCAGCGCGTCGCCCTTCAACCAGGCACCCTGCTCCACCTCGACCTCGCCGCTGAACCAGGCGATCTTGCCGCGCGCTGCCTCGGCAAAGGCCCGGCTGCCCGGATCGTCATGCCCGAGCACGGCCAGCGCCTCAGCGCCGCGCTGGTTCTCGAGCAGCCGCCGCTTGGCCGCCGCATATGCCTCGAGCGTGCCATGCCGATCAAGGTGGTTCGGCGTGACGTTGAGCACAGCCGCGATGGCCGCGCCCGTCGTCATCACTTCGAGCTGGAAACTCGAGAGCTCGAGCACCACCCGATCGTCCGGCCCGATGCGTTCGAGCTCGCCGATCAGCGGGTTGCCGATGTTGCCGCCCACCCAGACCGCGCGCTCGCCAAACTGCGCCCGCAGCATCGCGCCGACCAGCGTGGTCGTCGTGGTCTTGCCGGCGCTGCCCGTGATGCCGATCGTGTGCGGCGATGGGCAGCGCGCCAGGAAGATCTCGGCGTCGTTGCTGAGCGCAATCCCGCGCCGACGCGCCTCGGTCGGCAGTTGCGCGTTCACGTCCACGCCGCCCGACAGACACAGCAGATCGCAGCCGTCGAGCAACGCGTGCGGATGCTCACCCAGGACGAATTCGATTGTTAATCCGGCCAAAGCCTGCAGAGGCTCCGCCAGCGCCTCGCGCGACCGCAGATCACTCACGGTCACGCTTGCGCCCTGCCCGGCCAAATACCGGGCCAGCGCCGTCCCCTGACGCGCCAGACCCAATATCAAGACCCGCTTGCCCAACCAGACAGTCATATCTGAATGACCATTGCTGATTGATGATTGCTGATTTCCGATTGGCTATCAGAAATCGGCAATCATCAATCAACAATCAGAGCAGTGCTAAGGCGATCCCGACCATGGCCAGGAGCAGCGCGACAAGCCAGAAACGCTGCACCACCTGGGTCTCGCTCCAGCCGGCGAGCTCGAAGTGGTGGTGCAGCGGCGCCATGCGGAAGAGCCGCTTGCCCTCGCCGCTCAGCCGTCGGGTGAGCTTGAAGTACCCCACCTGCAACACCACGCTCGCCGCGACACTCACCGGGATGATCGCGATCGCCGGGAGCAGCAGCCACTGCCCGGTCATCAGCGCTACAACCCCAAGCGTCGCGCCCAACGAGTACGACGCCGACCCGCCCATGAAGAGCTCTGCCGGATGCGCGTTGTACCAAAGGAATGCGAACAGCGCGCCGACCAGCGTGAAACAAAAGCGCACGACAAAGATCTGGCCCTGCAGATACGCGATCACGCCGTAGGCCGCAAAGGCCGTGGCGGCGATCAGGCCCGCCAGGCCGTCGAGCCCGTCGGTCAGGTTGACCGCGTTCGACATCGCCACGATCGCGAAAACCGCGATCGGGACGTAGACCCAATCGGGCAGCTCGATCGCGGGCAGGGTCGGGATGAGCACGTACCGGATCCCAAGCACGTACACCAGGCCGAGCGCCGCGCCAAGCGCCAGGATGTTCTGGATCAGGAACAGCCAGCGCCCGCGCATCCCCTCGCCGCGCCGCGTGCCCTGCAGCCCGAGCCAGTCGTCCCAGGCGCCCAGCAGCGTGAACGCCACAAGCACACCGAGCGGCAGCAATACCGAGCGCCCCGACTCGACCCCGTTGAGCAGAGTCACGGCGTTGAGCGTGGCTGTCACGCCCAATACCGGGATGACGATCATCAGCCCGCCCATGGTCGGCGTGCCCATCTTCTGGATGTGGCCCT
>Ga0209573_1005021_pt1 | contig 12352 bp, 10 predicted proteins | sample TNRBio252014_DNA_FD_185870 | JGI IMG/M metagenome (GOLD analysis project Ga0209573, IMG submission 185870) | Wastewater treatment Type I Accumulibacter community from EBPR Bioreactor in Madison, WI, USA - TNR Reactor_6/25/2014_ DNA (SPAdes)... | ecosystem: Engineered > Bioreactor > EBPR >...
AAGCTGAAAGAGTCGCCCAGCCGCCCACTGCGTACCTCCCCGGTACTGGCGACCAGGGATACCAGGACATCTTGCGCGTCGAACTCGAACTTCAATGCCGGGCGCACCCCCAGTGAGCCGGTCAAGCTCAGCAGGCCACCGTCGATGCTGCTGCCGAGATCGATGCCGAAGACAGAGTGCTTGACTCGATACTCGGTGTCGAGCTCGCTGACGAGCTTCCCGACTGCCGGGTTGACCAGACTCAGCAGCGCGCCCGAGATGTCGTCGATGTCGAAGGAAAGGGTGCCCCAGGCTTCGTCGGGCATGATGACGCCGCTCAGGTCCACCAGGCCGTCGGCGCCCACCGTTCGCTGTGCGATCCCGTTGAGCGGCTCGAGGCCGATCTGGTACTCCACCGCGATGAATGGATTGCGGAACACCTTTCGACCGCCAAGAGTCTCTTCGGTCCACTGCAGGTTCTGGTTGAGAACCCTTTGGCCCTCGGTCGACAGGTCGAAGATGTCGTAGCCCAATTCCCAGGGCACACCCGTGTCCGTGTAGGTGATGCCGCCGTCACTGGTCGACCCGATGAGTGCCAATGCCCCGTCGTCCACACCAAGGATGCCCGACCATTCGAATCCCAGATGCCCACTCAGGTCTGTCCTGAACAGAATCCGTTCCGACAAGGAAACGGATGGGCCGGTCACGGTCATGGACGCGGCGCCCACACCGGCGAGGCCGCTCAGGACCTGGAAGTTGTCGCCTGCCCTGACCTGATCCGGAATCGCGATGGCGATCTGCGCCGGGTAGTGCAAGCTGTAGACACCGCCCGACAAGCCCAGCTCGACCTCGATTCCGAACTCGGTACCGGCCATGTGGAGCGCATAGTCGATCCCGACGGTCGCTCCCGCGACCCCCACGCTCACTTCGTCGACGTAGTGCGCATCTTCGAGCGAGACCATCAGGGAGTCGAACGTGTATTGCAGATTCAGTCCATTGCCACTTCCCCAGAGGCTCTGGTTCGCCACGCCGAGGTTCAGGGTAGAGGTTGTGGTCGTCATGTGTGCCTCCTTGCGGTATCAATGCGATCGCGGGTGCATTGCGCACCCCATGGTTCATGCTAGGTGCCGACGTGTCCCGAGCCCGGTACAGCAAGGCGCCCGCGGGCGGACACTGCACCACCCACTTGCGGGGGGTTCGGGCTGCTTGGTGACTGGGCCCGCCGGATCACGGGGTGCGTCACCGGACGTCCAGCCGGACATAGGTGCCCGACACACCCGCTGCCTCGCTGCGTGCGCGATGCAGCGACCAGCACGACAGATAGCGGCCCGGGTGCAACGGAACGTCGAGACAAAGGCGAGCACTGACCCAGTGACCCGGTTCGGTGGACGGCAGCCTGGCCGCCTGTGCGTCAGGGGGTGAGTGGTCGACGCGGCTCGGTCCGCCTGACCTTGGGTCCAGCACCAACCACCCTGGATGAACGGCCCTGACCTCCGCGTCGCACCAGGGTTGCGCGGACAGGTTCAGGAGATCAAACCGGACTTCCACCCGACCACCCGCGAAGGCGGTGGATGCGAACCGACATCTCCAAATGACGTCGGCGGGCTCGTGCGGCGAATCGCCGACGGCCGGCCAGGCTGCCAGACCGCGTGTCTCGTCGTGCGCAGCCAAGGCGTAGAGGGCGACCGGGCGCACGCGGTAAACGCGAGCGAGCCCACGCAACAACCGCAAGGCGGGCGATGCCGATTCGCCCGCTGCAATGCGGTACCAGCTGGCGCGCGACATGCCCACGCGGCGGCAGACCTCCACCACCGTCAGACCCAGCTCGGTGTTCCGGCGCGCCATGTACTGCCCCAATGCAGAACGGTGTTCCGCCACCGCCGCGTCAGCTCCCGCCTTCAGCGGGATCCGGTCGTCCGGGTCCATCGCAGTCACGCCCCCCAAGTGGAATCGGGTTCCCGGCGCTGTGAGATGCAAACCATGGACTTCTGTCAGGACGTCGAACAGCGCTCGTTCCGGGGCGGGAAGCCAGGACCACCTTCCAGTGCCGTCGTCGTCGCCACATCGTCCGTGCGGGCCTCGGAGACGCCGCGACTCCGGCCCCCTGGGGGACGATCGAACACGCAGACTCGGGCAGTTCGGCGGTGGCCGCCCGCGAACGTGTGCCCCCTCAAGGCCCCAGCAATCCCCCCGCCCCCCTGACCTGCGGCACCGGCGCCAGCCGGCCTTCGCGCCGGTATTGCTGCGCCAGCGACTCGCGCAGCGCCTCGGCCGTGGTGGCGCCGTCGGCGAGCGCCTGCACCACGGCATGGCTGAACACGCCCTGCAGGCGGGTGCGGGCCGGGTGGGCGCCGCGGGGCAGCCATTCCTCCGTCGTGGCCTCGTGTGCGCGCGCGGCATGGGCCAGCACCCGACCGTCGGTGCGCGCGGGATGGAGGGCCGCCGGCGAGGCAGCGGCACGAACGCGCGGCCGCGTGGGCGGCGTAGGCGGCGCGGGCAGCACCGCCGGCACGCCGAGCTCCGCCGCCGCGACGCTGCGCACCCGCGTTCGCCCGCCGTCGCTGCGGCTCAGGCCGGCCGAGTGGCAACTGTCGAAGACCGCGAAGACGCGGGCGCCGCGGTCGACCAGGGTGTCGATCCAGCGGCCGATGTCGCCGTCGAGCAGCGCGCCGGGCAGGCGGCCGGCTTCGGCGTCCCAGGGGCGGGTGTCGGCGGTCAGGAAGGCCTCGTCGAGGCCGTCGGGTTCGGGCGGCAGCTTGCCAGCGGCCTGCGGCAGTTGCACGCCATGGCCGGCGAAGTGCAGCACCACCGGGTCTCCCGGCCGGATGTGCGCGAGCATCGCCTGCAACGCGCCCTCGATGGCGGCGCGGGTCGGGCGCGCGCTCGCACTCGGTGCCCGCTCGGCCAGCACCACCACCTGCGGCGCCGCGAAGCCCCGCTGCAGCAGTGCCTGGCGCATGGCCTCGACGTCATGGTCGGGCCCGCGCAGCCACAGGCGGCGGGGCAGCGAATCGACCCGGCTCACGCCGACCAGCAATGCGGCCGGCTCGGCGGCGGTCGACGCCGGCCACAGCACGAGTGCCGGCCCTGCCGCGAGCGCCGGCCACAACACGAGCCCCGGCCATGCCGCGAGCGTGGCCAGCAGCCGGCGCGTGGCCTTGCGCATCCCCTGTTTCACCCGCAACGACAACCGAACCTCACCTTGCCCACCATTCGCTGCAGCGTGCCGGCAGCCGCGCGCGGACCGGCCGGGCCATTGCCCTTGGCCGGTACACTCCCCTGACCCGGTCCCCGACCCGACGCCCGCCCCAGCCTTCTTCCTGCTCCCTGGTTACCGCGCCCCGAGTGACAGCCCGCCATGGGATGCAGCCACAGGGCAGGACCTCAGGCGCCTTGATCGACCCGATGACGTCGCCCGACCTACGGCAGCAGCTCGAGCGCTTGTACGGCAGCCATTTTGGCAAGATTGCCGGCTACTTCCGCCGCTGCGGGCAGACGGAGGCGGTGGCGCATGAACTGGCCCAGGAGACCTTCGTCAATGCCTTGCGCGGACTGCGGGGCTTCAAGGGCGGCAGCAAGCTGTCGACCTGGCTGTGGTCGATCGCGCACAACGTGCTGCTCGCGCATGTGCGCAGCCCGGCGTCGCGAGAGCCGCAGGGCGGCGACGAGCCGGTCGACCCGGACAGCCTGATGTCGCCGCCGGACCGCCATCTCAGCGGCATGGACGACTGCGTGCGGCGCGGCTTCGCGGCCTTTGCCGCCGAGCACCCCGAGCGCGCCCAGGTCATCTACCTGGCGGTGGTGGAAGGCTGGACGCGCGAGGAGCTGGCCAGCCACCTGGGCCGCACGGTGCATGCGGCGACCGAGTACCTTTCGCAGTGCAAGGCCCGCCTGCGGCCCTACATCGAGCATTGCCATGGCGACTGAACCCGGCGACCGCGACGGCGAGCAGTGGCTGGACGGCCTGGCCGGCCGACCGGGCCAGGGCGCGGCGCATGCCCAGGGGCAGCGCCTGCGCCAGGCCATCGCGCCCGCGCAGGACGGCGCCTCGGCGCCCCCCTGGCGCGAGATCGAACGCCGGGCCGCAGGGCTGGCGGACACGGTTCCCGGGGCCGCGGCCAATGACCCGCTGTGGCGCCGCTGGCAGGGCTGGGCCGCGGCGGCCTTGCTCGCGTCGGCGGTCATGGTGGTGATGCGGAGCGTCGAGCCCGACGCCGTCGAGCGCGGCGGCAGTGGCAGCGCCCCGACCTGGGTGGTCGACGAGCCACGGCGCGCCGCCGAGGCGCTGGCTGGCGAGCTGCGCGCGCTGGGCGCCGCGGTGACCCTGGACGCCGTGGGCGACGGCCTGGTGCTGCGCATCCGCGCCGCGGCACCCGCCGTGGAGGCGGTCAACCGCCGGCTGCAGGCGCTGGAGACCGCGCTCGACGCCGACGGGACGCTGTCGCTGCAGGTGCGCGGCCGCTGAGCGCCCCGGCCGCCCCGGCGCAGCGCGTGCCCGCTGCGGCAGAATCGGCGGCTTCGACTCCGCGGCCACAGGCAACCCCGTGAGCATCACCCGCTTCGCCTTCCCCACCCCCATCCACTTCGGCGCCGGGGCACGCCGGCAGGTCGGGCCGCACCTGCAGGAACAGGGCCTGAAGCGGCCGCTGATCGTGACCGACCGCGCGCTGGCGCAGCTGCCGCTGGTGGCCGAGTTCCGCAGCCACCTGGCCGGCCTGCAGGTGGCGCTGTTCGACGGCGTGTTCGGCAACCCGACCTGCGCTCAGGTGATGGCCGGCGCGGCGGCGTTCCGCGCCCACGACGCCGACTGCGTGATCGGCTTCGGGGGCGGCGCGGCGCTCGACGTGGCCAAGGTGATCGGCCTGATGGCCACACACGAGGGCGACGTGCTCGAGTACGTGTGGGACCACCCGCAGGTGCGGCCCATCGTGCATGCGCTGCCCTGGTTCGTTGCCGTGCCGACCACCTCGGGCACCGGTTCCGAGGTCGGCCGCTCGGCGGTGGTCAGCGAGAACGACACGCATGTCAAGCGCACGGTGTTCAGCCCGCAGATCCTGGCGCGCGCCGTGTTCGCCGACCCCGAGACCACGCTGGCGCTGCCGCCGGCGGTGACCGCCGCCACCGGCATGGACGCGCTCACGCACAATATCGAGAGCTGGCTGTCGCCGGCCTGGCACCCGCTGTGCGACGGCATCGCGCTCGAGGGCCTGCGCATCGGCGCGCGCGCGCTGGCCACCGCGGTGGCGGAGCCGGGCAAGCTGCAGGCGCGGGCCGACATGATGATGTGTTCGATGATGGGCGCGATCGCCTTCCAGAAGGACCTCGGCTCGGTGCATGCCTGCGCGCACGCGCTGGGCGCGGTGTGCGGCCTGCACCACGGGCTGGCGAACGCACTGATGATCGACACCGTGCTCGACTGGAACCATGAGGCGGTGCCGGCCAAGTTCGACGAACTGGCCCATGTGGCCGGCCTGGCCGGCGGCGGGGCGGCCTTCGTGCCCTGGCTTCGCGAGCTCAGGGCCCGCATCGGCATCGGCGGCGGGCTGGCCGCGCATGGCGTGCGCGAGGACCAGCTGGCGCAGCTGGTGCCGCTGGCGGCGCGCGACTTCACCGGCGGCACCAACCCGCGCCCGGCCACCGAGGCCGACTACGAGCGGCTGTTCCGCCAGGCGATGTGAGCACGCCATGAACGACCGCCAACGCCCGCTGCTGATCGGCGTCTCGGCGCGCATCTACTACCCGGGCTCGCAGGGCGCGCTGCCGGGCGTGTTCACCAAGACGCTGCACTACCTGGAGCAGTCGGTCGCGCACTGGGTGCTGTCGGGCCACGCGATGGCGGTGATGATCCCGGCCGTCACCAAGGACAGCATCGTGCTGCGCAGCGACCTCGAGCTGCACGACTACGCGCAGGCGCTCGACGGCCTGGTGCTGCAGGGCGGCAACGACGTCGCGCCGGAGTGCTACGGCGAAGCGCCGCTGCAGCCCGAATGGGCCGGCGACGCGGTGCGCGACAAGTACGAGATCGAGCTCATCGACGCCTTCGTCAAGGCCGGCAAGCCGGTGTTCGGCGTCTGCCGCGGCCTGCAGCTGCTCAACGTGATGTTCGGCGGCACGCTGTGGCAGGACATCGGCTCGCAGCGGCCCGAGGCGCTGGCGCACCGCGAGATCGGGCGCTACGAACGGCACTTCCATGCGGTCGACTTCGTGCCCGGCAGCCGCCTGGCCGGCCTCTACCCGGGCCAGCCCCGGGTGACCACCAACAGCATCCACCACCAGGCGGTCAAGGCCCTGGCGCCCGGCTTCGTCGCCGAGGCGCATTGCCCCGACGACGGCACGGTGGAGGCGATCCGCCGCTGCGAAGGCTCGTGGATCGCGGCGGTGCAATGGCACCCCGAGTTCCACGACCCCGCCGACCCGACGACGGTCGACGACGGGCCGATGCTGCAGGACTTCCTGGCCGCCTGCCGTGCCGCCAGGAGCTGACCACCACTCTGCCGCGCCGAACATGAACCGACTGACCCTTACCAACCCGGCCACCGGCCGCGTCATCGCCGAACTGCCTGCCCACGATGCCGCCTCGGTCGCCGCCAAGGCGGCAGCCGCCCGCGCCGTCCAGCCGGCCTGGGCCGCCACGCCGATGGCCGAGCGGCTGGCCGTGATCACCCGCTTCCGCGGCCGGTTGGTGGCCGAGCTCGAACTGCTGGCTGCGACGCTGACCGAGGAGGTGGGCAAACCCATCACGCAGTCGCGCAACGAGTTGAACGGCCTGCTGCCGCGCATCGACTTCTTCCTGGAACAGGCCGAGTCCGCGGTGCGCGACGAACATGTGTTCGACGGCGGCGGCATGCACGAGCAGATCAGCCACCAGCCCCTGGGCGTGGTGGCCAACATCTCGGCCTGGAACTACCCCTGGTTCGTCGGCTGCAACGTCATCGTGCCGGCGCTGCTGACCGGCAACGCGGTGCTCTACAAGCCCAGCGAGCATGCCACGCTGACCGGCCAGCACCTGGTGCGGCTGCTGCATGCCTCCGGCGTGCCGGAGCCGGTCGTCGCCTGCCTGGTGGGCGCAGGCGAGGTCGGCAGCGCGCTGCTCGAGCAGCGCATCGACGGCCTGTTCTTCACCGGCAGCCATGCCACCGGCGTGCGGATCGCGCAGGCACTGGCGCCGCGGCTGGTCAAGCTGCAGCTGGAGCTGGGCGGCAAGGACCCGAGCTACGTGCGCGCCGACGCCGACCCGCGGATCGCCGCCGAATCGCTGGCCGACGGCGCCATGTACAACACCGGCCAGAGCTGCTGCTCGGTCGAGCGCATCTACGTGCACGAGCGGCTGCACGACGCCTTCGTCGGGCATTTCCTGGCCAGCGTGCGCGCGATGCGGCTGGGCGATCCGACGGACCCGGCGACCTACATCGGCGCCATCGCCCGCGCGCCGCAGCTGGCCGTGCTGCGCGGCCAGGTCGAGGATGCGCTCGCCAAGGGTGCGACCCTGCTCACCGGCGGGCGCGTGCTGCCCGGCCCCGGCCACTGGTTCGAGCCGACGGTGCTGGTCGACGTCGACCACCGCATGGCGCTGATGCGCGAAGAGAGCTTCGGCCCGCTGATCGGCATCCAGAAGGTCGCCGGCGACGACGAAGCCGTCGCCTTGATGAACGACACCCGCTACGGCCTGACCGCCGGCGTCTACACGCGCGACGAAGCCGCGGCGCGCGCGCTGCTGGCACGCGTGAATGCGGGCAGCGTGTACTGGAACTGCTGCGACCGCGTCAGCCCGCGCCTGCCGTGGTCGGGCCATGGCGATTCGGGCATCGGCCTGACGCTGTCGACGCACGGCATCCAGACCTTCACCCGGCCCAAGGCCTGGCACCTGAAGCAGCCCGCATGAGGGCCACCGCACGGCCCGGGCTGGCGCTGTTCGACCTCGACCACACGCTGCTGCAGGGCGACAGCGACGTGCTGTGGTGCGACTTCCTGATCGCGCGCGGCCTGCTCGACGCCACCCGCTTCGGCGCGCGCAACGCGGCCATGGAGCGCGACTACCGTGCCGGCACGGTCGGCACGCAGGCCTTCTGCGACTTCTACGTCTCCACGCTGGCCGGCCGCAGCGTGGCCGAATGGCAGCCGCTGCGCGAGGCCTTCCTGGCCGAGGCGATCGCGCCGCGCCTGCCCGCGGCGGCGCATGCGCTGGTGCGCCGGCACCAGGCCGCCGGTGACCGGGTGGTGCTGAGCACGGCGACCAACCGCGTGATCACCGAGCTGACGGCTGCGCACCTGGGCATCGAGCACCTGATCGCGACCGAGTGCGAGACCGCCCCCGACGGCCGCCTCAGCGGCCGCACCCTGGGCCAGGTCAACATGCGCGAAGGCAAGCCGCTGCGCCTGGCCGAGTGGCTGCAGCGCCGCGGCGAGCGCCTGGCCGACTTCACGAGCCGCTTCTACAGCGATTCGCTCAACGACCTGCCTTTGCTGGAACAGGTCGACCAGCCGGTCGCCGTCGACCCCGAACCCCGCCTGGCGGCGATCGCCGCCGAGCGTGGCTGGCAGGTGATCTCGCTGCGCTGACCCAGCCCGATCAGCTGCGCGGCCGCACCAGGGTGCTCAGCGCACGATGGTGGCAAACGCCGAATGGTTGTGGATGGACTCGAAGTTCTCGACGTCCACGCGATAGTGCCCGATGCGCGCGTCGCGCTCGAGCCGCAGCGCCACGTCGCGCACCAGGTCCTCGACGAACTTGGGGTTCTCGTAGGCGCGTTCGGTGACCCATTTCTCGTCCGGCCGCTTGAGCAGAGGCCACAGCTCGCTGGAGGCCTCGTCCTCGGCAAAGCGCACCAGCTCGGCCCAGGCGATGTCCTGCAGCAGTTCGACGCGCAGCGTCACCACCGAGCGCTGGTTGTGCGCGCCGTAGTCGGAGATCTCCTTCGAGCAGGGGCACAGGCTCTTGACCGGTACCGCGACCTCGGCGTCCAACCGGGTCGTGCCGTCACGCGTCTCGACGATCCAGCGGCCCTGGTAGTCGAGCAGGCTGGCCACGCCCGAGACCGGCGCGCGCTTGCGCAGGAAGAACGTGAACGCGGCCTCGATGCGCCCTTCGCTGGCGCCCAGCTGCTCGAGCATGCGGGCCTGGCGCTCGCGCAGCAGCGCCGCGTCCACAGGGCGGTCCAGCGCGTCCAGCCATGCCACGAAACGCGACATGTGGGTGCCCTTCTGCTCGGCCGGCAGCGCCACGTCCAGCGTCCAGCGGGCCGTGGTGCCCTGCACCTGCGTACCCAGCTGCAGCTGCAACGGCCACTGCAGGCCGCGCACGCCCACGCGCTGGATCGCCAGCTGGCGCGCGTCGCGCTCACCCTGCGTGTCGGGGATGTGGAGGGCGTCGGTCAGGTGGTTCATCGCGGGGCGGAGCATCGCAGACTTGCGCTCGTGCTGCCGTCACAGGGGTTACAGGGCGGGCATAGGTCGGGGCGGCCCGGGCCGCCCGCAGGCACCGGGCATGGCGCGTTGGCGATCAGGCATTGACCGCCGACAGCTGCGGCCGCGGGGCAAAGCGCCCGCGGATCGATTGTTCGATGCCGGCGGCGTCCAGCCCGCACAGCGCGAGCAGACTGGCCGGGTCACCATGCTCGATGTAGCGGTCGGGCAGCCCCAGCATCAGCAGCGGCATCGGCCGGCCGTGGGCGGCCAGGCACTCGGCGACCGCCGAACCGGCGCCGCCGGCGATGCAGCCCTCCTCTACCGTCACCAGCGCATCGTGGCTGCGGGCGAGTTCGAGCACCAGGTCCTCGTCCAGCGGCTTGGCAAAGCGCATGTCTGCGACCGTCATGTCCAGCGCCTGCGCCGCCGCCAGCGCCGGGTGCAGCAAGGTGCCGAAGGCCAGCACCGCGATGCGCTGCGGCCCGCCGCGGGCGTCGGTGCGCAGCGTCGACTCGCGTCGCAGCACGCCCTTGCCCCAGGGCCATTCGGTCAGCGCGGGGTCCATGGCCGCGCCTATGCCGGCGCCGCGCGGGTAGCGCACGGCCACCGGGTGGTCCTGGCGGAACGCGGTGGTCAGCGCCTGGCGGCACTCGTTCTCGTCGGACGGCGTCAGCAGGCTGCAGTTCGGGATGCAGCGCAGGTAGGCGATGTCGTAGGCACCCGCATGCGTGGGCCCGTCGGCGCCGACGATGCCGGCGCGGTCGAGCGCCAGCACCACCGGCAGCTTCTGCAGCGCCACGTCGTGGATCAGCTGGTCGTAGCCGCGCTGCAGGAAGGTCGAGTAGATCGCGAGCACCGGCTTCAGGCCCTCGCAGGCCAGCCCGGCGGCAAAGGTCACGGCATGCTGTTCGGCGATGCCCACGTCGTGGTAGCGGGCCGGGAAGCGCTTGTGGAACTCGACCATGCCCGAGCCCTCGCGCATCGCCGGCGTGATGCCGACCAGCCGCGCGTCGGCCTCGGCCATGTCGCACAGCCACTGGCCGAAGACCTGCGTGAAGCTGGGCTTGCTGGGCGCCGACTTCGGGAAACCCTCGGCCGGGTTGAACTTGCCCGCCGCCGCGTGGTACTTGACCGGGTCGGCCTCGGCCAGCTTGTAGCCATAACCCTTCTTGGTGACCACGTGCAGGAACTGCGCGCCGCGCTTGGCGCGCAGGTTCTCCAGCGTCGGGATCAGCGCGTCCAGGTCATGGCCGTCGATCGGCCCGACGTAGTTGAAGCCGAACTCCTCGAAGATGGTGCCCGGCACCACCATGCCCTTGGCATGCTCCTCGAAGCGGCGCGCCAGCTCGAACAGCGGCGGCGCGTTGCGCAGCATGGCCTTGGCGCCTTCGCGGGCGGCGGCATAGAAGCCGCCGCTCATCAGCCGCGCCAGGTACTTGTTGAGCGCCCCCACCGGCGGGCTGATCGACATGTCGTTGTCGTTGAGCACCACCAGCAGGTCGGCGTGGCTGCCGGCGTGCGGCACGCCGGCGTTGTTCAGCGCCTCGAAGGCCATGCCGGCGGTCATCGCGCCGTCGCCGATCACCGCCACCGCCTTGCGCTCCTCGCCCTTGAGCTTGGCGGCCATCGCCATGCCCAGCGCGGCCGAGATCGAGGTGCTGCTGTGCGCCGTGCCGAAGGTGTCGTACTCGCTCTCCTCGCGGCGCGGGAACCCGGCCACGCCGCCGAGCTGGCGCAGCGTGTGCATGCGCTCGCGCCGGCCGGTCAGCACCTTGTGCGGATAGGTCTGGTGGCCGACGTCCCAGACGATGCGGTCCCAGGGGGTGTTGAAGACGTAGTGCAGCGCGATCGTCAGCTCGACGGTGCCGAGGTTGCTGCCCAGGTGGCCGCCGGTCTGGGCCACCGTGTCGAGCACGAACTGGCGCAGCTCCGTGGCCAGCGCCACGAGCTCGGAGCGCGGCAACCGGCGCAGGTCGGCGGGCGATTCGATCGAGGACAGCAGCGAGCGTGGGGGCATGGTGGGGGTTCAGTTGTCGCGCTCGACCACACGGTCGGCCAGCAGCGCCAGCGCCGCCACCTGGGGCAGTCCGCTGCGCGCCAGCGCCTCATGCGCCTGGCCCCGCAGCGCCTGCGCGTAGGCCCTCGCCTGGCCGAGGCCGAGCACGGTGACATAGGTCGGCTTGTTCTGGTCGACGTCCTTGCCGGCGGTCTTGCCCAGCGTCTGGGACTCCTGCGTCACGTCAAGGATGTCGTCGACGACCTGGAAGGCCAGGCCGACGGCGGCGCCATAGTCGGCCAGCGCCGCCCAGGCGGCGGGCGGGCAATCCCCGCAGGCGGCGCCCATCAGCACGCTGGCCTGCAGCAGGGCGCCGGTCTTGCGCCGGTGCATGTCGCGCAGGGTGCCTTCGTCCAGCGACCGGCCGACGCTGGCGAGGTCGATCGCCTGCCCGCCGGCCATGCCGGCATGCCCGGCCGAACGCGCCAGCAGCGAGCACAGCCGGGCCTGCAGCGCAGGCGCGATGTCGAAGCCCAGGCCCTCGCCCGGGCCGGCAGGCGCGGTCAGCACCTCGAAGGCCAGCGCCTGCATCGCGTCGCCGGCCAGCATGGCCTGCGCCTGCCCGTACCTGACGTGCACGGTGGGCTTGCCCCGCCGCAACACGTCGTCGTCCATGCAGGGCATGTCGTCGTGGATCAGCGAGTAGGCGTGGATCAGCTCGACGGCCACCGCGGCGCGCAGCGCCGCCGCCGCCGGGCCCTGCACCGCTTCGCAGGCGGCTCGCACCAGCAGGGCACGAAGCCGCTTGCCGCCGTCGAGCACGCCATAGCGCATGGCCCCGCCCAGCCCGGCCGGCGCATCGACCGGCACCCAGGCCTCGAGCGCCGCCTCGACCGCGTCGAGCTCGTGCCGCACCCAGCGGTCGAAGTCGTCGGCCTTCATGCGGCCGCCCGTCGACCGGCCACGCGCGCG
>Ga0209573_1005022_pt1 | contig 12350 bp, 10 predicted proteins | sample TNRBio252014_DNA_FD_185870 | JGI IMG/M metagenome (GOLD analysis project Ga0209573, IMG submission 185870) | Wastewater treatment Type I Accumulibacter community from EBPR Bioreactor in Madison, WI, USA - TNR Reactor_6/25/2014_ DNA (SPAdes)... | ecosystem: Engineered > Bioreactor > EBPR >...
CTAGGAGGAAATGATGAAAACGATTACTCGATCCTGCATCCGGCTCGATGTGCGAACTCAGACCAAAGACGAAGCGATCCAGATGGCTGGCCAGTTACTGGTCGACGCCGGCTACATCGATCCCGGCTACGTTGATAGCCTGTTCAAACGGGAACAGGTCGCTAACACCTTCCTCGGCGGCGGGGTCGCCATTCCCCACGGAATGATCGAAGACCGCCACCTGATTCAACACACCGGCATCGCTATTTTGCAAGTTCCTAACGGCGTGGAATGGAATGAAGGCCAGAAAGCTTATTTGGTGGTGGCCATTGCCGCCCAGTCCGATGAACACATTGCCTTACTGCGTCGCCTGACCCGATTGATGCAGCAACCCGAGGCGCTGGACACCTTGTTCCACGCCGAAAATCCGCTGGTATTACTCGCCGCCCTGGGCGACGCGGCTGAACCGTCCCCGGTTCCCGAACCCGCCGCACCGGCTTGGCCATCCGACGCGGAGGTGGAATGTACCCTGGACTATCCCAACGGTCTGCACGCCCGTCCGGCCACGCGCTGGGTCGAGACCGCCAAGCGGTTTCCCTGTGAACTGCGGGTTTATCGGGGCGACGAATTCGCCGACGCTAGGGCGCTGACCGGCTTACTGGCGCTCGGCATCACCAACGGATCAACCCTGCGACTCGCCGCCCGGGGCGCCGATGCTCAACGGGCGCTGAACGCGCTACATGACACGGTGCGCAGACTGTCTGTTGAAGAAAAAGCGGATGCGGAACGCGCCCGGCGCAATGCGTTGGCTGCCCGCAAAACCGCGCCGGACTGGACGCCAAGGGGCGCACCGGCGACGGTCTACGGCATCAGCGCCAGTCCGGGGCTGGCGGTGGGCAGGCTGGTGCGCTATCTCTCCCAGCGTTTCGAGATTGCCGATCAACCGGGCGATATCGTGGCGGAAGGCGAGGCGCTGGAGCAAGCGATGCTGGCGGTTCAGGCGGAACGGGAAGCACTGGAAATACGCACTCGCCAGCGGTTGAGCGCCGCTGAAGCCGCCATTTTCGCCGCTCAGCGCGAGCTGTTGGCCGATCCGGTGCTGGTGCGCGAGGCGTTGGCTACGATCATGCAGGGCCATGGCGCGGCCTGGTCATGGCAGCGGGCGCTGCGGGCGCGAATCGACGTGCTGCAAAAGGTCGCTGATCCATTGCTGGCGGCCCGGGCGCTGGACTTGCGCGATGTCGGCGAGCAGGTGCTGGCGCAATTGCTGGGCATCGAGCGGCGGCAGATGACGCTGTCGGAACCGTCGATTCTGGTGGCTGAAGACCTGACCCCGTCCGACACTTTGCAACTGGATACCCGTCATGTCGTGGGCCTGGCCACCAGTCTGGGGGGGCCGACCTCGCATACGGCCATTCTCGCCCGCACGCTGGGTTTACCGGCCCTGGTCGCCGGCGGTCCAGCCTTGCTGGCGGTGCCCGAAGGCGGGATCGCGGTCATCGACGGCGGAACGGGCTGTGTCTATCTGGACGTCAACGAAGCTGATCAACGCAGCGTCGCCGAGGTGATCGCCCGTCAGGCGGCTGACCGCGAGGCGTTACGCGCCGTGCGGCATCAGCCGGCCACGACCACCGACGGCCATACGGTGGAAATTGCCGCCAACGTGGCGAATCCCAAACAGGCGGCGGCGGCGCTGGAAGCCGGCGCGGAAGGCATTGGTCTAATGCGCACCGAGTTCCTGTTCCTGGAGCGGAATACGGCGCCGGATGAAGATGAGCAATATCAGGTGTATCGAGACATGGTGGACGTGTTGGCCGGTCGGCGGTTGATCATCCGCGCCCTGGACATTGGCGGCGACAAGCAGGCGCCTTACCTGAATTTGCCGCATGAAGAAAATCCATTTCTTGGCGTGCGCGGCGCACGCTTGTTGTTGCAGCGTCAGGATTTGCTCTACGCCCAGTTGCGTGCGCTGTACCGCGCCGCTCAACACGGGCCGTTGTGGATCATGTTCCCCATGGTCACACATGTCAGCGAGATCGAGGCGTTGCGCGGCCATTGCGAGTTGGCTCGCCAGCAGGTGGGCGGTCCCGAAGTCAAGCTCGGCATCATGGTCGAGGTGCCTGCGGTGGCGGTGATGGCCGATCGATTTGCCACGCTGGTGGATTTCTTCTCGATCGGCACCAACGATCTGACTCAGTACACCCTGGCGGTGGATCGCCAGCATCCCGAGCTGGCGGCGCAGGCGGATAGTCTCCATCCGGCGGTGCTGGAACTGATCGATGCGACGGTTCGCGGGGCGCGGGCCGCCAGTCGGGCGTCCGGAGGGGGTTGGGTCGGCGTCTGCGGTGGACTGGCTGGCGATCCGCTGGGCGCACGCATTCTGACGGGCCTCGGCGTGGACGAACTGAGCATGAGCGCTCAGGACGTGGCTCCGGTGAAAGCTGCGTTGCGCAACGATTCCCGGTCAGCGATGCAGGAACTCGCCCGGCGAGCCTTGCGCGCCCGCGATGCGAATGAGGTGCGGGCGCTATGACTTCGATTCGTCTTCCCCAAGTCGTGACGGTCGCTCTCAATCCGGCGCTGGATCAAACCATCGAAGTCGCTGGTTTGTGCGTTGGCGCGGTGAATCGCGCCGTGCGGATGCAGATTGATGTGGGCGGCAAGGCGATCAATGTCGCCTCCTGCCTGGCCGATTTCGGCGTGAGCGCGGCGGTCGCCGGGCAACTGGGCCGCGACAACGCCGCGCTGTTCGATGAGCTGTTCCAACGCAAGCAGATCGCCAACCATTGTTGCTTTCTCGATGGACTGACCCGGATCAACACCAAACTGGTCGATACCGTCAGTGGTGACACGACCGACATCAACATGCCGGGGCCGGAGCTGACGCCGGAAGCCGCTACGGCGTTGCTGGAACAGGTGTTGGAACAGTTGGAGCGACTGGTGGAACACGCTGACTGGGTGGTTCTGTCCGGCAGTCTGCCGCCGGGAATGCCGATGGATGCTTACGCGACCATGACCGGGCGGGCGCAGGCGGCGGGCGCTGCCGTGTTGCTGGACACCAGCGGCGCGCCGCTGAAAGCCGCTTTGGCGACGGGACCGCGCCTCGTCAAGCCGAACCGGCAGGAATTGGCGGAACTGGTTCATCGGCCGCTCGACACGCTGGAGGCGGTGATCGCCGCCGGGCGGGAAGTGCTGAACAATGCGCCAGCGCCGGAGCAGGTGGTGGTGTCGCTGGGCGAGGAGGGCGCTTTGTTCCTCACCCGTCACGATGCGTTGCTCGCGCATCCACTATCGGTGGCCGTCACCAGCACGGTCGGAGCCGGGGACGCCATGGTGGCGGGTCTGGTGGCTGCCCGGCTTGAGGGGCGCTCGCTCACCGAGACGGCACAACTGGCGACCGCCTTCGCCGCTGCCAAATTGATGCGACTCGGCCCCCATTTACCGCCCCCGGATGAGGTCCGCGCCTTGGCCCGACAGGTCACGGTGATCCCCGTTGACTGAATAAAAATCCAGAATTGAGGAGAATCGAACATGGCTTATATCATTGCTGTCACCGCCTGCCCAACCGGCATCGCGCACACTATCATGGCTGCGGAAGGGCTTGAACAAGCCGCTCGGATGCTCGGCCACACGATCCAGGTAGAAACCCAAGGATCGGTGGGCGTCCGCAACGCCCTATCCGAAACCGACATCATGACCGCCGAAGTGGTGATCATCGCCGCCGACACCCGGGTGGACACCGCCCGTTTTGCTGATAAACCGCTGTATGAAACCACGACCGAACCGGCGATCCGTGACGGCGCAGGCGTGATCAAGGCTGCGTTGGCCAGCGTACCGGCGGCGTTGACCCCTATTGCTGCGCCCACTACGCCACCTGCTGCCGCTCACCTGAAGATCGTGGCTATTACCTCTTGCCCAACCGGCATTGCCCACACGTTCATGGCGGCGGAGGGTCTGGAGCAGGGTGCGAAAAGTCAGGGCCACGCGATCAAGGTAGAAACGCAGGGGTCGGTCGGGGCCAAAAATACCCTGACCGCTGAGGACATCGCCGCCGCTGATCTGGTGATCATCGCCGCCGATACCCAGGTGGATAAAACCCGCTTCGCTGGCAAGCGCCTGCACGAGGCTAGCACCAAAGCCGCGATTCATGACGGCGTAGCACTGGTGCGCACTGCGATTGAACAGGCGCGGGCGCCGGTCGCTGAGGCGGGCGGCGCGAACTATGATGATCAGGTCAAGCAGGCCAAGGCCCAACAGGCGGCGAGTCGGCCTGGTTTCTACAAGCACTTGATGACCGGTGTGTCTTACATGATCCCGTTTGTGGTCGCGGGCGGCTTGTTGATTGCGATCAGCTTCGCCATTGGCGGCATCAATGTCTTCGAGGACGCCAACGCCGGAACTCTGGGGTGGACCTTGTTCCAAATCGGCGCGAAAGCGGGCTTTACCCTGATGGTGCCGATTCTCGCCGGGTTCATTGCCTATTCCATCGCTGATCGACCGGGCATCGCGCCGGGCATGATTGGCGGCATGATCGCCAGCACCATTGGCTCTGGCTTCCTCGGCGGCATCGCGGCGGGCTTCCTGGCCGGGTATGTGGTGAAATGGATGAGCGACTATATCCGCTTACCGCGCACCTTGGATGGACTCAAACCGGTGTTAATCCTGCCGCTGCTCGGTACGCTGGTGGTCGGCCTGCTGATGTACTACGTCGTCGGTGAACCGGTGGCCACCGCCCTGGCCACGATCACCACTTGGCTCAAGGGAATGCAGGGTAGCAGCGCCATTTTCCTCGGGCTGCTGCTGGGCGCGATGATGGCCTTCGACATGGGCGGACCGGTGAACAAGTCGGCTTACGCTTTCGCCACTGGGTTGATTGTCAGCGAAGTTTATGCGCCGATGGCGGCAGTGATGGCTGCTGGCATGGTGCCGCCGCTGGGTTTGGCGCTGGCCACCGTGCTGTTCAAAAATCGTTTCTCGCTGGATGAGCGGGAGGCGGGTGGCGCGACGGCGGTGCTTGGCATTTCCTTTATCACTGAAGGCGCGATTCCCTATGCTGCTAAAGACCCGTTGCGGGTGATTCCGGCGCTGATGCTCGGCGCGGCGACAACCGGGGCGCTGTCGATGGTGTTCGGTTGTGAATTGCGGGTGCCGCACGGTGGGGTATTCGTGTTGCCGATTCCCAATGCCGTCACGAATCTAGGCCCCTACCTGATCGCGATCGTCGTCGGCACGCTGATCACCGCCGCCGCCCTGTTTTTCCTCAAGCGGCCCCTGGAAACGCCAGCTACTCTTAAACCGGCCAGCGCCTGATCACTCATTCTGTGGTGGAACCGTGGGGGTGCGCTCCCACTTCTTCCCGCGAACGGCGGTAGACTCCGTTCGCGGTTTTTTTTATCAGGACTTTCGCTAAACCCGTAAATTCATCATACCCGCGAAGGCGGGTATCCATTCTTTTCAACGAATGACTGGATTCCCGCATACGCGGGAATGACGAAAAGCGAAAGTCCTGTTTATGTTGGCGCGCTTTAGAATCCTATTCTTCAGAAACTGGCCTGACTTCTACGAATTGAGTGGGGGAACAGCGTGACGAGACAGGAAACTTCTTCTATCTATCAGAAAACCAAATAACGATAGCAGCAATCAATTTCGAATATTTCGAATAAAGCGAGTATAAGCGCAGTCTAAAGGCCATAAACCCTACAAAACATACAAGGCCATCGCATCGCTGCACAGGAGATCATCATGACGCTCGCATCCCCCAAGAACCCGACCTTGCCCACCGAAGAGGAAGCCCGGTTGGCCGCCGAAAGTAGCCGAAAACTGGCGGCAATCATCGGTCACGGCGCAGCCGCCCGTTTACGCCTGATTGACGGTAACGATGAAATCACGGTGCCGGTCAGCGCCATCCCGTTACTGGCGGATATTCTGAACCAGATGGCGCAAGGCAACGCCGTATCGCTCGTTCCCATCGGGCACACGCTCACCACCCAACAAGCGGCGGACCTGCTCAATGTCTCGCGGCCCTATCTGGTGAAGTTGCTGGAAGCAGGCAAAATTGGCTTCACCAAGGTCGGACGGCACCGCCGCATCAAATACGAGGATCTGCTCAACTACATCGAGCAAGCAGACGAAATTAGCCGCCAAGTGATGAATGAATTGTCCAGGCAAGCGCAAGAACTCGGGATAGGCTACTGATTGGCTAACTTCACTGTCGTCTATGACGCTTGTGTTTTCTATCCGGCGCCGCTGCGCGATCTGCTGATCCGGTTAGCGATGACACGGCGGTTCCGGGCGCGTTGGACTACACAAATCCACGAGGAGTGGAGCCGAAATCTGCTGGCCCATCGCAAGGACCTCACCCAGCAACAACTGGATCGGACAATCGCCATGATCAACAACGCGGTCGAAGACTGCTTGATCACCGGCTACGAACACATCATTGAAGGACTCAAGCTACCTGACCCCAATGATCGTCATGTCTTGGCGGCGGCCATTCGCGTTGGCGCTGCGGCAATCGTGACGATGAATCTGAAAGATTTTCCAGATCGCGTACTCAGCGAATTTGAAATTTTCGCTCTGCACCCGGACGACTTCATTCTCGATCTGGCAGACCTGGAGTCGCCGATTCTCGAACGTGTCGCCAAGGAGCAGCGAGCCAGTCTTTGCAGCCCGCCAGTTTCCGCAAAGGAATTTGTGGCTAATATTCGCCGCCAAGGATTGCCAAGTGTCGCCGACTTCCTCGAAAAACGTATCGATCTGATTTAACTTCCCGCGAACGGCGGTAGACTCCGTTCGCGGTTTTTTTTGCAAACTACGGATTAAAAATTACAGCCCGGCGCACTGATCTTCCTTGTTGCCCGACACTTGGTTGAAACCGCCGGTCGGGGCTGGGCGATTGCTCTTGCACTGCAAGTTGCCGTCGATGGTGTTGTAGCGAATCAGCACGCCGCCGGTGTTGCTAAACGCCTGCAAGTCGCCGTCGATACTGTTGTACTCCGCCACCAGCCGGATGCGGTTGTTGTCCAGTTGCAGGTTGCCGCCGATGCTGCTGCGCTGGATGCGGCTGACCTCCCCGGAAACCCCCTCAAGCTGAATATCGCCGCCCACGTTGGTGCGAAGAACGCGCACGTAGATTCCGCCGTCCGCCTGGATGTTGCCTTCGATCCGGGCGTCGCGCACGGTCAGCGCGCCGCTGGATTTCACCAGCACATTACCTTTGACCTGGGTGCCGTTCAGAACGCATTGCCCGTTCTCCACGATCACGTTGTCATCGATGGTGACCGCGCCCAAATTGGGCGGGCAATACACATCAGCGAATGCCGGAACAGCCAGACTTCCCAGACCAGCGGCTAGGGCAACGGCGAGTAAAGTTTTCTGTGATTGCATCGGTTATCTCTCCACAGTTCGGTTAACGATGAACTCCGATCCCTGTTCGTGAGCCGTCCGTTATCCCGAGAACGGACGGCCGCCGGGGTTTATTCCCATCGTGTTGTTTTTTTTGCGACGGGGCGACGCGGCGCCTAGTGGAATAAAAATCGTGGAGCGCTCGTTTGCATATCGAGGCCGGCGTTTTGACGCCACACCACATCAACGAGCCAGCGAGGTTCACCGTGTCATGCAAACCCTTACCGCAACCCTTTCTCATCAGACCTCTTCGCCCATGACCCGACACCCTCGCCGATTGCCCGCAATCGGGCGCGGGCTGGTGGGCGCGCTGGCGGCGGCGCTGTTTGCCGGGCTGGTCTGGTACGGCATCCCGCAGCTCGACGCACCGGCGCGCGGCGCGCTGATCATCTTCGGGATCACACTGGGCGCTTGGGTGTTCAGCCGGCTGGAAGAAACTGTCGTGGCGTTGGCCGCGTTGCTGGCGCTGGGCCTGACCGGCGTCATCGAGCCGACCGCGATGTTCGATTCGCTGGGCCACAGCCTGATCGGCTTGATGCTGGCCTCGTTCGTCATCGCCGCCGCCGCCAACGCCACCGGCCTGAGCCAATGGCTGGCCACGGCGGTCGCGCGCCGCGCTCGCTCGGTCGAGCAGCTCTGCTATTGGCTGACCGCCGCCAACTTGGTCACGGCGCTGTTTATTCCCGCCACCTCGGCGCGGGCGGCGCTGATGGCCCCGGTGTTCCTGGCCCTGAACCAGCATTTCAACGAGCCGCGTGTCGGCAAAGTCCTGGCGCTGGTGTTTCCCACCGCGATCCTGCTTTCCGCCGCCGCTTCGCTGACCGGGGCCGGCGCGCACCTGCTGACCGCCGATCTGGTCGCGCAACTGGGCGGCGAACGGCTGGATTTCCTGCGCTGGTTGACCCTGGGCCTGCCTTTCGCGCTGGTGAGCAGCTTCGGTTCGACCTGGGTCATCTTGCGTCTGTTCCTGACCCAACCGGAGCGGCGGCAAGCCTTGACGCTGGAATCCGGCTGGGCGAAAGGCAGCGAAATCGCCGCCCCCGACGTTTCCCGGTCAAAGCAGTATTACGTGCTCGGCGTGATTCTGGCCATGATCGGCTTGTGGGCGACCGCCGGCCTGCACGGTCTGGACAATAGCCTGGTGGCGGTGCTGGGCGCGCTGGCGGTGACGTGGCCCGGTTTGGGGCCGATTTCCCTGAAAAAGGGGCTTAAAGCCGTCGAGTGGGGCCTGCTGCTGTTCTTGGCCGCCACCCTGGAACTGGGCGAGAGCCTGGTGCGGACCGGCGCGGCCGATTGGCTGGTGAGCCATCTGTTCGCCGGGTTGTCCGGGCTGTCGGGCAGCGCCCCGTTGCTGGCCGGCGGCGTGGCGGCCATCGGCCTGCTGTCGCACCTGGTCATCACCTCGCGCAGCGCCCGCGCCGCTATCCTGATTCCCGCCGTGATCCTGTTCGCGCTGTCGCTCGGCTACAGCCCGACCGCGCTGGCCTTCAGCGCCGCTATCGCCAGCGGGTATTGCCTGACCTTCACCGTCAGCGCCAAGCCGATGGCGCTGTTCGCGCAGTTGCCGACCGCGACCTACGGCCCCGCCGACCTGCTGCGGCTGAGCGGCGTTCTGTTGCCCCTGCACTTCCTGTTGTTGCTGCTGTTTTCCTGGTGGATCTGGCCAGCGTTGGGGCTGGAGTTGACTCTCGGCGCGCGGCCGGTCGGTTGATCCCCGTGACTCCAGTTCGGCCCCCACATCAAGACATTTCCACTCGGAAAAGCCCGATGTAGTATGTTCGCGAATGCGCCGTACCCGTAGGGGGACCTCATGTTGCTTGACAAGCTACGCAAGCAAAGGACGGAGATCATCGCGGCGGGCCGTCGGTATGGCGCCCGCCGCATTCGCGTGTTCGGCTCGGTGGCGCGCGGCGAGGAACGCCCGGGCAGCGACATCGACTTTCTGGTCGATTTTCCGCCAGGTTACGACCTGTTCGGACAACGGTTGCCGCTGGCGGAACGCTTGGTCGAAATCACCGGCCACCGGGTGGATCTGATCCCGGAGCATGAACTGAATCGCCATATCCGACCGCAGGTACTGGCCGAGGCTGTCGATCTGTGACCAAGAGCTGGCGGCCCTATGCACGGCATATCCTGGATACCATCGCCAAAATTCGCCGCATCGCGGCGCGCGGTGATCTTTGCCAGGATGAGGTGCTGTACGATGCGACCCTGCGCAATCTGCAAACCCTTTCCGAGGCAACCCAGCATCTACCCGACTTCATAAAGCAACAGCATCCGGCGATCCCATGGAAGCAGATCAGCGGCTTCCGCAATATTTTGGTGCACGATTATCTCGGTCGAATCGATCCCCAGACCGTGCTCGGAGTGATCGAGCAACATTTATCCCCCTTGGAAGTGGCTGTGCAGGCGATACTCGCCAGCGAAAACGGCGACATGTCCTGAATTTGTCCCTTCATTTCTAATCTCTCGGGAATAAATCTCCGACCGCCTCGTTGTTAACGGCAAGAGGACGCGAAAAGCCCCGGCAACACGTCGGCCGGGACTCGCTTCCAAAGCTCTTAACTCATTGTTGGAGAACTCCCATGTCCCTGAATATCCTGATCGCCCCTTCCGGATTCAAGGAAAGCCTGAGCGTGCTGGACGTGACCGAGGCCATCGCCGAGGGCGTCCGGGCCGTGCTGCCCGATGCCCGGATTTTCAAGGCCCCGCTGGTGGACGGCGGCGAAGGCTTCACCGAGGCGCTGGTTCAGGCGACGGGCGGGACCCTGCATCCCGTCACGGTGACCGGGCCGGTGGGTCAGCCGGTGGCCGCACAGATCGGCTTTCTGGGTGGTGCGCCGGTGCGTACCGCCGTGCTGGAAATGGCCGCCGCCGCCGGTTTGAGTCTGGTGCCGCGCGACCGGCGCGACCCCTGTCTGACCACCAGCCGGGGCGTGGGCGAGCTGGTTTTGGCCGCGCTGGAGGGTGGCGCGGAACGGATTCTGCTCGGCTGCGGCGATTCCGGAATCAACGACGGCGGCGCGGGCATGGCGCAGGCGCTGGGTGCGCGCCTGCTGGACGAGGACGGCCGGGAGATCGGCGCGGGCGGCGCGGAACTGGCCCGGCTGCGCCGCATCGACCTCGGCGGTCTCGATCCGCGATTGGCGCGGGTGCAAATCGACGCCGCTGTCAACTGGCACAACGCGCTGCTCGGTCCGCGCGGCGTGGCGCGGGTGTTCGCCCCGCAGAAGGGCGCTACGCCCGAACAAGTCACGCTGCTGGAGGCCGCGCTGGAGAACTACGCCGCCGTGATCCGGCAGGATTTGGGCATCGACGTCGCCGAGCAGGCCGGCAGCGGCGCGTCCGGCGGGTTGGGCGCGGGCCTGCACGCCCTGCTCGGCGCTCGGCTGCATCCCCGCTACGACATCGTGATGCAGTACTTGAATCTCGACGAGTTGATGGCGCGGGCCGATCTGGTGCTGACGGCAGAGGGCAGCCTCGACGAGCAGACGCCCTACGGCAAGATTCCCGCCGAGGTGGCGCGGCGGGCCAAGCAGCACGGACTGCCCGTCATCGCGCTGGCCGGCACGCTGGGCAAAGGCGCCGCGCTCAATCTGCAACACGGCATCGACGCTTACGCCAGCATCATGCAGCGCCCCTGCTCGCTGGAGGAGGCCATCGCCAAAGCCGGTCGGCTGCTGGTCAAGGCCACCGAAGAAGTCATGCGGATGGTGCGAGTCGGCGCGCTGCTCGCCCCCCAAAAAAACCGGCGCGGCGTGAAGCCGACCGGCCAGCGCGCCAAATTGACCCGGTTTCCGCTGCGGTCTCCCGTGAAAAAGCGGACTCGTTTGGAACTGGCCGCTCCCGGGTTCTGCTGAGCCGGGCGATCCCGCTATTCACAGCGCCCCGGGCTTTGCACTAGTCCCCAGCCAAACACGGGGTCCTTGCCGGGAGCGCCCAGATCGCGGGCGCCGTTCCGCATCTGCTCGGCCAGTGTGGCGGGATTCAAGCCGGGCTGCCGGTGACGCAGCAGCGCTGCCACGGCGGCGCCATACGGCGCGGCGAAAGAGGTGCCATCACGGTACTGGCCGCCGCCGCGCGGCCCCGGCGTCCAAATCCGCACGCCCGGCGCGGCCACGGTCACGTATTCGCCCCGATTGGCCAAGCGATAAGGACGCAGCAAGTTGTCCACGGCCGTGACCGCAATCGCTTCGGGATAGGCTGCCGGGAATGCGGGCGGCGCGCTCGGTCCACCGTTGCCGGCGGCGGCGACCACCGCGACGTTGCGCGCGCTCAGCCGCTGGATGACCTCGCGCAACAGCTTGTTGTCCGGCCCGGTCAAGCTGACGTTCACCACCGACGCCTGCTTTTCCAGCAACCAATCCAAGCCCTTGCCGAGCAGCAAGGCATTGGTGCGCAAGTTAGCGCCGGTCCCGGTAAAGGTATCGGCGGCGTACAGTTCGGCGGTCGGTAATAACCCTGAAAATCCGCTGGTCGCCGAACCGACCAGCAGCGTCGCCACGGCGGTGCCGTGGGTCGGGGCGGATGCCTTGCCGTCCTCGGCGAACGACCGAATTTCGACCCGCCGGCCGGCCAGCGCCGGGGCCTTGCCGTTCACCGCCGTGTCCACCATGCCCAGCTTGAGGCTGCGCCCGCAACTCCCGCTCGTCCGGTCCCAGCCGATCAGATCGGAACCGTAGCAGCGATTGTCCGGGCACGGCTCGGCGGCGATTCGATAGACGTGATTGAGTGTGAAATCGCCGTTCGGAATCCGGCGCTGCAAAAGTCGCAAGGCTTGCGGGGGACTCTGGTTGGCGGGCGTGCGCAGGCGGGTGATCCGCAGATCCAGTTGCCTTAGGGTTTCGGTGCGTCCGACCGCGAATCCCAGCGACCGGACTCGATTCAGCACCGCTGGCGTAGCATTGATGGCCAGGATTTCCCGTGGCTCGAAATTTTCAATCTTCGCCACAGTACGCGCAGGCTGC
>Ga0209573_1005023_pt1 | contig 12349 bp, 10 predicted proteins | sample TNRBio252014_DNA_FD_185870 | JGI IMG/M metagenome (GOLD analysis project Ga0209573, IMG submission 185870) | Wastewater treatment Type I Accumulibacter community from EBPR Bioreactor in Madison, WI, USA - TNR Reactor_6/25/2014_ DNA (SPAdes)... | ecosystem: Engineered > Bioreactor > EBPR >...
AGCATCCATCCAGTCAGCAGCGACCATCGAGATGATCGAGGCGACGATCAGGATCAGTACCAGCGGGCTTTTGAACTGGTTCAGGAACAGCCCCAGTGCGTTTCCTCTGTTCAGCGTCCCCAGGGCATTTCGCCCGAATCGCTTCAGCCGGGCACCGGCCTGGCGCGGAGACAGTCCGTTGATTGCATCGGATTCCAGCTCTGCAACCAGATTTTCGGTCGGCAGGCACCAGTAACCGTCCGGTGCAGCCTGTGTATCCGGGGTTGGACCAGATTTGGGCCGCAACAAGCTGGAAAAGAGAAGCACGCGTTTCCCCCGAAAAAGCAATCACGAGATGATTTCAAGATGACAGAAAGCCAGCGATTGCACAACCTTTCAAGCAATGAATGCGGCCATTCCATTTTCCCAATGACCGGCCTGCCTGCTGTTACTGGTTGCCGGAAAATCTGCCTCTCCCGGAGATTTCACGAAACCGCCCTTTGCCGCAAAGATACTGGTGTTTATGTCCCCCTGACGGAAAAATGTACGAGGGTACTGCAACCATCTATTGCATTCACACGATCCATTCATTGAAAAATGGAATCACTACAATCAAAGACCAGACTACCATTCCATTCAGCAATGCGAACAATACCGCCGCGCTTCCCATATCCTTCACCATTTTTGAAAGCGGATGCTTATGCGTGGATATCCGGTCTATGGTTTTTTCGAGACCGGCATTTAACAGCTCGGTAATCAAAACCAGCAGCACGCTGCCCATCAGCAGCGCTTTTTCAATATTCGTCACGGGCAGAAACATCGCGAAGATCAGTAATGGAAGAGCCAGGATACTCTCGATGCGAAACGCTTCTTCCATCTTCCATGCGGCTTTGATGCCGTCAACCGAATAAAGAAAAGTATTCACAATCCTTCTTTTCAGGAAACGGATCATGTCCCACTCTTTAAACAAGGCCACTTTCCAGCGATACGAATTCTAACCATGTATACCAGACTAATTGAAAGAAACCATGCCAGTATAACAGTCCAGATTGTATGCGATAAGAAATGGGCTCCCTGAACCATGCGCCCGACCCCCATCAAACCGCCCAGTGCCACTGCCATGGCTAACGCTGTTTTAGCCAGCATCGGCCGCGTATGCCAGAATGCCATCGCCCACGATATCCACATAAACCCGCCTGAGGCATGACCCGCCGGGAAGCATTGCCCGCCGGGGTAATCGTCGCTCACAAAAGTCAGCAAAGATGTATACGGTATGCTGCCGCCAAAAATATCCATTGACCAGGGACAATGCCTGCTTGTAACGTGTTTGATGGCTGTAATGGATAACGGAATCAGAATGATGCCCATGATCGCCACCAGGCAGGATTGCCGCAACGGCTGGCTTTGTGTTTTCCGGTAGCAATATACCGCCCAACCAATCCCGGTCAATCCTGCCGCATACATCAGGCTTTTTAAGCCGTGATGCAGATATTTCGTGAAAAAAATCTCCTCCCGGTAAGGGAAGATTTTTTCCGCTTCGTCGAAAGCCAGCCGGGCAATCTGAATGTCCAGCGCGGTCCATTCAAATACGCATATTGTCAGCACTGCAGCAAAAAATACGCACCCTATCTGAATGGAAAGATTGATCTCCCTATCCCGCATGGCATTCCGCCAGCAAATCGTATGATCTTACATAGGTCCGGGAAGTGACCTCAAACAGCCCAAGCAGGGAATGATACAGATTGTCGTGATGGGCGGGTTTTTTTGCCTTGTTGGACAGACAGGCATGATTTACGGGGAAATGATCTGAATGCCAGAAAAACATCGGAGCCCTGGTCTGAAACAATGGAGCGATTACATAAGGAATGCCATGCAGGTAAAGATTGTTTTCACCTAAAGATTCCCCGTGATCCGAAAGATAGATAAAAAACGTATCCCTGTCCTTCACTCCCTCCAGTTCATGGATCATTCTGGACAATACATGGTCGGTATATCCGATCGAATTGTCATAGGCGTTCACAATTTCACTGTTCTTGCAGTTCCCCAGATCTGAAGACCGGCAGGCAGGTTTGAATTTCTCAAACTCTTTTGGATATCTTTCATAATATGCCGGTCCGTGGCTACCCAACTGGTGCAGGACTATAAGCTGATCTTTCTCACCCTTGCCAAAGGTTTTCATAAGACCCTGAACGAGTACTTCATCCAGGCAATTCGCAGTATCCTTGCAAAACGACTGATCGCCCAGTGCCTTGGCTTCAATTGTTTTCAAATCCGCGCACACACTCTTGCACCCTGACTGGTTTTCAATCCAGGTTACCTCCACATTCAACCTGTGCAGCAAATGAAGAACGGACTCTGTAGACCGGATTTTATCTTCATCATATTGATTCCTGCCGTATGGCGAGAACATGCAGGGCACCGATGTTTCTGTATTGGTCCCGCAGGTGGTTACATAGGGAAAGTTGATCACCGGCAACCCGGATAATTCCGGCGTGGTTTGCCGGGCGTAGCCGGATAAGCCCCAGTTCGCAGCCCTTACAGTTTCGCCAACCACCACGACAACGGTTTTAGGTTTGCGGCCTGACGCAGGTTTTCTGCTGGCCCCAGGATCGATTTCCTTTCTTTCCATGATTTGGTTTTTCGTGTTCCCGGCCAGCGCGGTGACTGACGACACCAGAACACTGATCGGAAGAATCTGATAGCGTATATCCTTGTGATTTCTCATGGTGGATGAGAAATTTTTGAACTGGCTGAATATCAACATCACTGCAAGTGCCAGACAAATTAAAGCCACGCCCGCTTTAAAATAGAATTCCTTCCGTAAGCTGGTTTCCTGAATTTCAAAGAATAGAAGCCCAATGATCGGCAACAGACCCAGTTTTAAAGCATGCCAGCCTGCAGATACGGTCAGCAGCTCATTGGCCTCCGGTACGTTGGTTGCAAAAACGTTCTGCATCATGCTTGCATCAAACTGAACCCCATAATGCCGGGAAAAATAGCTGGCGAACACGGTGCAACCGACCAGAAACACAGCGACATATCGGGATGATTTTCCCCACATCAGCAATGTGATGGTTGCGACCTGAAGGAATACCACAATCCCGCAAACCGTCCAGAAGAACAGGCCCATGTTGCCTGCCTGACTTTTTAGCAGGCGGCTCCATAACTCATCGTTGCAAAAAAATGTGAAATACAAACTCAGGACCACGGCCAGCAATTCCGGCCTTACCTTGATTTTGGGCAGATTTGCTGATTTAGATACCCATTGCCGAATAGACATCACGCTGGAAATGACTGGATTCATCTGGAAGTACACCGGGAAATGAAAGGTTGCAAGAACAGCAAGGCAGGAGCAGCGAAACAAGCATACGATGGCAAACCATCCCTGCTTTTTGAACGTTCAGCCTGCTGCACCCTGAAAAGAAAAGGAAGATTCATGAAAAAACCTGCCACGACCATAGCCGGGGGCGGATCACTGATTTTTTTCAATATGCCCAGGTGGTGCGGCAAAGCAATCGGTTCAAATACAAATGGAACGAATATTGTGTGCAACATGGCTTGCCCTGCTTTAAAGTCATACCGTTAAATAAAGCAAAAATCATGCCAAACGCTATATGGGCGAAAATTTATTAATAATTACTTAATAATCAGCATATTGAATATTATTTAAATGGTTTTCCATGGTGGAAACATCCCCACTGGATTTTTCTGGAATTCATTTTTTGCAGGAGCATGCAGCATTGGTTGCAGGGTTGATTGGAAAACCAGACGCAATGCTCATCAATTCCGGTTGAATGACCAGAATGCAGTACCCTGTGCTATCCATCGGAGTTCAATGAGGACTGAAAGAGAATGCAGACCAGGCGATTGTTGGCGGAAGCAGGAACATCGGTGCAAAGATTTTCCCGTTTTTTGTTGGATGACTACTGTCCGATACCCCAATACCGCCGGTGTGGGTGATACCAGGCCTCAATCCATGCAAAGGCCGCATGACGTGCTTCCAGTTTTGGACTTGAAAACGTAAATGAACACTGAGCCGGAATAAACCCGAGTCAAAAAAATGACTAATTGGACTGAGTGGGGTTGAACCGAGTGGCCGGCAGATTTTGTTTATCGATGCAGGGGTAGCAACCCGCAACCGCCCCTCTCTGTGTAACGCGCACTAACCGCTGATAACAGGTAAATAAGGTGGAATAATTTCCCTGCTGAACGCAGCAAACCTGGCCTGCATATCCATGCATAGGGTTACATCTTGCCCCATCACCATTCCACCTGCGCACGCGCCGTGAAGATGCCGGGATGCTGGCCTGCGGTGGCCAGAGCTGGCATTACTTTGGTAAAACCGTTATCGCTATGCTGGTTGGTAAACACATGGGCATAATCCGCCATCAGCCGGAAATAGGGATTGAGATACCAGTTCAACGCCAGCGTTCCGGTCTGCATGAAACCACCGGATACGTGCGCAGTATTCATGTCCAGAGAATCAAAGCGTATGGCCAATTCCCAGGCTCCCGGACCGCCATTTTTCAGATCAAAATTCCGGCCTGGGTTCAGGCGGCCAAATGCCCCTCTTTTCTTGTCATAACTACGCGATTCGCCTGTCAGGAAATAGCTGGCATAGGCATAGTAGCCGTCCAGATGATCCCTGGAATCATAATTCTGCCCGCCGAGCCCGGTACGCATGTATTCAGCCTGTAGCGAAAATGGCCCGTATACTCCCGCCACTTCGACCCCCAGACGGGAGAAACTCTCCAGAACCCTGCGATTGCCCGCCATACTGACCGGATCGGTAAGGCCACCCGTATTTGCCCAGTTGGTGCGGTCCACATTACCTGCCCAGTTGGCAAATGACATGGCCGCAACTCCATTGCTAGTGTTGTTCACATTACGGTAAGAACCCGATGCCCCTATATGCAGCAATCCGGTATTGCCATCTTGAAACGGCAGAAAGGTGGCGCGCCCGGTAAAACCATAGCTCGAATTACCACTCTGGCCATTACGGTTGGCATTGCCGTTGCTGGTCAAAGACGTATTGTTGGCAAAATTTCCGTTGCCAATGGGTTCTGCCTGAAAGGCGCCGCGAACGGTATAATTCTCTCCGGAAGTTTGCGCACTGATCCCCATTAAAAATGGATTGGCAAACTCCACAAAGGCATTATTGGGAGCAGAGCGCTCGATAAAAGTCAGATACCTGTAATTGGTCAGGGATTCCAGGCTGAACGGTTCCCGGAACTGCCCAAACGTAATGCTGGCGGGCTGCCAGCCGGAATACTCGACCCAGGCATCCGTGATTCCTGCTGCGCCGGTGCCGCTGCCACGCACAAAATCATATTCGAACCGGTAATTGAAATCCCTGCTCAGCTTTCCCTGCATGTGAACCCGCGTACGGCGCGCGCCCATGCCGTCATTCAGTTGCGCGCTTTGCGGAATACCCTCACCATTATCATTCAGCTGCGCATCCAGCTGCACATCACCGCCAATGTTCATTTTAAAATCGCCATTGCTGGATTCTATTTCCAGCCCCTGCTCTCCCAGCCTGGTCTGAACCGATTTTCCCGCCTCTACCGGATGGACTTTCTGCGCCGCCTCAGCCGCTTGCAATGCCGGGGGATCAGACCTGCCCTCTTCTACTGGATGGGGCTGATGTTTCGATGAAGCCATTGCCTGATCAGGAGCCTCCTCAATCTTCTCAAAAGCCCCGATGAACTGCCGGCCGGGGCCGGGTTTTGCATAAATCTGGGCGGTTTTATTATCCATATACAGATTCAGGGCAAAAATTTCGCCAGGCACACCGGCGTATAAAACCACGGGAACAGCCAGTGCCAGCTTGGCGAATCGCATATATCTACTTTTTGCAGCTATTCCCTCATCCATTTTTTCTCCCCGGGTAAACGAATGTAACTGAGCACTGAAATAGGACAGGATCAACGCAAACTATCCACTTGTTTTTTCCAAGATTATTAATTTACAGATGCGAATATAAATTGTTACTGTTATAAAACACAAACGATTTAAATTGGACATTACTATCGAAATATCCGATAGTAATTTCAGGATAATTAACGTGCGCCACCCCTGGCTTGCACACGGTCTGTTTGACATGTTTGACACAATCGAAGAGGGTCGAAGAGGTGCAGCAATCGTTCCTGGATGACCATGACGCTTCCGTAACGCATTCCTGGCGGCATGATGCGGGTCGCACAAAACAGCATTGGAGGAATGCATGGCCATCATTCCGATGGGCAGAAAAACCAAAGGGGGCTCTCTGACAGAAGTGCACTGTCCACGTTGCTGAACCGGTTCCGCGGCATCCTGATGATAGAGGACAATTACCCCTCCAGGTAGCGTGCGACCCTGATGATGTGTTACTTGACACGAAATATGAGCGTGAAACCGCCAAATCCATGCAGGCCAAGGTGGGACGCAACGATCTTTGTCCATGCGGAAGCGGAAAGAAATTCAAGAAGTGTTGCGGGCAGGCCGCCAATCTTCATTGATGGGGGCCTGAAACCCGGAAGGGGTCTGTGCCGGGTTTGGTTAAAGTAATTTTTCAGAAATTGAATTCAATCCAATGACTGAATTCAGGATGATCCGGTTTCACCACAGTTTCTGTGGATAACTTTGTGGATGAGCTGATCAAACCGTAGCTAAGTAACCAGAATCAAAATGATTTTTGACCCCCGCCTAATTCATGCGCACAATTTAAATTACTAAAAAACAATTGGTTAGAATTTACTCCGCTGTACCACAGAAATATCCTGTTCATTTCATGGAACAATTTCAGCTTGTGGGTAATTTCAGGTTATGGGGAATCTGGAAAATCTTGCTGGATGCCAGTCCGGCCATGTTGGCAAAAAAATCCCCTGATCCTTTCGAACCAGGGGGATAGCGCTTAGCCAATTTTAAAGGAGAAAGTTACATTTCCACGTTCCGAGGGGACAAAACGTGAGGCAGCTTGCACTGCCTGAAAGGTCAGAGCTGGGTTCATGCAATTAGTTCCATGACCCGGAGAAAAATATTCATCAGGATGCTCCTAACCATTAACCCAGCGTCCTTTGGCCAAATTTCATATAGAATGTCACAGAGGTTTTGCTCCATGGAAGCCGCATGATTCCACGGCATACAAAATCTGGATCGGGTTCCCTTTCCGTCCCTGAAGCCTGCATTGGTTCAGCTCGGCATGCAGGGCAATCTGCCTGACTTAATTTTTGTTCATTACAGGAGGAAGTATGTTCACTACAAAAAATACAGCGTTATTGGCCCCTTATGGTTCCGCCCAGTTTATGCCTCTGGCTACCAAAGTTGGCGATGGCAAGAATCCTCAGTTCATTACACAGTCCAGTAACGGCGAAGGTAAAGGATTGAATATTTCAACTGCAGCTGATACAGGCAAGATTCCTTCTGCCCGTGATTAGGCGCAGAAACTTTCATTCAGCATGAATAGTACCAGTTGTATCTTTTGCGGATTCAACTGGTTTTAATGATTCGTGCATTACGCATGAATGCAATGCTTTTCTTCTCCAACAAAGAGGTAAAGGGAAAGGCAAGAAAGTGGCGGAAGCTGACAATGAAATCCTGCCCCTGGACGAAGTTGCCGCTTGGCTCGTCTTGCGACACGGATCGATCGACCGACAACAGAAGAGGAAACCGCTCTGTATGGGAGTGATCACAGCCGACAGCAAGTTTCCTGCTAGTCCTGGCAACCTGCACGCATCCAGGCAAGATACAGGACATCCTGATCCAGACATTGCATCCCCCGGGTGGTTTTCGGCATTCCACCAAAGGCGACGGGAAAAAGTATATGCTGAACCGGTCTTATTGCAGTTGCCGTTCCGATGCCATGTGCTGCATGAGCCATGCGCTGGCCTACCCGGGGTGACGGTCAGGCCCAACTTACAGCAAATCACGTTGCTGAACTAAAAAATTGACTACAGATAGATTATTCGAAACCCGTCAAAAATACCAGTTTTTGAAATTCTTGTTTTCGTATTCATTACTTCAAGTGTCTTAGAGTGGTTCTAGACTATATCCTGACAACTTGATTGTGTCATTTTCATTCACCCAAACCCGCACTTCAATATCCCGCACATCCCTGGATAGCTGAACTAACTCATTCTGTATCAACACATCATCCACATACGGTTTCAGGTCAAATTTTGCGTGTATTTTATTCCCAAGATCAGAAACAACATCAACATAGGATCCGTTCAGCATGCCAGATGAACCCCATACATTAAGTCGATAATTGCCAGATCTCAAAGGAAAATAAGGTCCGAACGTTAAAAACCCAGGTTCACCGTTCGAAATTTTGGCCCCATCTTTAACCAAACCCACTGCAGACGGGAGTTCGAGCAACGACTCATCTTTAAAAGTAAAAGCATGCTTGAAACATTTGGCAGCAGGAGGAATCTGCCATACCCTGGGAGCAACCCATAATGCGTAATCCTCCTCCTGATAAACTCTTTTTCCTCCACGATCGACTAGCTTTTCTTCAATTGCATTGTCAACTGGACTGTTTTTCAGATAATAAAGGGCATCTCCATTAATACAAGACCAGCTAGGTCTTGTAAGCCAGGAATTGGGATATACATCCTCATCTATTAGAAGAAGAGCCTGTCCATGAATATTTGGCAATAATGTATTCAATGGCATCATTCTCCAGAAATCGTCACCATATACATTCCGGATCCCGGTTCCTTCTGCAATTTTTTTAATTTGAAGAACCGCCCCGGAAAAATTTCGAGCATCGATAAGTTCGTCAATATTCCTTTTATAAACAACCAGGCTAGCGAACCAAAATGACAACACCAGGCTTACAGCGAAAATCAATATTCCTGCCCTGTTACGGGTAACGAATCTTGATGCCATCTCGTAGAGGCCTATAAAAAGGCAAAATTTTACTAGAAAGATCGCCCACAGATAGTGCCGGGAAGAATCGGGATTCAGGGCGGAAACCGCAAATGCGCCAACTATTACACCCGATACGGCAACTAACGAAACAAAGTTAACAACACGATTCCCTGAAAAACCATGCAGCCCCCGGGAGCCTGCCAGTTTCCATAACCCCAATCTGACTACCTTCAATACACCGTCAAGAATAAATGAAAAATACGCAAAAACCAACAACATTCCTGATGCAAAAACAAAAAAACCCAAAACAGAGAGATGAGTACCAGATACTGTATCCAAGCTCGATACGGATCTAATAGCCTCTCCGGATGTCCGGATGAAATTTTGAATAAATTCATCACTCGATTTGAAGGTAAGCGTATTGAAATAATTATTCGAAATGGGATAAGCCCTGATCAAAAGTTGGTTTGTGACATAAGCCAGAACAAAAGAACTCGCCATACCGGAAGAAACTATCAGCAAATGCCTTATGTTTACAGTCAAGGTCATCACAACGAGAACAGGTACGAGCACGAGTAGCCCCCGGATGGGAGCCTCTGACGACATCACAAATAAACAGATGCATCCAGCAAGAAGAGAAAGATTTCCTTTATCTGAAATATAGCGATGGACAGAAATCACTGTGCCCAAGGCAAGAACCACATTGGCTAGATGTGATTGCTGCCCCAAGATCAAATCGACCTCCCAAATACCTAAAGGAACCAGTAACAGGATCGAGAATAAAAGCCCTTTTTTCCTTGATTCAAAATATGTAGATAAAAACCAAAACAGAATCACTGCCCAAAAAGCGATACTCAGGGAAGATCCAAAAACAAAAGCATTGTAGCCATCCAAACCAGCCCATAAAGCCAATGCTATGAATGGACTTGATCGCAAAAAAACAAGCTGGTTTCCATAACTGAAATCTGCAGGAAGAAGTAATTTCTCATCAAGAATGGCCCTAGCCAATACCTGCATTGCAGCCGCATCGCCATGAAAATGAAGCGGATAAAACCACCTATGATGAATGTATCCGATGCCAAAGGCTATCAACGCAGCAATACAAGGAAACAGGTAACCTGTTTTTATTTTTTCTATGTGAATCATATAGGTACACTATTGCAGCTAATCCAGTATCCTATTGTTGACATCTGTACTTCATGATTCCTGGAGGTCTTTCCTGAATGCATCTCCCTCAAGCTTGTCAATATGGAATCTAGGCCTTCCCTTGCTTTCTATATAAATTTTAGCGACATACTCACCAATTACACCGAGGCTTAAAAGTTGAATCCCACCGAGAAAGTACATTGGAACAACCGTAGAAGCCCATCCGGGTAAGGCTTGATTCAATATCAGACTTATGACGAGTCCCCAGAGTCCCAGTCCGCCGCTAATCAACGAGACCAAAAAACCCATGGTCGTGATCAGTCTCAATGGAGCGGTTGAAAAAGAAGTAATTCCCTGCCAGGCAAAGGAGATCATCTTCCGCAACGGATACTTCGACTCTCCGGCAAAGCGCTCTGCACGTTCGTATGCGACGATTGCGCTTTGATAGCCTAGCTGCCGGACTAAGCCGCGCAAAAAAAGATTGACCTCACGGTATTCTGACAGTGCATCAAGTGCCCGACGACTCATCAGGCGATAATCGGCATGATTAAAGACAATATCGATCTTCATCGCTGCCATGAGCTTGTAATACCCTTCGGCGCTTATGCGTTTAAAGAAAGTGTCCGTATCGCGGCGCTTGCGCACCCCATAAACGATTTCACAACCCTCTCTATAGTGGCGCACCATCTTTGGAATGACCTCAAGATCATCCTGTAAGTCTGCATCGACGCTGATAATCATGTCACCCGGTGCAGTCATAAGACCGCATAGCAACGCATTCTGGTGCCCACGGTTGCATGAAAGTTTAATGCCACAAACTTCCTTATGGGCAGCCGAAAGCTCTTTAATCAGCGCCCATGTCCCATCCCTACTTCCATCATCCACATAGAAAATTGCACTGCGATCGTGAATCAAACCTTCATCGCGCATTCGAGTAAGCAGTGAAATCAAACGCGCACTTGTCTCACCCAGGACCTCCTCCTCATTGAAGCAAGGAATTACAAGACCAAGAACAGGGAGAGTCATCATTGGAAGTCTCGTCTGGAAAAAGTCCATGTAGCATTGACCAGATAATTCCAAACCAGCACGGTAGCGGTTCCGATTAACTGCGCAATCACAATCGGCATGGAAAAATTGATTCCCGTAAGCAATACGATCTGGTTGATTCCCAAACCAACCAAAGCGGTGAAGAAAAAGCGCGGCAGGCTTCGTGCATGGCTATGGCTGCCACCAAAAGTAAAGTGGGCGTTAGCATAATAATTGTAAAAAATACTAAGCGTATAGCCCGTGGCCGAAGCAACACCTGCTGTAATGTTTTGAAAGTAAATCAGAGCCGCCATTATCGTATAATGAAACAAAGTGGCGCTCCCACCAACAAGCAAAAAACGCAAGAAACTGGATTGACTAATCTGGCTCATAAAAAATTCTACACCGTTGACACCGGATACAATTAAATTTGTACCAGTTATAAAATTGATCGTCTTTGAATATCCGCCGGAGATACACCGCATTCTCTACACTATCAATGCCAATGATCCGGAGAACATGGGCCTGCGCAAAATTACCAGGAACCGGAGACCACTCCCTGGCAACAAGGCATTGCTGAAATTGTTTTAACTGGCGCTGATGAACATCAGCCAGAAATGGACTATGACCCGACAGAACTGACAAAGGGTGCTCAATCGATTTGCCATCCTATTCGAGGAACGAGATGCCTACCTGTTAACGCAAACCCCGTTTACACAAAATTCGGGACACCCTTAGAGATGTTCAGTGCATCCTTAACTTCCTGAAACACTTCTAAACAAGAACCATTACCTCCCGGTTTTCAGGCTAGCTTTACCATTTGGCGACCATTCAGCCGTGAAGCTATTACGTTTTCTTGCACTGGAAAAAATGCAGGCTGGGGATTCCCCCAGCCTGCCAAATTATGCAGTGATTTAGCTTGGTATAACGACCAAACCTTCTGACATATTGCCATGAGATCTGGGAATGCCATAGCCTGCCGAAAAGCAATCAATGGATGAATCAGCAATAGGAACAGACCATGGCACAGATGCATGCCATGATCAGCGTTAATTCAATTTCAGGTCGAGAGAATCAATGGTAATTTGACCTTGACCAGTAAGGTTACTGCCTTTATCAACAGCAACCTGGAGCATAATGGAAACAGTTGTACTGGATGGATTTCCTTGAGCCAGTACTGTCGCGGTTGAACGCGAAAGGTAGTCCTTTGCCACCGGTCCAAAAAAATTGGTGACCAGATTCGATCGCTTGGCACGAGGAATGTTCTGGTGCTGATCTCCGGTCATTCCACTCTGTAGTTGAACATATCCACGCGTATCCATTATTACCCCAACGCTGTCATTATTCT
>Ga0209573_1005024_pt1 | contig 12347 bp, 6 predicted proteins | sample TNRBio252014_DNA_FD_185870 | JGI IMG/M metagenome (GOLD analysis project Ga0209573, IMG submission 185870) | Wastewater treatment Type I Accumulibacter community from EBPR Bioreactor in Madison, WI, USA - TNR Reactor_6/25/2014_ DNA (SPAdes)... | ecosystem: Engineered > Bioreactor > EBPR >...
CGCACCCGACATTGTAATCAACAGCCCCGCCAACGACAGCGGTTTTGTCACGGGCGTCACGGTTACGTTTACCGCTAGCGCCACCGATACCGAAGACGGCGATCTGTCTAGCACGATCCGTTGGTCCTCGGATCAGGACGGCGCCTTGGGCACGGGCGCGGACTTAAACACCGACACACTCTCGACGGGCACGCATACCATCACCGCCACCGTGACCGACAGCGGCGGCCTCGGCGACACGGCCACGATCACCATTCACATCACGACGGCGGAGGACAACACGCCACCGCTGGTCATCATCACCGCACCGCGAAATGGCTGGCAATTTCCGCTGGGTGTGCCGATCACCTTCCGCGCGAGTGTCACGGATGCGGAAGATGGCGATCTCGGTTCCCGCCTGCAGTGGTCGTCCGACGTGGATGGTGTGCTGGGTACTGGCGCCACGTTGACGTTGAATACCCTCACGGTTGCCCGCCACGCCATTACCGCCAGCGTCACCGACTTGGGTGGACTGACGACCCATGCCCAACGGACTCTATCCGTTGTGACACCACTCATCTGCACGCCACTCAAGACCCTCCAGATGAGTGGCCCACGGTTTGGGCCTCGGCCACGCTAAGCCCGGCGTAACTCCGATTCACTCGCCCTGTGAAAAAAGCCGATTGGCTATATTTTTGACGAGATAACCTGTATGTCACGTTTATCCATCGTTTTGCTCCTGGTCCTCAGCGGTCCTGCCTGGAGCCAGGCTATCCTCATGCCGGCCGATGGCGCACCACCACCGAAAACCGATTCGATTGGCATCATCCCGCCCAGCGCGGAGCATCAGCGGAAAACCCGAGGTTTTCGGCAACCACCCGCGCTGGAATCCTCCACGGACGATGTCATCATGCGCCGGGTTCCCAAAGAGCCCTCATCTGACCAACCATCGAAACAGCTTGCTCAGTAAGCCACCAGAAGGATACGCATGATGTCCAGGCAAACACGGCATGGGATGGTCGGGGCGCTATTGGCTTTGTTCAGTTGCGCGGTACTGAGTGACGAAATACGAAATTATTATGAAGAGCCGGGTATCACTCCCTTCAAAAGCGCCACGGAGAATTTGAACGAAACCATCAATCTCTTCTCCGGGGCACTCCAAATACGCCATGTCGACCTGACCCTGCCCGGCAACGGGGGTCTCGATATTCAGGTCACACGCTATTACAACCACCATTCAAATGTGCGTCGATATCCCAACTACATGAGCGTCTACGGCGTCGGTTGGACGATGCATCTTGGGCGGATCGTAAAACCCGCCGGGACTGGACTATGCCCGACGGGCGGCACCACCAATTTCAACCCGTCACTGGAGCTAGCAGACGGTTCACGCCACCTTCTGGTCTTGGATACCGATGGCAGCGGCGACTATATCACCCACGGTAACTGGCGGGCGCGCTGCGAGACCTCGGCGGGAGGCCTCCCTTACTTGCTGGTGATCTCTCCGGAGGGAACCCGGTACACCATGGACCAATACATGGGCATCACCTTGGGCGAGGTGACCGAAGCCAGTTGGTTTACATCCAAGATCGAGGATATTCACGGCAATACCATCAACATCACATACCAAGCGGACGGATTGGGTTACCAGTATCTGAACACGATCACCAGTAGTGACGGGCGGCTCGTCGAATTCGTTTACGACACCGATCCCAATGGATGTTTCAAACTGCGTCAGATGCAAACCGATGGTCGGATTTGGATGTACGCCTATGAACCGGTGAGCGGCATTAATCCGACCGATAGTGGAATCTGTGGATATAACCTGACGCAAGTCACGCTGCCGGACGGCCGTACCTGGAATTACACCTATTATCCCCCCTCCACGAGTCCTGGCGCCTACTCCCTGAAAAGCATCACGTATCCCTATGGTGGCACGGTCACCTATACCTACGATGAAGTGGTATTTAGTGATGTCATTGGCATTCCTTTTTCCACCACTCCATTACCGGATCCCACTACCGTGGTGGCCAGTAAAACGACGGCGGGACCCGCCATCGCTCCAGGCACTTGGACATACCAGTATGAACCGAAGAGTGTCCCTGCGAATGTTAATCCCGTACTGACGGGCTGCGGTTACGTATTTGATACATCCTATCGTGACAAGACAACCGTTATTACTCCAACGGCCGTAGATGTGTATCACCATAACAGTAATTACGCGGTCGAAGTTCATGCCGAAACGGCGATCTGCTATTTCTACCTTCGAAATTTTCAAGTGGGTTTGCTTTCGGAGCGGCTGACCTATGCTCTTTCCGCTTTGGATGATGGTGACCTGAGTAACGATACCCCGATCGAAAAGATCACCCAAGCATGGGAGCCGCGGCAGATCTCCGAGCAACCGTATTGGCATGGGGGACCGAGTTGGCGAATTGAAAGCGATGGCACATTCGTTCCACAACTCACTGCACGAAGAATTTGGCGGGATGACCCCACATTCGAAAACCCCCTCGGTACCGACTACGCGGATTACGATCACTACGGTAACGCAGGCACGATGATCGAGTACGCGGGGTTTGGTGACTCTCGCACGACACGACGTAGTTATTTCAATGATCCGAACTTGTGGATCATTGGCCGGGTGGCCACGGAAACGGTGGAGAATGTCGAACTCTGCTCCATCAGCGATAGCGCGTGCTTCGATCCACCGCAGGACATGACCATCACCCGAAGCCATGATCCACGCAATGGCGATCTCCTTTCCGAAGACCGTTATGGGGTGTTGACCACGTACACCTATCACCCCAGCGGAGATTTACATACTCGAACCGACGCCAAAGGCAATATCACCACCTACACGAACTACCATCGAGGAATTGCCCAACATGAAACGTTCGAGGATCAAACGGATGGGGACGCTTCGCGCACCATCACCCGTGTGGTCAACCCCGCGGGCACCATGGCTTCACTCACGAATGGCCGCGGTTATACCGTGGGTTTCAGCTACGATGCATTGAATCGCGTTACCGGCATCGATTATCCCCTCAACGCCGACGTCACCATCGACTGGAGCGATCTGGCCCTGGCGGGTCGGCGTTTGACTCGCCAGGATCCCGTTCAGGCGGAGTTCGTTTACCAGCAAGTCGATTATTTCGATGGCTTTGGGCGGACTGTCCAGACGGATCGCATGGGCGGTCAGGAAACCATCACGGTTAGCCGCCAATATGATGCGCTGGGACAAGCAATTTTTATCTCCTATCCTAACTCCGCGAATGGAACCACATCCCAGTTCGATGCCCTGGGACGCTTAATCGAGACCCGCCACCCGGATGGGACCTTTCGTCAGTACCAATACGCATTTGCTGATCGCATCGTGAGCGAAACGGATGAACGTAGTCAAACCCACACCCGTTATTATCGGGCTTTTGGCAGTCCTGGCAATGACCAGGTACAAATTCAATTGGATCAGCCCGTCGATGGAAATAACGCTCAAATCATCAATACCTTGACCTTTTACAATCACCTGAATCAGCTGACCTTGGGATTACAAGGTGAAATATCTGGAGACACCGTTTACGGTTACCCACGCTACTACACTTATGATGATCGTGGTTTTTTGGAAAAGGAACAACAACCGGAGTTTGGGACCCGATATTACACCCACGATGCGGTCGGTAATCTCAAAACTGTTGAAACTATCAATGGCACGGTTGGATCCGGATTAACGGTATACGACTACGATGGCCTTAATCGACTCACCCATATCGATTATCCTAGCGATACCCCCGATGTGCGACGTACTTACGATGCCAACGATAATCTTACCGACACTGAGAAAGGCGATACCCATTGGCATTACGAATACGATGCCAACGACAACCTCCTGCAAGAAACGCTCAATCTGGCACAGAACAGTGGAACCACGCGTGCTTACTCCCTACAGTACCGTTATAATCCATTGGATGCGTTAGCCGATATCACATATCCCGACGGCACGATCATTGGTTACAACCCCGACCCATTGGGGCGGGCGACCGAGGTGACCGATTTCGCCAGCCAGGTCGAATTTCATCCCAATGGCCACTTGAAAACCGCCCGTTTAGTCAACGGGCAGACACTGGATATTGCCTTAAACACCCGTCTGTTTCCAGAACATCTGAATGTCGTCAATTTTGCGGGCACACAAATTGACTTGGCCTACAGCTACGACGGAGTCGGTAATGTCACTCGCATTCTTGATGGCATTCAATCCAGCCGCTCGGTCGACTCACTGAAGTACGATGGAATGAATCGCCTGACCGAGGCGAACGGATCCTGGGGCGGGGGACATTTCGGCTATGACGCCGCTAGTAATCTCATCTCCCAGACGCTCGGTGGACAGGCTCTGACGTATCACTATAACGGCATGTGGTTGTCCGCGTTGAGCGGAACCGTCGATCGGACCTACACCTACGATATTTTTGGCAATATAAAAAACAACGGATCCCAAACCCTTCTCTATGACGGAGCCTCTCAGCTCACCGAGGTCATCGATCCCACCACGGGTACGGGGACGCACACCACCTACCAGTATGATGGCCATGGCCAGCGCACCATCGAAACCGATGCGCTGACGGGGAACCGCCGCTACACCCTCTACAATCGCGCGGGGCAACTGCTCTACGAGCAAGATCTCACAACATGCCGATATACCGATTACATTCGCCTGGGGGGATTATTGCTCGCCCGTCAAGATCGTACCGACAATGAAAGCGATAGCGATCATGATGGTCTGACCGATTGCCAGGAAGATATTTACGGACTCAATCCGTATGAACCCGATGGCACCAACGACACCGATCAGGATGGTTTGACCGATGCCCAGGAAATCGCGCTAGGAACCGATCTTGCGAATCCAGACAGCGATGGGGACGGGGTATTGGACGGTGCCGAAGTCACTGCCGGAACCGATCCGCTCTCGCCACGTCTTTGGTCCACGGCCGTAAATGGTATCGTGTTTGGAGAACCCGCAGTGGCCACCGATGGAACGATCTACGTAGGGACGGTTGCGGGAACCCTATATGCCTTCAATCCAGACGGTTCGGTGCGTTGGACTTACACCACAATAGCGGGTGGTATCTACAGTGCACCTACGGTGGACAGCAATGGGACGGTGTATATCCACGATAGCTACTATCTATACGCGCTCAATGCCAATGGGAGCTTACGCTGGCAAACCCTCGCCTTGGACAGTGGACGGGACTCACCCGCGCTGGCTTCGGATGGCACCCTGTATATGGGATGGCAAGTCTCCAGCGCCCCAGATGCGTATTCTTTGTACACATTCAAAGCTTTCAATCCCAATGGCACGGAACGTTGGACCTTCAAGGGTGTGGATGGTTGGGTGACCTCTGCAGCCATCGGGTCCGAAGGCACGATTTATGTCGCCTCGAATGCAGCGGGGTTGATCGATGCATCGGCGTATCTGTACGCCATCAGTGCAGAAGGCCAATTCCAATGGCGCTTTGCGCTGGGCGCCACCGACGTGCAATCGTCTCCGGCTATTGGTGCCGATGGCACGATTTACATCGGTGCCTATGATCGCCGTCTGTACGCCATCAACCCGGATGGCAGTTTACGTTGGAGCTATTTGACAGGTGCGGCTATCAACTCCTCGCCGGTCTTGAGTGCCGATGGCACCGTGTATGTCGGCTCGCGGGACGGTTATTTATACGCCTTGAATCCCAATGGCAGTCTGAAATGGCGGACTTTTGTTTTTAGCACCATAGATGGAGCACCGGCCATCGGAGCCGATGGCACGATTTATGTCGGTTCCGGCGATGATCAGCTCTATGCTTTGGCACCGGAGAATGGTGCGATCCGCTGGCATTTCGCTACGGGCGCGGATGTCGATGCCGCACCCGTCATTGGGCCGGATGGGACTGTCTATATCGGCTCGTTCGACCAATCGGTTTATGCCTTTACGGGAGCCCCTGGAGACACGACCGACAGTATCTGGCCGATGTTTCAGCGGGATGCTCAACACCGTGGAGGAACGGGCGAAACAGTTCTGCCACCGGACGGCGATAGTGATGGCGATGGCATGAGCAACAGCTTCGAGCAACAGCATGGCTTGGATCCCCTCGATCCCAGTGATGCCAGCCAAGATGCCGACAACGATGGCTTCACCAACCTGCAGGAATCCCAAGCGGGAACCGATCCAAACGATCCTGATAGCGATGATGATGGACTCTCGGATGGCGATGAGATCCTCACCTTCCACACTAATCCCTTATTGGCCGATAGCGATGGAGACACGCTCAGCGATTGCCGTGAGCTTTATCACCTGGGGACACTGCCAACTGAAGCGGATACCGACCGCGACGGATTGCAAGATGGCGTTGAGGCCACACAAAGCCTCAATCCCCTGGACGCGCTGCACGATGCTGACGGTGACACCTACAACGATGCCCAAGAAGTACTCAGCGGCACTGACCCTCACAATGCCGCCTCCCACCCGCTAGACGGTCAACTGGCCTGGGCTAAGTCGTTGGGCTCCGCGGGTATACCCAGTCCACTCGCCCTCGGCAAGAACAGCACCGTCTATGCACAAGCCGACGGCGAAGCCTTATGGGCGCTGAATCCCGATGGTACGGTACAATGGAGTTATCCGGCGAACAACAGCGGCTCTCAGGCTCCGACGGTCGATGCCGACAATCGGATATTAATCGTACAAGAAGATTCCTCCCTCAGCGCGCTAGACCCCGACAGTACGCTGCTCTGGCGTTATCTGGTCACGCAATCGACGATTGGCACCTCGCTGGCTCTTGCCGCCAATGGCACGGGATACTTCGGCCAGACCTCGGGCACGATCATCGCATTGAGTGCCGATGGCAGCTTGGAGTGGAGCTATCAAACCGAGGGTCCAATCAACTCCTCGGCCGCCGTGGCTGTGGATGGTACGGTCTATCTTGGCTCGCAAGACCGATCACTGTACGCCCTCTATCCATGGGGTGCTCTCAAATGGCGCTATACCACCGATGGTGAAATTCATGCCGCACCCGCCATTGGCGCGGATGGGACAATCTATGTGGGTGCCACGGATAGCTACCTCTACGCCATTGACGCGGACGGTCAGCTTCGTTGGCGCTATGCCGCTGGCGGCGAAATCCATGCCTCACCCGCCATAGGCCCGGATGGCACCGTCTATATCGGTGCCAATGATCAAGACTTCTATGCCCTCAATGCCGACGGCACTTTGAAGTGGCGCGCAGTGGGCATGGGTTCCTCCGTGTCACCCGCCCTCGCCGCTGATGGCACGGTGTATGTCGGTGCTGGAAATGATCTCTACGCCTTCCACCAAGACGGCACGCTAAAATGGCAATTCCAGACCCAAGGTGAAATCCGCTCCTCGCCGATGGTGGGCGACAACGGCTTTATCTATATCGGATCGGAAGACGCCAAAGTCTATGCTCTGGTCGATGCCAACGGCGGCCCAGCAGCCGGCCCCTGGCCGATGTTCCAACGCAACGCCCAACACACGGGTCTACAAACCATCGAACTCACCCTCGGAATCCCGCAAGCGCTTGCCGCTAAAGCCACGCCTCGGGCATTGGTCCATCTCAAAGACCAAACGGCTGCCGATCTCTGGTTCAGCCGTGACGGTACGGATCTCCTCATTCAGCCGCGCCACACCGACGGCGCATTGCGTCTGAGCGGCTGGTTTGCGGTAGAGGTCCAAAATCGTCTCTATCTTGAAGATCAAGAAGGCGCGCGCCTTGCCCCGCAAGCTGTGGATCGTCTGCTGGAAGTCATGCACGACGACAGCGGCTACACTCAAGAACCTTGGCGCGCTATCGCCGGTAACAAGGTCAGCGATCTGTTCCGGGCATCCAGCTACCGTCAAGACGACCCCGAGCAAGTCACCGTGCTCCGGCAAGCGCTGCAATTGCCTACCGCTGATGCGCCAAACACTGGATACCGACTCAGTGGCTATCTCGAAGCGCCCGTCAGCGGCGCCTACACCTTCAGCCTGCCCACGGCTTCAGGTCTCAGCGAAGACAGTGTCGCGTTCTATCTGAGCGAGTCGGAGAATCCTGTCTCCTTACGGGCCGTCTCGCTGGCCAGCGAAACCAACCAAACCGGACAGCCGGTCACTCTCCAAGCAGGGCAACGCTACTACTTTGAGTTGTATCGAAAAGTTGGTGCTGAGATCTCGGCCTCCGCCACCGCCATACCCGTGTACTGGCAGCGCAGTGGTGCAATGTCGGAAGCCATCCCTCTCGACGCCCTGCACCTGCACAGCCAACCCCGAGAGCAGCACGCGCTCAGCCCGACCGTCAAAGCCGTCATGGCCGATGCCTGGAGCGGCCTCAGCCAACGCGACCTGGAGGGTCAGCCATGAAGACCCGCTTCCATCGTCTCACGGGTAGGTTCCTGGGTGGACTGCTGTGTCTGCTCCTCGCCCTGTTGGGCAGTTCTCCCGTCATCGCCGAGAAATCGGTCACGGTCACCTTCTACCACACCGACGTCCTGGGCTCGGTCATTGCCACCTCGGACGAATTCGGTCACCTTCAATGGCGGCGCGATTATCAACCCTATGGCGAGATTCAACTCCCACGGGATAGCAACGACACCGATACCCGCACCAACAGTCTCGGCTACACCGGCAAACCTCGCGATCCCAATGGCTTGGTATACCTCGGTGCGCGCTACTATGATCCCCTAGCCGGGCGGTTCATGGCCGTCGATCCAGCCGGGGTCGATGCCAGCAATCCCCACAGCTTCAACCGCTACGCCTACGCCCACAATAATCCCTATAAATATGTCGATCCCGATGGGGAGTTTGCTATTGTTGCTGCACTTCTAGTCGCGTTCACAACATTTACAATCGGCAACAATGCCATAGATGCTTATCATGAACATGATTCTGTTATGGATGAAGGAATCAGTACAGCAGGTGTTAAGGCAGCTGCTCAGAGTGTGGCTACGGATGTAGCAATCACTGGTGCTATTGCCACAGCCGGTGTTGTTGGTGGATTAACTGCATCAAGGATTCTTAGAAATGTTACAAAGGACGCAGGAAAGAAAATTCCTAATTGCGAATTGTGCGGGCCACCGAATAAAAGAGGCAATGCGCCTATCGGAAATGATGGCCACCCTGTTGAATTGCACCATCGAAATCAAAACCCCAATGGTCCTATTGATGAAATGACGAGGACCGACCACCGGTTAGGTGATAACTTCAAGAAGAATCACAGCAATACTGGCCAAGAAGCATCTCAGATTGATCGCTCTGCATGGCGTAAAGAACAAAAAGACTATTGGAAAAACGAATGGGATAGTGGGCGCTTCGATGACATGTGATGGAAAGTTTTTAAATCCAGATTCGGGCTATTCCGTTGTGTTTGATGATGATGGGCGTGTGGCTTACGCCTATCTTCTCAATCAAAGCGATGCGATTGTTGGCGATGTTTGGCTATACAATCGCTGCACTTCTCCTTCAGAACCAGAGTGGAAAGACCCAAACAAAATGCCGTTTGCTAATCCGGTTGGCTTTGTAAAAGCCAGCGAAGATTTTTCTCCTGTTAAAGATATTTCGGAAGTTAGGGTTCAGTGGGGATCATCTGATGGAGCAGTAAAGGCGGATGTTTTTATCCATGATGACCTATTCGCTGTTTTGGTTGAGGGAGAAAAGCCGGGGTGGTCTATTCTGGCTGCAAAGAATGGCCCTCTCGCGAAAGTTCTGGAGCGCTAATGACCGTCTTAACAGAGTTGCAGAAAATAGAATCGTCTCTCAATGGTTCAAAAATAACAAAAACCGAAGCGGCTGATCTGGCTAAGAATATGCCGCCAGAGTTGTTGCCTGAGTGGCTGATGGAAGCTTTACAAAACTACCCATTATTGGGTGTTTGTTTTTCACTTGATGAAGACGATGATGAATCTGGATTAGGGGCTGATTTAAAGTGGTTTACCGTTGATCAAATGATTGAGGAGGCGTTATTCGTCTATCCAGGGAAAGTGGTTTTAAATCTTGGTTATCTTCCAGTTGCTGCCTGTTTGGCTGGTTCTGGTGATCCTTATTTTTTGAAAATGAAGGGTAGTAATTTAGATGATCCTGCTTTGGTTCGCATACCTCACGATTTAGTTGCAGAAGATGACAGCTATCCAGAAAGTGAAATAGAGGTTGTTTGCAAGACTCTTAGTCGTTTTTTTAATCTCTCCGAAATTGATTAAGCCCGCATTCGCGGGCTTTATTTTATCTACTCTGCCGTCACAACCAGACAGCCTGCCATCACCTTGACCCTAACCGGCGTATCAATCTCGAATCCGGCCTGAATCAGCCAATGACCTTTTAAATGAATCTCGCCAATCGGTGTTCGATCACGGCAGTTTTGTTGAAGCTGGTAGGAGTGGTAAGCCTCCCTGACTTTGAGTTGTCGTTGGTGGGCTTGGATTTTGGCCGAGCATAAAGCTGGCGTATCATGGTCGTCAGTCATAATAACCTCTCGTTCAGGTTGTTGTGATTAGCTGGGCCGGGATGTTGGTAGCACCTTGGCCCAGCGTCTTATGACGCTTGCTGCTGTATCACCGCATCAAGCATCTCCATCACGAACTTCTGTTTAGCGCGGGGCAGTTGACCGATCAGCTCCATCTGCCGCTATAAGCGGGGTGTCGGTCCACGCTTGCCTTTAGCGGCTTTGGCTGGTTCGCCAATGACATCTGGTTGTGTTGCGTTATTCTGAGACCGATAGGATTCTGACGATCTCTGTGCGGAATCAGAATAACGCAACACAACCGGGATTTGTGGATAAACGGGTGCACCCCACCCACCAGTCCATATCGGGCGCTTATCGCCGAAAGCCCCTACTCCAACCCCTGCCCCTGGCTCGGTTGGCGGGGCCGGTAATCCTGTGTGGTGTCCTTCTGGTGGCTGACCTGGAGCTGTACAGTCAGCGCCTCAATCGTCTGGCGCACACGGTCGGCGGACGACACCGAAGGCGGCGGACGCTGTGCAAGCGTCGAAGGCGGCGCGGGCGTCGGTGTCTCGATGTCGCGGGTTGGTGGCTGGCGCTCCCGATCCGACCGCTCAGGGCCGTGTTCCGGCCGCTGCGCCTCATAAAAACTCCGATCCACGAACAGGTGGGCGCTTTCGCGGTGCCGACTCAGTTGCACCAATCCGATTTCCCGGTCGGCCAGTTTTCCGCCCGCCAGCACGAACGCATGATCCACGGTCACACCCTGGGCTTTGTGGGTGGTCAGCGCGTAGCCATGATCGACGTGCGGATAGTGCTGGAGCGGCAATTCGACTCGCCGGGCGCCATCGTCCAGCCGCACCTGGAGGACCGCCTTTTCGCCGGTGCCCGCCATCCCCTCCACGGTGCCGAGTTGGCCGTTGCGAACTCCGTGGAAGGTCGAATTGCGGGTGCAGACTAGCCGATCCCCGACCGCGAACTCGCGTGGGCCGTGGGCGGTGGCGATCCGCTGGCCCGTGCCAAGTTGCCCGGCCTGTTGCAAGTGATCGCGTGCCGCCGCGTTCAGCGCCCGCACGTCGGCCCGTTCGCCGGCCAGCATCAACCGCGAAGCGGTGGGGTGTTGTTCGCCCGCCTTGACCCAGTGCGTGACCAGGGCGTGCACGGTGTCGGCTTTGCTCGCGCCGACCTGGACAAAACCGCGCTTTTCATAAGCGGCCAATGCCTCGCCGACCCGACCCTCGGCGATCGCGTCCACCGCCTCCCTGGCCCACGGTTCGGCCTGGCGGCGAATCTCGTTCAAGTGCGGCGTCTCGATGCGCTCGGTCAGGGCGCGGAACAGGCCACCGGCCTCGATGGGTTGGAGTTGGCGATGATCGCCGACCAGCACCAGCTTGGCGCTGGCGGCTTGGGTGATCTCGACCAGCGCCGCCAGTTTCCGGCTGTCCACCATGCCGGCCTCGTCCACCACCACCACCGTTTTGGCGTCCAACGCGCCGCTGGCCGCCGGCTCGCCGGCCGCCGTGCCCGGTTCCGGCGCCCATTCCTTCAGGCGCGCGTGCAGCGTGGCGCTCGGGATGCCGGCGCTCTCTTGCAACCCCTGCGCCGCTTTGCCGGACAAGGCCGCGCCGACCACCCGGTAGCCCGCCGCCTCCCACGTCGCGCGGGCCGTATCGAGCAGGAACGACTTGCCGGTGCCGGGTAGACCCTCCACGGTCGCCACCGCGCCGCCGCGCTCACATAGGTAGCGAACCGCCGTGGTCTGCTCGGCGCTGATCGTGGGTCGGTCGTGCAGGATGGATTCGAGCACGGTGGCCGATACCGTGTGCGATGGTTGGCATGCCGCCTGCTGGGCGCTCGCAATGGCGGTCGCTTCCAACCGCCGCATCGACTCCGTGGACCAGCGGACTTCGCCGC
>Ga0209573_1005025_pt1 | contig 12341 bp, 10 predicted proteins | sample TNRBio252014_DNA_FD_185870 | JGI IMG/M metagenome (GOLD analysis project Ga0209573, IMG submission 185870) | Wastewater treatment Type I Accumulibacter community from EBPR Bioreactor in Madison, WI, USA - TNR Reactor_6/25/2014_ DNA (SPAdes)... | ecosystem: Engineered > Bioreactor > EBPR >...
GGTTGCCGATGAGGATGACTTTGTTGACCGAGGCCATGCGGGCGCTCCTGGCGAGGTGGGTGGGGTGCGGGGGTGGGGTCCGGCTCATGTCCGGCTCGGATCCCGGCTCGAATCGGGCATTGCGGTGAGGCCATCATAAGACCCGGGGGTGGCGCCGCACAGCCCGCCCTGTGGGGGCTGCGGGGTCGGCGCAGGGACCCCGCACGGGGGCCCCCGTCGGGGGGCGCCCCGGCCATCCGAACCGGCATGCGGCCACGCCATTACCATCGCCGGCGTCATGTCCGAGCAAGCCGCTGCCCCTCTCCACGACACGCTGGCAGGCGAGGTGCTGGCCGAGGTGTTCGGCTACCCTGAATTCCGCGGCCACCAGGCGGCGGTCGTCGACCATGTCGTCGCCGGCGGCGACGCCCTGGTGCTGATGCCCACCGGCGGCGGCAAGAGCTTGTGCTACCAGGTGCCGGCCATCGTCAGGCAGCGGCGCGGGCTGGGGGTGACGGTGGTCGTGTCGCCCTTGATCGCGCTGATGCACGACCAGGTCGGCGCGCTGGAAGAGCTCGGCGTGGCGGCCACCTTCCTCAACTCGACGCTCGACGGTGACGCCGCCAGGCAGGTCGAGCGCGACTTGCTGGGCGGCCGCCTGACCCTGCTCTACGCCGCCCCGGAGCGCGTGCTCACGCCGCGCTTCCAGGCCATGCTGGACTCGCTTGCCGAGCGGCGTGCCCTGTCCCTGTTCGCGATCGACGAAGCCCATTGCGTCAGCCAGTGGGGTCACGACTTCCGCGAGGAGTACCTGGGGCTGTCGGTGCTGCACGAGCGCTACCCGGCGGTGCCGCGCATCGCGCTGACCGCGACCGCCGATGCGCACACGCGCGCCGACATCGTCGAGCGGCTGTCGCTGGCCGGCGCCAGGCTCTTCGTCGCCAGCTTCGACCGGCCCAACATCCGCTACACCATCGTCGAGAAGACCGACCCCAAGGCGCAGCTGCTGAGCTTCCTGCGCGACGAGCATGCGGGCGACGCGGGCATCGTCTACTGTCAAAGCCGGCGCAGGGTCGAGGAGACCGCCCGCTGGCTGGAGTCCGAAGGCATTGCCGCCCTGCCCTACCACGCCGGGCTGGAGGCGGACGTGCGCCGCCGCCACCAGGACCGCTTCCTGCGTGAGGACGGCCTGGTGATGGTCGCCACCATTGCCTTCGGCATGGGCATCGACAAGCCCGACGTGCGCTTCGTCGCCCACCTGGATCTGCCCAGGAACATCGAGGCCTACTACCAGGAGACCGGCCGCGCCGGCCGCGACGGCGAGCCGGCAGATGCCTGGATGGCCTACGGGCTGTCCGACGTCGTCAACCAGCGTCGCATGATCGACGACGGCGACGCCGTGGAGGACTTCAAGCGCCTGCAGCGGGCCAAGCTCGACGCCCTGCTGGCACTGGCCGAAGCGCACGACTGCCGGCGCGTGCGGCTGCTCGAGTACTTCGGCGAAGCCGGCAGGCCCTGTGGCAACTGCGACAACTGCCTGCAGCCGCCCCAGGTGTGGGACGCCACCGAGGCGGCGCGCAAGGCCTTGTCCTGCGTCTACCGGTTCCGGCAGCACGGTGGCCTGTCCTTCGGCGCCGGCCATCTGGTCGACGTGCTGCGCGGCAAGGACACCGAAAAGGTCCGGCAGCACGGACATCAGCAGCTGTCCACCTACGGCGTCGGGGCCGACCTGTCCGAGGCCCGCTGGCGCTCGCTGTTGCGGCAGCTGATCGCGCTGGGCCACTTGCGCGCACAGGGCGAGTTCAATACGCTGGAGCTGGCTGAAGGTGCACGCGCCGTGCTGCGCGGCGAGACCCGCCTGCAGCTCAGGCAGGCGCAGGACGCGCCCCGCCGGGGCCGTGCCGGCCGCGCCGGCCGTGCCCAGAGGGCCGAGCGCGCAAGCGCATTGCCGCTGACCGCGCTGCAGCGCGAACGCTTCGAGGAACTCAAGGCCTGGCGCGCCGAAGTCGCGCGCGAGCACAACCTGCCGGCCTACATCGTGTTCCACGACGCCACGCTGGCACAGATGGCGCGCGAGCTGCCGGTGACGCTGGAGCAGCTTTCCTCGATCAGCGGCGTCGGCGCACGCAAGCTGGCCGCCTACGGACCACAGATCCTGCGCGTGCTGGGCGTCGCGGCGTAACATGCCCGGTTTCGCCCGGCCGCCGCAGGCGCCACCGATCTCCGCCCATGCCTACACCGCCCGCCCCGGACGCCGAGCACCCTGCGCCCGCGGCCGCCACGCGCGAGCCGGCCACACGTGAGCTGATCCGGGTGCGCGGGGCGCGCACGCACAACCTGCGCAACATCGACCTCGACCTGCCCAAGAACGCGCTGGTCGTGATCACCGGTCTGTCGGGCTCCGGCAAGTCCAGCCTGGCCTTCGACACCCTGTATGCCGAAGGCCAGCGGCGCTATGTGGAAAGCCTGTCGGCCTATGCGCGGCAGTTCCTGCAGCTCATGGACAAGCCCGACGTGGACGTGATCGACGGCCTGTCGCCGGCCATCGCGATCGAGCAGAAGGCGACCTCGCACAACCCGCGCTCGACGGTCGGCACGGTGACCGAGATCCACGACTACCTTCGCCTGCTCTATGCGCGGGCCGGCACCCCCTATTGTCCCGACCATGCCTTGCCGCTGGCCGCGCAAAGCGTCAGCCAGATGGTGGACGGCGTGCTTGCGCTGTCGCCGCAGTCGAGGGTGCTGATCCTGGCGCCCGTGGTGCGCGACCGCAAGGGCGAGTTCGGCGAGCTGCTGCGCGACATGCAGGCCCGTGGCTACGTGCGCTTTCGCATCGGTGCCGGCGGGCGCGACGCCCGAATCGTCGACGCCGAGTCGCTGCCGCCGCTGAAGAAGAACGACAAGCACGACATCGACGTGGTGGTCGACCGCCTGCGTGTGCGACCCGAGATGCGGCAACGCCTGGCGGAGAGCTTCGAGGCTGCGCTGGCGATCGCCGACGGGCGGGCGATCGCGCTCGAGCAGTGCGACGACGGCCGCGAGGTCGAACATGCCTTCAGCAGCCGCTACGGCTGCCCGCTGTGCAGCTACTCGCTGCCCGAGCTGGAGCCCAGGCTGTTCTCGTTCAACTCCCCGGTCGGTGCCTGCCCGGAGTGCGACGGCCTCGGCGGGGTGACGGCCTTCGACCCGGCGCGCGTGGTGGCCTTCCCGTCGCTGAGCCTGGCCGCAGGGGCGGTCAAGGGGTGGGACTGCCGCAATGCCTACACCTTCTCGCTGCTGCAGAGCGTGGCTGCGCACTACGGCTTCGACATCGAGACCCCCTTCGAGGCGCTGCCCGAACCCGCCAGGCAGGTGCTGCTGCATGGCTCGGGCCAGGAGCTGATCGAGTTCAGCTATCAGGCTGAAGGCCCCAAGGGCCGGCAGCGGGTGGTGCGCCGCCGCCATGTGTTCGAGGGCATCCTGCCGAACCTCCAGCGGCGCTGGCGGGAGACCGACTCCGCCGCCGTGCGCGAGGAGCTCTCGCGCTACCAGGCGCAACGCCCCTGTCCTGCCTGCCACGGCACGCGGTTGCGCCGCGAAGCGCGCCATGTGCGGCTGGACGACTTGGGCACGGCCGGCCCCGGCAGGCCGCTGTACGAGGTCGAGCGGCTGACGCTCGCCGAGTGCGCCGGCTTCTTCGAGCGGCTGCGCCTGGCCGGTGCCAAGGCCGAGATCGCCGAGCGAATCGTGCGCGAGATCCGCTCGCGGCTGCGCTTCCTGCTTGCCGTCGGCCTGACCTACCTGAGCCTGGACCGCGGTGCCGACACCTTGTCCGGCGGCGAGGCGCAGCGCATCCGCCTGGCCTCGCAGATCGGCAGCGGGCTGTCGGGCGTGATGTACGTGCTCGACGAGCCCAGCATCGGCCTGCACCAGCGCGACAACGCGCGCTTGATCGAGACGCTCTGCCACCTGCGCGACCTCGGCAACTCGGTGCTGGTGGTCGAGCACGACGAGGACATGATCCGCGCCGCCGACCATGTGGTCGACCTCGGCCCCGGTGCCGGCGTGCATGGCGGACAGGTCGTCGCGCAAGGCACCGCCGACGAAGTGGCCGCCGAACCACGGTCACTGACCGGACGCTACCTGGCGCGAGCGCTGCGAATCGAGCGGCCGCGCGCCCGCCAGGACGGACTCCCGTCCGCGGACGCCCTGGGCGGCGATGGCGCACCGCCGGGCGTGCTTCGAATCGTCGGCGCCCGAGGCAACAACCTGCGCGGCATCGACGTCGAGATCCCCATCGGCCTCATGAGCTGCGTCACCGGCGTGTCGGGCTCGGGCAAGAGCACGCTGGTCAACGAGACGCTGTACGCCGCGGTGGCGCGCAAGCTGCACCATGCCCATGCCGAACCGGCGCCGCACGAGCGCATCGAGGGACTGGAGGCGGTCGACAAGGTGATCAACGTCGACCAGTCGCCGATCGGGCGCACGCCGCGCAGCAACCCGGCGACCTACACCGGCCTGTTCACCCCGATACGCGAGCTGTTCGCCGAGCTGCCGGCGGCACGCGAGCGCGGCTACAGCGCGGGTCGTTTCAGCTTCAACGTCGCCGGTGGGCGCTGCGAAGCCTGCCAGGGCGACGGCATGATCAAGGTCGAGATGCATTTCCTGCCTGACCTCTACGTGCCCTGCGAGAGCTGCCGTGGCCAGCGCTACAACCGCGAGACGCTGGAGATCCGCTGGAAGGGCAGGTCGATCGCCGACGTGCTGGCGCTCACCGTCGAGGAGGCCTGCAGCCTGTTCGGCGCCGTGCCGACCATCGCCCGCAAGCTGCAGACCCTGGTGGACGTGGGCCTGGGTTACGTGCAGCTGGGTCAGAGCGCCACCACGCTGTCCGGCGGCGAAGCACAGCGACTGAAACTGGCGCTCGAGCTGAGCAAGCGCGACACCGGGCGCACGCTGTACATCCTGGACGAGCCGACCACCGGGCTGCACTTCCACGACATCGGCCTGCTGATCAAGGTGCTGGCCGAGTTGCGCGATGCCGGCAACACCATCGTGGTCATCGAGCACAACCTCGACGTGATCCGCCTGGCCGACTGGGTGATCGACATCGGCCCCGAGGGCGGCAGCGGCGGCGGCCAGTTGGTGGCCTGCGGCACGCCAGCGGAACTGGCCGCGTGCCACGACAGCTGGACCGGGCGTTTCCTGCGCCAGGCTGCGCGCTGACCCTGTGGCGCGGCGGCTGGCTCAGGCGGCCGGCGCCAGATGGGCGGCGTCGCCCCAGACCAGGATCTCGAGCCGGCCGCCCTCCCATCTCAGGCGGTTGATGCCGGTGTTGGGGATGTCGCACCGGCGAAGGCCGCGGATGACCTCGCGATGTGCGCTGCGCCACAGCATGTCCAGCACGCCGCCATGGGCGATCACGGCCACATGGCGGCCGGCGTGGGCGCTGGCCGCCTGCTCGACCGCCGTGATGACCCGCTGGTGGAACTGCAGCAGGCTCTCGCCGCCGGGCAGCGCGAAATCGCCCTCGTGCTGCAGCCAGCGCGCCCACAGCGCCGGGTGCTGGCGCTCGATGTCCGCGGCCGTCATGCCCTCGACGATGCCGAAGCTCTGCTCGCGAAACCCCGCTGTCGCCACGGCCTCCAGGCCCCAGGCGCGCGCCAGGGGCTCCGCCGTCTGGCGCGTGCGCAGCAGGTCGCTGCACAGCAGCACGTCGGCGGGCTCGCTGGCCAGCCGGCGGGCCAGCCGGGCCGCCTGCGCCAGTCCGGTGGCATTCAGCGGCACATCGACCTGACCCTGGAAGCGTTGCTCGCGGTTGTAGTCGGTCTCGCCGTGGCGGACGAAGGTGAAGCTGGTGGTCTGACTCAATGGCGGGTCTTCAACGGGCAAACAACTGGCTGCGGTCCTTGAAGGCCTTGAACTCGAGGGCATTGCCCGCCGGATCGCGGAAGAACATCGTCGCCTGCTCGCCGACCCCGCCGGCAAAGCGGATGTAGGGCTCGATGACGAAGCGCATGCCGGCCGTCCTCAGCCGCTCGGCCAGGGCGTGGAAGTCGTCCCAGTCGAGCACGACGCCGAAGTGCGGCACCGGGACTTCGTGGCCGTCGACCGGGTTGTGGTGGTCGGCGGCGCGGGTCGGTGCCAGGTGAGCGACGATCTGGTGCCCGTAGAGGTTGAAGTCGATCCACTCGTCGCTGCAACGCCCCTCGGGGCAGCCCAGCAGGCCCCCGTAGAAGGCGCGCGCACGCGCCAGGTCGTCGACCGGGAAGGCAAGGTGGAAGGGCGCGAGGGCGGTGCTCAATCGGGTTCCTCGAATCGTTGGCAGGCAGCGAGCATACGACCAGCCCGGGCGATAATCGCCACCCCTTCCTTGCGGAGACAGCCCGTGGACAGCAGCCACTCTCGCTGACCGCCCGTTCCTGCGGCCCGGCCGGGGAACGAGGCGGTCTGCCCCGACCCGCCCGACGCGTGCCCGCACGCCACCCACCCGCAGGACCGCCCCATGCTCAACGTCTTCACGCTTGCCAGCGGCCGGCTGGCCCAGGAAGAGATCGACGACCCCGCCGAACTGGCGAACCTGCAGCCGATCTGGGTCGACCTCGAGGCACCGACGCCCGAGGAGAAGGGCTGGATCGCCGGTCGATTCGGCCTCACGATCCCGCAGGATGCGGTCGACGACGACCTCGAGGAGTCGGCGCGCTTCTACGAGGTGGACAACGGCGAGCTGCACATCCGCTCCGACTTCCTGATCGAGGGTGACGACGACAAGCCCAGCCGCAACGTGCGCGTGGCCTTCATCCTGCACCAGAACGTGCTGTTCTCGGTGCATACCGAGGACCTGCCGGTCTTCCGGCTGCTGCGCCTGCGCGCGCGACGCATCCCGGCCCTGATCGAGGACGCCAAGGACGTGCTGCTCAAGCTCTACGACGCCGACGCCGAGTACTCGGCCGACGCCCTCGAGGGCATCTACGATCAGCTCGAGGCGGTGAGCAAGCGTGTGCTCGAGCGCGACGTCGGCGACGCCACCGCCGGCGAGGCGCTGGCCGCCATTGCGCGCGAGGAGGACCTGAACGGCCGCATCCGCCGCAACGTCATGGACACCCGCCGCGCGCTCAGCTTCATGATGCGCAGCCGCATGCTCAGCGCCGAGCAGTTCGAGGAAGCGCGGCAGATCCTGCGCGACATCGACAGCCTGGACAGCCACACCGCGTTCCTGTTCGACAAGATCAACTTCCTGATGGACGCCACGGTCGGCTTCATCGCCATCAACCAGAACAAGATCATCAAGATCTTCTCGGTGGCCAGCGTGGCCCTGCTGCCGCCGACGCTGATCGCCAGCATCTACGGCATGAACTTCAGGCACATGCCCGAGCTCGAGCAACCCTGGGGCTACCCGCTGGCGCTGTCGCTGATGCTGGCCTCGGTGGCCGCACCGTTCGTCTACTTCCGGCGCAAGGGCTGGTTGAAGTAGGGCGCCGGGCCCGTCGCTGCTCCGCGCCTTCAGGTCGACGCGCGGCGCTGCAGCCAGCGCATCAGCGCGCCCAGCAGCGGCAGCTTGGCGTACAGCTCCTCGGCGGCGTCCCAGTAGTCGCGGTGCCAGGCGACGCGGCCGTCGGGCGCGAAGCGCAGGTGCGTGGTGCCGCGGATCACCTGCGCGCGGCGGTCGAAGCGCTTCATCCGGAAGTGCATGTCCCAGACGAGGAAGGCGTCGTCGCCCTGCGCCACCGCCTGTTGCATCACGAAGCGCGGCTCGTCCAGGGAGCGGAACATGTGCGCAAAGATCTCGCCGATGGCGGCGCGCGAACGCACCTCGTTGAACGGGTCCTTGAAGAAGGCGTCCTCGGTGTAGCAGGCATCGAGCCGAAGCAGGTCAGCGGGCTGCAGTCGCTCGAACAGCGTGATGACACGCTGCACGCGCGGGTCGTCGTGCGTCAGGCCCATCCGGCTAGAGCCCCGTGAAGCGCCGCACGGCCTTGAAGTACAGCGCGTCGCCGACATGCGACAAGGCCTTGATCCAGTTCGTGAAGCGGCGCGGGAAGTGGATCTCGAAGCGACCGCCGGCCCAGCCGGCCAGGATGTGGCGCGCGGCCTCGCCGGCCGGGATCAGCCCCGGCATGCGGTAGTCGTTCTGCTCGGTCAGCGGCGTCTCGACATAACCCGGGCAGACCACCGAGACGCCGATGCCATGGTCGGTGAGGTCGAAGTACAGCGACTCCGCCAGGTTGATCAGTGCCGCCTTGGTGGGCCCGTAGGCCAGTGCCTTGGGCAGGCCGCGGTAGCCCGAGACGCTGCTCACCAGGCTCAGGTGGCCGCCGCGCTGGCGCAGCAGCACCGGCAGCACGGCGTCCAGCAGGTGCAGCGCGCCGACGTAGTTGACCTGCTCGTGGCGCAGCGCGTCGTCGAGGTCGAAGGCGGTGGCCCGCATCGGCTTGTAGTAGCCCGCGCAGTAGACCGCCAGGTCGATGCGGCCGTGGCGCTCGACGATGGTGGCTGCCGCGTCACGCATCGCCTCGCGCCGCGTCGCGTCGAGCGGGAGGGACTCGCTTCCCGGGTGGGCGCGTACGAAGGCCGCCAGCGTGCCGCCGTTGCGCGCCGACACGACGACCCTTGCGCCGCGGGCATGCAGGGCCTCGGCTGTGGCGCGGCCAATGCCTGTACTGGCACCGACCAGCCAGACGACGCGGCCCTGCCAGTCGTCGATGCGGGGGTTGAGCGGCATGTCGTGGGGTCAGGGTTTGTGGAAGGAAAGGGTCACTTCGCCCAGCGTGATGCCGAACTTGCTCATGCGCGCACGATTGAGCATGACGCGCTCGTCGACCAGGAACATCCAGTCGTCGAAGTCGACCTCCACGACGCGGCCGTCGACCGGCAGCGCCATCGTGTAGCGCCAGCGAAGCGCATTGCCGGAGGCCTCCCCGACGGCGTCGCCGACGACATCGTCGGCGCGACCACGCCAGCGCCCGTCGCCGAGGTCCGTCAGCCGCCAGACGCGGCGCTCGGTGCGCCCGTCGCTGTAGGTGAAGTCTTCTTCCAGCGTGCCCTCGCGCCCCTGCCAGCGGCCCTGCAGCTGCACCACGAAGCGGCGCTGGACCTGGCCCCGGCGGTCCGTGAAGACGCCGTGGCCGACCAGCGGACCATTGAAGTAGCGTGCCAACTCGAGACGCGGCTTTTCGGCGGCGTAGTCGTTGGGCACCGGGGCTGCGCAGCCCAGGAGCAAGGCGCAGGCGGCGAGGGCCAGCGAGCTTCGGCGAATCATCGTGCGGGCTCCGCGAGTCGGGGGGCAAGGGGGCGATCCAGGCGCATCAGCAGCCAGGCGGACGGCAGCTTCAACAGGCAGGGCAGCACGCAGTAGGCCAGGGTCAGCGCCTGCAGCGCCGAGTCGTCGCGCGCGCCGGGCGTGTAGCCCAGCCCCTGCAGCAGCGGCAGCGAGAGGCCGGCGGCCAGCGCCAGCGTCAGCTTGCTGGTGAGCGTCCACCAGCCGAAGTAGCGGCCCTCGAGCTGATGGCCATGCCCGGCGTCCCGCACCAGGCCGGCCAGCAGCGCGGCCGGCACGCACAGGTCCGCGCCCAATGCCAGACCGGTGACCATGCAGACGAGCAGGAAGGCGTAGTGATCGCCCGCGCCCAGGCCGGCGGCCCCGATGAATCCGCAGACCGCGAGAACCATGGCCGCCAGCCAGGCGGGGGCCAACCCGATGCGGCGCACGACGCGCACCCACAGAGGCAGGGCCAGCGCGGCGCAGGCGAAGTAGGCGCCGAGGAACAGCGGTTCCCAGGCCTGAGCCTGCAGTCGGTCGCGCACGAAGAACAGCACCAGCGTGGCTGGCAGGGCACTGGCGATGCCGTTGAGCAGGAAGACAAGCAAGAGGCGGCGAAAGCGCGGTTCGCGCAAGGGGGCGAGCCCGTCGGGCACGGGTCGCGGCGCCGGCCGCACGGCAAGGCGTGGCGGCAGTGGCGCAGGCGAGCTGCGCTCGCCCGCCGGAAGCAACGCCGCCGGCCAGGGCGCGAAGGCCAGCAGCGCGAGTCCGGCGGCCAAGGCCAGGGCCAGCACGAGGGTGGTCGGCGTCAGCCCGACCAGACCCGGCAAGGTGCTGGCCAGCAGCACGCCGGCCAGCGACAGGCCTTCCCGCCACGACACGACGCGTGCACGTGCTGCTGCATCGCCACCCAGCCGGGCGCCCCAGGCCTGGTGCACGATGCCCGCGACGCTGTAGCCGAAGGTGGTCACGATCACCATGGCGGCACACCAGGCCAGCAGCGGCAGCGTGCCGGCAATCGGTGGTGAGAACAGCGCAGCGAAGCCGGCGCCCAGGGCAGCGACCGACAGCCCCAGGGCCTGCATCACGCGCGCCCGCGAGTGGGCGAACCAACGGTCGACCCAGGCCCCGATCCAGGGGTCCACGAAGGCGTCCAGAAGCCGCGTCGCCATCAGCACCGCGCCCAGCGCGGCCAGAGGTACACCCAGCGTCGCGGCGTAGTGGTGCGGCAGCAGCACGTAGATCGGCAGTGCGGCAAAGGCCAGCGGCAGACCGAGCCCGCCGTAGCGAAGGCCCTGCCGCCACCCGAAGGACCCCACGGTGATGGCGCCGGTCACGACGAGGATCCCGGGCCGGCCGTGCCCAGAAGGCTTTCGCGCAGGCGCGGCTCGGAGGTCTGCGGTGACAGCCAGATGCCGAAGAACAGGCGGCCAAAGCGCGCATCGGCAACCACGCCGGCGGCGCGGTCGTTGAACATGAAGCGTGCCTGGCCCTGTGTCTGACCGTCGGGCAGGTGGATGCCGGTGATGCGGTCGCCCTCCTGCACGTCGGGAAAGATGCCGCGCATGGCCGCCAGCCAGCGTGTGGCGTCGTCTTCGGCGATGGACGCCTGGCGCCGCATCTCCTGCAGCGAGCGCTCCGCGATGCGCCGCCCCTCGAGCCGGCGCGCGTAAGTGATCTCCAGGGCCAGAGGCTGCGTTTGCCACTCCAGGCCGGCTCTCACCGGTGCTTCCGCCCACAACGCGATGTCATAGACCGGCAGCCCGAGGAAGCTCAACCGCCCGCGGCCGCGCAGCCGCGCCCCCGGCAGCTGGGCCTCGATCGCGCCGGCACTGCCGCCGGCGCGGGCGGGCGTGCCTGAGCCGGCGGCCAGCAGGGCCAGTGTGGCCAGCAGGCAGGTGCGTCGGGCGGGTGCGTTCAGCACGACCGCTCCGGCCGCCGCAGGGTGAACTGCATGACATCGGTGCTGCCGGCGGCGAAGGCCGCTTCGCAGTAGGCCAGATAGAAGTCCCAGGTGCGCACGAAGCGTGTGTCGAAGCCCTGCGCCCTCACCTGAGCCTCGCTCTGCCCGAAGCTGCGCCGCCAGCGGCGCAAGGTCTCGGCATAGTCGTCGCCGAAGGCCAGCTCGCACACCACATCGAATCCTGCCCGCTGCGCCTCGGCGCGGAACACCGAGGGGCAGGGCAGCATGCCGCCCGGAAAGACATACTGCTGGATGAAGTCGGTCGAGCGTGCATAGCGTTCGAACAGGTCGTCGCGGATGGTGATGGTCTGCACGCAGGCACGTCCACCCGGCCGCAGCACCTCGTGCATGCGGCGGAAGAAGCCCGGCCAGTACTCACGCCCGACCGCTTCGAACATCTCGATCGACACCACCGCGTCGAAAGGGGGGTCGTCGATGTCGCGGTAGTCCTGCAGGCGCAGCTCGGCCTGCAGGCCCGCCTGCCGAAGCCGCTCGCGGGCGTACGCGAGTTGTTCGCTCGACAGCGTCACGCCGGTCACCCGGGCCCCGGCTGCCGCTGCGGCCTGCGCGACCGCGCCCCAACCGCAGCCGATCTCGAGCAGCCGCCCGCCCCGGCCGATGCCGCACTCGCCCAAGGCGCGCGCCACTTTCGCCTGCTGGGCGTCGGCCAGGGATTGCCCGCGCCGGCCGTCGAACCAGGCGCTCGAGTAGTTCATCGTCGGGTCCAGCCACAGGCGATAGAACGGGTTGCCGAGGTCGTAGTGCGCGTGGATGTTGCGTCGGCTTCCGCGTCGCGAGTTGCGGCGCAGCAGGTGTCGCAGCCGATGCAGCACGGAGCCCCACCAGTGGCCGTGGACCAGCGTTTCCAGGGCCTCGCGATTGGCCAGGAACAGCTGCAGCAGCGCGCTCAGGTCGGGTGTCGACCAGTCGCCCGCGATGTAGGTCTCCGCCAGGCCGATGTCGCCGCTGCGCCAAGTCGCGGTGAACGGTGCCCAGTTGGCCAGCTGCATCTCGGCGCAGGGCTGACCCGCACCGGCGGGGCCCAGGTGCAGGTGGCGTCCATCGGGCAGACGCAGTGCAAGGCGGCCGACACGCAAGGACTCGAGCAGGCGCAGCCCGCTGCGGGCAACGGCTGGCGCCGGCGTGCGCGGCTGGGCGAGG
>Ga0209573_1005027_pt1 | contig 12330 bp, 10 predicted proteins | sample TNRBio252014_DNA_FD_185870 | JGI IMG/M metagenome (GOLD analysis project Ga0209573, IMG submission 185870) | Wastewater treatment Type I Accumulibacter community from EBPR Bioreactor in Madison, WI, USA - TNR Reactor_6/25/2014_ DNA (SPAdes)... | ecosystem: Engineered > Bioreactor > EBPR >...
AGCTTTTTGATAAGGCTTCTCGCAAGAAGGGTATTACTGGTGAAACACTCCTTCAATTACTGGAGGCTCGCCTCGATAATGTGGTATACCGTCTCGGCATTGCCCCTACCCGTAGGGCTGCACGTCAGTTGGTTTCCCATAAGCACATTACCGTAAACGGTGATATCGTTAATATTCCTTCGTACACCCTGCGTGCTGGTGATAAAGTAGGTGTTCGTGAAAAATCAAAATCCCTGGAGGCTATCACCACCAGCTTATCCATTCAAGGTGTTAAAAAATACCCTTGGTTGGAGTGGGATGGTAGCGAACTGGAAGGTAAACTCATTCACATTCCGGTACGCCAGGATATCCCCGAGAACATCAATGAGCAGTTGATCGTTGAATTGTACTCGAAGTAATTCTAACTAATTAATAAGAACGCATTATGTCAATATTAGCATTTCAGATTCCGGATAAAGTAGTAATGGAGAAAGCCGATGATTTTCACGGCACCTTTACCTTTAAACCGTTGGAAAAAGGCTACGGTGTTACCATCGGTAATGCTTTACGCAGAATTCTTTTGTCTTCCCTGGAGGGCTATGCCATTACCGGTATTAAAATACCCGGTGTACTTCATGAATTCTCTACCATTGAAGGTGTGGTGGAAGATGTGGCGGAGATCATTCTTAACTTAAAGATGGTTCGCTTCAAGAAAATCACTGATGGTTTCGATACGAAAGTCACTATCAACATTAAAAAACAGAAGCAGTTCAAGGCTGGTGATATCACCAAGTTTACTTCTGCTTTTGAAGTGTTAAACCCGGAGCATGTAATTTGTAACCTTGATGAATCAGCTCAGTTTGAGATTGAGTTAACGATTGAGAAGGGCAGAGGATACCTGCCGGCAGAGGAAAGCAAACCAGCAGAACAGGTATTCGGCTTCATTCCTATTGATGCCATCTTTACACCTATCAAGAATGTAAAGTTTAGTGTGGAAAACACTCGCGTTGAACAAAAGACTGACTACGAAAAATTAGTTCTTGAAATTCAAACAGACGGTTCGATCCACCCTGAGTTGGCTTTGGAAGGCGCTGCACATATTCTAATTAAGCACTTTGCCTTGTTCTCAGATAAGTCAATGGAACTTGAAACCGGCAAAGATGCTGAAGTTGAGCAGGTAGATGAGGAGTTATTGCATATGCGCAAACTTTTGAAGACCGCTCTGCATGATCTGGATTTATCAGTTCGCGCATACAACTGCTTGAAGGCAGCTGATGTAAAAACACTGGGTGACCTGGTAGAGCTGGAAATTTCCGACATGATGAAGTTCAGAAACTTCGGTAAGAAGTCGCTGGCCGAGTTGGAACAACTGGTAGCTGAGAAGGGACTTACCTTTGGTATGGACCTGGTTAAGTATAAACTTGATGAAGATTAATTGAAATGAGACACGGTAAGAAAGTAAACCACCTTGGAAGAACCGCCAGCCACCGGAGCGCATTGCTGTCGAACATGGCCTCTTCTCTCATCCTGAGTAAACGTATCACTACCACGGTAGCAAAGGCTAAAGCATTACGCAAGTATGTTGAGCCTCTTATTACCAAGGCGAAAAGCGATACTATGCATTCCAGGAGAACAGTGTTCTCGTATTTACAGAACAAAGAATCAGTAAAGGAGCTTTTTGGAACGGTAGCCTCCAGAACATCGGAGCGTCCGGGTGGATATACGCGCATTATCAAAATGGCTGATGTTCGTTTAGGTGACAATGCCGAAATGTGCCTGATTGAACTTGTCGATTTCAACGATATCTACAAGAAGGAAGGAACAGCTAAAAAGGCTAAAACCAGAAGAGGTCGTGTGGCAAAAGGTAAGAAGGCTGAGGATGCCCAGGTGGTAGACGAACCCGTGGCAGAAGAAAAGGCAGAAAAGCCGGCAAAAAAGACCTCTAAGAAGGCTGATAAAAAGAGCGAGGAAAAAGAATAGTGAACTATTCTATTCACATAGGAAAAGGATTGGACGTTGTTCAATCCTTTTTTATTTGTGTTTGGCCCGTTAAATCGATTGTGGCGAAAAAGTTTTGGGTTTAGTCCCCGCTTTAGCGCCTGAAGTTTATTTTTGTAAAACCACTAAAACACGTGAGCAAAAAAGCCTACTTACTTCTTGAAGATGGCCTCCTGATGGAGGGAATCCTGATTGGAAAACCAGGTACCACTGGTGGAGAAATATGCTTTAATACAGGCATGACCGGCTATCAGGAGATCTACACTGACCCATCTTATTATGGTCAAATCATAGTTAATACAACGGCCCACATTGGTAACTATGGTACCGTTGATGCCGAGCAGGAATCCGGAACCCCTAAGATTAGTGGATTGGTGGTAAATGATTTCTCAAAAGAATTCAGCCGCTTGACTTCTAATGAAAGTCTTCAGCAGTATTTAGAGAAGCATGGTATTACCGGTATTTCCGATGTTGATACGCGTATGTTGGTGCGTTACATCCGAAGTAAAGGTGCCATGAATGCTTTGATTTCTTCCGAGCTTACTCCTGATGAAATGAAGAAGGAGATTAAAAATGTTCCTTCCATGGATGGCCTGGAACTTTCATCGGTGGTGTCAACAAAACAAGAATATACGGTAGGTGATGAGAGTGCTCCATTTCGTGTAGCAGCTATTGATTTCGGAATCAAGAAAAGTATTCTTACTAATCTGGCGGCACGTGGTTGTTATATAAAGGTATTCCCCGCGAAAGCGAATTTTGCTGATATGGAGGCTTGGGAGCCGCATGGATTTTTCCTTTCCAATGGTCCGGGTGATCCAGCTGTAATGGATTATGCGATTGACACGGTGAAGAAAGTTTTAGAAACAAACAAGCCCGTGTTTGGCATTTGCCTCGGCCACCAATTGTTGGCGTTGGCCAATGGCATTTCAACGTATAAGATGCATCATGGTCATCGGGGATTAAATCACCCGGTTAAAAATCTGGTAACTGGTTTGGGTGAGATGACATCTCAAAACCATGGTTTCGCAGTAAGTGAAAAAGATATTGAAGGCAATAACAATATTGAAGTAACACACCTGCACTTAAATGACAATACCATAATGGGTATTCGTGTGAAAAATAAAAAGGCTTTCTCTGTTCAATATCACCCGGAAGCTTCTCCCGGGCCGCATGATTCGCGTTATCTGTTCGATCAGTTTGTTGAAATGATCAGGCAGGAACAGTTCCAGACAGTTAGTAACTAAAAATAAAATTTATCATCTAAACGAAATATTATGTCCTTGATTGAAAACATTCATGCCCGGCAAATACTTGACAGCCGCGGTAATCCAACTGTTGAAGTAGATGTGGTTACCTCAAGCGGAGCTTATGGGCGCGCAGCGGTTCCATCCGGGGCTTCCACAGGAACGCATGAGGCCGTTGAGCTTCGCGATGGCAATAAAAAGCAATACCTGGGAAAAGGTGTATTGAAAGCCGTGGAAAATGTAAACAATAAAATTGCTTCTGAAGTAGTCGGCTTTTCTGTGTTTGAACAGAATTTGCTTGACAAAATCATGTTGGAGTTGGATGGCACACCTAATAAAGGTAAACTGGGTGCCAATGCCATACTGGGTGTTTCGTTAGCGATTGCTAAAGCTGCTGCTATGGAAGCAGGCTTACCGCTATACCGTTACATAGGAGGCGTCAACGCAAACACACTTCCGGTACCGATGATGAACATTCTGAATGGTGGAAGTCATGCCGATAACGCTATCGACTTTCAGGAGTTTATGGTAATGCCGGTGGGAGCGGATACATTTTCAGAAGCGCTACAAATGGGTGCAGAAGTATTTCACACGCTGAAAAAGGTCTTACATGATAAGGGCCTTTCTACCAACGTGGGTGATGAGGGTGGTTTTGCACCAAACCTGAAGTCGAACGAAGAGGCAATTGAAGTAGTACTGAAAGCCATTGAAAAGGCAGGTTATAAACCAGGTTCAGATATTTTTATTGCACTTGATCCGGCAGCTTCAGAATTCTATGATTCAAAAGCCAAAGTTTATCACTTTAAGAAATCATCAGGTAAAAAGCTCAAGCCTTTGGAAATGGCAGAGTACTGGACAAACTGGTCAAACAAATATCCGATCATCTCCCTGGAAGATGGTATGGCAGAAGACGACTGGGCTGGTTGGAAAGCCCTCACCGAAAAAATTGGAAACAAGGTTCAATTGGTGGGTGACGATTTGTTTGTAACCAACGTAAAGCGTTTGCAAAAAGGTATTGATGAGAACATCGCCAACGCTATATTGATTAAAGTAAATCAAATCGGGTCGCTTACTGAAACGATTGATGCGGTTAATCTGGCTAAACGAAACGCTTATAAAAGCGTAATGTCGCACCGCTCAGGTGAAACGGAAGACAGTACCATTGCTGATTTAGCCGTGGCGCTGAATACCGGTCAGATAAAAACCGGCTCCGCCTCCCGTTCAGATCGTACAGCCAAGTACAATCAACTTATCCGTATTGAAGAGGAGTTGGGAGAAACAGCATATTTCCCGGGAAGAAAGATGTAGAATTTTTTATGTAGGATACTTAAAAGCCCCGGTAAAATGGGGCTTTTTTAGTTCTTGCCAATAATTTTCTATCTTCGAATACTTTTTAAACGTTTATGCTGAATCGTGTACCTAAGGTTTTTCGCAATTTTTATATGGTTGCTGGCCTCATTTTTTTAACCTGGATGCTCTTCCTCGACTCGAATGATTTTATGTCTCGGTATAAATTATCGGCCAAGCTTCGTGCCTTGGAAAATGAGAAGGAATATTATGAGGAGAAAATAAAGGAAGTGGAAAAGGACCGCGAAGAACTTTTTGGCGACCGGGAATCGTTAGAGAAATTTGCCCGTGAAAAATATTTGATGAAGAAGGAAAACGAAGATGTGTTTGTAATCGTTGAAGAATAAAAAATACTATGCGAGCATTCGTTATCTCTCTACTTGTGGTTGTTGGCGTTGGCACTACATGGGCACAAGGCGAAAACAACAGTTTAAAAGACGTTCCATTTAAAGAAAGAGTGTTTACCGGTGGTGGATTTGGAATGGGCTTTAATAACTTCCAGGATTATGTTTCTGTTTCACCAGTAATTGGATATTCCTTTACACGAAAATTCATGGGCGGTGTCGGACTTTCTTATCAGTTCGTAAAGTACAAGAATGTTTTGCCGGGTAAAGATGTTAATGCCAACAACTATGGTATAAATCCTTTTTTGCGTTTTAATGTGATACAGGGTTTTTTCCTCCAAACTGAGTTTGAGCACCTTAACTATGAGTTTATTAACTACCCCCCACTGGAAACAACACGTGAGGCCTTTAACAGCTTTCTAGGTGGCGGAGGATACATTCAGCCTATCGGTAGAAATGCTGCTTTTTTTGCAATGGTGTTGTACAACTTCAATTTTCAAACACCGGCACCTGGTGAGTATGCTCCCTACTATAATCCATGGATTTTACGGGTAGGGGTAAATGTTGGTGGATTTATTTTCTAGAAAGTAACACCTAGTTTTTTACCAAGCTCTTTTAGGTCCTCCACCACTTTTGGATTTAGCGGTATCCCTTCATTTTTTCTTCGTGCACTCATCTCGCGCTCGGGATCGCCATGAATTAATACTTTATCTTTTCCCTCAATAGTTTTTGCTGCCCGAAACCGCGTAATCCAGTTGTCCATATGTTTTTTGAATTCATCGGCAGGCCGGAAAGCATCCACACGCATCGCACCTAAAAAATGACCAATGCCTTCGCCAACCGGATCGGCAGGCGGATGTAAAAAAGCAACAAAGGGTGGAACCCACGGCCCATAGTTGGCGCCTGAAAGCACAGCCGATAAAATATCCACCATGGCCCCAAGTCCGTAACCTTTATGATTGCCATGTTCATAGTCACTGCCTAACGGAATCAATGCCCCGCCATCTTTTAACTCGTGTGGATTAGCTGAAGGCATTCCGTCTTTTGTTTGAATCCAACCCAGCGGAGCTTCTTTATTTTTTCGCTGAAGGATCTCAAGCTTACCATTGGCTGCCGTGGTGGTGGCCATGTCGAGTATGAAAGGAGGTTGCTTATCAGCTGGTACGGCAATGGAGATAGGGTTTGTTCCCAGCAGCCGTTCAACAGAAAAAGTTGGGGCTACCAATGGGCTGGCGTTCGTCATCGCCCAGCCAATCATATCGTGTTGCAGGGCCATCATGGTATGGTAGCCGGCAATACCAAAATGGTTTGAGTTTTTGACCGCCACCCATCCGGTTCCGGCTGTCTTGGCTTTTGCGATGGCAATTTCCATAGCCCTAGGCGCCACTACCAGGCCCAACCCACCATCACCATCCACCACGGCTGTGCTGAGCGATTCATGAACAATTCTAATATTGGGTGAGGCATTTATACGTTTGGCTTCCCATAAGCGTACATAGCCGGATAGCCGGGCCAAGCCGTGCGAATCGATACCCCGAAGATCGGCCGAGAGCAATACCTCGGTGGCGAGGTTGGCATCATCATCGGAGCATCCAATTTTTTTGAAAATTCCAAAACTGAAGTGCCGAAGGGATTTAACCGGAAATACGTGTTCATCTGTCATGGCGCAAAGATAATCTCAATTGAATAAGCCATCCTAAAACCATTTTGTGGCGCAGCACGATTTTAAGGTTAATTTCGTTATGGAATTTGCCTGCTATGTGCATCTGGCAAATAAACTCAACTACTATGAAGCAAATTATTTTTATTTACCTGCTGGTGGCGATGTTCCCGGCATTTTCCCAATCCGAAAAACACGTAGATTCCAAAATCAGTGGAGTAACGGTGTTTTTGAACCGGGCCCAGGTAACACGCGAGGTAAAAAGCCGTGTAGACGCAGGCCGTACCAATCTTATTGTATCAGGTTTGACTTCGCAACTTGATCAGGAAAGTATACAGGTATCAGGAAAAGGAAACATCACTATACTGGGGATCAATCATAACCAGAATTACCTGAGTGAGTTCAACATGCCCAAGAAGTTGGTGATGTTAAGGGACTCGCTTGAGATTTATAAACGCCAGCTTGCGCAGGAGCAACATCAAAAGGATATCCTCACAAAAGAGGAACAAATGATTTTGAGTAATCAGAAAATTGGCGGGGCTAACCAGAACGTTTCGGTGAATGAACTTAAAGCTATGGCCGATTTTTACCGCATCCGGTTGGGCGAAATCGGTTTATCGAAAATGAAAGCTGATGATAAGATTAAGAAGATCAACGAGCGTATGACCAAACTCAATCAACAAATACGCGAGCAAAACGAATTGTACAGTCGCAACACCAGTGAAATTGTGATCAGTGTTTCTGCGGATGCAGCCACAAGTGTAGAACTGGAAGTAAATTATGTAGTAGGTAATGCCGGCTGGTATCCGGTGTATGATTTACGGGCCATCAACACTAAATCCCCTGTACAACTCAACTATAAAGCCAACGTGTTTCAAAGCACGGGTGAGGAGTGGAGTAATGTTCGCCTGAGGCTTTCAACGGCAAATCCAAGTCTGGGCGGTGTAAAACCTGAACTTTACAGCTGGTATCTTGATTTCTACCAACCTCCATATGTTGGTCTTAAAGGCAAGGCTGCCGGTGTTCAGGTACAACGCTCTGTTGATAAACGGGAAGATATGCCTGCTGAGGAACTAAGCATGGCGATGCCTAGTGTTTCCAGCGTTGCCGACTTTACTCAAACCGTACAAACCTCATTGAACACCGAGTTTGATATAAGTTTACCCTACACGGTTTTGTCTGCTGCTAAACCAACTTTGGTGGATATTCAAAAGCATGATATGAAAGCCGTGTACCAATATGCGGTAGCCCCTAAACTTGATACCGATGCCTTTCTGTTGGCAAAAGCTGTGGGATGGGAAGATTTTAACTTGCTGCCGGGCGAGGCCAATGTTTTCTTTGAAGGAACCTTTGTAGGTAAAACATACCTCGATCCGAATAATTTGAAAGACACACTTTCTGTTTCGTTGGGCAGGGATAAGCGCATTGTTGTGAAACGTGAAAAGGTAAAAGATTTCACCACACGAAGAACCATTGCTTCCAATTTACGCGAAGCCTATGCATGGGAAATTTCGGTGCGCAATACCCGAAACGAGCCGGTAAAGATTACCGTAGAAGATCATTTGCCGCTTTCCCGTAACAGCCAGATTGAAGTTACTGTACTGGATGTAGGTGGAGCAAAGCATAATAAGGATACCGGTAAACTTTTATGGGACATGAACCTTCAGCCGAATGAAACCCGTAAGGTGGTGTTCAAATATGAGGTGAAGTACCCGAAGGACAGACAGATTAGTGGGTTGTAGATTCAGGGCAGCTTCAAATCCAAAAAGTTCTTCATTGCGAGGGAGGTACGACCGAAGCAATCCCAATCTAAGTGTTTGGTTCTCACACTGTAGCATGGGATTGCTTTGTCACAAAGCGATGGTCGTAAACAAATCTACCCTAAAAGAATACGACTAGACTTTTTGATAACTAAAACAATTATCTTCGAGAATGAGACGGCATCCTGTTAAAAGTACGGCCATCAAAAATGAAGAATAATATATTTTTTATCGCCCTGGTAGCCGCTATGGCCGGTTTCCTTTTTGGATTTGATACGGTCGTAATATCCGGAGCCAACCTTCCCATCAGGAATTTGTGGAATACATCACCTTGGTTTCACGGTTTTTTCATTATGTCGATGGCGCTGTGGGGTACTGTAATTGGTGCCTTGTTTGGCGGGGCACCAACGGAGAAATATGGCCGGAAGAAAGTGTTGTTTTGGATTGGGTTATTGTACACAGCCTCAGCCGTTGGTTCGGCATTGGCTCCCGATCCCTATACGTTTTCTTTCTTTCGATTTATCGGAGGTGTTGGCGTTGGAGTTTCCTCTATTGCGGCTCCAACGTATATAGCAGAAATTTCTACTTCAGGGATGCGCGGTCGCCTGGTGGCCATGTACCAGTTCAATATTGTGTTCGGAATATTGATAGCCTTTATCTCCAACTACCTTTTACAGGGATTTGGTGGCATCAACGATTGGCGCTGGATGCTGGGTGTGGAAGCCTTGCCCGCAATTTTATATACGGTAATGGTTATGCGTGTTCCTGAAAGTCCGCGCTGGTTGATTACCAAAAAGAACGACTCGGAAATAGCCAAGAAAGTTTTGGCAGCTCTGGGGTCGGTTAATCCCGCTGAAGATGTTAAGACCATTAAAGCAGCGAATGAGCGTGTAGAGAGTGCTCATCACCATGAACCTTTCTTTAGCCGCAAGTACAGTAAGCTTATTCTGCTGGCCTTTTTCATAGCCTTTTTCAATCAGCTCTCCGGAATTAATTTTATTCTATACTACGCCCCGGAAATTCTTGAGCGTGCCGGCCTTGCCGCTAAAGATTCGCTGTTCAATTCAATAGCTATTGGTGGTATAAATCTTATTTTCACCTTTGTTGGGCTTTATCTGATCGACCGGACTGGAAGAAAGAATTTGCTTATTATTGGATCACTGGGTTACATCATCAGCCTTTCGGTCGTTTCCTATTCTTTTTATATCGGTGCAAGCCCCGGGTTAATGATGACCTTCTTACTTGTTTTTATAGCGTCACATGCCATGGGGCAGGGCTCTGTTATCTGGGTATTTATTTCTGAGATTTTTCCGAATGCCATACGGGCTTATGGTCAATCGTTTGGATGCAGTGTGCACTGGGTTTTTGCCGCAATAATTACCTTAATCACCCCGGTATTTTTGGATCAATCGAAGGGGTTATTGCGAAACGACCCATGGATTATCTTCGCTTTTTTTGCGGGCATGATGGTGTTGCAGCTACTTTGGGCATTGATAAAATTTCCGGAAACAAAAGGTGTGTCGCTGGAGGATATTCAAAAGAAGCTTGGAATCAGCTAAAGGATTTACTCACGTGTGCAAGGGCTCCTTCTTTCAGTGAGTAGCTTGATACACGTATGTTTGTGAAGGGATGGTGATCTAAAATATAGCGGATCAGGCAGCAGGCAACTACAATCATATCTACACGCATTTCAATCATGCCCGGTATGGCCAGCCTTTCTATGCGATTTTTTTGAATTAGTTCAGAAAATATTTTTTCAAAACCTTCCAACGATAAAGGAGTTTCACGGTCATCATCATTTTTAAAGATGGAATGCTGCAGACAGTAAATATCACTTAGTGTATCAAATGTGCCGGAGGAACCAACCATTGTTTCAGGTTTATAAATGGTTAATGCTTCAAATAGGGGTGATAATGTTTTCTGAAAGTGCTCATTAAGTTTTGAGATTTCAGCCGGGGCTATCGGATCGCTTTTATGAAACAATTCCAGCAGTCGTTGTGCCCCGATCTCAATGCTTTTCTTCCAGAAAATCTGTTTTGCATCGCCTATAATAAACTCAACGCTCCCTCCCCCGATATCTATAATTAATGATTTTGTATTCCCAAGGTTAACGGCAGAACAAACACCGTGATAAATGAATTCTGCTTCCTGGTCTCCTGAAATCAGGGTTACAGCAATACCTGTTTCCACCTTTAGCTTTTCCAGTACTTCTTCTTTATTGGTTGCATTTCGCAAGGCACTGGTTCCAAAGGCAAACACTTTGGTTATTTGAAGGGAGTCTATTTTCTTTTTAAAAAAGTTGAGGGTCTTTATGGCCCGATCCAGCCCATCTGAGGGGATTATATTATTGTTTATGCCCCCCTTGCCAATCTTTACTGCCTGCCGGTCGCGGTGGGCAATATGAAACGAATCACCCAGTTTTTCGGCAATCAACAGGTGAAAGGTGTTCGTCCCTAAATCAATAATGGCCAGCCGGTTGTTCATGATGAATTTGGGTCAATTTAATACTTCCTTTAACTATATTTCGAACCTAAATTCAGGTCATGGCAAAGCGAGAACTTACCGATTCCATCCTCCAGCAAAAGTTTGATGAGTTAGAAAGAAAGAGTAAAGAATCCCTTTTAGGTGGAGGAGAAAAACGAATTGATCAGCAACATAAAAAAGGAAAACTAACCGCCAGGGAAAGAATCCAGCTATTGTTGGATGAAGGTTCGTTTGAGGAACTCGGAAAATTTGTAATGCACCGGTGCAAGGATTTTGGACTGGATAAGGAGTACTATTTAGGTGATGGAGTGGTAACAGGGTTTGGTACAGTTAACGGCAGGTTGGTATATGTTTTTTCGCAGGACTTTACTGTGTTTGGCGGATCCTTGTCGGAGACCCATGCGGAGAAAATTGTAAAGCTGATGGAGCTGGCCATGAAAAATGGTGCACCCATTATCGGGTTAAATGACTCCGGTGGTGCACGCATACAGGAAGGTGTGGTTTCACTAGGGGGTTATGCAGATATTTTTTACCGGAATACGTTGGCTTCTGGCGTGATACCACAAATATCTGCTATCATGGGCCCTTGTGCCGGTGGAGCGGTTTACTCTCCTGCCATTACCGATTTTATTTTGATGGTAGAAAATACCTCCTTCATGTTTGTTACCGGCCCCAATGTGGTAAAGACGGTAACCCATGAAGATGTAACATCCGAAGAGTTAGGCGGTGCCATTACGCACAGTACCAAAAGCGGGGTTACCCATTTTGCTTGTGCAAATGAATTGGAATGCATACAATACATTAAAAAACTACTGAGTTACATACCACAAAACTGCGAAGATGAAGTTCCGCGGTTGCCCTATGCGGCCGGTGACGAAAGCCGTCCGAAATTAAATGAGATCATTCCATCCAATCCAAACCAGCCCTACGATATGCGCGAGGTGATTGATGGTATTGTGGACGAAGGATCATTCTTTGAAGTGCATAAAAACTTTGCAGAAAATATAGTTGTTGGTTTTGCGAGACTTGCCGGTCGTAGTGTTGGTGTTGTCGGAAACCAACCGGCTTCATTGGCAGGCGTGTTGGACATTGATGCCAGTGTAAAAGGTGCGCGCTTTGTACGCTTTTGCGATAGTTTTAATATTCCGTTGTTGGTGCTGGAAGATGTTCCGGGATTTTTACCGGGCACCGATCAGGAGTGGAACGCCATCATTACCAATGGGGCTAAATTGTTGTATGCTTTTTCAGAAGCTACCGTGCCACGGGTAACGGTAATCACGCGAAAGGCTTATGGTGGTGCTTATGATGTAATGAATTCAAAGCACATTGGAGCCGATATGAACTATGCGTGGCCAACGGCAGAGATTGCGGTGATGGGGGCAAAAGGTGCAGCCGAGATAATTTTCAAAAAGGACATTTCAGAGGCAGCCGATCCGCAAGCTAAGCTAAATGAAAAAGTAGATGAATATACCCGCAAATTTGCCAATCCATATCGGGCCGCACACCGTGGATAT
>Ga0209573_1005028_pt1 | contig 12328 bp, 9 predicted proteins | sample TNRBio252014_DNA_FD_185870 | JGI IMG/M metagenome (GOLD analysis project Ga0209573, IMG submission 185870) | Wastewater treatment Type I Accumulibacter community from EBPR Bioreactor in Madison, WI, USA - TNR Reactor_6/25/2014_ DNA (SPAdes)... | ecosystem: Engineered > Bioreactor > EBPR >...
TCCGGTACCGCCCGTGTTCCGACGTCACGCCGACGACGGCCGGGAGGAATCGCGTTCGCCGGCCCGGCAGGACGTCCGGCTCCTCGAACGGCACGACCGTCCCGTCGTTCGTCGTACCGTCGTTCCTCACGAAGTAGCCCAGGAGGTCGTTTCGCGAGACGAAGAGACGAGGGGTCCCGATGGAGAGAGATTCGATGCGGAGGGAACCGAGCTGCCTGGCGGGATCCGGATCGAGCTGGAGGAAGCCCCCCGCGGGAATCGGATGCTGAGTATTGACTTCTGGCACCTGCCTGAAGTCGGCGCGAGGCCACGCCGGAAGGTCGGTGCCGTCGCGCGACGCGGCGAGCGCGAGGTGGAGACGGCTGCCCGGCGAGCGCCCGGGCCGGAGCAGCGTCGTTTCCGCCGGAAAGCTCCCGGGGTCCGTTCCGAGGATCGAGGTCCCCGCCGTCCCGCCTTCCGAGGGGCTGAAGACCCGAACGGCCGCCCACCCTTCTCGCTCGTCGGAGAGACCGTCGAACTCGACGGCGAGCGGACCGACGAAGCCGGGAACGGGGTCCGCGATCCGTCTCTGCGCGCCTGGTCCGAGCGGGACCTCGATGGCCGGCTCGGTCGCCGCGCCGGCGTAGACCCGCGCCACGCAGGCGGTGCCCGGCGAGAGGTTCGCGAGCGACAGCTCGCTCCGGTAGCGCGTCCCGCCGTATCCCGTCGCATCGACGATCGCAGCCAGGTTCTTCCGGACCCTCGAGACGGGCCGCAGGAGCGGAACCCGCGCGTTCTCTCGGTAGGGCCACTGGTATCGATCCCCGCTGGCAAGCCGGCCTTCAGGGTCGATCGTCTCGGGCACGGCCTCTCCTCGCTGCCTGAGAAGCCGGCCTCGCTCGAACCTCAGGCCACTGAAGAGGAGGGCGGCGCCCACCCTCGCTATTCCGTCTCCGGTACCGCCGTCGGAGCCTCCCCATCGGACGTCTTCGGAGGTCAGCAGCGTCTCCGCGCCCCCCGGAGACGGCGAAACGAGCACGGCGCGGAGCGGGCCCTCCCGGGAGCCGTCGTTCACGAAGAGGACCGTACGGCCCTCGACCTCGACAACGTTGCGGACGACCATCCTCGGATCGAGGTCCGTGAAGGCAGGCACGAGCCGATCGCCCTCGACGCGATAGGTCGGTTCCTGAAGGACGCTCGACGGATGACACGCGCAGTTCGTCGTGGCGAAGACCTCCCCTCCCGCCTCGTGGATCGCATCGATCCCGCCGACCCGGGAGTCCGGTGAAGGAGTCACGGCGAGGACCGTCCACGTACCCTCCCGGAGCCTCGCAATCTGACCCGGCGACCCCGCAACGTAGAGGTCGCGCCCCGTCGCGAGCATCGGGCCTCCGAATCCCGCGGGAGCCTTCAGGTCGATCCACTGGTCCGACGTCTCGTCGTGAGCGAAGAGGCCGGAGTCCGACACAGACACGTACGCCCTCACGACGGGTCGGTCTCTCCAGACGGTCGCGAGGGCGGCCCACTCCCATCCCGGATGGGCCGGGAGCTTCGTCCAGCCGTTCCCGTCGCGTCGGAAGATCCGGGTCCCTCGAACCGCGAACGTCTTCGTCTCACCCATCAGGTACGACTCCGCCCCGGCCGGCCCGCCGAGAAACGAGGTCGCGCTCCACCCGGACTCGTCCCGCACGTGGATGTCCCAACCGTCTGCCGACGTGAAGATGCGGGTCCCGGCGACGGAGACGACCGGCGCCAGGGACCCCGCCGTGACCGGCGACTCCGGTGTCATCCGGACGAGGGCGTTCCCTTCGAGGAGGTAGATGTTGCCGTGGCTCTCGCGGCTCGCGACGAGGAGCCGCCCGTTCCACTCGAGAACTCTCGGGTACTCGCCCTGAGCCAGGAGGCTTCGCGGCAACGGGACGGGCTCCGAGATGCCCGCTGTCGTCACGATCCGGAACACGTACTCCACGCTGCTCAGGGTGACCGCCACCCAGAGACTCTCCGGTGTCGACAGGAGCCCGTAGGTCGGCAGGTTCCAGGCGGGAAGGGGCGTCCAGGCCCCACCGTCGAGCCGGTAGAACGGGTACGGCGGATCGGTACCGAGCCCACGCCGTTCCTTCGCGCCTCCACAGCCCGCAGGCGTCTCGATCAGGTGGAGCTTTCCCGCGAGGACGAAGAGCGTCCCGCTGCAGGCGGGCAGTGGCGTCTCCTCGCGAATCGCACCGTCCGACAAGGAGATGGACCGAAGCCTCCGAGCCTCCGGAACCGTTCCGGATCCGTTCGCGCATTCGCAGCCGTTGAAGCCATCCGCCGCGACGTAGAGCCGTTCCTCCGACCGAACGATCTGCTGACAGGACTTCTCCGTCCAGATTCGCGTCCACGTGTCGCCGTGCAGGACGAAGAGCTGGACCTGGCACGTGGTGTAGCTCTGGGTCGTCGCGCCGAACCGCCCGTTCGCGAAGAAGAGGGTCCGCTCGCTCCCGATGATCTCGGTCGTGTGGAGCGGGACGGGGTGCCACGTCGCTCCCCGCAGCTCCCAGTCCCCCGAAAGCCCGAACGCGAGTGTGCGCGTCTCGTCCCCGAGGATCTGGACCGCCTCCGGCGCTCTCGGCCCCTCGTCGGCGACCTTCCAGACGACGTCGGCCCTCACGCCCAACGAACCAGCGAGGCAAACGACAGATAGGAGGCCCGAGAAGACCAGACTGCGGGCGGATCGTCTCAACTCTTTCCCTCGCTCTCGTTCACTTTGCTGCCGTCATCGGCAGCAGAGTCCCATCCGAGGTCACGTTGTCGTTGACTACGCCGTACGCGACGAACCGGCCCGAGCCGCCGACCCGCCGCGCTTCGGCCCAGGCGTCGCCGCCGTAGCCGATCTGCGAGAGAGGCTGGTTCCACTGAAAGCGCTGGCCGGGCGGGAGCGTTACGGCCGGAAGGGTCCCGATGACGGACCCGTCGGAGGCCTGGTGCAGCGTCAGCTCGAGAGTCACCTTCGGCCCGCCGTCGGACTCCGGATTCGCGACGGCAACGTTCGAGCGGTAGCCCGCGTCCTCCCGGAGCCCGGGGACGATGGCGCTGTCGGCCGCCCACCGGACTTCGTTCACGACAGGAACGCTGACGCCGTAGTCGCCCGCTGCGCCCGCGCCCCGCGCCTGGACGACCGCGGTGACGAGGAGCGCACCCGCCCCCTCGGGCCTGTCGGAGCGGAACGTGAGCGTCCCTGCGAACGCCGAGGGTTCGATCGGAACGCCGTTGGCAGCGAGCCACGTCCCCGCGTCGGGTATCTCGAGCAGCACGCCCGTGTCGAGCCGGTAATACGGATACGGATTCGGAACGCCCGGGATTGAAATGGAGAAGGTCGTGGAGCCTCGCTCGTCGCGATAGGTCGCCATGAAGTCCATCTCCGAGACCGAACGCATGTCGAGCGCGCGCCAGCTGAGCGTGATCTCCGTGCGGTAGGCGGCGTGGGCTGAAGTTGTGCCGACGACGACGGGGAGGAATCGGGTGCGTCGGCCCGGAAGGGCGTCGGGGGGCTCGAACGGAACGACGGTTCCGTCGTTCGTCACCCCGTCGTTGAGAACGAGGTAGCCGAGAAATCCGCCGGCCCCAACGACGAACGGTCCCGCGACGCGCTCGGGGTGAGGGTCGACCTGGAGGAACCCGCCGATCGGGATCTGCAGAGAGTCCAGCCCGCCCTCCGCCACGCTCTTCCGCAGGTCGGGGATCGAGATGCTCTCTCCCGCGAAGTCGGACACGTCGGCATCTGCGGAGATCGCCGCGTGGAGGCGGTCTCCGCCCGAGCGAACGGGGGGAAGAGCGACGGCCTCTCCGAAGACGCTCCCGGGGTCGGTCGCGAGAAGTGAGGTCCCGGCCGTCCCACCTTCGGACGGGCTCCAGATGCGCACCGCGGCCCAGGCCTCCGTCTCGTCCTCGAGCCCTTCGAACTCCACGGCGAGAGGCCCGACGAAGCCCGGCATCGGGTCTTCGACTCGAACCTGGCTCCCCGGCGCGAGGGGGATCTCGCGCACAGGTAGCGTGGCGTTGCCAGGGAAGAGACGCGCGACGGCGTGTGCGCTCCTCGAGAAGTTCGCGAGCATCAACGTGCTTCGATAGCGGACTCCCGCGACCCCGACGGTATCCACGACCGCGGCGAGGCTTTTTCGCACCCGGAGTGCCGGGGCGAGCAGGCCCATCGTGTCGTTGTAGGCGTACGGCTCGTAGCCGTAGGCGAATCGGCCGCCGTGGTCGATGGTGCGAGGGAGGAGTGGGCCACTCTGCGCGCGGAGCTGTCCGCGGGAGTACGCGAGGCGGCCGAAGAGGACGGTGTCTCCCGCGGCGGCGAGCGGCAAGGGGAGGTCCGTGCCCATTCCCGCGCGCTGCAGGTCGTTTCGGGTGAGCAGGGTTCGGAAGCCTCCTTCCGCGGGCGTCACGAGCACGGCGCCGTCACCCCATCTTCCCGTGGCGTCGCTCACGGCGAGATGAAGACGGTCCCCGGCGATGCAGGCGTCGCGGACTCGGATCGCCGGGTCGAGGTTCGGGAAGGCGGGCTCGAGACGGCCGTCTCTCAGCGCCCACGGGGTCAGGCCCGGGTATATCCCCCAATCGAAGACGTACGGCACACCGTCCAGCACGCGGAGGACGGAGCGGCTGGAGTTCCCGTCCGGCTCCGGAGGTGGAGCTAAGAAGACCGTCCAGGAGCCGTCCCGGTACCGGGCGAGCCGGCCTGGGATTCCGCTGACATAGACCGCGCCCTCAGAGGTAGCCAGGAAGGCCTCGAAGTCGGGAGGGGAGTAGAGGCGCTTTCCGCCGAACCCCTGCGGGAGCTTCAGGTCGACCCAGGTGTCGGAAGCCGGCTCGTGCATGAAGAGAGTGATCGACCCTCCTCCGTCGAAGCCGATGATGGGCCGGTCATCGAGGGTGGCGAGTCCCCAGATCTGCCCGTAGGCCGGGATGGCCGACAGCCGGGTCCAGCCCGCCGCGTCCCGCCGGAAGACCCGGGTGCCGAGCGTCGCGAAGAGCTTCGTCGCGCCCATCGCGTATCGGTCTGCACCGGGCGGCGACTCGAGACCCGATGTCGGGATCCACTGCGTCGACTCGAATAGGTGCGGCTCCCACCCTTTCGCCCAGGTGAAGAGGCGTCGCCCGACGGCCGCGACGAACGGCTCCCAGGTGTGCTCTCCCGTGACAGGCGATTCCGGTTCCAGCCGGACGAGCTGGCCGCCTCGAACATCGAGGATGTTCCCGCGCCGCTCGGTGGTCGAAACCAGGAGCCGCCCGTTCCATTCGAACGGCTTCGGATAGTCGCCCGCTCCGTAGGCGGACCTCGGGATCGGAATCGCGTCGGAGAAGCCGGACGCCGTCAGGATCCGGGCCGCGATCTGCGTGGAATCAATGGTCTGGAAGCGCCATGCGCTGTTCGGCGTCGTCCGGAAGCCGTAGGAGAAGCCGACCCAGGGAGACAGCTCGATCCAGTGATCGCCCTCCAGGCGGAAGATCGGAATGGACTGCTCGGAGGTCGAGTTGGTAACCCTCTCTCCGTCGCTCGGGCCCGAGCACCCATAACCCTCCTGGAGGAGGTGGAGCTTCTCCGAGAGTACGAACAGCTCCCCGAAGCAGACGGGGAGGGGCGGCTCCTCGCGGACCGATCCGTCCGAGAGCGAAATGGACCGGAGGCGGCGCGCGGCGGCGTCGGGCGTGCAGACGAAGCCCGGCAGACACTCCGTCTCGTAGGGGAAGTACGCCGCTGACGTAACGTACAGCCGATCGGCGGTGTGCGCGCGGGCGGGCCCCACTCCCTCGACCGAAGCGAGCGGTTTCCAGACGTTCCCCTCGAGAGCGAAGAGCTGAATTCCGCCCGCCCGAAACGTCGCCGCGACGAGCCTCTCGCCTGCGACGATGGAAGGGTAGAGTCGCCCCTCCGGCGACGGGGAGGAGTCGAGCTCGACGCGGCGCCAGACGGAACCGTCGAGCTCCCATGTGCCGTCGGCGCCGTACCAGAAAACTCGGGAGTCGTTCCCTAAGATGGAGCCGTTCCCCGATCCCGGCGCCCGCGGCCCCTCGTCGGCCACCTTCCAGACGACGTCAGCGCGCCCCGGTACCGCGACGAGAAGTGTGAAGGAAGCGAGGAGCCCGGAGAGCGCGGCGAAGCGGGAACGTCTGGGCATACCTTCCCTCCATTTCTATAGTAGTGCGCCTCGGTGGGTTCGCCTGACAGGGCGCGCCTTACGAAGTAACCCGACGCCAATCGTCTGGACGAAGGCCTTGGGGGGGAGAGACACTCGCGCGATGCTCGACTCCCTCAAGCGCTTCTTCCAGGAACGCATGGCCGGCCGCCCCGCGGAAACCGCGGGCGACCCGGGCCAGCGCCTCCGCCTCACGGCCGCGACGCTCCTCGTCGAGGTGATGCGCGCCGACCCGGAGGTCAGGGACGAGGAGCGGACGGTCGTCCGCACCGCCCTCCAGGGGACGTTCGGCCTCTCGCTCGCCGACACCGAGGAGCTGGTCCGGCTCGCCGAGGCCGAAGCGGACGCCGCGACCTCGCTCTACGAGTTCACGAGCCTCGTCGACAAGGGGTTCTCGCTCGAGGAGAAGAAGCGCATCGTCGAGCTGATGTGGCTCGTCGCCTACGCCGATGCCGAGAAGCACCCCCTCGAAGAGCACCTCATCCGCCGCGTCGCCGGCCTCCTCAACGTCCCCCACCCCGACTTCATCGACGCGAAGTCCCGGGCCCGGGGACAGAGCGCGGGATAGGGCGCCCACCGCATTCGACGGGCGGCCCGAGACCTACTCGGGTGGGGCCGCCGTCTCCCACTGCTTCAACCTGCTGGCCAGCAGCTCCTGTTCCCGAAGGTTCTTCGTCATGGCGATGGCGCGTCGGATCTCTTCACGTGCCTCGGAGAGCCTTCCCAGTTTCATCAGCAGGTCTCCGCGAACACTGGGAAAGAGATGGTAGCCGGCGAGCGCAGTGTCACCGGCGAGGGTGGCCGCTGCGTCGAGTGCGTCGAGCCCTGCGGCCGGGCCCTGGGCCATGCCGACGGCGACCGCGCGATTGAGGGCCACGATCGGAGAAGGGTTGACCTGCAGCAGGGCGTCGTAGAGAAGAACGATGCGGTCCCAGTCCGTCTCTTCGGCGGTGCGGGCGCGCATGTGACACGCGGCGATGGCGGCCTGCAATGCGTAGGGTTTCGCGCCACCGCCCAGCCTTTGCGCTCGCTGGAGCGCGGTCATTCCTCGCTGGATCTGCGCGTCGTCCCACAGGGAGCGGTCCTGATCCGGGAGCAGGACGGCCTCGCCGTTCCTGCCCCGGCGCGCTGCGTTGCGCGAGGCCTGCAACTCCATCAACGCCACGAGCGCATGGACTTCCGATTCGCCGGGGAGAAGCTGACCGAGCATGCGCCCCAGGCGCAGCGCCTCTTCGGAAAGCGCCGTCCGCATCCATTCGTCGCCCGACGTCGCGGTGTAGCCCTCGTTGAAGATCAGGTAGACCACCATGAGCACGGACTCGACCCTGCGACGCAGCTCGTCCCCCTTCGGCGCCTCGAAGGGAACGTGGGCCTCCGAGAGGGTCTTCTTGGCGCGGGAGATCCGCTGGCCCAGCGTCTTCTCCGGCACGAGGAACGCACGCGCGATCTCTGCCGTGGTGAGGCCGCCGATCAGCCGCAACGTGAGCGCGATGCGTCCTTCCACCGCGAGCACGGGATGGCACGCGGTGAAGATGAGCCGCAGCACGTCATCGTCGATCACCTGATCCAGCGCGTGCTCCAGAGCGTCTCCAAGCCGCTGCTCCTGCCACTCCAGCTCGCGGGCGATCTCTTCATGCTTCTGTACGAGCATGCGACTGCGCCGCAGCGTATCGATCGCGCGCCGCTTCGCCGCGGTCATCAGCCATGCCCCGGGTTTCTCAGGGATGCCTTCCTCGGGCCACACCTCGAGGGCCGTCACGAGCGCGTCCTGCGCCAGTTCCTCGGCGATGCCGACATCGTGGGTGACGCGAGCGATCGCGGCGATGAGGCGTGTGGACTCGATCCTCCACACCGCCTCGATCGCCTTTTCGACGTCGCTCAGGAGCCTGCCTCCGTCGTCAGTCGGGCGACGGATTGAAGAAGATCTCCCGCACCTCGACCTGCCCCCGGGTGGCGGCGACGCCCTTGCGTGCCCAGGCCACCGCCTCGTCCATGTCGGCGCATTCCAGTATCCAGAAGCCGCCGATGTGTTCCTTGGCCTCGAGGTACGGCCCGTCGGTGACGAGGACGCCGCCATCGGCCAGGGGTCGCAGCGACTTCGCGGAGCCGAGGCCGCAGGCGAACTTCCTGACGCCGGCGGCAATCATCTCCTTGTTGAGCGCGTGGATCTCGCGGCCCACCGCTTCGTCCATCTGAGACGGGTCGAAGTCGTCAGGGAGGTAACCGGCAACCAGGAACTGCGGCATGGCGTTCTCCAATCCTTCGGGCGGGGCTCTCTGCCCGGCCTTCACTCCTACGACGAACGGCGAGGCCGGAATTCTACGAGCCGTCGAATAGATTCCCTCTCTGCCGGATCTGGAGGTTCCCGGGAGCCTTCGATTCTCGTATCCGAAGATCCGGCGTTGCCGCCGGGTCGTCGCAGCTTCCTGGCTCGACAGGTTCTAGTCTGTGCGTGTCGAGGAGAAACCTCGAGAACGGTACTCGTCGAGGTCGGCGAGCGGCGCGTCGAAGGTGTTCTCCGGGCCATGGATGATTCGGAGGTACTCCGGTCCGCGGCACTTCAGCGTCGGCTCGCTCCGCCGCAGCGTCTCGATGTGCGAGAGGTGGTCCCTGTCGACGTGAACGCCCCCCCTCGGTCGCGAGGAGGTGGAACGGAGCGAGCTTCAGGTCGCCTATCCCAACGACCCTCCAGCGGCACTGCCGGTACGCCGACCCGAAGCGTCCCGCCATCCCATCGGGAGAAACGAAGAACCCGGCGTTTCCGCCGGGTTCCCGTAACCGCTTGATTCTCGCGGACTTATGTATGGTTGCGGGGGCAAGATTTGAACTTGCGACCTTTGGGTTATGAGCTGTTCTGGGACGCGTTCTCGGGGTCTGCGGCGGGCATCCGTTACGCGACTTAACAGTCTGTCTTTACAGCCGGTTACGGGGTCCGCCGGTGCGGCGTTGCGGGCGGTCTCCAAGCGTCTCCAAAGGGCCGAAACCTAGAAAACTCCTAGACGATTCCCGGTAAAATCGAGGTGCGATGCGTGAGCGCCGCGGTCCTCTCGGCGTGGTGCCCTCGGGCGGGGAGTCGACTCCTGCGGGGCCGGTGCACATCGAGACGGGCATCTGGCGCCTGCCGTCGGGCCGCTTCACCGCGTACGTCTACCACCGGGGCCAGGACGTCTATGTCGGCTGCTTTGGAACGTTCGCCGAGGCGAGTGACGCGCGGACGGCCCGGCTCACGGAGCTTCGCGGCGGGCGACCGGTAGTCGGACGTCGGAGAGTGGCAAAGCTCGGTGTCGCGGAGTTCCTCCGGTCCGTGTACCTGCCCTTCGCGAATGGGCAGGTGCGGCCGTCGACGGCCCGGGCGAATACGTCACGGTGTCGGAAGTGGGTCGAGCCGTTCTGGGAGAAGATCGTCTTCGCGGACGTTACCTACGAGACCTGCGTTCGCTTCCGCACCCATCTCGCCGAGGGCGGCTCGTCGGGGCAGACGCAGCGCGAAGCGTTCTGCCTGCTCCGTTCGGCGCTCGCGGAAGGGGTGCGACGTGGCTACCTTGCGGCGAACCCGGCGACGGAGATCGAGCTCCCGAAGCGTCGAGCGACGCGTGTACACGTGCCGAAGCCGGCAGTGGCCGATGCGGTCGTCGCGGCGATCACGGCACCTGTGCCGCACATGCTCGCGAGCTTCCTTCGCCTGACGGGCGTCCGCATCAACGAGGCGCTCGCCCTCACGTGGGAGGACCTGGATCTCGAGGCGTCGGAGGCACATATCGCGAAGACGCTCGACCAGGTCTCCGGCGAGATCCGCGGGCCGAAGACAGACCGCGGGAACCGCACGATCGACCTGCACGCCAACCTCGTCGCCGAGCTGCGCGCGTACCGCGCGGGCCAGGAGCACGGTGTGATTCCCCGGAGCGATCCGTGGGTCTTCCCCTCCTCGGATGGCGGGATGCGGCCCCTGAACGACCGCAACTTCGTCCAACGGTTCTGGGATCCGGCGCTCGCGGTTGCGGGGGCCCGGCGCTTCACGCCACACGCGCTGCGCCACCTCTGGGCGAGCGCCATGCTCCAGTCCGGCGCTCCGATCGCGTACGTCTCGGAGCAGCTCGGACACGAGAACGCGGGTTTTACCTTGAAGCAGTACACGCGGTTTCTCCGGACATCGCCGACCCTCGCGCAGGGGTACCTGCACGCGGCCTTCGGAATGCGCCAATGACCTGGCAGGCTTGACGCTGACTCGGTGCCTCAGAGGGAGCGCGCTGACTGCGAGGACGACGAAAGGAGACGCGGCCGTGCAGAGAAGGCGAAGAACCTACGGCTGCGGAACAGCCTCCATCATCGTGAAAGCTCCGCGACCGAGGTGATTCTCGACGATCTTCACGCAGGGTGTAGTCATGAACGTTCCGACCGTTGCGTGGAACACCGACAGCACGGCTTCTTGAAGCTTCTGGTCCGCTTCGAGAGCATCCACGACGAGCCCGTGGCTCCGGGCGAGGTCTATGCCGATGGACCGTCCGTGCGTGAGAAAATTGTTGTGATCTGCGAGCCAATCCGCTATGGCATTCGCCTTGGCCTCGCCATCAGGAAGCCCGGCAAACATGTACCGCTTCAGCCATTCACGAACGAGCGACTTCGACAGGTTTATCGCCTTCCTGCATTCAATGAGCTGCCCGGGATGGTACATGTTGATTTTGTTGATCCAGAGGAGCGGGTTCGTCCCCTGCGTATTGATGGAGGTCTGTGCTAGGGCAAACTCGTCTAGTAGTGACTGAGCCGCCACGGAGAAGACACCGCCGTTGTGGCGAATAAGCACCTGCGGGTCGATTGGCCCTATCGCTGAGTGCTTCCCCATGACAATGCGGTTCGCTCCACAAGCGAAGATCGTTCCCGCGGACATCGCGTTCTGTGGGACGAAGACTCGAATGTCATCAAACTTGCTGCGCAGGTAGCTGACGATCTGTTCCGTGGCTTCAGCGATACCACCTGGCGTATGCAGAATGATGTCGAGAGTTTTGCCGCCGACACCACAAAGCGCAGACATAAACGCCTGGATATCGCCAGGATTGATCATCAGGGCGCCGCCTGGAACGTCCCTGACAGTAAACGACGACGCGTACAGGATGGCGGGTCGCCCCGTTAGTGTGGCTAAATCCTTGAGGTACTTTCGCCGAATCGTATCAGCGGCGCTCTCGACTGGGCAGAGCTGGATTTCAGCGCGGATTTCTTGAAGTGTCGGCATGGCTTGAGGGTGTTCCGGTATTCGCGGAGATAAGAACGATAGGAGATGACGCAGGTGCGGGCGCAGCGGACGCGATCGCCTTGAGCTGCCGGGCGACGGCCTCGTAGGTCGGCGTCTCGGCGATCCGCTTCTTCAGCTCCCTGAATTCTGCTTCGAGCTGGCTGAAATCAGGCTCACTGTTCCTCATCGCGCTGACCGACTCCTCAGTCTGTTCCATGAGATTGTTGCGTGGAGTTCACCATACCACTCGGGGTAATCGAGCGAAATCCCTGATTGAGCCAGACCAGCCGTCTGCATGCTTCGGACACGGGCACGGCAACGGTTTCACCTCTTCTGTTCGGGACCGTTCGGTTTCCCGGGAGAAAGCCGGCGCATCGTGCCTCCAGAACGAAAGGAGGCGCGCATGCGATGGTCAACCTTCCTCCTCGCGAAAGACGTGGCCAAGGTCCTCGGCATTCAGACGAGCACCCTCCGGAAGTGGCGTCAGCGCGGCAAGGGGCCTCGGGGCTACAGACACCTCGGTGCGACGGTCGTCGTCTACAGACGCGCGAGCGTCGAGGAGTTCATTCGAGAAGTTGGCTGGGAGGCGGCTGTCCCGAAGGAGTTCTTCGACGATCCCACCGATGACGACGGTCTTCCGATGCCCCCGACGGCCTCGGAGCCGCGAGAGCTGTGATGCAAGAGATCACGATCACCATGCGGGGTGACGGCGACGTCGAGCTTGCCCGCACACGCGCCTTCGAGGACGCCGAGGCGCTCCCGGTCTTCATCGCGCTCACGAAGACGCTCGGCGATGAGCCGCCGAAGCGCCGTGGCCGCCGTGCGGCGAGCGCCCCGAGCGACGACCACGTCCCCGCGGCCACGACCGCTGAGTCCGACGGATGACTCTCATGGTCCCGTTCGTGTCGCTCTGCTTCGCGGTCGCCGTCGGCGCCATCGTCCT
>Ga0209573_1005029_pt1 | contig 12328 bp, 8 predicted proteins | sample TNRBio252014_DNA_FD_185870 | JGI IMG/M metagenome (GOLD analysis project Ga0209573, IMG submission 185870) | Wastewater treatment Type I Accumulibacter community from EBPR Bioreactor in Madison, WI, USA - TNR Reactor_6/25/2014_ DNA (SPAdes)... | ecosystem: Engineered > Bioreactor > EBPR >...
AGTTTTTTGTAAATTTGTCATCGGTTTTCAGTCTGTTTGATTTAATCTTGGTTGTTGAGAACTCAAAGTTAATCAAATAACTGAAAACCATTTGTTTATGATATTTCAAAAACCCGCAACCGGCTCACCTATAAAACCTTGTCTTAGATAATTTTTCACCCAATCCGATTTGGGCGGTTTTTTTTGTTTGGAGAATTAAATTTATCTTATTTTTTTAATTTCACACCCACTAAAACAATTGAAAATCAGTCGTTAAAAAATAATTCTTGCTGCTAAAAGTTAGCTTTAATCCTTCCTTAGGAACTATTGTAGTAAATTTACTAGGTGCTATTGGTATTTCCTCATTCAAATTTAATTTCTCTTTAATGGCTTTAACATATATTTTTATACCCTTTATCATCATGTTGTTATAATGAGACAAATTTAGCTTCTTTGCAATAATTTCATCTATATTACTTCCGAGCAATATATCCAGAAATTCTTCTAAAGCATCTTTATTATATTCTTTCAATACTTTGACTAATCGTTCAATTTGTATACAAATCAGTTCTGAAACAAGCCATAAAAAAATCCGATCATCATAATTAAAAACAAAAAAAACAGAATTAACCTCGCTAATTTGGCCATCATAGGAAGTTCGGTATTTATGAATAATGCCATCATTAATTACAACAGGAGGAGTCTGAACTGATGCTTGATTATCTAAAGCTAAAACAGGAACAAATGATGAACTATAAATTAAAGAACCGATTTTATTTTTGAAATCAGCTCCTTCAGTAATCCTAGGAAAGACATACATAACCGACTGAGGTTTAACACCTTCCCTACTTGCTAGCTCGCGTAGAGCAGAGTGTTGCCTTCCTCCCGCAGCATCATTAAAAGTGAACACAATATGATTTGGGGTTCTATTATCTAACTTAGCTGTCTGCCTAAGAAAGTTAGATTCAGGTTTATTACTATGCTTTTTTTCTATTCCAGCTTTATATTGTAAAAACATCAGTCTTCCATCCTGCCCATTAGATAAGGTGTAATTGATTGAAACATCATATCCTTCATTACTTTCTTCTTCTTGTGTTAAGCCTTGAGCAAATAAAATAGGCTGGTTTATAACCTGTAACCAAATGTCTATTCCTTGTTGGTTCCTAGAGAATAAGTGGTGACAGAGAGGGTATAACAAATAGCATACAAATGACTTACTCAGGTTTAGCAATTCATTTGTGATGTTTAACTCTAATGTTTTTTCATTAAGGTTCTTTTTCATTATCTTTAATATTGTATGATTTATTTTGACTCCTTGATCAATTAATACTCCATTAAAATTCTCCAAAGAACACATCAAAACCATCCCGCTTCTCCCTCATCGAGCAACCTGCTTTGAAGAGAACCTCCATACATCATTTATGCCCCAAACCAGGATAGTCAATCATCCGCTTCATGGTGTCAAATAGTGCTTGGTAGAAAGATTCGTCTTTGGCGTAAAGTTTGTAAAGCTCAAGCTCTTTCTTCCTCTGTTGGCCCATTACCTCATCCAATATTTTCTTAAAAGCCAAGTCCCGGTTCTGTGCGTCTTTATTCTCGGCCACTTTGGTCTGGTAGTCTGGGTGAGCTTGGATGTGCTTACTTATTGAAATAAACTTTACTCGCTGGTCTTCGGGCGTAGTATCCCATCCATGAAACCACCTTTCGTTGAATGACTTGATAATCTCATCTAGCGGGTCTTTCTCTTCCTCTCCGCCATGAACACCTCTAGGGTTTGGATTTTGTGGGTCTAGTTCCGTAGCGGTGTCATCCAAGCGAATAACATGGTTCAATTTCGTTCTTTCCAGGCCATAGGTAGATAAGTCAACCGACTCTAAAAGCTCGTCAATCAATTCATCTTCCTTCGTTCTTACAATGAGCTTTGGAATTAAGAACTTCAGAAACCAAAAGAGTTTTTCCCAATCCAATACTTCATAAGACATGATGGATGCCATTTGTCCGTAAATCTTTACAAACTGCTTGGCTTTAATTTTAAAATCTGCTTTTTCTTCGTCTTCAAGTTCAAGCTCTAAATTGAAGCGATGGGCAGCTCCGTCAATGATTGGACTTAATTGCTGAGCATCTACACCATTGAAGTAGTTCGTAACGAAATCCTCCACTTCTGCCCATTCATAAACCCCTACATCATCCAAGGTGCCTTTCAGCTCGTGCAATACATTGACGTCGGTGGCACGGCTCAGTGATGTGGCCGTATAGAATGGGTCAAAGGAGGCTTGTATATCTTCTGTCTCGTTGAAAAAATCTAATACGAACAGGTCTTCTGTTTTCTTTCCCAACTTATTTGCAGCTCGATTCAAACGGCTTAATGCCTGAACCGCCAATACACCTTGCAGCTTTTTGTCAACGTACATTGTGCAAAGTTTGGGTTGGTCAAAGCCCGTCAGGTATTTATTGGCCACAACCAGCATGCGGTAATCATCCGTATCAAAATGATCCCGAGTATCTTTTTCCGCAAAACCATTCAAATCTGCTTCCGTATATTCTATGCCATCTACCTTTTTTTTACCCGAAAAAGCAATGGCAACTTTGAATGGGTTACCCTTGTCTTTCACGATTTGTTTGACGGCTAAGTAATAACGAATGGCCGACTCAATATTCTGGGTGATAATCATTGATTTTGCCTTGCCCTTCAGCCTTTTGGTATTATATACTTTGCTTATAAAATGCTCTACAATAATTTCCGCCTTCGTGCCAATGGTTTGTTTATGCCGCTCTACGTAAGCACGCAATTTCTTTTGTGCTTTTTTGGTATCGAATAGCGGATTATCCTGAATGGATTTCTCTATTTCGTAATAGCTTCTGTAGGTCGTGTAGTTGGCCAATACATCCAATATAAAGCCTTCTTCAATGGCTTGTTTCATCGAATACAAGTGGAAAGGCCTGAAAGTACCGTCTTCTTGTTTGACTCCAAACCTTTCCAGGGTGGTATTTTTGGGCGTAGCCGTAAAGGCCAAATAGGATGCATTGCCCTTCATTTTCCGGGCTTGCATGGCTTTCAATATTTTGTCCTGTGCATCTTCCTCATCTTCCTCATTTTGCCCAACCCCCATCGCTTGGTTCATCTTACCAGCTGCCGTTCCGCTTTGCGAACTGTGCGCTTCGTCAATGATGACGGCAAACCGCTTGTCGCTCAAATCTGCAATGCCGTCTACAATAAAAGGAAATTTCTGAATGGTGGTGATGATGATTTTTTTGCCTTGCTCCAAACTGTCTTTCAGATCTTTGGATGAAAAAGCTGGCGCAACAATATTCTTCACCTCCGAAAACTCTTTGATGTTGTCGCGGAGCTGCTTGTCCAGCAATCGCCTGTCTGTGACCACAATGACTGAGTCAAACAAGGGGTTTTGCATGCCTTTACTACCCGGCAATCCTTCTCTCTCTGGGTAAGTCTCAATCAATTGATAAGCTGCCCAAGTAATGGAGTTCGACTTACCCGAACCAGCAGAGTGCTGAATGAGGTAGGTATGGCCCACACCGTTTTTTGAAGCGTGGTTGAGCAGCTTCCGCACCACATCCCATTGGTGATAACGCGGAAAGTACAAGGTTCTTTTGCTCAGCACATCGGTGGGTTTGCCATCAAAGCGCACAAAATGCTGAATGATATTGGCCAAACTAGCCCTCGTGAATATCTCTTCCCACAGATAGGCCGATTTATGGCCAAACGGATTGGTCGGATTGCCTTTTCCATTGTTGTTGCCTTTGTTGAACGGTAGAAAAAACGAGTTTTTACCATCCAACTTGGTACACATATACACTTCATCCGTATCTACTGCAAAATGAACGATACAACGCCCAAAATGCAGCAAAGGCTGACGAATATCTCTGTCGTGGTACTGTTTAATGCCTTGTACTTTTGCGGTTTGCCCCGTCCATGCGTTTTTGAGCTCTAGGGTAGCAATGGGCAAGCCATTCACAAAAACCACCATGTCTATCGATTCCCGCTGGTTTTCGGTATTGTAACGCACCTGCCGGGTTACACTGAACTCGTTTTTTTCAAAATTGTCTTTCACCGCCTGGCTGCTACTTGCCATAGGCAACTGGTACAAGAGCGTAAAATGGGCATCTTCCACCTCCAGTCCTTTGCGCAACAGGCGAAGAATGCCGTACTTCTTCACCATGCGGTCAAATCGTTCCAGTATCCTGAGCTTCCAGTCGGTAGAGCGTTTGAGCTTGTCGAGCTCTTCCTTTTGGGTACTTTCTAAAAAATGCCAGAAGCGCCTCTCGTCTAAGGCATATTGTGCATTGAAATCCTGAGAATCCCCCATATAAAACCCCTTGACCCCACGGTAAGGTACCAGGAAATCTAGCATCCCTACCGCAGCTCCGGTAATTGTACCGCCTACCTGTTTCAATTCCTCTAAAGAAGTGCCTGTTAAGGCTTTTTCGATGGCCGACTCAAGGGCTGCTTCGTTGGTTTGTGATGGCATAAGCTTTAACCTGAAACGGTTTCTAAGTGATGGCCAATATAACCGATATAAACGGTTTTTGTCGAATTATCAGGATAGAAATGAAACCTAAGATCACCTGTTTTTATGTGTAACTCGAAAATTTCTGTTCCACCTTTTGGCAAGGAAAATCGCCGACTACTACCGTGTATATTCATTGTCGAAACTGATTCAGGCGAAATTCTTAGAGCATAGTTTCTATTCAGTAATTGGTAGTTAAAAGCACCATCTTTCCATTCAGATACGGCTTCATTAAATTCTATTAGCTTTTCCACAATTTGATTGAAGTATTTGGAATTACCAATACTTAGAATCTGACTTTGGACATCCCCACACAATACCAAGTTAGGAAACAATTCCTGTCTCTTATCCCACAAACTGCGAAAATCAAACGACCATAATCTTACTTTTTTAAAGGCTTCATAAGTGAGTTGGTTTATGATTTGACGATCTCTTTGAATCTCTATCTCAGAAAAATTTATTCCTAAAAAGGCATTTTCACTATCTGGAAACATATTGTCAAATGATGCTTCATCATTTATATAATTAGAAATCGACCTACTTTTTGAAACGAAATTGGAAATAACTTGTTCGTCTTGACCGAAGTTGCTGTAGAGATTTTCTATATGAGAAATCTCCCATAGTGAGTCGTGCTTTAGAATATAATCATTATGCTGTTGTGGTATGGCAACAAGCTCGCTCATTCCTTGTTTAAACTCCTCAAAACTAGGAACATTTATAGCTGAGTTATAAAGAAAAAAATTAAAATCACTCATCTTTTTCTTAGCTTAAATAGTTCTCCAAAATCAACTTGGCTTTGATCAAAAAAACCTCTTGGCCACTTAGATAGTTCACCAATTTTATTTAAATTAATATGCTCTATTTCAGGTTGGTCACTAGATTCTCCTTGAAAAAAGAAATTAATCATAACCTTGTTGAAATCAACTTCATCCTTGGCTACTGCTATTTGAATTCCATTGATTACATGATCGCTATGCGTTTCAATTACCACTTTTACCCCAGCTTGGGCTAGCATTGCTAAGAAGCGGCCAATTTTAGACTGGGCGGATGGATGAAGGTGTGCCTCAGGATTTTCTACGATAAAGATACTTCCTTTTTGCGCAATTAAGCCCGTAGCAATCACTGGCAATATGTAGCTAATCCCAAACCCAATGTTAGTTGCGAGAGTTGGATCGCCTTTGATGAAATCATTTTCGATCAATATCTGAGCAGTCAACGTATCTGGGCTCAGCTTAGATGTAATTCTGACACCAGGCATCATATCATCTAACCAGGCATTCACTTGTTGCTCAAGTCTTGGACTCTGGATTGCAGGATGTCTTCTGGATTCCTCTATTTGAACTCTATAGTTTTCGGTCGCGATCATTTGTGCAGTATACTCCCCTTGGTAGCCAACATGCGGAAAAGGGAAATACTTAGTAAATTGGCTCGCCCGTGGACCTATTCTCTCTGCATTTAGATAGTAAAAGGTCTTTTTAAGGATCGGACTCTCTTGTTCAACCGAGTTTTGGACCTTACAAGCACTAATGTACAAACTGTTTTCTGTTGCATCAGCCACGTAGTTTATCATTGTTCGCCCATGCTCGACGGCAAACTCTAGTTCGAGATCGACAGAGTTTGATAGCCTATTAATTACGTAGCCACTATTCCCAAGCATAAGCATATAATCCTCATTAAGTGCGACTTGTGTATCCATTTCCTTTGGTTCCACTTGGTACTGATCACCATCAAGATTGAAATTATTTTCAATTGTTTTGCGCAAGAACAAAAGTGCTTGTATAGCTGTACTCTTTCCATTGCCATTAGCGCCAGCCAAAACAGTTAATTCCTGCAGAGGAATTTTGGTGTTTTGAAAGCATTTAAAATTTTTTATTCCTAAATAATCCATGATTTAAATATTTAAATGTTTGTCAATCAGTTTTTTAGTTGCAGAAAAAGCTTCTTGAAGATTGGCCTTTCCATTTGTGCCGTAAGACAGATAGCCAAACAATCTGGCGTCTTCTTTAATTAAGTTTGCTTGAGGATGAGCCAAAATTCCTTCGCCATTATTAAGTCTAATTTCATTTGGATTATACTGGCTGAGTAGTACAGACCAACTCACAAAAAGGGCTTTATTAATCAATTGCTTATGAGCTGAAGGTTCTAAATGCTTGGGTAATATTTTCCTAAAAGCATATTTCCCAAACAAATGAGCAGCATTTTGCATCGCATTTGAAAACAGGAAAATATATTCTTCTAATTCCTTATACTTCATACGGCTGAGTTCCTCGGTAACATCATCTAAAGTGCTCTCCATATTTCCACTATAATCAACAAGTGTTGAATCCTTTTGATATAGCCGGAAAAAACAAATGAATCGTAGAGCGACTTCCTGATCTTCCATTCTCACTGACCGAATACTGTTCCCCGTTGCTTTACAGAATTCAGGTAAGGCAGTCATATCCTTTAGTAATTTTCTTAGTGACGGTCCAGCAAGCGAGTTTCGGATCTCTTGATTATTGAGTGGTTTGCCACCAGTATTGATTCGTTTAAAAATATCATATTTAACCTTTGAAGGTGATAATGGATCAATTACATTTACGGTGAACTGCGTCATATTGAACCACCGAAAGTATTTAGATTCAATGGCCTTTTTTTCATTAGGACTCCCATCTTTATTTTTACTTGAATAATAACATCCTTCACAACTATTTTCCAGATACTCTAATCCTCTTAATGGGAACTTATTGTCCATAAATTCTTTGATCGTGGTGAGCCGCTGAAGGCCATCGACTACAGTGATCCTCCCTTGATCATCCTCAGCAAAGTAAAACATCGGTAAGGGAATTCGCAGGAGGATAGACTCGATCAATCGAGATTTTTGAAGGGGATTCCAAACAAAATTTCGTTGAAAATCTGGAGCTAGATCAATGTCACCAGATTCTATCATCTGATGTACAAGCGTGATATTAAATGGTTTAGTCTGAACCTTAATACTATCAGGATCGTATGGACTTATTGTTTTTTCATCACTCTCAGTCGGCTCGGTCCCAAGTTGGCTTTGCTCGATCAAGTAAACGACCAATTCATCAAGAAGATTTCTCAGATTTTCCTCCGACTCGTCGATTCTTGGGTCTTGATATTGAATAACCAGTTGACTTTTTTCAAGGAGTAATCGCATCCATAACGACTGTTTGTCATCCTTTAGTTCGTAGATTGTCTCAGCCTCGCCTTCTTCGGATGTCTTCACTGGTGAAAGCTGGATTTCACCCTCTGGTTTAGCGTTAATTATAATAGTCATCATTTTGAATTAATGTGATACAATATCACAAAGTTAACAAATTTTTATCTTCCCACTCACCGCCCCATCTATCAACGTAGCCTTCAGCTCCTTTAACTTTCCTATCTGCTGCTCCTGCAAGGCTATCGCCTTGTCTGTTTTGGCAGATTGGGCTTCGATGTGTCTCATGATGGCAATTTGTTCATCCTTCGGTGGAATTGGTATAGAAAATTCATTGAAGCTTTCTGCTGGTAATCGCCACCTACCTAGTTGAGAAACACCTTGACCATATCGATAAAATATTTTACTCTTATAACAGACCTGAAATAGACCTAACAAAAAAGTATTTTCTATTCGATTTATGAATGGCTCAAAAACTCTATAGTCAGGACTAATGACACCATCATATTTAGATATATCAACATAACCGGTAAGTAAGTCCATATGATTCATTGCAAACTCACCTTTATTAATGATTTGATATTTTGAGTAATTCATGGCAAGCTGCCCCTCACCACTTGATATATCTTTTATTTTTATTCCTTTTTGAGTGATGGATAATATATCAGGACCTTCATATCCAATTATCCTCTTCAAAATTTTGACGACATATTTCAACCGCTTCACCTCCCACCCCTCCGGCATCTCCCCAATCCATTCCACCCCACTATCTTTCATCTTGGCCTTAGGGTTAAGGCCCTTAGTCACCGCATGTTGAATCACAATCTGCTTGCGCTCTTTCAGCAAGGCTATCATCTTTTCTTTTTGAGCGACGGCCCGGTCTATCTTGGCTGTCTTGTCGTCGAGAAAGGCGGCAATGGCGGTTTGCTCGGGGAGGGGAGGAAAAGGAAATAAAAACCTACGAAAATCTCTGAAATCTATGTTTTGTCGCAACCCAGAACCTAATCCATAGATAACTTTATTATTATCTAGCGCCCGAAAAACATAATGGTAGTATTTTGAATTTGCTGTTTCCCTGAAACGTAGATTTAAATACGCATTAGTTATTATTCCTTCATGTTCTGAAAATCCGCTTCTAAGACTTGTTTTGTCATTTTGGAGATCAGTAGGACGAAAAATTAAATCTCCTTTATTTACAAGTTGGTATGTTTCAAATGATTCAGGAACCAACCCAGTTAGTTCATCGTCTGGTTTTACACGAATATTACCATAGCTCAATGACAATACTGTATTCCGTATCATCCCCGAGTTTTTTGACTTATTTTCATAGACAAATTTCATTCCTGGCGGAAGCTCCCAATGTTCCGGAATCTCCCCCAGCCATTCCACGCCTGAGTCTTTATACGCGGGGTATCTCTGAAAACTTGTGTGCATTACTTCCATTACATCAGGTTTAAGATGTCCATAATCAAACCATCGCTTTCCTTGTCCAAGGCCAATATTTCAGCACTTACTTCTTCAATACTTCTCAGGGGTTTGTGCTGGTAAAAGTATTTATTGAAGCTGATTTCGTAGCCGATTTTGGTTTTATCTAAGTCAATCCAGGCTTCGGCCACGTGGGGTTTTACTTCACGCAGGAAATAGTCGTGTATACTTTCGTTGAGCGGTACGTTTTCGCTATCGCGCAGGTCGGTTTGGCTTTCGTAGCTGATATATTCGTCCTTCTTGCCGTTGGGGTAATAGCCAAAATCAGGCAATTGCTCCACCGTGCAGCCCAGGTGGTGCAGCAGTTCATCCAGTTTGTCGCCGCTGAGCTTCTCGGTTTTTTTGACCACCTTTTCGGCGGTTTCATCATACCAGCTCACCGCCATCAGGATTTGTTTTTTTCACTGGCAGTGAGTTTGATCTTCTCCTTTTTTAGTACTTCATCTACCGTGGCGCTAAACACATTAAAGTCGTTAAACTCCCTTGCCCCGATCCGCTGCAACAACAAAGTCGCCGTTTCAAGCAGGCCTTTTTGCTTTGTCCAGGTATCGTTGGAGGTAAGCTCTTTGCGCTTTTTGGCATTGAGGTCCAGCCCGTTTTTTTCGCACCAGTCCAGTATTTCTTTCTCCAGCGTTTTTAAATCGGTATAAACCTTTTCGCCATAGGTCTCATAAGCCCATTGCATAGGTTCTTTGAGGGATTTTTCAAACCGCAAATCGGCTATTTTTTCTTCCAAAAATTGGGCTTTCAACCTTTCGGGGCGGTCAATGCTCACCTTAAAATAGCCAAAGTCGTTATTATTGAACACTTTAGCAGCCAAACCATCCTCACCATTCCGCACTACCTCTGTAAAATTCAAGTAGGCGTTTTGAATCTCTTTGATGTGCTGTGGGCTCAGTTCGCAGTTTTTTGCCCCCAGGTTTTTGCGAAGCTTGGCAAAGCGCTGCGAAGCATCAATCAGGATAACCTTCCCTTTCCGTGTTTCTGGCTTAGCATTTGTCAAAAACCAGATGTAGGTAGTGATGCCGGTATTGTAAAAAAGGTTATTGGGCAACTGCACAATACAGTCTAGCCAATCATTTTCGATGATGTATCTTCTGATGTTGCTTTCGCCGCCGCCCGCATCCCCCGTGAATAAGCTGGAACCATTGTGTACCGAAGCTATTCGGGAACCCAGCCTACTTTGGTCGAGAGGCTTCATTTTATCCACCATTTCCATCAAAAAGAGCAACTGCCCATCGGAAGAGCGCGGCGTGGCGTCCACTTCCTCGGTATTGCCCCAATAATCTTGGAGCTTCACCACAAAGCGAAGGTCAATAACGTCTTTGCCGTCTTTGATGTACTTTAGGTCCGTTGCCCATGATTTGCCGTAGGGCGGATTGGAAAGCATAAAGTCAAAGGTCTTACCCGAAAACTCGTTGGTCGAAAGCGTAGAACCCACCCGGATGTTTTCGGGGTTATTGCCCTTGATCATCATATCGGACTTGCAAATGGCATAGGTTTCATCATTGATTTCTTTACCGTACAAGTACACATCGCCCGAAGCACGGATTTTGCCTTCTTCGTCCTTGATGAAGTTTTGCGACTCTGTGAGCATACCACCAGAGCCACAAGCAGGGTCGTAAATGGTCATCACAGGTGGTAGGTTGTCTTTGATGGGCTCAAAAACAATGTGCGTCATCAGGTCAATTACTTCTCTTGGGGTAAAGTGTTCCCCGGCTTCTTCGTTGTTTTCTTCATTAAATTTCCGGATCAGCTCTTCAAAAACATAACCCATACCCAGATTGGACAGTGGGGGAAGTTTCCTTCCTTCCGGGTCTTCCTTTTCGAAAGGAGTTAAGTTGATATAGGGCGAAGTGAATTTCTCCAAAACATCCAACAAAACATCCTTCGATGCCATGTGCCGGATTTGACTTTTTAGCTTGAACTTATCAATGATTTCTTTGACATTAGGACTAAAGCCGTTCAGATAGGCTTCAAAATTAGCTTGCAAAAGCTGTTGGCTATTGGTAACCTTGGTGTGAAGTAGTTGCAAAGTCCATTCGCTGGTATTGTAGAACACATAGCCGCTGGCATCTTTCAAACCAGTCTCGTCCCATTCCGTAAAGCCTGCTTCGTCACGCTGAAAAGCCAATTCCTTCGCCACAGCGTCCTTGGTCGGCTCCAGTAGCGCATCAAGTCTCCTCAATACCACCATAGGAAGGATTACATCTCTGTATTTCCCTCTTACATAAACATCTCTAAGACAGTCGTCCGCTATTGACCAGATGAATGAGACCAGTCTATTGTGTACGGTTTGATTCATTTTTCTTTTTGTTTCAAGTTTGTTTCATCATTTGAGAGCGCTCACAACTACAAAAAAACAACATGAGCTTGCTTCTGTATACCGCCCCCCACCTATCCATCATACGCACCTCCCCCCTCAAAGTTTCACTTCCCACCCCCTAATTTCCACAAAAACCACCCAATCCCTACATCCTCTCGCGGGCTTCGCCCTCCATGAGTCGGAAGACTATGTTGCATTTTGGGGGGGGCGAATGAAAAACATCCCTACCCGTAGCTCATAAATGTAGGCACTAATTTTGATTTGAGAACAGCCCAAGGTATTATTTTTTTTGCGATGTGCGCGTAAGTAGCGGAGCCGACTAAAACATATCTCAATCCCCCTCTTCCATTACCCCACCCCGCCCGCGCAAGGCCGACCGAAGGGGGAGGCCATAGGCCGAAGTGCGTAGCACCGAGCATAGAGCGTGATCGGGCATTAATCACCGACCTGCTAATGGGTCTTTTTACCCCTGCCGTCGTTCCCAAAATCCTCATTGAGGAATCCTTCAACTCCAGTTTTGGTGCCTAGACCGGCGCAAAAATCCCTCATTCTCGGTCAGGCGGACCAATGCCCGAACAAGCTCAGCAAGCCCGCAGGGTAGCGACCCCGACGAAAGGAGGGGATGCGCCCCAAAAAACAAAAGCAGCTGGTTTTACAACCGTCGCTACGCTATTCGGCTACCACCAATACGCCCCGTTACACTCGGTCGGGTAAACCCCTTATAGGCCTCCTTCACCCCGTGGAATATACGCTTCGCTATTCCACGGGGTAAATCGGGCCATACTGTACACTCCCAGCCCCCCCAATCCGGTTGGTTTCCCGCACCTCCCCCAAACTTCCCAACAACAAAAA